>Ga0265293_10003652_pt1 | contig 28323 bp, 13 predicted proteins | sample Munlanlewell138R_FD_192505 | JGI IMG/M metagenome (GOLD analysis project Ga0265293, IMG submission 192505) | Leachate microbial communities from a municipal landfill in Southern Ontario, Canada - Leachate well 138R | ecosystem: Engineered > Solid waste > Landfill > Unclassified | place: Canada...
CGTATATCTTAATAACAGCTGATGAAGGGGCATCATTGATGTACACTTCAACTTTCTCAAGCTGCATATTGACATACTGTGCCATAGCAGAGGCAGGCCAGTAGGCAGCTACTTCAAAGGTGCCTCCATTGGTTAAGCCTATGGCATCGTCGTTTATTCCGTTGTCGTAGCGTATCACCTCATCAAGGGTAGCTCTGTTGGGTGAGGCAACAGCCTGTCGGATACCTGCTTTGGCAAAAGCATCCGCATGAATAGATGGCTGATGATTGCTGTTAACAGGATCAGAAACAGGACTGAGTACGTTAACACCATCCTGAATATTCACCTCTATCTCAAAGCTAAGGTCTGAGCCGCCTGTATTGGTTACAGTCAGTTGCTGTACAGAGGTCTGACCGGGTTCAAGAATCTCGCTCAATGAGGATGGGCTGATGCTGATGGAAGCAGGTTGAGCAGCTATGGTTACTTCCACAATATTTGACCCAACTGATTCACAGCCGTTATTCCACACCGAAGTAACGTAATATGAATGTGTTCCTACAGCAACTATATTATCGTTATAAGTCAAAGCAGTAATATGAGTGCTGTTTATTTTCACATCATCTCTGTATATATTATATCCAAGCAGGGTTCTGGGTTCTCCCGCAAGCCCTTTATCGGTATGATGTACCAATGTGAATTCGGCTTCAGGTGCCTGTCTGTTTATTTGATCGTTGAGTGGCACTAATGCAGTTGTTCCTGTAGTTTCCACACTTTCGACCAAGCCTCTGACACTCCAGTTATAGTTCAGTGTTGGTGCGACTTCTAACAGTGTTTGCCATCCTTGGCCGGCCAGGTTGATCATATTACCTTTTCCGTCAATAGCCGGGCCTGAGTCAACACCTGCCGGATGTCCGGTAGTCGTATTATTTCTGAATCCTATCCAGAGTTCCTGAGATGCATCAATCAGTACAGGTATATCTAAGAATATCTCATTCCATTGGCTGAGTATAGGATTTGTTACTACCTGATCTACCAACATATTTTCAGGGCCACTGATGTTACCACCAGTCCATACACGTACGCTGTAGGTACAACTTTCTTCACGGGGTACAAAAACAACTCTTGTAAGGAATTTTCCGTCATGTTCGCTTAAGTCAGCCGGTGTGAACCTTTGAGCCACATCAAAATCAACTACTCCGCCTGTTCCTATACTGTTGTTGCCATGCTCTCCATCCCAATGCAGCCATGAGCCATTGGCACCAATGACAGGAGCATCCCAGTTGAGCGTCACATTATTTTGATTCACGTTAGCCTGTAAATTTTGTGGAGCCTCACATTGTAGGTCATCTAAAATAATTTGCAGGTTAGTGTTTTGTGTGATTTGTTGTGAACCCAACGCACGTTCATATTGAGGATGTGTTATAGCCCAGCTGACCAGACCCGGTTCAATATCAAAGCTTACTATTCCGTTTGCTGGTGTCTGCTGGTGCTGATTGTTTACAACTACCGTTGCATTTTCAACAGCTTGTCCGGCGTAATTTTTGACTTCAAAGCTCAGTTCAACAATGCTTGTCAGCGTGATATTTACTGTCAGCGGGCTGTTGCTTACTAAGAAGTTTCCGGTAGCTGTAGTATAGCCATCAAAGCTTACCTCATACTGATAAGTTCCCGGATAAAGCTCTGCTTCATAGATACCGTTCTGAGTGAAGCCATCTGTCAGCAATATGCCTTGTTGCGATATTTCCACAAACGCCATATCCATCAGCTGGCCGGTATTATCCTTCACTTCTATAGTAACAGGTGTTCCAGGAGGCAGTTCAAAAGGTATTTCAATGATGTTTGATTCGCCGGTATGATACACCGCTTTTACTCCGGCTGTATAAGAGCCAGGGAGTAGGTTTGTATAATCATACTGAGTGGTAGTCAATCCGTTGGCTATCTCTTCCCCATCCAAATATACAGTAAATCCATTGCCTGGAATAGCGCCGTCCGATTCAACGCCTATGCTGATGTCGTCAATCAATAGCGCAGCTCCTGTATAATTATGCCGTATGGTCACATATTTAGCCTCATCGGGAATTTGATAGGTGTATTTCTGCCAGTATGATTGAGTAGTTACATTTCCGGTGATAAACACAAAGTCGGACAGATTGTCTGAAGCTGTGGAATATCCGATTCGGAAGGTCTCTAACCCATATGTTTCGAAAACTGTTTTAGCCCAGAAACTAAGGGTGTAATCGCGGCTATGCTGTTGCAACTCGCTTATTAGCCAGTTATTAGTATTACCGGTTGCGGATGCAAAACCAGCAAAATATTGATTGCCCGAATGGGCATTCCAATAGGCTTCGTTAAGTGGAGGAGTAGTTTGTGCCCGGTTCATCACTATATAAGCCATTGGCTCTCCCATATTGGGATAGCTTACACCAGAGGGATATACAGTAGGATTCCCATCCTGATCTACAAATTTCCATGTGCCTACATCGCTAATAGCAAATGCAGTATAGCTTTCTAAATCGTCGAATATCGGTTCCTGATTCCAAAGCAGGCGTGCTTTCCCTATGGTCATACCTTCGGTTAGCACTTCAACATCATAAGGATCGTCGAGCTTCTCAGTAATGCTTACGGAAAACTGATAGGTGATCCCTTCTATTTCAAGGTCTAAGCTTGTCTCGGTATAAGGATAAAATCCGGCTTTGGTAACAGTGAGGGTATATACGCCTTTGAAGATATTATTGACGGTAACGCTTCCGTCTTCTCCAACAATAGCATTATAGATGTAGTTTACATTGCCATTGTTGTTCACTAACTTCACAGCAGCCCCTTCAGAAATACCTGCAACGCCGGTATTGGTTTCTACCTCTAAGGTCAAAGCTAATCGCATATCTTTTTCCAACATATTGGATAAAGCCCTATCTGATAATACATCGTTGGTATATACGGCTTCTACTCCAAATTGGTATGCTCCGTAAGTGAGTGGAGAAAATCCGGTATCTAAGAAAGAGGTATCGGTAATAGGTTGTGTATTCAGCTGTGTCCACTCGCTTTCAGTACTCTTCTTACGGAAAATATTGTACGATTCAAACGCTTTGGGTGCTATGGCAGTCATCGGTTTGATCTGTATTTCCGGATCTACTGTTTCTAAAGTGGGAATACTTTCTGTTATAAGCTGGCTATCAGCTTTATCAACTTGTACAAAGAATAATTCGGGAGCTGATAGCTCGATAGGACCGTAAGTAAGTCCAGCAGCGCGTATGAAGATACTACCATGTAGTGGAGGTGAGGTGGCGTTTTCAAGTGGGTTATACGAACCTAATCCATTGCTCCATTGGGTGCGGGGTTGCCATTCCCATGGCTCGCCTTCGCCATCGTCATAAGCTAATAAGGTGTAATTATTATAGCCTGAAATACCAAAGAAGAAACCGTTTGGCGTTTCTATCATCTCTGTAAGTTTATGATCATTCCAGCCATAATCATTAGTCAGATGTTCTTTTATATACAACACATCATCTGGATTAGGTGAGCCATCGGGATTGAGTCCTAAGATGGTAACCATAACCTCATCAGATTTTTGATAGTTGGCCGAGTTATAGGTGTACCATTGTACATTTTGCAGGAATGCATGATGTTTCCATGCAGATCCACCTACTATAGTTGGACTTCCGGGTGTGATCAACACACCAACCGCTACTCCGTCATCGTATCTGAATGTTTGAGGATATGGCTGACCGGCAGCAAACCAGGTTACCAATGCATCACTTCCACTACTAGTTGCAGTAACTACATTGGGCGCAGGCGCATTTTCCGATAAGGTGATTTGTGGTAGTTGATAATTCACATCTGGTACAGTGATTTCAGCTGTATAATTCTGGAATCCTTCAAGATGAATTGAAATAGTATAGGTTGTTTCGCCCCATATCTCGTCAAAACCAAAACTACCATCGGCTGCTGTATATGTTTCATAGGTATCTATCCCGCTGAGTATCACATGAGCCGATTCGGCAGCAGTTAAAGTAGTGCTTTTAATGACGCTTCCGCTCAAGGCAATTTGAGGCCGTTCTTTCATCAAGGCATTACCAAGGTTGATGTTACCGCCTGCTGCTAATTCCACATCATTATAGATCACATCGCTGTAGCCGTATTTGCTGACGATCACTTGCAGATTCTGACCAGCTAAGGCATAAGGTATGCTATAATATCCTTGTGCATTGGAATATACTTTTGCGATGAGGTCAGGGAAATCGGGATGGATGATTTGTATTTCGGCATCTTCAACCGGACTGTTATCGGCTTCATAAAGTACACGGCCATTAATATTTCCTAAGCCTTCACCTATTTCAAAAATAAAGGAAGTGATAGGATAATCAGTGGTAGAATACGGGTAACTGATCTGTTCAGGGTTTATTTCATAAAATCCGTCATCTCTGATTGTTCTGGAAGCCCCGCTTTGCCAGTTATACGCAAACCTGGCATGATTGGCATAGGTAGAACCTTCATAATAAAAAACAGTTACCAATAAATTAGTGCCTCCTGAATATACAAAAGGATAAGTAAGTGGTAGCATTACTTTTCCAATACCTTCATTAAAGTCCACCTTTCCATCAAAAACTAATTTCATTTGTGATGGAGGAGTATATTCTTCTACATCAGTAGCTTTGGTTTCCTGTACCCATATCTTGATTTTGCGTTGCGACATATTTTCGCCGAACGAACGATAATACATAATACGGTCAATGATACCACCTGTGTTTAGCTCGTTGGCGTGATAAATTGTTTGGGTCAGACTGGTGCTACGCCATGAGTCTTCAAAATCGATCGGGTAATAATTAGAATAACTTGCATTATCAGGAATTGGATAGGATCCAATATGTTTGACAATTTTAGTAGCTCCTAATACTTCTATGTCAATCAGGTCACTCACATTATTCACCTCATTCATATCATCCGGCCAATCGATTTTGGCATAGATTGAAAACTCACCTGTTTGCTCCATAATTAGTGGAATTGTTAGAGCAATCATTTCCCCAACTATTATATCCACTCCATCAACCTCGGCCAGGATAGTTTCGTTTCCGTTTATATAGCTTGCTAATTGTACTTTGTAGTCGCTTCCATTTACTTGAGCCAAACCATAATTCCCTATTTCAACTATAAAGTCAGAAGGGGTGTCGAGATTCAGGTATTCATTTTGGGTGCTGAAATCGTTTACCAACAAATCATTTTGAAAGCGGTTTACTACTGATCCCATCACATCGTCTATTACGCCCGGCCAGCACCAATTGCTATAAAACTGAAATGCCATATAGTACAGTTCGCCGTCTATCAGGCCATAGTCGTTCATATCATAAGCCATTTCTGTATAATTCATGCTTGGATCAACGATTTCATCGATGACTGTAAATTCTGATGGGTCGCTTCCGCTTGTTGAGTAGGCGATACGCCATCTTTGTCCGGTCTGGTTTGCCAATCGTTTGATCCAAAAGCTAAACAGGTCGCCGTCTTGCCATATCATCTGGGGTGTGATCAGCCAGTCGTCATAGCTATTTTGTCCTGGACTTCCAGCATAGGTATCCAGACCTGCCGCTGCCACACCCGTGCGGGGAGCTACCTGACCGGTAGGTACGGTATTAGTGTTGCGTAGCCAGCCTTTGCTATCTCCGTTATTATCCACTACTTTCCAGCCAAATGGTGGGAATAGTTCTTCTTCAAATCCTTCACGCAGCACACCAAAACGTAGGCCACGCCCGCTAAGCTGTACAACTTTATTACCAGGTACGCTTTCATCAACAATAAAAGTTGCAGTACCTTCTTCAAGCTGAATTTCATCGGGTATAAAGCTTATTTGAAAGGTATGACTTTCACCTATTGCCAGATTAACCGGAAACTCGGTATCTTTCACACTGAACACATCATTGCTGAAATCTATTCCTTCTATGGTTAAAATACCACCTCCCTTATTCTTGGCTATTACTGTCAGTGTTTTTTCTACTGTAGCTTCAACCTGTCCATAGTCGAGGTTGTCAGGATTGATAGATATAATAGGTTCTGTGGGGATATCACCAAGCCAGAACTTAGTGTTCGGGATAGAGCCTTCAGGATTACCGTTTGGTAGATTCTGAGGGTCGTATGGGTTACTGTCGTTGCGGGCATACCGGCTTCGGAATATACCTCCATCAATCGATGTAGAATAAAACTGATCGCTTGGTGAATTATATCCCGGTCGTTTTTCAATGACTGTAACAATCAGGTTATCAGTATTGTTATAATAAAATCCTTCGAGTGGTATCCAGGTGAAGTCGGTGTTTTGACTAAAGACTACAGGTCCATCAAATACTTTTGAGTGTCCGCTAAGCTGTTGTATTCCAGTTAGCTCAGTAAGTTCGGTATGTGACAGATAGATCTCGAGAGTTAGATTTAAGTCAGTTGAAGACCCGGCATAATGATACCCAATACGTTGTATCATTCTGTCTTGTATATCTATCTCTGACTGTAAATAGATCGTCTGGGAAAATGAATATCCATAATAAGGTGATATAGGGATCAAGCTGTTAGCTTCCTCACCATCGCCTACCACAACTGCTACTAAGTTGACTCCTCTTCCGTTTACGCTGACTGTCCTGTCGCCTTCAATCCCTGCGTCGAATAAAAAGGTTAATGTTCCACTTTGAAGAGTGGAGTTGGTAGGTGTGAAATTGACTTGTATTGCTTTGCTTTCGAGCATTCCAAGCTGAATAGGGAAACTCACTTGTTCATCAATCTGAAACATGGCATTCGATGTCTGGAAACCGGTTATTTCCAACATATCCACACCTGCATTTTTAAGTATGAGGGTTTGCTGTTCAGTACCACCAATCTCTACATCGCCAAAATCTAAATGACCTGGAGTGATCACTGAAACTGCCGGTCCGGTAGGCATCTCGTCAAACCAGATTTTGATATTGGATCGTACGTTTAAAGATGAGCCGGATGGCAGATTAGAAGCTTCATAAGGTGAACTATCGTTCCAGTCACCTACGCACATCTGTTCGTTAGATTCTATAGGAGTAACATAAAAACGATCAGTTGAAGAGTTATATCCAGGTTTCTTTTCAATGACTGTAATCAACAGATTGCTTGAATTATTGTAATAGAATGGATATGTCTCAATGGTTGAGTACTCTTCTCCGGCATGCAGATGCCAAGGTCCGTCATACACTTTGATATGCTCGGCTAAGGATACCGTCTGCGTTAAAGAGCTAAGCTCTGTATGAGACATCCATACCTCTAACTCTAACTCTAAATCTGAATCAGAGCCTGCATACTGATAGCCAATCTGACTGATCACCTTGTTAGAAATATTGATCTCATCCTGCAAGTACAAAGTTTGTGTGAATGAGTATCCATACCAAGCTGTTACCGGAGTATTCATGCTGGTTTCGGTACCAGTACCAATCACAATGGAATCAACAGCCTGCACCGCAAGGCTGGAATGACTGGTTTGTGTATGACCTTTATTGGGAAGCCACAGCATCAAACCTATCAAAAAAAGAAAAAGGGTAGAGTTAACTTTTTTCATAGAATTAAGATTTGAGAACATTTAAAAGTTAAGAACAAAAACTAAACTAAAAGATACTTAAGCCGATAAAATCTTCAACCGGCTTGCTCATGCTGATCGAGTATCTGTACCCAAACTGTTTTCGAAAGAAAAAATACAACCCTAAAACAGATACCGGAAAAACCTACGCTTCACGCTCAGATTAATGGGTTAGTAAAAGGTATTCTATTTCAGATGCATTTTACATACAGATTTAGGTTCAACAAAAATATATAGTATTGCAAGGCTATTGATCAGGGAAATCTGGTATATTTACCTTAAAATTAACTCAGTGCCAACACGTATTTTTATTTAAGACCTAGCTTATTGATGTAATAACTGCTTTCAAGACTGTACTTTTGCATTTAGAATTCAGAAAAAATAATCCATGTTGCTGAAGGTTTTTTTTTATGTGCCTTACCAATCATGCCGTAACACTTGTGGCCTGCACTGGATATTTGTATGTGCGTTGATACTTTTTTCATCATATAGTACCCGGTCGCAGGGCTTGTTTCTACGAGATAAAGAGGCCGCATACGAAGAAATCGAAATATATTGTGATAGCATCGTTGATTATGCCATGGCTTTGATGTATTCCCAGCCGGACAGTGCCCGATTTACTCTGGAAAATCTACTTGATTCTGTAGGTGAGAGAGCCGGCACCCGTCAAATACGGATACATACAGCTATAGGTGCTAGCTTTCATATACAGGCCGACTATGGGCAGGCGTTGGATCACTATTACAAAGCCATCATCATGAGTTCGGAAATGAATGACAGTACTTTTTTGGGCAATGTATATAATAATATAGGTGTAGTGAATCTAAAAGTGGGTAACTTCAAAGATGCTTTGGAGTATCTGCATAAAGCTATAGCTGCTTACGAGCTTACCGATCGAAGAGATCAGGCTGTTAGCTCCTATAATAATATTGGCCTGGTATTTAATGAAATAAATAATCCTGAAAAGGCAAAAGCTAATTTTCTTTTGGCTCTCAAAGGATTTACTGATTTATCCGACAGCATAGGTATTGCTGCTGCACTAAGCAATCTGGGTATGACCTATGTTAAAGAACAACAGGCAGATTCGGCTTTCTTTTACTACGCTAAAGCAAAAGAAATATCTACCCGTAACAATAATCTGTATGGGTTATGTATTTCCTGGCAAGGTAAAGGTAATTTATATGCTTCATTAGGCGATTATTTTCATGCGCTGGAGTCTTATACAGAAAGCCGCGATATTGCAAGGAAAATAAGTCAGAGTTATCAGGAAGCTTTTGCAATGTTAGGAATGGCTGTCAGCCTGTCTGAAACAGGAGATACGGGTCAGGCACTTGAAACGGCCTTTGGTGCGATGAAAATAGCCCGCGCTATTAATAATCAGATACTCATTTATGAAGGATATGAGACTTTGTCGAAAATCTATGAAAAAAAAGGAGAGCTGATTCAAAGTCTTGAAAACTATAAAGAGTATGTGAAGCGCAAAGATGAGTTAGTAAATCAGGCTGTATTGCATCAGATTTATAATCTGGAGCTGAACAGCCTGCACCAAACCAATAGACTACAAGAGCTACAGATAAAAAGCCAGCAGCTAAGTATCAGTAAAAAAAATTCAATGTTGATCTTTACTTTGGTTGTGGCAGGTTTGGTAATCATAGGGTTATATCTGCTGTATCTTAACTATCAGCATAAACAAAAAGTAAAGCTTCAACATGCGATCATCCATCTCAATGAAAAGAAGTCACGGGATGCTGTTGAAGCTGAGATACAGGAGCGGCAACGTATAGGTCGTGAGCTACACGACGGAATAGGGCAGATGCTTTCAGTGGCACGGCTGCATATAAGTGCGATGCAACAAAAGAAACAGCTTTCCGAAGACAGAAAGAACGAATTGCTGAATGCGGCTATCCATAGTGTGGACGAAGCATTTGACGAGCTGCGGAACATATCACATAATCTGGCGCCTTCTTTGCTTTCGGAGAAAGGCTTATTAGAGGCATTGAAAAACCTTGCCGCACATATCAATCAAAGCAACCAACTGCATATGACTGTTGAAGCATTCGGACTGAACGGAGGCATAGAACACCTGGTCGAACACACTGTTTTCAGGGCTATACAAGAGTTGCTAAATAATACCATCAAGCATGCTTCGGCTTCGTATTTCAACGTACAGCTCATAAGAGGTGAGAAAGAAATCACTCTGATGGCAGAAGATAACGGGAAAGGATTTTCGTTAGATCAAACGGCATGGCATCACTCCGGAGGAATAAAAAATATTCGGTCAAGAGTGGAAAACCTGAATGGAACGATTTTTATAGATAGCCTCTCGGGTAGAGGTACTATTACTACTATTGTCATACCATGTAAAGATAGAAATGAAAAACTCTGAAATGATACAGGTATTGGTAGTTGACGATCATCAACTGATTATTGACGGTTTGAAATCATTGCTTCAGGATGAAGCAGATATAGTCTTTGCCGGTGGAGCAAATAATTTAGATCAAGCAGTTGAGTTTATTAAAGCAAATAAGGTCAATGTGGTGTTGGTGGATATTAATATGCCCGGTGGAAGCGGAATATTGACTACACGAAAAATAAAAGAAATCAATCCGGCCGTTCAACTGATCGCTCTGACCATGCACGAAGATTTTGCCATGATACGGCAAATGATAGATTCAGGTGCATCGGGATATATTCTGAAACGGACGAATATGAACGAAGTATTAGAAGCTATTAGAGTCGTTGCTGCAGGAGGAAAATATTTAGGACGCGATGTGCAGAATATTTTGTTCAATAATTTGGGCGAAACCTATCAGGGACAAGAGCAAAAAGATATGAGCGATATCCTTTCTGTGCGTGAGAAAGAGATATTAGGACTGATAGCCCGCGAAATGAGTAATGCTGAAATAGCTGAAAAATTGTTTATCAGCGAGCGCACAGTAGAAACCCATAGGCGGAATATATTCACCAAGACTAATACTAAATCTATAGTCGGACTGATTAAATTTGCGTTGAAACATCAACTGATCTCACCTGAAAGCGATACAGAAAACTAAGAAATATGTGTTGCAATAGAGGATGGATCGAAAAGATGTAATTTTCCCTGATCTAAAATCATAGAACTTTGTTTGGTTTTTTGAATTACCTGGCGGTGATCCCGTTTTGGGGTGGCTTCAATCAAACAAGCTCGTTTCTTTCACTTCTTTTTAAGCTTTAATCCTTAAAGCGAAAAGAATATTTTGGAAAATTGTATAAATAAACTGTATTGTTTTCAAATGATGGCCTTGTAAGACCTTGTACAACTTCTGCTTACTTAAAAACAGAGCTTCCATTTTAGATGATTTTAAATCCGGAAATTGACTACACCTCATATATAGTATTTATGTGTGTGAAAAAGTTGAGGTAGGCTTAAATAAAGATGCTATGATTCATAAGTTGTAGGAGAATAGCTTTTACTGATTATTAATCAGTATTTTTGAGGAGGAATAAAACCAAGCTAGGCTTGTAGCGATTTTTCAGCTACTTAGTATTGGTTTTTTACAGAGTTGTTGAGAATTTAGTCAGTAAATTTTAACTCATAGTAATATTTAAGAGCATATTCACCAAATCTACTACGACTTACATATAAAAAATTAAGTATCCTCCAATGAACCCAACAGTACACAATAGATTAATATCATTTATATGGTCAATTGCAGATGATTGCCTACGCGATGTTTACGTAAGAGGAAAATACCGCGATATAATTTTACCCATGGTGGTGCTGCGCCGATTGGATGCGCTTTTAGAACCTACCAAGGATGATGTGTTGGAAGAACTCGCTTTTCAGCGGGATGATGCCGGCTTTACCGAATGGGATGAAAAAGGTTTGCAGGATGCCAGCGGTTATGTTTTTTATAACACCAGCGAATGGACGCTGCAACGGCTGTACGACACCGCCACCAATAGCCAGCAGATATTACAAGCCAATGTTGAGGATTACCTCGACGGATTCAGCCCCAATGTGAAGGAGATTATCGATAAATTTAAGCTGAAAAGCCAGATTCGCCACATGGCATCAAAAGATGTGTTGCTCAATGTGCTTGAAAAGTTCACTTCACCCTATATCAACCTGACTCCGCTGGAAAAAGAAGACCCCGAAGGTCGGAAAATGCCGCCGCTTACTAATCTGGGAATGGGTTATGTGTTTGAAGAACTGATTCGGAAATTCAATGAGGAAAACAACGAAGAAGCCGGAGAACACTTTACTCCTCGTGAGGTGATTAATCTGATGACCCATATCGTTTTTGGACCGATAAAAGAAGCGTTGCCACCGGTGCTCACGGTATATGATCCTGCTTGTGGTTCGGGTGGAATGTTGACCGAATCACAGAATTTTATTAAAGATACAAACGGAGATATCCGTGCTGAAAGTGATGTGTATCTATACGGAAAAGAAATTAACGACGAAACTTATGCCATCTGTAAATCAGATATGATGATTAAAGGTAACAATCCGGAGAATATCCGGGTGGGATCAACACTGGCAAGTGATGAATTTGTAGGTGAGAAGTTCGATTTTATGCTCTCCAATCCGCCTTACGGTAAATCCTGGGCAACGGATATGAAATATATCAAAGATGGCAGAGAAATTATTGACCCGCGATTTGAAGTGAGTCTGCGCGATTATTGGGGCAATGAAGAAACAGCAGATGCCACGCCCCGCTCATCGGACGGGCAGCTGCTCTTTTTGATGGAGATGGTGGATAAGATGAAACCGCTTTCACAAAGTCCTATCGGTTCGCGTATTGCATCGGTGCACAACGGTTCCAGCCTTTTCACCGGCGAGGCCGGAGGTGGTGAAAGCAATATCCGCCGCTATATTATTGAAAATGACCTGTTAGAATGTATTATTCAGCTGCCCAATAATCTCTTTTACAATACCGGAATCACCACCTATATCTGGTTGCTGAGCAATAAGAAAACAGCAAATCGCAAAGGAAAAGTTTTGCTGATTGATGCTTCGCAACGCTTTGCCAAGTTGCGCAAAAACTTAGGTGCCAAAAACTGTGAGCTGACCACCGAACATATCCGTGAAATTCAACATGCATATATCAATTTTGAAACTATTGAACGTGAAAAAGAAGATGGATTGGCAACAAAAGTATTTAATAACAGCGATTTTGGATATTACAAAGTCGTTATTGACCGTCCGGCACGTCTGAAAGCACAATTCAGTGAAGAGCGACTTGAGCCACTTCGTTACGATCGGGCATTGCAAGAGCCGATGCAGTGGGCTTATGAAACCTACGGCGACAAAGTATATAGCGATGTTCAATCCATTGAGAAAGAGCTGTTGGAGTGGTGCGAAAGAAAAGAGCTTAACCTAAATACCAAACGGCGTAGGGATTTGACCACATCCTATACATGGCAAAAACAGAAAAAGCTGCTTGAAACAGCCACACGGTTGATGCAGAAAATCGGAATGGAGGAGTTTAATGATTTCAATATCTTTACTGCCAAAGTGGATGAGGTACTGGAAACCGAGAAAATAAAGCTGAGTGCAAGCGAGAAAAATCAGATATACAATGTTGTATCTTGGTATGATGAAACAGCAGAAAAAGTGATTCGAAAAACGGAAAAGCTGAGTGGTGATAAATTGGAAAACTTGCTTGAACACCTAAATTGCAGTGTGGAAGAGCTGCCCGATTATGGTTATTACCCCTCCGGTAAAAAAGATTACTACATCACTTACGAAAGCGAGAGCAACTTACGTGACAGTGAAAATATTCCGCTGAGTGATACCATATACGCATATTTTCTAAGAGAAGTGAAACCGCATGTTTCGGAATCCTGGATTGATTTGGATAAAACCAAAATTGGCTACGAAATCAGCTTTAATAAGTACTTCTATCAGCACAATCCGCTGCGAACTATTGAGGAAGTTACGCTTGAACTGCTTGAATTGGAAAAACTCAGCGATGGCTTGATTAAGGAGATTGTTGGAGAGTAAGTACAGTTTTAAACCAAACGAAGATGACAAAAGAAGAATTAATAAAAAAGCTGGGCGAACTCGAATGGGAGGATTTTGAGGTGAAAACTGCAAAAGGAGGTTTACCAAAAAGCTCCTGGGAAACGGTCTCTGCATTTGCCAACACCTTTGGCGGATGGATTCTTTTTGGTATAAGTCAAGTTGGTAAAATATTTGAAATTCAGGGCTTACTCAATCCGGAGCAAATGGAACAAGACTTCTTGAATACCATTCGCGGCGGTAAGTTCAACGCCTTTATCTCATCTAAGCAACAAAAGTTTAAACTTGAAAACAAAACCATATTGGGGTTTTACGTTCTCCCTTCGAAGTATAAACCCATCTACTTTAACAACCCGAAGAACACGTTTATAAGAAGAGGAAGCGCAGACCATAGGGCTACAAATATCGAGATTGATGCCATGTTCAGAGATCAATCGTATGGAACAAAAACAAATGAACAAGTAGAGAAAACCAACAGAAGTGATATAAACGATACGTCCCTCCAGCAATATCGAAGCTATATGTCACGGTTTAACCCTAATGTTAGTTACAACCGATACACAGACGATGAGTTTTTAGACAAACTGAGAGTTATAGAAGACGGAAAGTGTACTTATGGCGGATTGCTGTTTATGGGAAAAAGAGAAAGTATCGAACGACATTTTCCCGACTTCCGCATAGATCTTCTTGAGATACCCGGCACTTCAATTAGAGATGCTGAAATAAGTTACACTTTCAGGTTGGGCGAATATGAAAATCTTTGGGACTACTATTTTGCTTGTTTCAACCGGCTCAAAGCTAAAGTAGATGTGGAGTTTACATTAACTAATGAAGGTTTTGGACAAGAATTATCACCCGGACTGACAGCCATACGTGAAGCCTTAGTGAATATGCTGATGCACGCCGATTATTTTTCACTTGCTAAATCAAGAATCAGAATCTTTGATAACCACATAGAATTTTACAATCCGGGTGGCTTGCCAAAGCCGTTTGAAGAGATAAAATCGAAAGATTTGTCCTTACCTCGCAATCCCATTATCGCCAAACTATTCAGGATGGTTCGATTAGCTGAAAATGCCGGGTATGGTTTTGATAAGTTGGAACAAGCTTGGCTTGAGTATAACGGTACAATACCGGAATATATGATTGAGTTTGATTCTGTTGTAAGTAAGTTTTCTGTGAAAGAACAGAAAGAGATTGTAGGTTTTAATGAAGTTTTGTTGGATATTAATGAAGCATTGAAGGAAAATAAATTAACTATAGAGCTATTGCAAGGTAAATTAAAGTATTTTAAAGATTTCATCAAACTAAAGCACCCTTCATTGTACTCAAAGTTGACTGATACGAATAGTGAGACGGATTGGTTTATTTTTATGCTTATCCAAATTAATGGTGAACTTTCTTTACAAAATATTGGGGATATTTTAAATGTTACGAGAAGAGTTATTGATCATAAAATTAAAAGCTATAGAGATTTTGGCTATATTATAAGAAAGGGTTCTACTAAAACCGGACTTTGGTTAATAAACAAGATGTAAAAGAAATGGGCAGATATGTAAAAGAAAACTGTGAGTATGTAAAAGAAAAATAGAACTTTTGTTAATGTGTAAAGGGTTTATATTTAGGTGATTACAGTCTGTTTTAATTTGTTGTAAGCTATGAGATAAAAAAGAAATATGTAAAAGAAACAGACGAATATGTAAAAGAAACTCGTAAAAATGTAAAAGAAACTTCTACCTGTATGAAATTGAATGTATAATGCTGAAGTATAGTGCATTATCAATGTGGAAGAAATGTGGAAGAAAATCAGGTTTACGTGAAAGAAAAATTAAAAGCGAATAAGGCAATTCAAAAACAGATGGCAAATCAATATAAAAAATACAGCAGTTATAAGGATTCTGGAATTGAGTGGATTGGAGAAATACCTAGCCATTGGAAAAAAATAAAAATAAAGCATCTTGCTAATGGAAGTGATACATTATTTTTAGATGGAGACTGGATTGAAAGTGGGGATATTGTTTCTGATGAAGATAATATTAGATATATAACAACAGGAAATATTGGTGAAGGAAAATATAAGGAACAAGGTAACGGATATATTACTGAAGAGACTTTTAAAAAATTGAATTGTACTGAAGTATTTCCTGGTGATTTGATTATTTCTAGATTGAACCCACCAATTGGCAGAGCTTGCATTATTCCAGAATTAGGAAAGAGGATTGTAACCTCTGTTGATAATGTAATTCTTAGACCAAGTGAAAATTATTCAAAGAACTTTCTTCGTCATTTTTTTACAAATCCCAAATATAATGCACATACACTGTTAGAAGGTCGTGGAGCGATAATGCAAAGAATTAGCCGTAGTATTCTAGGAAACATTGAAATAGTTTTCCCACCACTCTACGAACAAACCGCCATTGCCAACTTTCTCGACCAAAAAACCACACAGATTGATCGAGCCATTGAGCTGAAAGAACAAACCATTGCGTTGCTTAAAGAGCGGAAACAGATTGTAATTCAGGAGTTAGTTACCGGCAAATGGAGAATTGAAAATGGTGAGTTAAAAATGAGGGATAAGGCGGAATTAAAAGATAGTGGGGTTGAGTGGATTGGAGAGGTGCCGAAGGAGTGGGAGATGACATCAGTAAAACATCTCTTATCGATTCCGATTACAGACGGTCCTCATTCTACGCCAGTATTATATGATGAAGGCATACCTTTTATTTCAGCAGAGGCAATTAAAAATAACAAAATAGACTTTGATAAGAAAAGAGGATATATTTCGCAGAAAGATCATGAAGAGTTTTGTAGAAAGTATAAACCTAAGACAGGGGACATTTATATGGTGAAATCTGGGGCTACAACTGGAAATATAGCTATGGTTGAAGTAGATTTTGAATTTAGTATTTGGTCACCTTTAGCTGTTTTCAGGGCTAAGGATAATATCCTTGATAACAAATACTTGTTTTACTCTTTACTTGCACCTTACTTTAAAAAAGGAGTAGAATTAAAATGGAGTTTTGGGACTCAACAAAATATAGGAATGGGAGTTTTGTCAAATTTACCTTTGATAGTAGCACCTCTTTCTAAGCAACAAACCATCGTCCACCATATCGAACAAGAATCCACCAAAATTGATCGTGCTATTTCACTTCAAGAGCAGGAGATAGAGAAACTAAAAGAGTTGAAAGCGACCTTAATAGATAGTGCAGTGACGGGGAAAATAAAAGTCTGAATGAGGATTTTCTGTTTTATGGATTAGCAGGATTGGGGCGTAGGGTAATAATTAACATGGAAGACGTACGTTTAGCATAAGCTAAAAAATATGTGGGCCTATAAAAAAAAGCCGATTGGGCTTTTAATTAATTTTGGAGCAAAAAGCCTTCAGTTCAAGAAAGTTTACAATCCTACATATAATCTGGAATAACCAACATAAGGATATCGGAAAAATATATAGCTTTGATTATTCAAAATCGTATAATCAAAATCGCACATGACACCGCACATGATGATTCATTTAATTTTATTGAAGATTTGCCCCAACGCTTGCTGTGGATTATAGAAGGAGAAATGAGTAAACGTGAAATAATGAGGATATTGGATCTGCCACACAGATATAATTTTGACCAAAATTATTTTAATCCTACCTTTGAGAGAAAATGGATTGAAATGACTTTGCCGGATAAGCCAAGGAGCCAGCCTCAGAAATACAGACTGACCAAGGAAGGTATAAAGGAAAAAAACAGGTTGAAAATAAAGTATAGCACAAAGTACATAAAATAAAAGATGAACACATCACAAACCAACGAACAAGCATTAGAACAAGCCATCGAACTATCTCTTACCGGTACATGCCGAGAAGAAATTATTGAGAAACAGCATGTATTAGCGGAGCCGGAGCAGATTTACAGGGCCGGAAACGGGTTTTATATCGGCATACCGGAGGCATTCGACCTTAAGTTTGCGTTGGATATGACCCGCTTTTGGCATTTTTTGGAAAACACCCAATCCAACGAGCTTGAAAAACTGAAAAGAGCAAGCGACTGGAAGCTGAAAGTACTCAACCGTTATGACCGAATGGTAAAAAAGTACGGAATTCTTCGGCTGCTTCGTAGAGGATTGCAAGTGGAGGATGCGTTTTTAACCCTGCTCTACCAGCCACCTATGGTTAGCAGCAGTCAGGTAGTGAAAGATAATTTTGAGAAAAATGAGTTCAGCGTTACTCGTCAGGTTCGTTACAATAGCGATAACTTGCGGGAAGAGATTGATATGGTGATTTTTATCAACGGGATTCCCATTGCTACGCTGGAGCTGAAAAACGCCTGGACCGGACAAACGGCACGAGTAAACGGTATCAGACAATACCAAAAAGACCGCGATAATCGGCAGCCGCTACTTCAATTTGGTCGTTGTGTGGTACATTTTGCAGTGGATACCGATGAAGTATATATGTGTACCAAATTAGATGGCGAAAACTCCTTTTTCCTGCCTTTCAACAAAGGGAACAACAACGGAAAAGGCAATCCGCCCAATCCTTTCGGACATCGAACGGCCTATTTGTGGGAAGAGGTTTTCACCCGCGAAAGCTTAGCCAATATTTTACAGCATTTTGTTCGTTTCGATGGAAAAGCTTCCGACCCGCTTAGCAAACGAACACTCTTTTTTCCGCGTTATCATCAGTTAGATGTGGTGCGCAAACTTATCAGCCACGCATCTAAAAATGGAGTAGGGCATACTTATCTGATACAACACTCAGCAGGTTCCGGTAAATCTAACTCCATAACCTGGGCAGCTTATCAGCTAATTGAAACTTATCCCGAAACGAGTGATTTACCAGGTTCTAAAGGAAAAGATACGCCTTTGTTTGATTCAGTAGTGGTGGTAACCGACCGCCGCTTGCTTGACAGGCAGCTGCGTGATAATATCAAGGAGTTTTCAGAGGTGAAAAATATTGTGGCAGCGGCACACACTTCAAAAAACCTGAAGTATGCTTTGGAGCAGGGTAAAAAAATCATCGTCACCACCATTCAAAAATTCCCCTTTATTGTGGACGGCATAGCCGATTTGAGCGACAGATGTTTTGCTGTGGTGATTGATGAAGCACATAGTTCGCAAAGTGGCACCGCTGCCGGAACCATGAATCAGGCAATGGGCGTTCAGGAAGAAGAGTTTGAAGATGCACAAGATATTATTCTGAAAGCAATACAAGCACGCAAAATGAAAGGAAACGCCTCCTATTTTGCATTTACGGCTACACCAAAAAATGCTACGCTGGAGCGTTTCGGCAATCAGAAGGAAGATGGTACTTTTCATCCTTTTCATCTCTACTCGATGAAACAGGCTATTGAAGAGAGCTTTATTTTGGATGTGCTGGCCAATTACACCACCTACAAAAGTTATTACGAAATTGAGAAATCAATTCAGGATAATCCCTTGTTTGACACCAAAAGGGCTCAGAAAAAACTGCGTGCTTATGTAGAAAAACACCGTCAGACCATTGGCACTAAAGCCGAAATTATGATGGAACATTTCTTTTCGCAGGTGTATAACACTAAAAAGCTAAAAGGAAAAGCCAAGGCAATGGTGGTAACACAAAGTATCGAGTCGGCTATTCGCTATTATCAGGCTATCCGCAGAATTGTAAAAGATAAAGCAGATCCATTCAAGATAATCGTTGCTTTTTCCGGTAGAAAATTGGTGGACGGCATTGAGTATACCGAAGCTGAAATAAATGGCTTTCCGGAAAAAGATACACGCAAATATTTTGATACGGATGAATACCGTATTTTGGTGGTTGCCAATAAATATCTCACCGGTTTTGACCAGCCGAAACTCACTACAATGTATGTGGATAAACGTTTGCAGGGCGTGATGGCCGTGCAGGCACTCAGCCGCCTCAACCGTTCCGCCGATAGGTTAGGCAAAAGAACCGAAGATTTATTTGTACTTGACTTTTTTAATGAGGCCGAGGATATCAAAAAATCTTTCAACCCGTTTTACACTTCAACATCCCTTAGCAGTGCTACCGATATTAATGTATTGCACGAGCTGAAAGATACGCTCGACAATGTAGGCGTGTATGAACAGCACGAAGTGGAAGATTTTGTAATAAAATACTTCAAGGGTGTAGATGCACAGCAGCTCAGCCCAATTATAGATGTGGCAGTCGACCGCTTCAATACAGAGCTGGAACTAGAAGATGAAGAAAAGGCAGATTTTAAAATTAAAGCGAAGCAGTTTGTAAAAATTTACGGACAAATGTCGTCCATCATGCCATACGAAATAGCTGAATGGGAAAAGCTCTTCTGGTTTCTGAAATTTTTGATTCCGAAATTGATTGTAAGAACCAAAGAAGATGAACTTATTGATGAACTGCTGGACTCGGTTGATCTCTCAACTTACGGTTTGGAAAGAACAAAACTAAACTATTCCATCGGTTTAGACGATTCTGATGCTGAACTTGAACCGCAAAACCCGAATCCGCGTGGCGCACATGGTGGCGAAGAGGAGAAAGATCCGCTCGATGATATTATCCGCTCATTCAATGAACGCTGGTTTCAGGGATGGGATGCCACACCCGAAGATCAGAGGGTGAAGTTTGTTACTATTCGCCGGGATGTATGGAAACACCCCGACTACGAATCCAAAGTGGCAAACAATATGGATCCGCACACCCGCGACCTGGCATTAAAGAAAATTTTAGATGAAGTAATGAACCAACAGCGCCGAAAAGAGCTGGAACTTTATAAGCTTTACGCCAAAGATGAGGCATTTTATCAGGCATTTTACGAATCGATGAAACGAATGATAGACTTACCGGGAATCGGCTATATCTGACAAAGCGAATTAAAATGAATAAAAGTGTTGCCAGCAAGTGGGTTCTCATTCATTAATTCTGTTTTGGAGGCATCAACCAAACAAAGCTCGCTTCTGAGAGTAGCTTGCAGTGTAAATCCCTTACTTTGATGAAGGAGGGATTAGTTGCGTGAAATCATGTATTTTGCTGAGTTAAGTAATAGGTATATAGAACTTTCAGCACTGCCTCAAGAAAATATTCTAAAAATAATTGCATTATTACCAAAATTTGGTAATTTCGTAAAAAATAATATACTATGGCACAAAATACATCCGTGGTTTTGGGGGAATATTTCGAACAGTTTGCTAGAAATCAGGTGTCATTGGGGCGCTATAAAAATATCAGCGAGGTGATCCGAGCCGGTTTGCGTTTGTTGGAAATAGAAGAGAATAAAGCTCTTGCGCTGAAAAATGCTATCCAAGAAGGAATAGACAGCGGTATCGTATATGATTTTGATCCGGATACACATCTTCAAGAACTCAAAGCCAAAAAGAAAAGTAATGGCTGATTACATATTGACTCAAAAAGCTGTTGAAGATCTTGCAATTATCTGGAATTATACTTTTGATGCCTGGTCTGAGAATCAGGCAGACATTTACTATAGAACTTTGTTGGACAGTTTTCAGCTCATTGCAGACAATCCTTATATTGGTAAAAGTTATATGGAAATACAAGAAGATTTATTTGGCTTGAAAGTAAATCGTCATATTGTCTTTTATCGACAATCATCCTATAAACCTATCGAAATCATTAGAATATTGCACGTACAAATGGATTTGGAGAACAGGGTGAAAGAATAGAAAAAATGTTCCAACCAAACAAGTTTCGCATCCTTCGGCCGCTTCTTTTTATTTACAGGTAAGCGGTTCAGATGAATCCGTCTATTTTTTAAGAGGGATTACCTGGCGGTGATCCCGTTTTGGGGGATTCTCCAACTAAACAAGTTTCGCATCCTTCGGCTGCTTCTTTTTATATATAGGCAAGCGGTTCAGATGAATCTGGTTAGTTTTTATGGGGGATTACCTTCGGTGATCCCGTTTTGGGGGATTCTCCAACCAAACAAGTTTCGCATCCTTCGGTTGCTTCTTTTTACAAACAGGCAAGCGGTTCAGATGAATCTGGTTAGTTTTTATGGGGGATTACCTTCGGTGATCCCGTTTTGGGGGATTCTCCAACCAAACAAGTTTCGCATCCTTCGGCTGCTTCTTTTTACATACAGGTAAGCGGTTCAGATGAATCTGGTTAGTTTTTAAGAGGGATTACCTTCGGTGATCCCGTTTTGGGGGATTCTCCAACCAAACAAGTTTCGCATCCTTCGGCTGCTTCTTTTTATATTCATGCAAGCGGTTCAGATGAATCCGTCTATTTTTTAAGAGGGATTACCTGGCGGTGATCCCGTTTTGGGGGATTCTCCAACCAAACAAGTTTCGCATCCTTCGGCTGCTTCTTTTTACATACAGGTAAGCGGTTCAGATGAATCTGGTTAGTTTCTATGGGGGATTACCTTCGGTGATCCCGTTTTGGGGGATTCTCCAACCAAACAAGTTTCGCATCCTTCGGCTGCTTCTTTTTACATACAGGCAAGCGGTTCAGATGAATCTGGTTAGTTTTTAAGAGGGATTACCTTCGGTGATCCCGTTTTGGGGGATTCTCCAACCAAACAAGTTTCGCATCCTTCGGCTGCTTCTTTTTATATTCATGCAAGCGGTTCAGATGAATCCGTCTATTTTTTAAGAGGGATTACCTGGCGGTGATCCCGTTTTGGGGGATTCTCCAACCAAACAAGTTTCGCATCCTTCGGCTGCTTCTTTTTACAAACAGACAAGCGGTTCAGATGAATCTGACCGCTTGCCTGTTTGTAAAAAGGCCCCGCTTCACGGGGCATCTTGTTTGGTTGGCGGAGAGAGAGGGATTCGAACCCCCGGTTCGCCGGAAAGCGAACAACGGTTTTCGAGACCGCCGCATTCAACCACTCTGCCATCTCTCCGGTAAGAAAGAGTGCAAATGTACGTTTTTTATATCTTGAAATAAAAAACCAAACGCTTTTTAGAACGCCATAGACTGTCGCTTTTGACTTCTTATCCTGTTTTCTTAAACCAAATATTCCAGTTGTTTTCGTCTTTCTTTTCAACCCAATGTGCAAAACCGATGCTGCTCGCTTTTTCAATCAGCGGTGCAGGGATAAAAGGTGCCTCAACCATATAAACCTGGTCGTCAGGCAAACGCTTTAAGTCTTCAATGACAATAGCAATGGGATGTTCACCTGCTTCAAGCATTGGCTTGGCATTCAGACTTTTGAAAAGTTGTGCACCTTCCATCCAGTCGGGTTTTTCCATACTGATTTTATGGCCTCCGCTTTCTGTATGAAACACTTCCTGACCCACATGTTTACGTAACAAATTGATTAAATAATCCACCTCTATCTGCCCGACTATAGCAGCTTGCTGCAGATTAGTGATGCGTGCAACCGTTTTTCGCAAGACCGGGTTCTTCAGCTTGCTGAAAGCAGGTACCTCCGAGATCAATACCTCCTCCAACTCGGGATAGGTTTCTATGAGTTGCAATACCTTGGTTCTTGGATTGATAATAAGTTTTTCCATAATTACTTTCTTAGTATATCCGTGTTTTCTATGACTTATTTGCTGTAGCTCAGTATTCGTTGTTCACCTTCTAAGGCACGATAGTTAGTAAGGTCGTTCGATACTTCCAAAGTGCCTAAGTATTCACCTTTTTCGTTTCTCAAAGCAAAATATTCGATATGTATCATTTTGCCGCGCATATTGATCCAGAACGGGGCACGGTTTGCCCGGCCACTGCGAAAGTCATCAATGATTTTATCCACTATATGTGCGCTTGCCGGCGGATGGCAATAGCGTACATCACGATTGATGATGGCACGGTTTCGCTGAAAGATCCGATCGGCACTTTGTGAGAAATATTTCACCTTATCATCTTTATCCACAAAAGTCATGTCGAAAGGCAGGGTATTTAAGATAGATAGAAGCTCTTCGGTGGTAAAGTTACCAGTGGGGAGTTGTATTTTTCCGTTTTCCGTAGCCGGCCGACTGAGGTTCAGATGTGGTTCTGAAACCCAACCTGGCTTCCAGTCTTGTGGCGGGTCATACAAACAAAATCCTATCTCGGCAGTTTGTAAGGCAATCTGATACCATTCCGGATCGCTCAGCTTGTCGTGTGCCATAGGAAACAATATTTCTTCTTCTTTAATAGTCATTTCGTCTATGCCTTGTAATGCCGGCTTGATAACGATTTCAGCTGCCTGTAACAGGTCATCAGCTTCCAATTCTTCGGTTTGCAATATATCGATGGAGCCTTTTATCTGTTCGCGTATCTCATCATGTTTTCCCCACATTACAGCCGGCGGACCGGTGATTCCTTTCATCTCAAGGAAGGGAAAAAGTAAAAATTCTTTCCGTTGATAATGCTTGTCCACATCCATCAATGCATTGAATAAGCCGCGAAGCTCTAACAGCATCGCATCAAAATCTGCAATGCTGTCTTGCTGAAGCTCTTTTAACAGTTGATTAGCACGTCTGGTCGTTTTGCGCAATTCTTCGTTTTCTTTGATGAAAACGTCTATAGGATGTCCTGTCGGGATTTCTTTGGCAGTGCTCAAGTCAATGTTTCCTTGCAAGACAGCCGAGTGGGCATCGCAGAGACGTAACACTTCTTCAACCGGTAATCCTTGACTGATCAGCTCTTGCTCCACCTCAACCACCTCATCATATGGGATGGCAGAAAGGGTGTCGAGTAACTCCTGACGGATCTCAGTTTCAGAAACCCCATCGTGCAGCTTTAAGATCAATTCCTTTAGCCTGGCTTTTCGATTTGATGAATTATTGATCAATTCGCTCATGGTATAACAGTTTTGTTTTAATGAAATATTTGGTCAAATAATTGATATTCAGTTGAACCAATCTCTATTCAATGAATATATTTTCCGCTACAAAAGTAAAAAAGCAGCGTATGCGCTCCTATACCTACATTTCGGTATTTGAATGCTTGATTTTAATCCGATTTGATTTTTTTAGATCAGGATTAGCCGATTCAGTCAGAATGTAAACCGCATGCTTGCCATGAGTTGCGACGGACGAAGCAGTTGGGTGGTTTCGCTTACAACATATTGATAGGCTTGCTGGATCAGGAATACCTCGCCATTGAATACATTATTCCAGCTTAGCTCTACCTCCATTTTTTTTGCAGGAATGGAGAAACTATATTTCAAATCAATGAAATGATAATTGGCATGATCGTAGTTGAAATACTCTGCATCCATACTGATAATATGCCGCTTTGCAGGGAAAAGGCTGATACCGAAGATATGGCGGATAGATGTCAGCTTACTGCGTTTTGTTTGCTCAATTAAGGAAGTGATATTCATACATTGCAATTTATAATTCATGCTGCTCCAGGTTTTTATCTGATAAAAAATCTCCGGTGCCAAGCTGTATTGTATAATGGAGTTAGTAAACAGATCGTCGTTTAGCTTTTCTTCTCCTTTTGATACCATCAACGAACCACTCAAACTAAATGAAGAGCGTATGAGTGAAATATATTTACTGGATCTGAACTGAAATGCATGGGTGCTGAATCTGTTCGGCACATTTTGAGCTACAGAAACAGTAACGCCATTGGGTTCAATCTGGCGTTCGATACGGATGTTGCTCTCGCGCTGATAAAAGTGGTAAGAAAGAGTGTTGAAAAATGTGGTAATAGCATTTCTGTAAGACAAAGTGGCAGAACCTATTACATTATCTATTTGTTGGATAGGAACATCCATTATGACAAGACTTCTGTAGTTATTTACTAAATAATTAAAAGCAATCTCATCCGGGTCGCCTACACGTTGATTAAAACGCAAGGAGAATCGTAGATCCCAAAACCCATGAAAAGGATAATACACACTGATATTCGGAGCTGTGAATACCTTATCTAAGCTGCGCTCCTTGCCCAATGGCTTGTCTTCTATCTTGAGGTTCACATGATTTATGGGGACAGATATAGAAAACCTGAACTCTTTCCGTTTGTATGAGGCAGTGGGTATTAAATACAACTGATATTGTGTTGATTGAAGCGTATTGTCATACAAATTATCCGTTACAAATATATCTTCCACCAATTGTTTTGAAATGGATGATATCAATTCTTGAAAGCGCATGCTAAATCCTATTCGCATAGACATTGTCCAGTTTTTAATACCAATATTTGTCCCAACGAAATGGTTAGCTACCATGCGCTCTATGTTTGAATTCTGCTTTATGACATGATATGGTTCGCTCTGGTTCAGAATAGTTTCAAACTGCCCTGGAACTACATTCAAATACTGTGGACCACGATGGTAGAGCAAATCGGAATGAAACTCTACCAAAGCATCTCCCGCTTTGAAGATAGAATTTAATGTATTTGAAAAATGCTGTTCAGGCATGTGAAACTGCTGATGTATGGAGTCCGTATTAAGTAAAATATCTTCGTTTATTCTGCGCTCTTCAAACCGGAAACCGGTTTTATTGGTGAGGTAGTTGCTTTTGGTGTTTCGGTTAATATCTATAGAACCTATCCATCGCCGTCTTTTATTTTCTTTTTTAATCTGCTCGATGAAGCTGATGGTATCATCTGGCATCAGATAATAAGTAGCGCTTTGTTGGTTGAAGCTGCGCTTATCGTCCGTAAAGAAAATATTGGCACGTAGCTGCAAGTCTTTTTTCAATGGAAGCAGTATGTTAAAATTGCCCAAATGGCTGTTGTTGTGTAAAAACCGTTTGGGATGCATGGCAGTATAGGCACTCTCCGGGCTGTCTTGAAACAGTTTAATTTCATCAGCTGCTCTGAAAGGATAGGAGCCATGCTCATCGATTGCCAATAATTGAGTTTGTTGGTGAACATCTTCACCCGTATTATTTGTCTGATATGAGGCAAGTATTTGAAAATCACTATGCATCAGCATGGGTGTCAGACTTGTATTCCAAAGGAAAGGCGAAAAGCCACTCCCTATTTTTGCTATACCGGTCAGTGCCATCTTGTTTTTTAGCTTGATATTAATTGCTGCCTGATGACTATGCATTCTATCCTGAAGAATGCGAATAGGTTGGTGTTGCTCAAAAACTTCAACTGTTGATACAGCGCCTTGTGGCAGATTTCTGCTTATTACGCTGTACCTGCCGTCCATCAAATCAAGCCCTTCTACATAGAATTTATTAATAGGCAGACCTTTGTATGATATTTGCCCGGATTCTCCTACTTCAATGCCCGGCATTTTTTTTAGGACATCTTCAATGGATTTATCATCTCTGCCGGCAAATTGTTCGACCAAATAACTCAATGTATCGCCGCTTGAATGGATCGGACTGGCTCTAACGGTAATAGTTTCCAATAGCTTGATGTCTTCTTCAAGCTGAAAATAAATAGTTTGGCTTTTATTGGCAATACGAATGCTTTTCTTTTCAAAATGTATCGAGCTGGCTGTAATATCTAAACTATCAGTTTGTACTAAAACGGAAAGCTGAAAGAGCCCCTGCTCGTCAGTTACTGCAAATGCTTTAATTGTAGTGCTGTCTTTTTCAAATACCAAAATATTGATATACGATATAGGCTCGTTGCTTTTGTCAGTAACTTTCCCACTTAGCTGAATTTGCCCTCTAACAAAAGACGAAGCTAAGAATTGTAACAGTAGCAGAAGAAAAAATACTTTGAGTACAGTTCTCATTTGTAAAATTTTACTTCAACTCAATGGGATTATTCAGGTCTTTAACATTATTAGCTATGGTCCTAAGTGTTTCATTACTCTGTATTTGTGCTGCTTGCGCCCGAATGACGATATCTTTTTTAAAGTTTTCCTGTGCTTTTAAAAAGTTTGTGCGATTTGTTTTGACATATTCTACATCCCTGATTTCAATGTTTGCCGGCTCTGCTAAGCGTTCTATGGATTGCATCTCAAAAATATAGTGTTCTTTGCTGTCGTACAGCTTTACAATCAGCCCCGGCAACCCACCGAATTTATAAGGGCCGTCATTGTATGGCAGTTCATAACTAAACCATGCTATCCATGTTCTACCTCCGTATTCGCAAACTGCTTTTTGGCAATTATAGCCTATGATTTCTTGCTGTTCGTTAGTAAGTTTCCAGCGAAAGTCGTAGAGCTTCTCCTCATACATGAAGTCGGTAGGCATGATACGCTCATAAAAAGAAAGCGTTTGAAGAAGGTAATTCTTGTTAATAACGAACATAAAACCTGCACGGTCCAATTTGTCATTCCATTCGGGTTTCAGCCCCCACAGATTTGGTTGTATCTCTACTTGTTTATTTTCTGCCTTTTGGAATTCATACATGTTTTTATCGGTAAACATACTCATCTCTTGACCGATAAGTAAAAATAATTCGGCATACTGATGATTAGTGCGTAAACTATCTTCTTTGTACAAAGATGAATACTCAATAAATATATTTCCTTCTGCTATTTTTATAAAAGAAGCTTTTGACTTCTGAGCATGGCTATTATATGAAATACTCAATACGGCAAAGAGTATCCAAAGTTTAAGTTTTGTTTTCATACTCCTGCTTTTTTTATGCTTTGTACGTATTATAAGGCTCATTATACAAAAACTATAAATTTAGTTATTATACTACAAAACTAATTGTATAGTTGTATTTCTGCAAAAAACAAAATGTTAAAATATGTTAAATACCATTCTGTTTTTCATAATTCAAGATGCTTAATATTATGTACGGGTTAAGGATGAGTGAGTTATAAAATTAAGGTATAAGGATCCATTCCTGTTTAATTCACAAACCTACAATTTACTTTCAAATCACACCATTTTCCCCTTTTGAATTTTGGATTTAGGCCCGAATCTAGCGGAAATCAAGGTTAAACAGTTATTTCTCGAAATTTTAGAC
>Ga0265293_10003653_pt1 | contig 28322 bp, 30 predicted proteins | sample Munlanlewell138R_FD_192505 | JGI IMG/M metagenome (GOLD analysis project Ga0265293, IMG submission 192505) | Leachate microbial communities from a municipal landfill in Southern Ontario, Canada - Leachate well 138R | ecosystem: Engineered > Solid waste > Landfill > Unclassified | place: Canada...
GATCTGGTGGAGGGATGGGATGCCGGCACTGCTGAAGATCTTGACATAACACTCAGGATCAAGAATTATTTTGGAAGATACAAAAAGAAATTCCGAATAATTTTTGATCCGGAAGCTATTGGACATACGGATGCCCCGGCGACATTCAAGGGGTTTCTGAAACAGAGGATAAGATGGGACGGTGATCTTTCCTACCTCTATTTTCGCAAGCACAAGCGCTCATTTAAACCTAAAATTCTCGGCTGGCCGAATTTTCTGATGATAATTTTAACGGGGCTCTTTTCACAGATAGTTATGCCTTTTGTCATCTTTGTATATACCGTATGGCTTTTTATCAGGTATCCGATTGAATATGCTTCTACTTTACTTTTTCTGGTCTATTTCTTTTATTTCTTTTTGCTTCTTGTAATGTATCTCATTTTTACAGCGTGTCTCTCAGAAAGACCTGAAGAGGACCTGTCAAGGCTGTGCTTCCTGCCTCTGATGCCGCTGTTTGCCTTTACTGCAAGGATGAACAGTCTGGTCGCAACAGTATGGGAGCTGACAGCAAGCGGCCACAGGGATACATCAATGGCTCCGTGGTGGGTCACACAGAAAAATAAATTCTGATCTTAGTGCGTGAAAAGATCAAAAGCTATTTTGGCAAGCAGGAAGATGAGAACAACGATCATCATCGGGCGGATGAACTTTCCGCCCTTTTTCAGCGCGTAAGCGGAACCGATATAGTTTCCTATTATGTTGCATATCCCCGCAGGGATCGCTATCTGGTAATAGACTGTCCCGGCGAGTGCAAAAGTCAGCAGTGAAGCGTAATTTGAGGCAAGGTTTACTATTTTTGCATTTCCGGAAGCTGTCTTAAGGTCATACTTCATTATTGAAGAGAAGGCGAATATGGCAAATGTGCCTGCACCGGGACCGAACATTCCGTCATATCCTCCGACAAGGAACCCGATCATAAGCGATAAAAAGAGAACTGCCTGCCCGGACAAAGAGTGTGACCTATCCTCTTCACCCATGTCCTTTTTTAGAAATATAACGACTGCCGCAAGAGGGAGGATCAGCAAGAGCATTGTTTTGAGCACATGGTCCGGTATCCTTAGGACAATAGATGCCGCTATCCCTGATCCTATGAAAGAGCTGAATGCAGCCAACAGTGAAGACCTTAGGTTCACAGCACCGGCAGACCAGAATTTAAAAACTGAGAGAGTTGTGCCGCAAGCGCTTGAGAACTTATTGCATCCATATGCAAAATGTGTGGGCATGCCCGTAAAGACATAAGCAGGGAGGGCAATTATCCCACCACCTCCCGCCGATGCATCGACAAAACCCGCAAGTCCTACCATTAGGCAGACGAAAGAAAGTACGGGCAGAGTAACTGTAAAATCAGTTCCCAAAAGTGTGACCGTTATATATTAGCTGAGAATAAGTTTTAAGTTTATCAGGCTATTTGTTCATACAATCGCATATTTCAGTGTTCACGTTGTTTCCGGGTTCCACCATGAAGCTTTTGATCCTGATCTTGCCTTGCCGGTGCAGAGACAGGGCCAGGGAGATTATGGTCGAGCTGCTGACTCCGATCTTCTTTGATATCTCTTCGGGGTCAAGCTCTCCGGTTTCTTCAGCAGCTCTGAGAACTTCTTCGCCCAGAAATGATACCCACTGGTCAAAAAGAGCATGCATTTCAGGCGTATTCGAACAAGCTGTCTGGTTAAGTGTTATTACTGATTCGAAAATACGGGCGGAAACCAGCTCAAGCGAATGTACCAGCATCTTCATGTCCTGTTGTTCAAGTGTTTTGGAATCTATATTCATAAAAATCACTCCTGTTCCTGTGTTTTTCCAAGCTCACTGATTATATAATAGCTGAGAATAATATCAACCAGGATTTTTCCCGTAAAGGATGTGTTGACATGTCTGCCAGTAATATCCGGAGCAAAGTGCTTGGAGTGCTTTCTGATACCCATGGAAGTTTCCCCGCCTGGGGATCTGCTGTGGCTCTCTTCAATAACGCAGATGCAGTACTTCATGCCGGAGATGTCCTTTATCATGGTCCCCGGAATGACATCCCGGGAGGCTACACTCCCGCCGATCTTGCAGAGGCTATCAACGCCTACAAAGGAACGATCCTTATCGCAAGGGGGAATTGTGATGCGGAGGTGGATCAGATGGTGCTGCATCCTCTTCTTGCTCCTTATGTCTCGATATGGTGGAATGGAAAAAAAGTATTCATGATGCATGGTGACAATTTCCCGCTTTTCAGGCAGATGGCTCTTGATTCCAAAGCAGATCTTGCAATTTCAGGACATACGCATATAGCATCTGTTGTGAGGGAGAGAGATACGATCTTTCTGAACCCCGGATCAACTACCATACCGAAGGGTAAGGATCCTGCCAGTGCCGCTGTTGTTGATGAAAAAGAGATAAGGATCATGACACTGGAAGGGAGAATACTGCATAGTGAAAAATGGTGAAGCATACTATGGCCGGGTATTCAGGAGGAGAAGGTTTTGGCCTCAGATATTCTGGCTTATAGTTTTGTCAGCGGGATGTGCCTTCAGCTGTATTTTCAATTCTACTCCGCTCTTCATTGCCTCGATACTGGCTGCTTTTCTGGGGCTTACCGAGAGCAGCAGATGGTCTCATAAAACCAACCTTCTGGTATGTGCTTCTGCTGCTGTCATAGGATCTGTCTGCGGAGTTTTCTCCTGGTTTGATACAGCTTCGATCTTTCTCCTTCTTGTGTCGGTCGGTGGATTTATGCTCTATTACAGGGACACGGGCAAAAAATTCATGGATGCTGTGGAGAAATTTTCATCCGAAATTTCGAAGGAAAAAGAGCTAGCGGGCCTGATCTCTTCAGCAACAGAGAAGATCAGAGAAATGACTGCCGGTGACAATGTTTTTATAACCGTCGCTGACAGGGCCGGCGCTATGTACATGCCCTCCAGGGAAGGAAGACCGGGTTCTTCAATACCAAGGAATGGCGGAGCGGCATGGAAGGTTTTCGCATCAGGCAGACCATACTTTACCCAACGGGTCGAGAGCGCAAAGGACCTTCCCTTCTACAGGGATGCACGGTCGCTTATGTCTGCACCGCTTTTCGCTGGAGGGGATAAAATAGGAGTCCTTCAGATAGAGTCCCGTGTTGCCGATGCATTTTCAGAGGAGGATGTCCAAAAGCTTGAATTGATCGCTTTTGTGCTCTCTCATCCAATATATCCAAAATTAACCGCTGAATTAAGGGAAAAGGAGGAGACAAAGACCGGCGAATGATACTTATAGACATGCATGTACACAGCAACTACTCTGACGGCACTCTAAGCGTAGAATCGATAGCCAAAACTGCCAAAAAACGGCATCTGGCCTTTGTGAGCCTCACTGACCATGATACAACGGAAGGCCTGGGGCCCTTTATGTCCGCATGCAGGGAATATGGTGTGGAAGGCCTTACAGGCATTGAGCTTTCCGCGGATTCAGATTTTACGCTTCACATCCTCGGATTCCGTATAGACAGGTCTAATGAGGTCCTCCAGAAGAGACTTGATGAAATAAGAGATCACAGGAACAACAGAAACCACAGGATATGCAATAAATTACAGGGGCTGGGATTTGATGTACAAATTGAAGATGTCTCAGACCTTTCAAAAGGACAGGTAATAGCAAGGCCGCATATAGCAAGGCTGATGATGCAGAGGGGATATGTTTCAAGCATAGGAGAAGCCTTTACCAAATATTTAGGCTATGGTGGAAGCGCACATGTGCCAAGGACGAGGCTCTCTGCCAGGGAATGCATTTCCCTCATCACGGGTGCAGGCGGGCTTGCAGTACTTGCACATCCGGCCCAGACATACCTTGAAGATGAAAAGATGGATCAACTTCTGCGCCACCTAAAAGACAACGGCCTCTGGGGCATCGAGGCGCTCTATTCCGGACACAGCCCCGAACAGGCATACAATTACCTTAAACTGGCTGATAAATTTGATCTTTATCCGACGGCAGGGTCAGACTTCCATGGCTCCAACAGCCATGGTGTTGATCTTGGCGTTGCGGTAAGTGAAGATTTTCTTCCATGGGCAAGACTTGGGGTTAAAATATAGTACCTGACAGAGATTTAAAAAAGGCGAGACGTTAGCAAGCGAATAGAAAATTAAAAAATATTACAAAATCGAAAAACGGAGGTATTTCATTATGAAAATTATGGATTTTCGCAGTGACACAGTAACGAAGCCCTCGGAAGAAATGCGCAGGATCATGGCAAGTGCAGAGGTAGGGGACGACATTTACGGAGATGACCCGTCATCAAACGCGTTGTCTCAATATGCGGCTGAGCTGACAGGCAAAGAGGCGGCGATCTATACATGTTCCGGAACGATGGGAAACCTCCTTGCTTTTCTCTCCGCCGGACGCCACGGTGAAAGTCTGCTTGCCGGAAAGCGCTCCCATATATGGAATGCCGAAGTCGGTGGTTTTTCAGCGGTTGCAGGACTTTGCCCATATCCCCTGAATGACGATGAAGGAATTCCAAAAGTTGAAGACATTGCCCCGGCCAACAGGGCGGATAACAACATCCACCACCCGGACACAACTATCCTATGCCTGGAAAATACCCATAACTACACCGGCGGCATTGCTGTCGCCCCGAAACGATTTGCAGAAGTCGCAAGAGAAGGGCACAGGCTCGGGTTTCATGTACATCTTGACGGAGCAAGAATATTCAATGCTTCCGTATATCACGGAGTTGACGTTAAAGTTTTCACCGAAGAAGTCGATTCGGTCCAGTTCTGTCTCTCAAAAGGGCTTGGGGCACCGATGGGATCGATGCTCTGCGGATCACACGAATTTATAGAAAAGGCAAAGAAAGCCAGAAAACGCATCGGCGGTGCTCAGCGTCAGGTGGGTATAGCGGCAGCGGCAGGACTTTTTGCGCTAAAAAACAACATTGGCAGGCTTTCTGAAGATCATGACAACGCAAAGCTTCTGTGCGAGCTCCTGATAAAGGGAGGGGTACATGTAGAGGAAGTGCCCAACATGACTAACATGATATTTTTCCCGATGCTCGAAGATTATCCTTCTGATGAAAGTTTTGTAAGCGGATGCAAAGAACGCGGACTTCTCTTAAACGCACTCTCTCCAAGAAGGATACGCCTTGTTACACACCTCGATGTCAACAGAGAAGATGTCGAAAGGGCGGCAGGCATAATACTTGAGGTGATCTCTCAGTGACCGAATTCCTTTCCCGCAAAGAAGTCGAATCCATCTCGAAGTGGATGCTGGATGAGGCTTTGCGCGGAGGGGCATCCGGAGCCGACGTGCTCTACTCAGAGGGTGCAGGTTCAGGCCTCTCACTCAAGGACGGAGAGATCGAGGAATGTGTAACAGGCTTTACGGCAGGCATTGGCGTCAGGACGATCATGTCTGACGGCAGGCAGGGCATATCTTATGGAAACAGGCTAGACAAGTTTTCCCTACGCGAATTGGTCGAATGGAGCCTTTTCAACTGCAGGAATTCTGAGCCGGAAGAAGGCATTATGCTTTATGAGGGGAAGCTGGTTTCCGATCCATCGCTTGACCTGGAAGATCCGGAGATCACTGCCATTACACCTCAGAAAAGGATGGAATTATGCCGGGTCATGACAGAGAGTGCAATGGCTGCCGACAGCAGCATCCTCTCTGTCAGGAGCGCATCATGGCATGACGGATGGGGATCGTCATTTTACTGTACAAGCACCGGACTTGAAGGCTGGGAGCGCGGAAGCAGCGCAAACTGCGGAGTGTCAGTCATAGCAAGTGACGGAAAAAATACTGAGATGGGCGGTCATGGCGAAGAGTCAAGAAGACTTGATGAACTTGACATAAGGAAGATCGCCCTCAAAGCTGTAGATAAGACAGTCTCGGCTCTCGGGGGCACCCCGATGAAGACTGGGCCTTACACGATAGTGATCGAACCTGAAACCGCCGCATCACTGGTAGATGTCATAGGTGAACTCTTTTGCACGCCGGAGATACATAAAGGAAGGTCACTTATGGCGGAACGCTTGAATTCCAAAGTGGCATCCTCCTGTGTGACTCTTGTCGACGACGGAAGGATCCCCTGGAAAGCAGGAACAGGCTCATGGGATGCTGAAGGGGTTCCGACAGGAAGGACATTGCTCATCAAAGATGGCATTGCCTGCTCTTACCTGTATAATCTTCAGTATGCATGGAAGGACGGCGTTGCCTCTACAGGAAATGCGTGTAGGGGAATGTCTTCACTTCCTGATGTAGGCACCTCAAACCTCCTGCTTCAAGCCGGGAGTGAAACGCCGTTATCACTGATCTCAGGTGTAGGCTGCGGTCTTTACCTGACAGAATTGATGGGACTTCATACAATAGACCCGATCAGCGGTGATTTCTCGGTGGGAGCAAAGGGACAGCTTATAGAGAACGGAAAGATCACGAAGCCTGTGAGCGGTGTCACGATAGCGTCAAACCTCATGGACTTCTTAAATAGTATAGTTGCAGTCGGCTCCGACCTTACCTTCTTTGGATCGACAGCGGCCCCGACATTGGTGGTGGAAAACATTGTTGTTGCAGGTGAATAAAAAATTATCGTGGATAATATCCTTTGCTTTGCTTATTTTGGTAATTATGGCTGCATCTGCGTCTGCAGAGACCCTTTCCTTATGGTACGGTGATATCAAAAAAGGAGACATTACTGCCAGGACAAACTCACTTAAGGGCAAGGACGTTGCCATTGAAGAGGTAATATCGGCATTGGGACTCGCGAGGACAGGCAACCTTCAGGGTATAGTGGTAGTCATAGACGGCAAAAAAATGGAATTCTGGAATAATTCAAGCGTGGTGAGGGTAAACGGCGCTATCATCAGCCTTCCTGATCCGATATCTGTTGAAGACGGCCACTGGTGGGCAGACTCAAAAGCCATGATAACCGTACTGGACCAGTTTTATACCAACATAGGCAAAGAACCCGGTATGAGATGGACTGAATCCGGACAGGAACCGCCTAAGGCGCAACAGGCGAAGAAAGAAGAACCCAAAGTGAAACCTCAGAAAGAAATCGCTGCTGAGGAGAAAAAACCTGAAAAAGAGATAACTGCCGAACCGGACAAAAACATGCCTAAAGAAGAGAAGAAGGAAAGTGCTGCTTTTGTCCCATTAAAGGCAAACTACAGCAACAAGAGGCCGATAGTTGTCCTCGACGCAGGTCATGGTGGCCATGACCCTGGCGCGGTAGCAAACGGCATAAAGGAAAAGGATATAAACCTCAGGGCAGTTCTAATGCTGGGAGAAATTTTGCAGTCTTACGGAATCGATGTTCGTTACACAAGGAAAACTGACGTATATCTCAAGCTTGGCGAAAGGACTGCTTTTGCAAACGACAACAAAGCCAATGTCTTTGTCAGCATCCATTGCAACGCGATGCCGAAAGGGAAAACCGCCGCAGGGCTTGAGTTTTATATTATGGCTCCCCCGTCAGACAAAGACGCAATGCAGCTGGCAATATATGAAAACAAGGAAATAAGCGGAGGGGCAGAGACACCTCAGGACGTCCAGCGCGCAGACCAGAAAACAAGGCTGCTGCTCAAAATACTTGGGGACATGCAGCAGAATGACAAAATAAACGAGAGCACTACGCTTACAGAGGTGCTCCACAGGTCTGCCAATTCATCAGGGCTCCCGATGCGCAAGGTAAGACAGGCTCCTTTCTATGTTCTGAGAGGTGCCGGTATGCCATCTGTACTGATCGAAATGGGCTACCTTACAGACAGGGCAGAGGCCAGAAAACTTAACACGGCAGCTTACAGGGAGATCCTTTGCAGAAGCTTCGCCAAGGGGATCGTAACTTATATCAACGAACATCCGGTGACGGTACAGTAATCGTATTACAGGAGGAATAATGCATGAGGGATCCTGAGGAAAGAACCCGCCATTTTATTATCAGAAAGAAAAAAGAAGAAGAAAATTTTGACGAACCCTCGGTAAGGCGTACTTCTGCTCAACAAAGTGATGACACTTTGCATGAGAGAAACAGAGCCAGGAAAGAGGAGAAAGATAATCTTCGAGAAGGCTTTTTCGCAAGGTACTCAGGAAAAGGCAAGCCAAAAGAGAAATACAATGATCGTTCGCGGGAGAGCATTGACGATGACAGCGAAGATTATGACGAAGAATTTGAAGAAGATGAAGAAGATGATGATAGTAAGAAGGCACCTCTGCTTGTCAGAGTATTTGCCTGGATAGCACTTCTTGCCATATTTTTTGTGTGCGGATACCTGGGTGCAAATTACTTCTTCAACTGGGCAGATAAAAAGGGAGGCCCAAGAGTCGGAAATGTTGTAGGCAGTGCGCCAGAGGCGGCGAGAGTAAGCGCCGGCTCAAGTTCTTCGAATGGCCCGGGCAACGTGAAGTACAACCTATACATTCCTGATGGAACTGCTTATACAGAGAGAGAGATCGAGATCAAAAAGGGAATGGCAGAAGAAGATATTGAAAAGGTAGCCTCTGTTTATATTGATGGACTCAAAGAGACCAAAATGCTGGACAACAATGTCCGAGTCCTCAATGTTTTCAAGAGCGGAGACTGGCTCTATCTTGATATGACCGGAGCTTTCAGCTCATCCTTAAAGACATTGGGCAAGGACAAAGCAGCGCTGGTGATCACCGGGCTTGTCCGGACAATGAAAGAAAATTTTCCGCCTGTTAAGAAGGTCAAATTCTACATAGACGGGAAAGAATCAGGAGTTAAGTCACCTGCGGATCTTACAAGACCGTGGGAGATCAACTGACGGGATATGAAATAATGAGAATAGACGGAAGAGAACCATTCGAGCTCAGGCCGATCAAGTTCCAAAGGGGATTCAGCAGGTACGCGGAAGGGTCGGTGCTTGTTGAATGGGGCAATACCAAGGTCCTCTGTACAGCTTCAGTAGAGGACAAAGTCCCCCCGTTCATGAGGGGGACCGGCAAGGGTTGGATAAGCGCTGAATATTCAATGCTGCCAAGATCCACACACCAGAGGACACAGAGGGACATAAGCAAAGGGAAGCCCAACGGCAGGGGAACTGAGATACAGAGGCTTATCGGCCGTTCCCTTCGTGCTGCTGTCGATATGACCAGGCTTGGGGAGAAAACCATCTGGATCGACTGCGATGTTCTGCAGGCTGACGGGGGGACAAGGACCGCATCGATATCCGGAGGGTTTGTAGCGCTGTTTGACGCCCTTAGATGGATGGTCTCCTGTTCGATGATAGAAAAAATACCTGTCAGAACACAGATAGGAGCAGTAAGCGCCGGCAAGGTATGCGGAATGCCGATGCTGGACCTGTGCTACGAAGAAGATTCTTCTGCAGATGTCGATGCAAACATCATCATGACATCAGAGGGAGAATTTGTCGAACTGCAGGGGACCGGTGAGGGAGGGGTATTTTCGAGGTCTGAACTGGATGAGATCCTTTCCCTGGGATGGAAGGGGATCTGTGAGATCCACAGGATGCAGGCCGAAGCCCTTGAAATGACAGAAGCGGAAAAGGCTCTTTTCTTAAGATGAAGATAGTTCTTGCAAGCGGCAACAGAAACAAGTACCGTGAAATGAAAGACGCATTTGCACCGATAGGGATTGAACTCCTTTTCGGTGGGGATCTTGACATTCATACAGAGGTAGATGAGACAGGGAGCAGCTATGAAGAAAATGCTCTCCTGAAAGCGATGGCTTGGTCTAAGGCAGTTGGCCTGCCTGCTATCGCCGATGACAGCGGTCTTGAAGTGACTGCACTGGGAGGAGCTCCCGGGATACATTCTGCCCGTGTTGTTTCCGGCACTGACAGTGACAGGACAAACTGGCTCCTTTCGGAAATGGAAGGCATAAAAGAGAGAGGGGCACGTTTTGTCTCCTGTATTGCGGTATTCTTTCCCGACAGGGAAGACCCTCTTGTTTATGAGGGAAGCTGCAGCGGAAGGATAGCATTAAGGCCATCCGGCATGGGCGGATTCGGCTATGACCCTATATTTATACCCGATGGTTATGACAAAACTTTTTCTGAGCTTGGAGACGGGGTAAAAACTAAAATTTCCCATAGGGCCCATGCAATAAAAGGTATAGCAGAAATGCTCATACCTGTGTTACAATACTATGCTGTACGTACTATGGAAAATTCCCGGTCTGTGCAGGAGCAATAGCCTGACCGCGGAAGACAGAAAACTCTGGAGGTGTGGTTTGTGAAAATCCTTTTTGGAATCCTTCACATCCTTGTTTGTGTAGCTCTTATTGGAGTTATAATGATGCAGCACAGAAAAAGCGGTGGATTCACCGGATCTTTTGGCGGAGGCGGAACTCAGGCAGATTCTGGAGGAACATGGCAGCGCATGTCATCTCTGACTAAAATAACTGCAGGACTGATGCTCGCATTTATGATCCTCTCCATCCTGCAGGTCGTCGTAAGATAGGCCGTTGCCATGCCGCTCAAGAGGCTTGACAGCCAGAAAGATATTGCTTCATACAAGGAGACAGAAGGACGTCTTTTTTCTGCAACTCACGAAGAGCTGCTGACAGGTTGGACTACAGATATTTATTTTTTAAAGACGAGAGACGTGCTTCGTTCAGCAGGTTTGCTGGAGACGCCTGTCGTAGCTGAGGTATTTACCCGCAAGAGCGGTGTTTTTGCAGGACTTGAAGAAGTCCTGCGGCTTTTCAGGACATTCCCGGCCCCGCCGGAAGTCGAAGCTATTCCCGAGGGATCCACTTTTGAAGGTAAAGAAGTCCTGATGAGAATTACGGGAACCTATGAATCCTTCGGTCTTTATGAGACGGTATTGCTTGGCATGCTTGCATCATCAACAGGGTGGGCCACGGCAGCAAGGGAATGTGTGGAGGCAGCGGACGGACGCAATGTGCTCTGTTTCGGAGCAAGGCATGTACATCCCGCTGTTGCGCCGGTAATGGAAAGAGCGGCGAAAATAGCAGGCTGCAGCGCTATGAGCTGTATTTTAGCGGCCAAGCTGTGCAATGAGGAGCCCAAGGGGACCATCCCGCACGCAGCAATATTGATAGTCGGGGACACAGTTAAGCTTGCAAAGCTATATGACAGTCAGATCCCTGCAGAGGAACCGCGTATAGTGCTTGTTGATACTTTCAAGGATGAAGCGGAAGAGACTATGCGTGTTGCAGAATGTCTGGGTGATAAGCTTTCAGGAATCAGGCTTGACACACCGGGTGAGCGCGGCGGAGTAACCCCTGATCTGGTTCGTGAGATCAGATGGCGCCTTGATATTGCCGGTTATAAAGATGTACAGGTAATAGCTACAGGCGGACTTACCCCTGAACGCATAAAGATGATGAACGACGCCGGAGCAAGCGTTTACGGAGTCGGCAGTTATATAACCCATGGAACTTCCAGGGATATGACTATGGACCTGAAAATGATCGACGGAAGACCTATCGCCAAACGCGGACGTCTTCCCGGAATAATCGACAACCCGAGGCTTGAACGCGTACTCTAGCCCCGCAGCCTGTTTTCCCCCACGTTAACAGGCAGTGTCCCTGAAGTGCGGTGCGTTTGCGCACGTATGCCACGGCTTCAGAGAACCGGACGAGTAGCTTTAAGAAATATAAAATATTAGTGATCCACTTTTTTTGAGGAGGAAGACCCATGATAGGAACACGTTCTTTCATGGCTAAGGGTGCGGAAGTTGAGCGCAAATGGTATGTGATCGACGCAACAGACAAACACCTTGGCCGTCTTGCAGTACAGGTAGCCCGTATACTTATTGGCAAACACAAGCCGACATACACGCCGCACGTTGATACCGGCGATTTCGTTGTTGTCGTAAACGCAGAAAAAGTAGGACTTACAGGCAAAAAACTCCTGCAGTCCACGATCATCACGCACAGCCTCTACCCTGGCGGACTGAAGACCCTTACGTACCAGCAGGTACTTGAGCGTCGTCCGGAACGTCTGATCGAGAGAGTCGTATGGGGTATGCTTCCCAAGACCAAACTTGGACGTGATATGTATCGCAAGCTTAAAGTATATGCCGGTCCGAGCCATCCACACGAGGCTCAGAAACCCGAGCAGATAGATTAGGAGATAGGGGTGTAAAAAATGGCAGTTAAGAAAAAAGAGACAGCGGCCCCTGTATCCTTCATATGGGGTACAGGCAGAAGAAAGAACGCTATCGCCCGCGTACGCATCTGCGAAGGTGACGGCAAGTTCCTTATCAACAACAGGGAAGTCAACGATTATCTTCCGCGCTACTACTGGTCCACACAGGCATCAGAAGCGTTGAAGGTCGCAGGCGTAGAAGGCAAGATAGATGTTTTCGTCAATGCCCACGGCGGCGGACTTACAGGTCAGGCAGGCGCAGTGCGCCTTGGTGTTGCAAGAGCGATCCTCAAGATGTACCCTGCAGCACGTCCTTCCCTGAAGAAAGCAGGACTTCTTACCCGCGACTCACGCATGGTCGAACGCAAGAAGGTCGGACTCAAGGGAGCAAGGGCAGCAAAGCAGTTCTCAAAGCGTTAGTTTTTCGAGTTTTAGTTCCAACGTTGTTAAAGAGCTTTTGCAGAGGTATTTTGGGTGCTCCTTTTTGCCTGAGATACCTCTTTTATTGTTTATTTCCGCTTGACCTTGCAGTTGTTGCGCACTAAACTTTACTGTGTGGAAAGTGATGCGTCGGGCAAAGTCCGAAGAAGGGAGCAGTCTATGGATAGTCCTAGTCCCAGTCCTGAACCTCAAGGACGCTTAGTGAATATTTTTTAGCCCGGGCTGCACTTTCAACAAGCACCCGGCGCTGCCGGGTGTGGAGTATGTACCAATATTCTTCCTTTTCATCTCTTCACTCCCGTACATTTAACAGGTTTTTTGACATAACGGCATATTATGCCTATGGCATCTTTTTGATGATACCTACTGATTTGTGCAAAATTGCATTTTTCAGGTCTCGGGATGATTCAGAAAAACAGCGGGGGAGGAAAAAACAATGCTCAAAATATCAAAGACATTCGACGACAGGCTTCTTGAACTCAGCCAGGACAATATCGAATCAGGGGCCTGGATAAGCCTGATAAAACCGACAGCAGAGGAACTCATAATAACGGAAAGACTGACAGAGGCTCCTCAGGACTTCGTAAGATCTGCACTTGACCCGGAAGAATCCTCCCGTATCGAAATAGAAGACAACCACATACTTGTCCTTATCAATGTTCCGGTCAACCACGAAGACAGGCCCGGAGAGTACGATACCATTCCTCTAGGAATAATCGTAACACCTGATTTTTTCGTGACGATCTGCCAGGAACACAACGATATCCTTCAAAGTTTTACAGAAACCCGGTACAGATATTTCAGCACTTATAAAAGGACCAGATTCCTCTTCCAGCTTTTGTACCATTCTGCACTGCTCTTCCTGAAGGACCTGAGACAGATGGCCCGGAAATCAGACAGAATAGAACAGGATCTTCGCCTGTCAATGAAGAACGAAGAACTTTTTCAGTTGCTGGACCTTCAAAAGGGTCTTACATACTATTCTATGTCACTGCGTTCAAACAGAGTTGTTGTTGAGCGGCTGCTTCGTCTCTGCTCAAATCCTCAGGTCAACCATCTTATAAAATTCAGAGAAGAAGATGAGGAACTGCTTGACGATGTCAGGGTCGAGTACGACCAGTCTATCGAAATGGCTCAGATTCAGACTGATGTTTTGGCTGGAATGATGGATGCGTTTGCCTCCGTTATTTCAAATAATCTGAATATGGTCATGAAATTTCTTGCATCCGTTACCATCGTAATGGCAATACCAACCATGATAGCGAGCTTCTTTGGAATGAATGTGCCTGTGCCCTGGGCATCCCATCCGATGGGGTTCTTTATTGTCGGAATTGTAACGATGGTGCTGACTATTGTTACCATAGTTCTCCTCTGGAAGAAAAAGTTTTTTTAGGTGGGAAGTCATGGTCAAAATCAATATTTGTGGTAAGGTTTGCATATGTTTCCCAATTAAGCATCAATAACATACAGTTTCCTTGAAGGGGGGGACTTCCGATTGAAAATATCAGAAGTTATAAAAAATAAAAAAGTATGGATCATTGCGACAATTTTGATTGCAGCTGTCACTGTGTCAATTTATTATTTTGAGGAACGAACCAAGGACGAACGCGTAAGGGCTTCAGGTACAGTTGAAGTGACGGAGCTGAATCTCTCACCTCTTGCTGGGGGAAGGATCATGGAGCTAAATATTGATGAATCTGACCATGTAAATAAGGGACAGCTGATAGCCCGCATGTCCCTGGACGGAGCGGACCACGATGTTGAGATGGCGGAAGCATCACTGGCTGCTTCCAAAGAACAGCTCCTTGAGCTTCAGAACGGATTCAGAAAAGAGGATATTTCCAGGGCAGAGGCTGAATATGCACTCAGGAAGACGCAGTATGAGCAGGCTGTGAAGGATCATGAACGTTTCAAAGAACTCGCTGCTGATGGAGTAGTCCCTGTGAGGGAAGCCGAGTTGTACGAAGAAAGCGCAAAATTAAAAAGGAACAGTATGAAAATGGCTGCAGAGACACTCTCAATGCTGAGAACAGGCATGAGGCCCGAGCAGATAGAGGCAGCAAAGGCAAACGTAAAAAGAGCCGAGGCCGCATTACTCAAAACAAAGATTCTGGTCAGCTACAAAGATTTTTATTCGCCTGCTGCAGGAGTGATCCTTACCAAGAATTACGAGGTCGGAGATGTAGTAAGTCCCGGTGCACCTATAGCAACTCTCGGAATAATGACAGACTGCTGGGTTAAGCTGTACATACCTTCGACTCAGCTCGGACGCATAAAACTGGGAGGAGAGGCAGAAATATCCGTGGACGCATATCCGGACAAAAAATTCAAAGCCGCTGTGACGGAGATAAACCAGAATGCTGAATATAACCCCAGGCTCTCGCTAACCCAGAGCGAACGTTCAAACATGGTTTTCTGGATAAAGTTATCCGTGAATGATCCGGAAGGTATCCTTAAGCCAGGAATGCCTGCTGATGCTGTTATCCTATGAAAGACGCGGAGCAGGAAATTTGTCTGAGCTACAAAGGGGTAGGGAAGAAATTTAAAAACATCTCCGCCCTTGATGATGTATATCTGGAAGTGTGCAGGGGAGAGATATTTGGATTTATCGGTCCGGACGGAGCCGGCAAGACTACGCTGATAAGGATGGCGATGGGGATAACCAATCCTGACAGAGGGGAATGTACCCTTCTGGGCAGCACCGACAGACGTAAGGCGAGAAAGAATGCCGGATACGTACCCCAGCTTTTTAGTCTATATACAGATATGACAGTAAATGAAAACATTGCCCTTTTTGGTTCCTTGTACGGTACTTCCAGAGAAATTGTGCTTAAAAGAGCAGAAGCGATACTCAAACGGACCGGACTGTGGCCTTTCAGGGAGAGGATGGTCGGAAAGCTTTCCGGAGGCATGAAGCAGAAGCTTGCCCTTGCGTCCGGACTGATGCATACACCGGAAATACTATTTCTGGATGAACCTACAACAGGAGTAGACCCGGTTGCCCGCAGAGAGTTCTGGGCGATGCTTTATGAGCTTAACAGAGAAGGACTGACGATAATCGTTTCAACTCCATATATGGACGAGGCGGAACTATGCACCCGTAAAATGTTTATAGACAATGGGAAAATACTTGATGTGGGTACTTCTGAAGAACTTCTCAGCCGTTTTGACAACAAAATACTTAAACTGGAACTTGATGAAAGGCGTGCCAAGGAGTGGCTTCTGAAATGCGCAAATGTTCGTGACGCGAACTTGTTTGGCAGCAGTTACCACATAGTTGTTGATGATGTCGCGTCGGCAACTCGTGAGATAAGAAAAGAACTTGCCATGAGATATCAGGAGCATCCTGAGCTTTATGAAATAACGCCGAATCTGGAAGATCTTTTTGTCGCCTTTTCAGGAGGTACTGTCTCTTGCCGAAGATAGCTGTAGAAACAAGGGAACTTACAAAAAAATTTGGCGATTTTACAGCAGTAGATCACATAACAATGTCAATAGAAGAGGGCAAGGTATATGGTTTTCTAGGACCGAACGGTTCCGGTAAATCAACGACCATCAGGATGCTTTGTGGTCTTCTGGCACCAACATCCGGAGTAGGTCTTGTCCTTGGTATGGATCTTTCCAAAGAGGGAAGAAAAATAAAAAACCAGGTGGGCTATATGTCTCAGAAATTCAGCCTTTATCCTGATATGACAGTTATTGAAAATTTGGATCTCTACTCCGGCCTATATGGTTTAAAGGGAGCAGAAAAAAAGGAAAGAATAGAGCAGATGATTGCTCTTGCTGGACTTCAGGGAAGAGAGGATGAGCAGACAAGTTTACTCTCCGGCGGGTGGAGGCAGAGACTTGCCCTTGGGTGTGCGATCCTGCACCGCCCCAAAATTCTTTTTCTTGATGAACCGACAAGCGGAGTTGATCCTAAAGCGAGGCGTCTTTTCTGGGATATAATATACAACCTTGCCGCTGATGGAACGACAGTAATGGTGACGACTCACTTTATGGACGAAGCTGAACACTGCGACAAAGTGGCATTCATATACTTCGGAGGCCTGATAGCTGACGATACTCCTGTTGATCTGAAAAAACTTATTCCAGGGAAGCTATACGAAGTGGAATCGGAAAATGGATTTGAACTCCTTGCCAGTATACAGCGGGGAGAAGCCGGGACAGTTATGGACTCTTACTTTTTTGGCAAGAAACTTCATTTGCTTGTTGCTAAAAACATCAGCATAGAAGACGAAAAAATATTCAAAGGATCAGTTGTTAAAGAAATAACTCCATCTATGGAAGATGTTTTTGCGTACCTTGTTAAGAAAGAATCGGGTAAGGAGCTGGATGGCGGAAGGATCTCCGGCACAGGGGAGATCAGGCTGAATGTTGACGTAAGCACTGCAAAAGAGGGATAGGCATGGAATTTGGGAGACTTCGGGCACTTATAGTCAAAGAATTTATTCAGGTGATGAGGGACAGGCTTACCCTTGCAATGCTTATATTCATGCCTGTGGCTCAGCTGCTGATATTTGGTTTTGCAATAAACACGGATGTCAAACATCTTCAGACAGCAGTTTTTGACCAATCGCGAACTCAGGAAAGCCGTGAAATGATACATAGTTTTACTGCCAGCAACTATTTTGACATAAAAATTTATGCTGATAACATCAAAAAAGTAAACAGAGCGGTAGAATCCGGGATGGCTAAAGTAGGAATTATTATCCCGCCAGATTATGCGCAGCGCCTGAAGAGCGGAAGGCAGACGAGCATACAGGTGATAATAGATGCCACTGACAATATGTCGGCATCTTCGGCGCTGGCTGCAGCACAAACACTGGGAATGCTGAAATCACAGGAGATATCTGAAAACAGATTCAGGCGGATGGGATTTGAGATACCTCCACAGGCTGTGGATATGAGGATACGCCCATGGTACAATCCGGATTTTATAACATCATGGTATCTTGTGCCAGGGATAATGGGTCTGCTTCTGACAATAACCCTAATTACCATGATGGCGATGGCCATAGTGAGAGAGAGCGAACAGGGAACGCTGGAACAGCTTCTTGTAACACCCATGCATTCATGGGAACTGCTTCTGAGCAAGATACTCCCATATATCATCGTTGGTTATATTCAGGTTATAGTCTCAATTATAGTTGGTATGTCCATATTCGGGATGCCCTTTTTAGGAAGCAAGATCCTTTTCTTCATCCTGACCTTGTTCTATGTGGTTGCCAACCTCTCGCTCGGTATAATGATTTCGACATTTTCACAAAACCAGATGCAGGCTCTGCAGCTTTCGATATTTTTAATACTGCCGAGTGTACTGCTTTCGGGGTTTGTTTTTCCCACCGAAGCTATGCCCAGTGGTTTTCGCTATCTTGGCGAGTGCATACCGATAACATATTACATCAGGCTTTCACGCCAGATAATACTGAAAGGCGGCGGGTTTGAATATGTTTGGAAAGATACCCTGGCGTTGTTCGTATATATAACAGTGATGTTTTCTTCAAGTATAGTCATGTTTAAAAAACGTTTTGTTCCATGATCCTCAGGAGGCTAAGAAAATGAAAAGGATGTCTCTCTTAATAAAAATCGTATCATCATTTATTATACTTATCTCATTTGCCGGGGTTTCATTCTCTGCAGACTCCTATAGTCTCGAAAAACTGATCCAGAAAGCCTGTGAGGGAAACCCGCTAATATCTGCTGCAGAGGAAAGAGTTTTGCAGGCGGAGGGGGCGCTGCAGGAAGCAGGGGCAAAAATGGGCCCCAAATTTGGCGTTGGTGTTGCCGCTATCTGGCCGAGAGACAGATTCGTACCCATTGAAGGTCTGCCATTGGGTTTTGGGAATGTTTATATAGCAGCTGCTGGTTTTGTGCAAACGATTTACGCGGGAGGATCACTCTGCTCTTCAAAAGAGGCAGCAAAGCTTGCAAGGGATGCAGCTGAAGCAGAGAAGGAAAGGATAACCCAGACTGTAACTAACTCTGTCAGGGTTGCCTATTACAATTGGAAACGAGCATGCGGGAAAGAAAAAGTATCCAAAGAAGCGCTGGTACTTGCCAACGATCATCTGGCTAGGGCAGAAAAGCTTTTTAAGTCGGGACTCATTGCAAAAGGAGACGTTCTTAGGAACAAAGTTGCAGTTGCTGACGCTGAACTGAACCGTATAAGGGCAGACAATGCAGTTGAGATATCCGTCAGCGTACTTGAAAGGGCAGTTGGTTCTCCGCTGGATCTGAAGGAGATAGAAGGAGTAAAAACTGATTTGGATATTGTCCCGTCCATTGAACCGACATCGAATATGGAAGAGCATATTAAGGCGGCTTATGAAAACAGGATGGAGATAAAGATGTACGATCTAATGAGCAGGCGAGCCCTTAAGGTAGCCAGGGCTGCGGAAGGTCAGCTCCTGCCTCAAATAATAGCTGCCGGAGCTGTAATGAATTCTGGGAACGAGTTTTTTCCGAGCGGTAATGAGGAAGTGGTTTTTTCAATGATAGCCCGTTGGACTATTTTTGACAGCGGAGAAACCGCAGCAAAAACAAAACAGGCGAAAGCGCAGGCGAGGGAGCTTATCCATCTTATTGATGACATGAAGAACACGATCAAAATGGAGGTAACTCAGGCAGAACTGAATCTTAAATCATCACACAGCAGACTCCAGGTTGCGGAGCGCCAGGTTGCTGAGTCAGAAGAGGACTATAGAATCGCGGTCAGAAGATACCAGGAACAGGTGGGAACAAACCTGGATATGCTGGACGCCAGATTGGCTCTTACCAACAGCAGGACAGAAGAAGTGGAAGCTTTGTACGATATCTATATTGCAGAGGCGGATCTCCTGTATTCACTGGGTAAATAGGATTAGCAAAGATATGCATTTATGTTTGATAAATGAATGAAGGGAAGAATAAAGTTTATTTTCACGGGAGTTTTTCACATAAAAGGACATTGCGCCTTTTTTCTCTAAGTCAGAAGCATAAATTGTTTTGTTTTGATGTTTTATTCATTCAATTCCGGCAGGAGTAGTCTTTTCCCCCCTTTACTCAAATCAGGAAGAGGAATACAATTGATAGTGTGTGTAAGAATTGTCCCGATTTTGGGACAGATATCTTAAAGTAAATGCCCGTTTGGGCGAAAAATCCAAGGAGGTTTTTTGTATGGCCGTACAGAAACGTACTTCCAAGAACGTTCTTCTCGCAACAGCACTGGAGAACTTCTACGCAGCAGCAGAAGAAATGAACCTTGACGAGGGTCTGGTAGAAGTTCTCAGCCGTCCCGAAAGAGCTGTCTGTGTCTCCGTCCCTGTAGTTATGGACGACGGTTCAGTAAGAGTTTTTGAAGGTTACCGCGTGCAGCATTCCACAGTCTGCGGACCGGCAAAGGGCGGACTTCGTTTCCACCCCGATGTCAACCTCGAAGAATGCGAAGCTCTCGCAAGCCTTATGACATGGAAGTGTTCACTTGCAGGTATCCCATACGGCGGAGGTAAAGGCGGCATCTCGGTAGATCCTTTCGAACTCTCACCGCGTGAGCGTGAAATGATGACACGTACTTTTGCAGCCCGCATCGCCCCCTTCATCGGCGACTGGACAGACGTTCCCGCACCTGACGTTAACACCGGCGGCCCTGAAATGGTCTGGATCATGGACACCATTTCAAAACTTCGCGGCAAACTTGAGCCCGGCGTAGTAACAGGCAAACCCATTGCTTACTGGGGATCAAAGGGCCGCACGGCAGCGACCGGACTCGGCGTTGCAACATGTGCCCTTGAACTTCTCAAAACACAGAAAGTAGACCCCAAGACAGCAACGATCATCGTACAGGGCTTCGGCAACGTCGGAAAATACAACGCACTCTTCCTTCAGGAAGCAGGAGCAAAAGTAGTCGGTATCAGTGATATCACCGGTGGCTACTACTGCAAGGACGGAATTGATGTTGTAGCAGCCAAGGCTCACGTTGAAGCACATCCCAAGCGTATCCTTGATGGTTACACACAGCCCGGACTCGTTAAGATGAGCGGCGAAGAGATACTTGAGCAGGAATGCCTCGTTCTTTCACCCTGCGCCCTCGAAGGCGTCATCAGTGAGAAGAATGCCGACAAACTCAAGTGCACATACATCGTCGAAGGCGCAAACGGACCTGTAAGGCCCGACGGTGACGTTATCCTTGACAAGCGCGGCATAATCGTAGTTCCTGACTTCCTCGCCAACAGCGGCGGAGTTATCGGTTCATACTTTGAATGGGTACAGGACCTCGCCGGCTTCTTCTGGACAGAGGAAGAGTACAACAACCGCCTCGTACCGATCATGAAGGACAACTTCAAGAGAGTATGGGATTATTCACAGGAACACAGCGTAAAGATGCGCCGCGCAGCATTCCTTGTTGCCATCAAGCGCGTTGCAGACGGCCTTAAGCTGAAAGGTTTCTTCCTCTAAGCTTTAGCTGACCAATACAGGAACAATAAAAAAAGCCGCCTCCTCAACAGGGGCGGTTTTTTTATTGCACCGGGTCTGATCATCTCAAAACCCTGGTGTTATTGTTTCATCAACAGATATCAAAAGTCTCTTCCAGAGCTTTTATAAATTTTACCAGAGCTTCGTTTACGGGGACCTCTATGCCGTGCTTTTTTGCAAGACTGCAAACAGTCCCTCCAAAGGCCTCGACTTCAGTCTTTCTTCTTGCTTCCACATCCTGCAGCATCGAGGTCTTTCCCGTAGGGGTGAGCGAACTGAGTATATCGATGCATTTTGTAATATCGCTCTCATCAAGGTCGATCTTCTCAGCCTTGGAAACCGCTACAGCTTCTCTCATAGCCTCGGTCAGCAGATCTCTTACGGCTTTTGAGTCCCTTATCGCACCATAGGTGCATCTAATTACTGCAGTGACCTGGTTGGCTCCGACGTTGAGCATGAACTTCAGCCACAGCTCGCGTATCATGTTTTCGGGAATGTTATATTTGATGCCTGTCTTTTTGAAAAATTCTTCGACGGCCAATACTCTTTCTGTATACTTTCCCGGGATATTTTGTGCTTCGCCAAATGGCACAAAGCCAAGATTGACGTAATTTGTTGAGTCCCCGATCCGGGTCGCATCCGTTCTCATGACGTAAGCATAGAGGACCTTGTCCATTCCAAATGTCTTGCCGATCTCTTCCTCGCTTGATATTCCATTTAGGAATGAGATTATTATCGTCTTTTCTCCGACATGGTTCGCGGCCTCTTTTATCGCCTTGGGGAGGTGGTGGTTCTTGACAGCGAAGATAAGGAGGTCTGCAGGCGGCACTTTGTCTTCAGGCCCATAGATCGGGAACATGTACGTCTTGCCGTTTACAGATACGCCATTTTTGCGATATCTTTCCGCCCTCTCACCCGAAGCCACCACCCGGATGTTTTCCAGGGGAACAGACTCTGATATCTTTGCAAGGTTTGCGCTTCCGAGTGCTCCAAGTCCGATAAGCGATACTGTTTCAATGCTTTTCATAACAAAAACTCTCCGTTTCCACTGTTGTGTGATATTTGAACTGTGAAAGGCTATTGTATACCATTTGAGCTTCTGCAGCATGTAAAAAATACCGGCACACCTTTAAAATGTGTGCCGGCATCGATTTCAGATGTTAACGGAGACCAGTTATAGTATTTCCTTTGCGATCTCTGCCTTTTCAAACCAGTCTTTACCTTCTACCAGCCTTGATACGATCATTGCCGAGCAGGTGTCTCCCGTTGCGTTGACCATTGTTGCTGCGGGGTCCACAAGGAAGCCTATCGTTGCGATGATGGGGAATGCTTCAGGCGGGAAGCCGTAGAGGCTTACGATCAGCATTTCTCCGACCAGACCGCCTCCGGGGATGCCCGAGAGGACAACGCCTGAAAGTACAGCTACGACAACAGCTGTTGTCATCGTTCCCACTCCGGTGAAGGGGATGTTGAATATGCCGAAGAGGAATGCGATCTTAAGTATGCCGCTGAGACAGGAACCTTCCATATGCGCAGTTGCACCTATGGGAAGCACGATCTCTGCAATGTCCTTTGGAATGCCTATGTTGCGGGCTGCTGCAAGGTTAACGGGCAGAGTTGCAGTGCTGCTCTGCGTTCCAAGCGCCGTTATAGCAGGGGTTATGATATTTTTCCAGAAGACTCCGGTGCCTTTACCCTGTGTAGCCATCCAGGAATAGATAGTAAAGGCGACAAAGAAATAGCCGAAAGTAGCAATGTGGTATACGATCATGGAACGCAGGTATGCTCCGAGAAGGTTTGGTCCGTAGTCTCCAACAAGAGTTGCAAAGTAGGCGCCAAGTCCTATCGGTGCATAGTACATAAGGTATTTGACCATCTGGAGCATTGCATCGGCAAATACTGCGATCCCGCGTCCGACAGCGCGTCCCCTCTCTCCAAGTGTCTGGAGGCAGAAGCCGAAGAATATCGTGAATATTATCAGCGGAAGCATTGCGCGTCTAGAAAGGAGCATGGAGAAATCTTCTACCGTGAATGCCTTTACTATCTGGTCCGCTGTGCTCAGTGCCTGGAAATCACCGGGTGCCTGAAGCTGTATGTTCGCTCCTGCTGCGGGCGGAAAGAGTGTTACGGTCACAAGCATAAGTACCGCAGCAACCGCTCCCGTTACCAGAAAGACCAATACCAGTGATCTCATGACTTTACCGAGTCTCTCCATTGAAGACATATTAGCGACAGCGCTGCAGATCGTTGAGAAGACTAACGGTACGACTACCATAAACATTGCATTGATAAAGACATCTCCAAGAGGCTTAAAGACCAGTGCGTCTTTCCCCATTACTGCTCCGACTATACAGCCGATAATAATTCCTGTGAGAAGTATGATAGGGAACCGGTAGGCTTTCCAGAGACTGTTTGATTCTGATGCCATGAGAACCTCTCCTTCCGTTTCTGCTTATATTAGATATTGCTGAAAGTATAGAACAAAGAGACCTATGTTGAAAGAGGCTGACGGATATTAAATCATTTTTAGCACAAATTGATCATACCATTATAAACAATAACAGTGAAAAAGAAATAAAGTTATCCATGCAAATCTATGCGAATGTATGAAAATGGTGTTCAGCAGAGCCTGCAATCAGTTGCGCAATATTATACACTTTTTACTCTGAATTACTATATATGTTTCTCTCAGAACAGCACCTCTTTTCCCATAAGGGATCTTACCTTCCTTAATATAAGAGATATCTCCCTCTCTTCAATAAGGCCGTGGGTAAGATATGTTATTGAGCCATCCTTGTTGATGAGGGCAAAGTTGGACTCGTTCCGAAGGAATTTATTGTCATCACGCATTTTTCCGTCCCAGTCGCCATAGACTGTATAGCCGGCCTTTTCAGACTCTCTTATAAGCGAGTCCTTCCATTTGCCTATGAAGAGACGTGATGCGCCTGAGCAGTCCACCACGGGAAGGACATAGAGGATGTCCTTTTCCTTTTCGAAAAGCTGATCTCTGAATTTTCTCAGTTCATCCTTAAGGGCGCTGTTTTTATCCTTTGTATCCCTCGTCTCATAAAAGCAGAGAACTATCTTTCCTGAAAGGTCCTCCATTGTCAGGGTAGAGCCGTCTCCCGCCGCTATTCGGAAAGGGGCGGCCCTTTCTGCTCCATCTGAGGGAAAGGCAAAAACAAAAACAAATGTCATTATGCAGAAGATGTAAGTGATAAAAGAGTTTCTATTCATTAAAGATTACCTCCTTTTCATGCTCTGTTTGGACGACCGATCTTTACACGTTTGTCTATATTGTATTTTAAAAAATCAAATATGGGGATATATACAAGGAAGAGTTGCAATAGGAACTTGATCCAGATCTTGATCGAGGGTAATTATTCAGCCTCGGGCGGACAAACAAAAAGCGTCCCCGGATATACTGGGACGCTTGTATCAGTGAGGGTCTGATGTAAACTTTAATGGTGCCGGAGACGAGAATCGAACTCGTACGGGTTGCCCCACACGCCCCTCAAACGTGCGTGTCTACCATTTCCACCACCCCGGCACTCGAGACTTAGAAATTATACGTAGCATATCCTCTTTCGTCAAGTCTCTATTTGAAAAAAACGAACGTCGCTTTGTTTTGCTCCGGTTCAGTATGAAGAAATAAAGCCTTTATCCTTCGGGGCCGAGAGATAAAAAAATCGGAGACGCCCTTGAGCGCCTCCGAAAAAATTGACGGACTTATCTGTTGTATTCGCGGCGTTCCTTGATGCGGGCTGCTTTTCCGCTGAGTTTGCGGAGATAGTAAAGCTTTGCCCTGCGGACCTTACCTTTGCGCACGATCTCTACCTTTTCGACGCTCGGGCAGTGGACGGGGAATATTCTTTCCACGCCTATGCTGCCGGACATCTTTCTGACGATAAAGTTCTCGCGGATCCCGCCGTGCTGGCGTCCGATAACTACTCCTTCAAATATCTGGATACGTTCGCGGTTGCCTTCTTTAACTTTAACGTGGACTTTTACTGTGTCCCCGGGGCGGAACTCTGAAAGGCTTTCATCAGTCTTTAAGAATTTCTTCTCAATCAGTGCTATTCTTGGATCTATCATGAGGTTTTTCCCTCCTTATCTTGGTATGTGTATTTTTTAGTCTTAAACTTTTTATGGCCGCTGCGGACCTTTGCTGATCAACGGACCGGAAATCAACTCATCTCCAGCCGAAAAATCTGTCAAGGGTGATGCTTACCGCACTTCTTACTGAAAGATGGTTCCAGCTGTCCAGGCCTCCTGCGATCGGTGTCATTACAGAGTCTGCCTCTTTTAAAACATCCTCGTGCAGTCCCCATCCCGTTCCGAAAATGAAGACCGGAGAGAGGTCTTCCTCCAGTATCCTGCGTTTCAGCGACAGCCAATGTACAGCGCCTTCAACGGACTTAGCCGTTGTCGCGATCTTGAAAGGCTCTGTTTTTTCTTTTTCCCTGACCCATTTCAGGGCTCTGTTGACTGAAGCGAAGATCTTTAGGGTGCCAAACGCCTCGCTCCTGTCCCGGTTATAAGATGCTCCCCAACCTTCAGTCCAATGAGAAACAATCTTTTTGACCATATCACGCTGCTGGGCCAAAGGAGTGACGAGAAGATACTTTTTGATGCCGTATGTCCGGCATGCCCTCGCAATGTCGTGAAGGTCCATTCCTGTAATAGCAGTTGAGGACTTTTCGCCTCTTTTGTCGAGTACGGGGTAATGGACTTCCATCACGTAAGCGCCTCTGGACAGCCAGGGCATGATCCCTGCCCGTCCCACTATGTCGGGCCTTCTTTTAAGAGTTCTCTCAACGGACTGCCTTCTTCGCCATTTTTTGACGGCCTTATCATCACCGCTCAGGAGGATATCCGGCACTTTCTCGCCGTCCCATTCCGAGGGCCTGGTGTAATGAGGCGTATCAAGCATCCCGCCGAAGAAAGAATCTTCCCTCACAGCTTCTGATTTGCCTACCACTCCGGGGATGAGCCTTGAAACAGCATCTACGATAGCCATTGCAGGCATCTCTCCGCCGGTCAGTACAAAATCGCCTATTGAAATTTCAAGGTCCACATTTTTTACGACGAATCTTTCATCGACGCCCTCATAGTGACCACAGAGTATGACCAGATGATCTTTTCTCGAGAGGTCTTCGACCAGTTCCTGATGCAGCCTCGTTCCCTGAGGAGAAGGATATACAAGGAACGGTTTTTCGTTTCCGCTCAGGCTGTCGAGGGCTTTTTGGAGCGGCCCCGGCATCAGCACCATTCCGCCGCTTCCGTAGGAATAATCATCGATCTGCCTGTAACTGCCTTCGGCGAAGTCCCTTATGTCAATGACTTCGACCTCCAGCCTGCCCTTTGCTATCCCCCGCCCAAGTACGCTTGCGCCAAGATAGCTATTTATAAGGTCAGGGAAGGCAGTAAGAATGGATATTTTCATATCAGTCCCAGAGACCCTCCGGTACAGTTACCAGCATTACACCTTTTTGAGTATCGACTGTGTTGATGACCTCCGCAATCGCGGGAATAGGTCTGATCTGACCATCTTCTGTCCTTATCAGGTAGACATCGTTGCTTCCTGTCTGAAGTACTTCCTGCAGGACTCCAAGTTCAGTTCCTGTTGCATTGTCGATCACTTTGAGGCCTACGATATCGTCGATCCAGTATTCATCTTCGGAAAGCTCAACGCGTTCCTCTTTTGATACTGTGACAAAGCTTCCCTTGAAAGATTCCGCGAGAGTTCTGTCTGATACGTTTGCGATCTGGAGAAAAAATGTATCTTTTCCCTCATAGGGCACTAATTTTGTAACATTGACAGTCTGGCTCGGAACGCCGGGTTTTTCCAGGGTAAGTTTTTTCATTTTGAAAAAACGCTCAGGAAAATCAGTAAGAGGGAAAAGGAGCATGGTTCCTGTCACTCCGTGCACACCTACTATTTTCCCGATTATTACCCTTTCTTCCGACGAAACCTCACTCTTCTTCGACATCTACATCGACCTTTTCACCGGATTTGACCGACGCTGCCTTGGCTACGTGGCGTATGGCATTTATAGTAGAGCCTTTTTTGCCTATGACCCTGCCTATATCATCCCCTGCTACCTTTATAGTCAGAAGGATAGCTCCGGAGTCGCTTCGATCTTCTGTGACCTTGACTTCTTCAGGTTTTGTAACAAGCCTGCGGACTATCAGGTCTACCAGTTCAATGTAATCAGGCATAACTATCGACCGCCTTATTCTGCTGCCGGAGCATCAAAAACTCCGGCCTTTTTGAGCAGGATCTTAGCTGTATCTGAAGGGGAAGCCCCATTCTTAAGCCAAAATGCTGCACGTTCAACGTCCACTTTTACCTCTGCAGGATCTGTAAGAGGGTTGTAGGTCCCGAGTATCTCTATGAAGCGGCCGTCTCTTGGAGAATGAGAATCGGCAACCACCAGGCGATAGAAAGGGGCCTTCTTTTTCCCGTGACGGGAAAGACGGATACGAACTGCCATTTGCGCAAACACCTCCTGTTTTTAGGGTTCCTCGGTAATTTGATTTTCACGGACTGTCTAAATATGGGTCAAAATCAAATTACGGAGAAACCCGATGTTATCTTTTTGAAATCGGAAACCCGATAAAAAAGCCTGTTTGTAGATCGTATAAAGACGGCTGAGCAATTGCTGAGCATGGCTGAGCGGTTGCTGAGCAGTTGTAGGAATCCTAAGACCTTGCCCCAAATCGTCGTCCCCGAATGCTCAAATCGGGGATCCAGTGTCTCTAGAGCATTGCTATGACAAGCTTTTTGGAACCTAAACAAAAGACGCTGGATTCCCGTCAAGAAGCGTCCGGGAAAGACGGAGATTTAGAACCTCCGCAGCCCAGAGGCTGCAAATTCCCCGATCCTGCCCCTAGCCCCTTACAACTGTTTGACTACTGTTTGACAATTGTTTGACTATTGTTTGACCGCCCCTACGACCGCTTAGGCATTGCTCAGCTGTATTTAAGAAACAACCGCTTGCCCGCTTTTGCGGTTCCTACTTAAAGAAACCCCTCCGGCCTGCGCCGAAATTCTTCATTCCACCCATGCCGCCCATACCTGGAGGCATTTTGAAGCCTTTTCCTCCGGCGGACATCTTACCGATGCCCTTCATCATGGTTTTCATCTGTTCGTACTGTGCCAAAACCTGATTCACCATCTGCACAGTCGTGCCTGAACCTTCGGCTATCCTTCTGCGGCGGCTGCCCTTTATCACTTCCGGGCTTCGCCTCTCTTTTAAGGTCATTGAGAGGATTATCGCCTCTGTCTGTTTCATTCTTTTCGGGTCTACATTTGCGCCTTTGAGGGCT
>Ga0265293_10003654_pt1 | contig 28321 bp, 24 predicted proteins | sample Munlanlewell138R_FD_192505 | JGI IMG/M metagenome (GOLD analysis project Ga0265293, IMG submission 192505) | Leachate microbial communities from a municipal landfill in Southern Ontario, Canada - Leachate well 138R | ecosystem: Engineered > Solid waste > Landfill > Unclassified | place: Canada...
GGGGAGAAGCGCCCGTACTGACTGGACAGTCATCAAACAACACGCTTCCTGGGCTCTTGTACGCCTTAGCCTTCATACTGGTCGAACCCACCAAATTCGTGTGCACATGCGCTCAATCGGCCATCCAATTCTTGGAGATCCGATTTACGGGTCAGGAGGGAAGATGCCTCTGATGCTCCATGCCCTCATCTTGGGCTGTGACCATCCAATTACAGGAGAGCGGGTTCGAGTAATCGCTCCGATGCCAAAGCGGTTTAAAAACGCTTTAGGTCATGGTGACGGTGAGTGAGGGAGCTGTTAAAGAGCTCTTCAATACGAAGCTTGCTCGGTGACCCGTGGCCAGGGAAGAGTAGGGTATGTTCGTCGTAGCTAAAGAGCTTCTCTTCGATCTGGGAGAGGAGCAATTGGTGCTCTTTAAAGCCCCCGCTGCTTCCGATGCGGCCACTGAGCAGTACATCGCCGGTAAAGAGGGCACCTCCTACTTTCCAGACAATGCTATCGACACTATGGCCAGGGGTATGGATGGCTTCAATTTCCATATTGCACAAAGAGAAGCGCTCACCTCCTGCGACTGAGTTATACGGGAAGGGATAGCGACCATAGACCGAAGCCCAGACAGTCAGCTCATAGATCTTTTGCAGTGTTGCCAATCCTTCTCGGTGTGCAAGATGATCGTGGGTAAGAAGAACGTGGGTGAGTGAGAAGCATTTGGACTCAATGAGCTTGATCAGCTCGATCTCAACTGATCCAGGGTCGATGAGCAGCGCTTGACCGCTCTCTTTATCAGCCACCAGGTAGGTATTACAAAAGCTCATCGCAGAGAAGTATTGGTAGATGTTCATCGATGGGCCTCCTCCCAGTTGGAGTAGCGCACCGATACATCCTGTAAGGCACAATTGCGAAAGTCAGTCTTCTTCAGATTACAATCTTCCAGGCTTGTGGATCGAAGATCTGCGGTATGGAAGGTGGCATAGTAGAAGTCACAGCTGCCAAAGTTAGAGTGTTCAGCCTTGATGCCACTGAAGTTAGTATGGATGAAGAGAGACTGACTGAGATCACACTCCACAAATCGGCTGCCTGCAAAGACAGAGTAGCGTACGTCCACGTCATTGAAGCGACACCGTTCAAAGAGACAAAAGTCGAAGAACGAATTGACCATCGTCACACCTGAGAAGTCTACATCGGTGAAGGTACTCCACGCCAAATTGACACCGGCTATCCGTTTAGGAGCTACACAAAAGCCTGTAAAATGGGCTTCACTGACCGATAGGTCTACCAGCGGCTGATCATCACTCAGACTCTGGACAGCCTGCCGGAGAATCTCGTTTTGGTCGGGGCTGTGGTGGTAACAGAGCTCTCCTTTTCCATAGGCCCAGTGATGGCATCTGTCAATTGTACAGGCGCGAAGTGCAAACATACCCAAGGGTAGCAGATGACCCTCTGTTGTCAAGAGTCGTCTTTCACATTACAGTTGTTGTTGGAGGAATATGAGCGAACTGACCGGACTTATCAACAGAGGAATCAACAATATTTTTACTGTCTTGCATGAGGGGGACTCCTACCAATGCAGGATTTGGGGCAAACAACTGAAGGAGATCAAAGGGGAGTACAATCCGCTTGCCGTCGGAGACCTTGTCTCTTTTACCGTCACCGGTAGCGGTGAAGGGATGATCATTGAACGCCTAGAGAGGCGTAACGCCTTCACCCGTTGGAACGCCAAAGGGGCAGCCAACCAAACAGTGGTAGCCAATATGGATTTGATTATCTGTATCACCAGTGCCGATAACCCACCATTTCGCCCGCGATTTGTTGATCGGGTTATCGCCTGTGCCCAGAACGTTGATGTGATGATCGTTCTCAACAAGTGTGACTTGGGCCTGGACAAATGGGAGCAAGATCGCTTCAAACTTTACAAAAGCCTTGGGTATCAGACCCTGGAAGTCAGTGCACTGACCCATAAGAACCTCAAAAAACTCAACAAGGCTCTCCTTGGCAAGACCGTAGCCTTTGTTGGGCAGAGCGGTGTAGGGAAATCTACCTTGATCAACGAGCTCTTGGGTAGCGACCAACGAACCGCAGATGTATGTGAGAAGTACAACCGGGGCCGACATACTACCAACCACTCCCTTCTGCTCGAAGGACCGGATTACCGGCTCGTCGACACCCCTGGGGTGCGGGAGATCATGGTTCCCCACACCGAGAAGAGTGAACTATTCCGCGCTTTCCCTGAGTTCACCCCCTATGCCCCTCACTGCTCTTTTGATCCGTGTTACCACGATGAAGAACCAGATTGCCGGGTCAAGGAGGCAGTGGAGGAGGGAGCAATTGATCCAGACCGCTACGAGAGTTATTTGCGGATGGTCTACTCCCTTGATGAGAAAGAGCCCCTCTACCACGGCAAAAGCGAAAGCAGTGCCTCCTGGCGCTCACGAAGGAAATACGATGAATCCCAAGAGTATTGAGGCCTTAGGCTTTCCTACGATTGTAGGGTCCATTACTGCCCACTGTCGCTCCCATCGTGGCGCCTCCTACGTAAAAAATCTCCCCTTTGTCTATGAGAGAGCCGCCCTTGTTGAGCGCCAAGCTACGATAACCGAGTGCCGCTCTCTCTTTGGGTTTGCCAGCGACTCTCTCCTTGTCACGTTCCCTGAGATCGAGCCATTTTTATCGCGCCTCAAAGACCACAGCACTGCTGCCGATGGACAAGAGTTGTTGGATGTGGCCCATTATATCAATGCAGCCCACTCACTCTTTGAGTTTTTGCACACCACCGACGAGGAGGGAGAGGGTTTTGGGCGAGCCCAGGCATTAATGGGCCCCTCTTTTCCTGAAGAGTTGCAGCAATTGGCTAAAGAGATCACTACTACGCTGGATGAAGCAGGCCAGGTGCGAGAAAGCCATCCGGCGATCGCCTCCTTGATGCGACAAGTTGAGGCACAGCGGACCAAGCGCGCAAGTTTCTGCCGCTCATTCATCGCTGCAAACCCAACTGCGGTCCAAACCGACCAAGAGGCACTACGCGACGGCAGACTGGTAATTCCCATCAAGCGGGAAGCACACTCCCAGATTGATGGGTTTGTCTCTACTGCCAGCGCCAGTGGCAACACCCTCTTTATGGAGCCCTTTGCCCTTGTTGAGTTGAACAACAGTGTGGTGATGGCACAAAACCAAATTCTTATCGAAATTGCCAAAATCCTCGATGGCTTGGCAACTCAGGTCCGCGATACCCTTCGATCACTGCTGAAACTAATCAAGGCAGTTGGCCGCTCCGATGGTATGCTGGCTATTGCTCGCTGGACGCTGGCCACCGATAGCTCAGCGACTGATTTGGAGGGAATAGGCCTAAAAATCCTAGAGGCTCGCCATCCGCTTCTAGGAAAGAAAGCGGTGCCGATTACCCTCGTCCTCGATGATGAGGTGCGTGCGGTTGTCTTCAGCGGCCCAAACGCCGGAGGAAAGACGGTCTCCATCAAAACTGTTGGGCTCTTTGGGCTACTCAACCAGTTCTGTGGCTATATGCCAGCCAAAGAGGGCAGTTGTCTGCCACTCTTCGATGGTATTTGGACCGATATCGGCGATGAGCAGTCCATCGATGATGAGCTGTCTACCTTCAGTGGACACATGAAACAAATCGCCAAGATCCTCCAAGGTGCAGGACCTGCTTCCTTGATTCTCCTCGATGAGCTTGGTAGCGGAACAGACCCAGTCGAAGGCTCTGCCCTTGCCCAATCAATCCTTGAATACGCCCAAAGTCGCTCCCGCCTCACGCTGGTGACCAGCCACCATACCCATCTCAAACAATTTGCCTATGCAAAGCGAGAGGTGATCAACGCATCGATGGCCTTTGATGAAGCTTCGCTTGAGCCTACGTTCACCATCGTGGTAGGGCTGCCAGGTGAGAGTCATGGCTTGGATATGGCTCGACAAATGGGCCTTCCTAAAGAAGTCATTGGACGTACAGAGACGCTGCTTGGCAGCGAGCAGATGAAGCTTTCGGCAATCATCAAAGACCTGGAGAGTAAACGCCTTAATCTGGAGAAGAGTGAACGCGCCCTCATTGACCGCAGAAGGGCTCTTCAGCAAGAGGTCAAGGAAGTGCAGCTACGTGAACTGCGGCTCAAACAGGAGCAAGCTTCCCTCAAGCGTGGCCAACTCACCAGCCTGGAGCGATTTACCCGCCAAAAGCGCAGTGAATTAGAGCAATTGGTGGCAACTTTGCGCCGTGAGGGAGTCGATCGCTCCAAGGCCAAGGTCGTCAAGGAGGCAATAGGGGAGTTGGAAGGGCGGATTGCAGAAGAATCGACGCAACTACAGCAGTTGATTGAAGAGGTTGAGCACGCTCAAACACCCTCAAAGCCTCACCACTTTGAAGTGGGTATGGATGTATTTTGTGGTCCCTCCAAGCGTGAAGGAAAGATTATCGAGAAGATTGGCAAGGACCGCTATGTGGTGGCCATCGATGTGATGCGCATGACGTTGCGCGCTCGTGACCTCACTCCTGCACAGAGAGTCGAGCCTACCGCAACAGTACTCTACGCCTCCAGTGCCCGCCGTCCCCATCCAACACTCGATGTACGAGGTCTTACTCTCGAAGAAGCGCTCGAAGCCCTGGCAATCCAAATTGAGGGGGCTTTGGTCCACGGTATGGAGAACTTCTCGATTATCCATGGGTATGGAGATGGAATTCTCAGTCGCGGGATCGGTGAATACCTTAAAACCCAACGTGCCGTTAAAGATTTCCGATTTGCTCTTCCTGAGGATGGAGGAATGGGCAAGACCTACGTGATGCTCTGATCAAATCCCTTTACAGCACCCACTCTCTGCACGATACTAGTACTAGGAGTACAACATGAGCGATTACATGGATGGAAGTGGAGTGCAGTACCATCTGCATACCAAGCGTGGGGATGTAGGACGCTACGTCATCCTTCCCGGAGATCCAAAGCGTGTGGCCAAAATCGCCGCACACCTCGATGATGCCAAACTGATTGCCGATAACCGTGAATACATTACCTACACCGGAACCCTTGAAGGGGAGACGGTGAGTGTCACCTCAACTGGTATTGGTGGACCCAGTGCAGCTATCGCGATGGAAGAGCTCGTCAAATGCGGTGCTGACACATTTTTGCGCATTGGCACCTGTGGGGGTATTGCTCTTGAGGTGATGGGAGGGGATGTGGTCATTGCCACCTCTGCGGTGCGCGCTGAAGGAACCAGCCGTGAATATGCCCCAATTGAGTACCCGGCTACTGCCAACTGGCAAATCGTAAATGCCTGCATTGCGGCTGCCGATCAACTCTCTTTGCGTTCACACGTAGGGGTGGTGCAGTGCAAAGACTCCTTTTATGGGCAACATGATCCGGCGATCATGCCAGTCAGTTATGATCTTTTAAATAAGTGGGAAGCGTATAAACGGCTTGGCGTCTTGGCCAGTGAGATGGAGAGTGCCGCCCTCTTTGTTGTTGCCTCACACCTAGGGGTGCGGTGTGGCAGTGCTTTCTCTGTTGTCGGAAACCAAGAACGAGAGACCTTGGGCATGGACAATCCAATCAATCACGACACCGAAGCGGCTATCATCTTAGGAATTGAGGCACTACGCAATCTCATCCGCTCTGATCTCAACGGTTGACCTCTTTCGCTTTGCATCGATAATCGCGTTCAAGGGAAGAGGTGAGTCAAATCCACTCTTTCCCAGCTCAGCAAAACATTGACTTTTATGAAACAGCTCATAAAAACCACTGTAAGGCCAATTGCATCCGGCCCGACCAAGGTGTGCAAACATCGTCAGCAAAGCTTTTGAGGGGATACCTTGGCAAGATGAATTGATGTGAGGAAAGGCGAGCAGCAACTCCAAGGAGGATGGGAGGAGTAGGTAATCGACCAAAAGAATACCTTCACTGAGCAAAGCCGATTTACAACGGGTCAATAGCGTTACTGCCTCTCTCTGGCCGCTATAGAGGGGCCGATGTCTCTTCATTACCTGGTATATGTAGTGCATCTCAATCCTCCACCCTTAGAGGTCGGTAGGTATTAGTGTTGCTTCAATTCTTCAGACCTGTTGATATTTATTTGCCGTTCATCGATAATGAACGCACTCTGGCACCGGCTCTGATCCCGTGCCATTGTTGCATACGCGATGCAATATTTCGTAGTATCTGGTTTGAGGTAGGAATCATATGGCCCAGCAAATTCAGGATTTGGTCGCATCCATCCGCAAGGATGGCATCGAGGTTGCCCAAGCAGAGGCAAAAGCTATTGTGGACGCTGCAAAGAAAGAGGCAGACCAGCTGCTGAGCAAGGCACGCAAGGACGCAGATGCATTGCTTGCCAAGGCAGAGCGCGATATCGCAACCCGAGAGAGCAGCGCACGTTCATCACTACAGCAGGCTAGCCGGGATGTCCAAATCTCCCTGAAGGCTGCCATTGTTGCCCAGCTAGACCGCCTGTTAGCCGATTCGGTGAAGAAGGCCTTCTCATCCGCAGAACTTATCTCCCTCATCAAGGCAGTAGTTACTGCCGTTGGGGATGAGAAGTCCAAAATCCTTGAAGTCAATGCTGCCCAACTTGAGAAGTTGGCCGAGAAACTGAAGGGTGAACTTGCCGCAGAATTGAAGGGCGGGCTGGAGATCAGACCCTCCGAGCGCGTTGATGGTGGTTTCAAGTTGATGGAGAAGGATGGAACGAGCTTCTTTGACTTCACAGCCGGTGAAGTCGCTCTCTTGCTCAAGCCCTACCTCTCACACGCCATCGAAGCCTTGATCTTCGAGTAGGGGGTCGATGTGGCTTCTTATTACTACTTTGCTTCTACACTCCCTCTGCTCCGTCCCGATGGACCGCTACCCTATGGGGTGGATGATTTTCTAAAGCGGGCAGCAGAACTCGTCGGTGCAAAGGATATGAAGATTCTCAATGCAGCTGCTCAACGCCAGCCGCAAAGAAATACATTTCTGAACAAATGGCAGGAGTATCAACAGATGCTACGCGCCGAACTGGCTTCCCAACGCTCTAGGCGTCCGCTCTATAAGGGTGAGGAAGTCGTGCGCAAAGAGGTTGCCGAGTACGCAATCGTCGAGGCAGTTCGCGCTGCCTTGGAGTGTGATGACCCATTGCAAGCTGAGTTGATGTTACTCAACCTGCAGTGGAAGATTCTCGACGAACTGGTAGGCTTGCAAGTTTTCAGTATCGAGGCGCTTTTGGCGCATCTTTTGAAATTACAGTTGCTACAGCGACGTTCTCACTTTGTCCAAGAGAAGGGCAATGATGAGTTTTCACGGATTTTTACCGACCTACAGGGTGAAATAGCAAAACGATAGTGGGGTTTGATATGGCTACAAGCACGGGGCGCGTCTTAGGCGTCAATGGAAACATGGTTACAGTTGAGTTTGACTCAGCTATTTCCAAGAACGAGGTCGGCTACATCATCGTCGGTGATGAACGGCTCAAGGGTGAGATCATCCGAATTCGTGGCAATGAGGCAGCCTTGCAGGTCTTTGAGATGACCGGTGGGGTCAAAGTCGGTGATAAGGTTGAATTCACCAATGAGATGCTCAGCGTTGAGCTCGGCCCTGGCCTCTTGCAGCAGGTGTACGATGGGCTGCAGAACCCCTTGCCCGAGCTCGCCGAGCAGTGTGGCTTCTTCCTCCAACGCGGTGTCTATCTCAAGCCAATTGCAGACAACGAGTGGGAGTTCACCCCAACTGCCGCAGTCGGGGACAAGCTCTTGGCCGGCGATACTTTTGGAACCGTTCCAGAGGGCCTGTTTACCCACCAGATTATGGTCCCTTTCAACCTTATCGACGGACCTTGGACAGTAAAGAAGATAGCCAAAGCTGGTACCTACCAGGTCAGAGATATAATTTGTACCATTGAGAATGAGAAGAAAGTCAGCCATGAGCTGTCGATGATCTTCACCTGGCCGGTAAAAGAGCCGATCAAACTCTATGAAGAGCGTCTCCGTCCAGATGAGACGCTGGTGACCAAGATCAGACCCATTGATACCTTCCTGCCGATCGCAAAGGGGGGAACCTATTGTACTCCTGGTCCTTTTGGTGCAGGTAAGACAGTCCTACAGCACATGACTAGCCGCAATGCTGATGTGGATATCGTTGTCGTGGCAGCATGTGGAGAGCGAGCAGGTGAGGTCGTTGAGATCCTCAAGGAGTTCCCTGAACTCGTTGACCCGCGCACTGGCCGCTCATTGATGGAGCGTACAATCATCATCTGTAACACCAGCTCTATGCCTGTTGCCAGCCGGGAAGCTTCCGTATATACCGCAGTGACCATTGCCGAGTACTATCGGCAGATGGGCCTGGATATCCTCTTGCTCGCAGACTCGACGAGCCGATGGGCCCAGGCAATGCGTGAAATGAGTGGAAGACTCGAAGAGATACCCGGTGAAGAGGCATTCCCTGCGTACCTAGAGAGTCGCATCGCTGAATTCTATGAACGAGCTGGAAAAGTACGGCTTCGTGACGGCAAGATTGGATCGGTCACCATTGGTGGGACAGTCAGTCCTGCAGGTGGAAACTTTGAAGAGCCAGTAACCCAAGCCACACTGAAGGTTGTGGGTGCTTTCCACGGCCTTTCACGCGAACGCAGTGATGCCCGTAAGTATCCGGCTATCGATCCATTGACCTCTTGGTCCAAGTACAAAGGAACCATCGACAGTGATCGAGTCGAGTATGCACGATCAATCGTCTTTGCCTCCAATGAAATCAACCAGATGATGAAGGTCGTCGGTGAAGAGGGAACCTCTTTGGAGGATTATGTAATCTACCAGAAGGGGGAGCTCATTGATGCCTTCTACCTCCAACAGAACTCCTTCGACCCAGTCGACTCCTCAATTCCTGTTGAAAGACAACGCTATGTCTTTGATGTGATGTATAAGTTACTACAGGCCAACTATACCTTTGAAGAGAAGAGCGAAGTACGCCAATTCTTCTACCAGCTGCGTCAGCATTTGCTGGACTGGAACAACACCGCCTTTGAAAGCGCAGAGTTCAAGGCCGCTGAGAAGACCATTAGCGAGATGTTGGCAACGAAAGAGAGAAGGGTAGGATAACCATGCAGAAGATATACTCCAAGATCGAATCAATCGTAGGAAACGTCATCACCGTCCGTGCGGCGGGGGTGAGCAATGGAGAGCTGGGAATCGTCACTTCAGCTCATGGTGAGAGCTGGGCAAACGTCATCAAGCTGGACGGAGAGCTGGTAAGCCTGCAGGTCTTCAGCGGAGCTCAGGGTATCTCCACCGGAGACCAGGTGCGCTTTTTGGGCGTGCCCATGCGCGTCAGCTACAGTGACAACCTCATGGGTCGAATCTTTGACGGCACCGGAAGACCTCGGGATAATGGGCCTCAGATGAGTGAGAACCTCATCGAAATCGGAGGACCGGCGGTCAACCCAGCCCGCCGAATCATCCCTCGGAACATGATTCGCACTGGTCTGCCGATGATTGACCTCTTCAATACGCTCGTTGAAAGCCAGAAACTGCCGATTTTCAGTGTCAGTGGTGAGCCATACAACGAACTGCTTGCCCGCATTGCCATGCAGGCCGAAGTTGATTTGATCATCCTCGGGGGCATGGGACTGAAGTATGATGACTACCTCTTCTTCCGGGATACTTTGGAGGAGAGTGGGGCAATGAGCCGAACCATCATGTTCATCCACACCGCAAGTGACCCTACCGTAGAGTGTATGCTGGTCCCCGATATGGCCCTTGCTGTAGCCGAACGCTTTGCCCTCGATGGTAAGAAGGTCTTGGTCCTGCTCACCGACATGACAAACTTTGCCGACTCCATGAAAGAGATGGCGATCACCATGGACCAAGTTCCCAGTAACCGCGGATATCCAGGGGATCTGTACAGCTCCCTGGCCTCCCGGTATGAGAAGGCCGTTGACTTTGAAGGAGCTGGCTCACTGACAATCTTAGGCGTTACCACGATGCCAGGCGATGACGTCACTCACCCGGTTCCTGATAACACCGGCTATATCACCGAGGGACAATACTACCTCAAAGGTGGGCGCATCGAGCCCTTTGGATCGCTTTCACGCCTCAAGCAGCAGGTCAACAGCCATACCCGCGATGATCACCGCGCCCTCATGGACGGCATGATCAAACTCTATGCCTCCTTCAAGGAGTCACTGGAGAAACGGTCGATGGGATTCATGATGACCGAATGGGATGAGAAACTGCTCAAATATGGCGATCTTTTTGAGCGAAAAATGATGGACCTTTCGGTCAATATCCCCTTGGAAGCAGCGCTTGACCTCGGTTGGGAGATTCTCGCTGACTGTTTTGAGCCAAATGAGACTGGTCTACGTACCGATTTGATCAAGACACGCTGGCCTAAGCCAATTGACTACTAGGAGCAGATATGGCCGTCAAGCTGACGAAGAACGAACAGAAGGTTCAAAAGGACCGATTAAAGCAGTACGAACGCTATCTGCCGACCTTACAACTGAAAAAACAGCAGTTGCAATTGGTCATTCGCCAGATCGAAGCGGAAATTGAACTGCATCGTCGATCTCAGAAAAATCTCGTTCGAGACATGCAAAGTTGGATCGCCGTCTACGGTGAAAACCCAGCCTTTGGACCGGACCGAGGAATCGAAAGCTTAATCACCATCAAATCAATCGTCCGCTCCCGTGGCAATATCGCCGGAGTCATAATTCCTATCTTTGAAGAGTTGACCTTCGACGAGCAGGCCTACGACCTTCACTTCTATCCGTTATGGGTCGACCAAGCATTGGAGTGCCTACGCGAGTACGCCCGTCTTGATGCGTTGATAGCTACCTTGGCAACACAAATCAAATTGCTCTCCAATGAGCTGAGGACAACAAGTCAGCGGGTCAACCTCTTTGAGAAGGTAAAAATTCCAGAGGCAAAGGAGAATATCCGAATCATTGGTATTTACTTAGGAGATCAGCAGACCGCTGCTGTTGTCCGCGGAAAGATTGCCAAGAAAAAGCTGGTGGGAGGACATTGATATGATTGTTGAGATGAAGAAAGCCTATATCGTTGTCCAAGAAACCCATAAGCGACAGATGCTCAAAAGCCTTCGTAAGGGCGGTCTTTTACACTTGGAGGGCGACCTCGCTCCCACCGAGGCAGGTCAAACCCTCTCCCGTCGTTGTGATACGATAACTTCCATAGTCACTGCAATCAAAGAGTTCCATGGCAAAGACCCATTACCTAAACAAAAAAATCTCTCTGGCGAAGCCTGTGCTGAGCTCGTTGATCGATACAAAGGTCTGTTGGAACGTCGTAAAGAGGTGGAACAGCAGGCACGCACGTATGCCCAACAGATAGAAATACTTACTCCCTGGGGGGACTTCGATCCTGCACACATTACAGAACTTGCCCAAGAGGGTATAGTCCTCCACTTCTACACCATTGGCGCCAAAGATTTGGCTGGCCTTGATCCATCGATTTCGTACCTTCGCCTCGCTCCAGTAGCGCAGCGGGAGGCAATCGCTGTTATCGGGTCTGAACTGCCTCCCACCGTACCAGCTAATAAGCTCTCTATTGGCTCTCACAGCCTCTCAGAGTTACAGAAACTCGCAAAGAAAGCTGATACAGAGCAGGATGAGATTGCACAAGCGTTGAGCAAGGGAGCAGTCTATTTGACCTGCCTTGAGCGCTATCGCCAGCGACTTGCCCAAGCCCAGACCTTTGAGGAGGTCGCTTCCTCCATGGAAGGGGAAGAGACCCTCTCTTGGATCAGTGGCTACCTGCCCTCAGATGCAGTCTCTTCGTTCGAACAGCTTGCCAAGGAAGGCAGTTGGGCGTACCTGCTCAAGGATGTGGATGAAGAGGATGCCCCACCAACGTTAGTACGCTATCGCAAGGGAGTGGGAATCATCAAACCGGTCTTCGATATTCTAGGAACGGTACCCGGATACACCGAAGGTGATATCTCGATGTGGTTCCTTCTCTTTTTCACCCTCTTCTTTGCCATGATCATCGGGGATGCCGGCTATGGCCTGATCTTCCTTCTCGCTGCCGCTGGGATACACTTCAAGACGAAAAAACCCACAACATTGGTGATGCTCATCTATGTGTTAGCCTCAGCGACCATTGTCTGGGGGTCGTTGACCGGCACCTGGTTTGGATCTTTGGCAGTTTTGCAGCGTCTGCCATTCTTACAGAAGTTGGTCATTCCACAGATAGCCAACTATCCCGAACTCTTTGGCCTAGATGCCGTCACCGCCCAAAATACCGTCATGAAGTTCTGCTTCATCATCGGTACGGTGCAGCTCTCCTTGGCGTGTGCTTTGAATGTCATTAAAAAAGCGCCACACAAGGACCTGAGCTTAGTCGCCGACATTGGGTGGCTAGTAGCAATCCTTGCCCTCTATCTGGTGGTCCTGCAGTTGGTCATTGGCACTGTCATCGATTTGGTGACTGTCGGATCGGTAGTAGGTGTTGGCTTTGTCCTGGTATTGCTCTTTGGCCAACAGGCACCGGGAGTTCCCTTTGTAAAAGGATTGGTCTCAGGCTTGGGTGGTATTTTCACTACCTTCCTCGACACCATCAGTGCTTTCAGTAATATTATGAGCTATATCCGCCTCTTTGCTGTCGGTATGGCCAGTGTGGCAATTGCCCAATCGTTTAATGCCATGGCCTCTTCGATGGGAGGGGGAGTGGCAATCATTGCCGGAATCGTGGTATTGGTAATCGGACACTCACTGAACCTGGTGATGGGGCTGTTGAGTGTCGTGGTCCACGGGGTACGACTTAACTTATTGGAATTCTCAGGACAACTCGGCATGGAGTGGACTGGAGTCGCATATAAACCGTTTGCGCAGACGGTGGAAGAACAATAATCGTTGCCAACGACGACAACGAAGGAGATTCACATGGGTAACTTGGAATTTATCGGAATGGCCTGTGCCTTGGCGCTCTCTGCCTTAGGATCAGGGTTGGGTGCCGGAGCTGCAGCCCAGGCCGCAGTGGGCGGTTGGAAGAAATGCTATGCCAACGGTAAGCCGGCGCCCTTCATCATGGTCGCGTTCGCAGGCGCTCCACTGACACAGACAATTTATGGCTTCTTGCTGATGAACTTCATCGCTGCAGCAATTGGTGCAGGCGTTGCCTCAACCTTGGCCCTCGGCGTTGGTGTGTTTGGTGGTCTTGCCATTGGACTCTCTGCTTGGATGCAGGGCTTGGTTGCAGCAAATGCATCTGATGCCCTCGCCGAAACTGGCAAGGGTACAGCCAACTACTTCATCGTCATCGGTATCGTCGAGACGGTAGCACTCTTTACTTTGGTCTTCAGCCTACTGGCACTTCAGTAAGCACCAAGCAATATCACACTTCTCTGATGACGGGCTACATAGGTCCGTCATCAGTGTTTAAATCTGGCCCTTCTCCAAATCCAAGAGCCAAACCTTGCGGTGCATACCACCCCCATATCCAACCAGTTTTCCATCGCTGCCGATCACACGGTGACAAGGTATGATGATACTGATTGGATTGCGGTTGTTGGCCATACCAACAGCCCGACTTGCCTTGGGATTGCCTATTTGTGCAGCGATCTCCCCATAGGAGCGTGTCTCTGCGTAGGGTATGGTAAGTAGGGCCTGCCAAACTCGTTCTTGGAAGACAGTTCCGTTGGCTTTGAGTGGTAGAGAGAACGTTTTACGCTCTCCCCGGTAGTACTCATCAAGTTGATTTTTTGCTTGGAGTAACAGATCGGTCTCAAAGGAGGAGGAGAGCTCCTCCTCTGAGAAATCTAGGGCAACAATCGCCTCATCATCTGCGGCGATCACCATCGTGCCGATGGGACTGTGGTAGCGTGTTCGATAGATCATGGCCCATCGTACGCTACCCCAGACTCCCTTGCAAGCTCTCAGTCCTTGATCAGGACCCGACTATTGATATCACCGAATTGCTTCGCTGGTGGCTGTCCTTCAATGGAGCCGAAGGGCATCATTGCGATCAATGACCATGATGTGGGCAGCTCATAGCGCCTCTGGACCTCTTTTTCAATAAGGTTGCCGTAGTGCTGTAAGCTTGCACCAATATGGTGCTCTGCCAAGACGGTCCAAACAGCAAGTTGGGTCATGCCGCTGGCATGCTGGCTCCATTGGCCAAAGTTCTCACTGTATAGTGGGAAATCCTTCTCTAGCTGCGAGACGATTGCCAACTCTTCAAAGAAGAGAATGGTACCGACTCCTGCATTGAAAGAAGCAAGTTTTGCCTTCGTAGAAGCTTCCTGCCCATCGGCAAGCAACGGGCGTACTTTTTCGAAAATCGACTGCCACAACCAGTCATTCTCTTCTCCATAGAGGACAATTGCACGGCTGGTCTGGCTGTTGAAAGCAGACGGTGTATATTTAACGGCATCCTTGACAAGCTGTTCCAACTCATCGGTGGAGAAGGGCAATGTCTTGCCAAGCTGATAAACTGAACGACGCATTTTCATGCTATCTAAAATGGAATGTTCCATGACTATTCTCCTTGTATAAAATATTATTGATATAAATATATTTAGTCAATGTGTTCTCTTCCTTGTCAGAGCAGATACAAATCGATATCCTAGGGGCATGATATACGATCGGGTACAAGAGATAGGTCGATATGAGTCGCTCAGCCCTCTAGTGAGTGCAATACAAGCGTATTTGCTCGGTGAACGCAATCTGCCTGAAGGTGTTATTCGACGCCCAGGAGATGGACAAAGCCAATCTTTTACCGGCTCATTGGTTGCCCAACGACAGCGGATGCTCCTCCATTATGTACAAGAGGGCAGTGAAGTCATCGCCGTTGGATATAGCGAAGAAGCAAAGGCCCGATCTGGCAATGGGGGGGAAGAAATCCTCCTCACTGAGAGCCAAGCGACAACCGTCATTACCTTGACAAGTGGCATGTTTGTCCTCCTGATGCCCGGTGAGCCGTATGGGCTTGCCCTCAGTGGATCGAGTGAGGGTTTTGTCAGTGAAAGTCTTCTCTTTGAGTAGTAGATACTGTACAATTGTCAAGTGATTACCTATGATGGCGGATTAAGAGGATCAATACATGAGTGTAGATAAACAGGTACGGGTTGGGACGAAGCTGCTGGGCGCAGGCCTTCCTCCTCTTGTGCAGACAATGTATGACAATCCAATGCCAAGGGATAAAGAGCAGCTTGATGAGCTCATCAGGCGCATTGGCTCTCTTAATGCGATGGGATGTGATCTCATTCGTTTCTCCTATCCTTCATTTGAAGATCGAGAATCTTTCTCCTATATCTGCTCCCATAGCCCCATCCCGGTAGTTGCTGATATCCACTTTGACTATAAGCTTGCCCTTGATGCCATCCAGGCAGGGGCTCATAAAATTCGAATCAATCCAGGCAATATCGGCGCGCGGTGGAAAGTTGATGAAGTGCTCGCAGCTGCAAAAGATCACAATGTTGCCATTCGTATCGGCTTGAATAGTGGATCGCTGCCCAAGGGAGATGATCCTCCAGCCAAACTGATGAGCGATACGGCTTTGACCTACCTCAATTGGTTCGAACAGGCCTCCTTTACCAACTCGGTGGTCAGCCTGAAGGCCAGTGACGAGAACCTCACCATAGAGGCCAACCGACTCTTCGCATCCCAAAGCGGCTATCCATTGCATCTTGGGGTAACAGAGGCCGGTTCGGTTGTCAGTGCAGTGGTTCGATCAACATGGGCGCTTGGACAGTTGCTTAGTGAGGGAATTGGCAGTACGTTACGTATCTCAATCACCGGTGAGATTGAGACTGAGGTGCAAGCTGGGGTAGAGCTGCTACGGACCTTAGGGCTGAGACGTAAGGGAATTCGTATTGTCAGCTGCCCGCGTTGTGGCCGTGCGAGCTTTGACAGCCAAGGCTTCCTCGCTTCGGTTGAACAGGATCTTTTGGGCATCAACAAAGATCTGACGGTGGCCATCATGGGCTGTCAGGTAAATGGCCCAGGAGAAGCAAAGAGTGCCGATATTGCCATCACCGGAATCGGCAACGCAATCTTTCTCTATGTGAAGGGAGAGTTGGTACGCAAAGTGAGTGTCGATGAAGCAAAGTCGGCATTGTTGGAAGCGATAGAAGATGCAGAATAAATTGATCATTCGAGGGGCGAGGCAGCATAACCTGAAGAACCTCGACCTTGAGTTGGATAAAGACCAGTTGATAGTTATCAGCGGGCTCTCAGGCAGTGGCAAGAGCTCGCTTGCCTTCGATACTATCTTTGCCGAAGGGCAAAGACGATATGTTGAGAGCCTCTCCTCCTATGCTCGGATGTTCCTAGACCGAATGGACAAGCCCGATGTTGATTATATGGAAGGTCTCTCTCCAGCAATCGCGATTGAGCAAAAGTCTTCTCATCGAAACCCACGCTCCACCGTAGGAACTGTCACCGAGATCTACGATTACTTGCGCCTATTGTGGGCAAGGGTAGGACTTCCTCACTGCCATGTCTGTGGACGGCCCATCAGTGAGATGAGTGTCGACCAGATCATCGCTATTATCTACAAAGCCCCTGAGGGCAGCCGCATCATCGTCAGTGCACCGGTAGCGATAGGACGCAAAGGTGAATTCAAGAAGGTCTTTGAGGATGCCCAGGCCAGTGGATACCAACGGGTCAAAGTCGACGGCGTGATGTATGAGCTGGAAGAGGTGCCCAAGCTCGACAAGCAGATCAAGCACTCCATTGATGTAGTGGTTGACCGCCTGATCCTCGAAGGGGAGAACCGCAGCCGACTCGCTTCTTCAATCGAAGCTGCCACAGAGATGACCCAAGGGTTGGTGAAGATTACCTTCCTTGCCGACGATGGTAGTGAACATGAGGAGATCTACAGCGAATCAAACAGCTGTCCTCACTGTGGTATCACCCTCCCGGAGCTCGAGCCACGTCTCTTTTCCTTCAACAACCCATTTGGAGCCTGTCCTGACTGCAATGGGCTCGGTGAGAAGACTGAGTTTGATCCCGATTTGATCATTCCCGACTACTCCAAAAGTTTCAACGAAGGGGCTATCGCCACGATGAACCCTGATGCCCAATGGTCTCGCACTCAATTCAAAGCACTTGCCGATCACTATGGCTTCTCCTTGGACACCCCCTTCTGTGACCTCAAGCCAGAGGTAATCGATGCAATCCTCTATGGCAGCGATGAGAAGATCTACGTTGAGTACCGACGCGAAAAGCGCGACCAAACCTTCCAGATCGAAAAACCCTTTGCCGGTATCATCCCAGACTTACAAAGGCGCTACTACGAAACTGGCTCTATGCAGATCAAGGTGTGGATGAATGGCTTTCAGACCTCCAAGGTCTGTCCTACCTGCCATGGGGACCGTCTTCGCCAAGAGGCCCTAGCCGTCACCATCGGCGATATGTCCATCATGCAGGCGACCCGCCTTTCCGTAAAAGAAGCAAACGTCTTCTTCAATAACCTGCATTTGACTGAGAGTCAGATGCAAATCAGCCGCCAGGTCTTCAAGGAGATCCGTAACCGTCTGCAGTTTCTTGCCAACGTTGGATTGACGTATCTGACACTCGACCGAAAAAGTGCCACCCTCAGCGGTGGGGAAGCCCAACGTATACGCTTGGCCACCCAAATCGGATCGGCGCTCAGCGGAGTCCTTTACGTTTTGGATGAGCCCTCCATTGGCCTTCATCAGCGTGACAACGCAATGCTCATCACAACCCTCAAGAGTCTGAGGGACCTGGGCAACACGGTCCTCGTGGTTGAGCACGATGAAGCGACCATCCGAGAGGCAGACTGGGTTGTTGACCTAGGGCCCGGGGCTGGTGTTCACGGGGGATATGTCACCGCCCAAGGCAAACCTGAGGTCGTTGCTGCAAACCCACACTCTGTGACTGGTCAATACCTCAGCGGCACCCTGACCATGGAGATTCCTTCACAGCGTCGTAGTGGTAACGGCCACGCCATTCGCGTAGAAGGGGCAAATAAGAATAACCTCAAACACATCAATGTCGACATTCCCTTGGGTAAACTGATCGTTTTCACCGGAGTCTCAGGCAGTGGGAAATCTTCGCTGCTCAATGAAGTTCTCCTGCCTGCTGTGCGACGCCAGCTTGCCCGTAAAAACCCCAATTACGACGGGTTCTCCTCTCTTTCAGGGGTAGAGCACATCGACAAGGTGATCAATATCGACCAAAGTCCCATTGGAAGAACCCCCCGTTCAAACCCTGCCACGTACGTTGGCCTCTTCACGCCGATCAGAGAGCTCTTTGCATCGCTGCCGGAGAGTCGAGCGCGTGGGTATAAGAGCGGACGTTTCTCTTTCAATGTACAGGGAGGGCGATGTGAACACTGCTCAGGTGACGGAACGCTGAAAATTGAAATGAACTTCCTCCCAGATGTCTACGTGACCTGTGACGTGTGTCACGGAAAACGCTTTAACAAGGAGACTCTTGCTGTACGGTATAAGGGTAAGAACATCTACGACGTCCTGGAGATGACCGTCAGCGAAGCCGGTGAGTTCTTCAGTGCGATCCCAAAGATTAAACGACGGGTCGACACCCTCAACTCAGTGGGCCTCGGATACATCAAACTCGGCCAAAGTGCTTTGACCCTCAGTGGGGGTGAGGCACAGCGGGTAAAGTTGAGCCTCGAACTCTCCAAGTACTCTACCGGTAAAACCCTCTATGTCCTGGATGAGCCGACTACCGGCCTGCATTTTGCCGATGTGAAGAAGCTGATGGAGGTACTCAACCGCCTCGTTGACCAAGGTAACACAATCCTCTTGATCGAGCACAACCTTGATGTCATCGCCCAAGCTGACCATCTCATCGATCTTGGTCCTGAGGGTGGAGATGGGGGAGGTATGGTGGTTGGAACGGGAACACCGGAGCAACTTGCCCTATGCAAGCACTCTCACACAGGGTATTATCTTGCACAGATGCTCCATGAGAAAGGTCACGCCCAAGTCCAGTAGAATCACGCCCCTTATCCTGCTCTTGACGCTGGTGGTACTCACTCCGCTTATCGGCGCCAACGAGCATCTCTTGGCTGTGCGTATCAGCGAAGCAAGAGGGGATGAGTTACGTCAAATGGCCCTCATCAGGGGCCTCGACCCTGACCTCGAACCCAGTGAGCTACGTAATGCACTCTTTGCATACCACTCCATCACCTTCATTGATGAGAGCCCAACCAGTGATACTGAACAGAGCATCCTTGTTCATATCGCTCATGCTAATCGAATAGAAAATCCTCAAGCAAACCTTTTTATACTCGAAGGGGCAGTAGAGATAACTTTTCGTGTATCGAATCAGGAGCGGGAACACTCACTGAGTGGGGATCGTCTGATCGTGGACCTTGAGCACTCCATAATTACTGCCCAAGGATCGGTTCGCTACGACGATGGCGCGGCTTTCTCCCAAGTGGAGACTGAAATCCTCACCTATAACCGTGGTTTGGGTCAGCTTATCATGATTGATTCGCACACAACCGTTGAGCACCCCGACAAAGATCGCAAAGTCACCCTTCATACCCTCGCTGACCAGCTGGTCTCCATCTCTATGGGCGCGGTGAGTGTGCACCACAAAGGGATAATCGCTACCTCAGCGAAAGACCCACTCTCTTCGATCAGGGCAGAGCAGCTGGTCTTCAAGAGCGGCGGTGATCTCTTTGTAAAGAGCGGGACCCTCTATATGGGACGGGTGCCGGTCCTGTGGCTTCCGTTCTTCCCCTTTATCGAAAATCGCATGGTGGGAAATCCCGCGATGGGATTTAACAGTGAACGAGGCATGTTCGTCTCTACCACATGGGAGATCTTTGGTAAGGATCCTACTGTGGGTAAGGCTGACCGTAGTGAGACACTTGCTCTGTTGGCCAAGGATGAAGATCGCCCCATCCATCATGACAATCTCTTATACCGCACTGATTTGAAGGCCAGTGCACTCGAGCAATGGGCTGAAGAGAGCTCCTCATACCTCTCCATTATGGCCGATGCCTACGAACACAGTGGCCTCAGTCTCGGTCTGAATACCGACATACGCTCCTTCAAAGGACAATTGGCAATCCAAGGCATGGGGCTGTTGGCAATAGACCCCCAAGGAGTGGATAAAAAGACCATCTTTGGCGACGTAACGACTCTGCGATATCTCGCCGAGCCAAAACTCTCCTATACCTCACGCTGGGCAAATGTCCGCCTTTCTTTGCCACTGTATAGCGATCCGTCGGTAAAACGTACCTATGCAAATCGCTTGACCGGCTTCTCGATTGAAGGAGCTCTTGGCAAGCAAATGGAGTTTCCCACTGACTTTACCGGTGACATTACCACCGCAGACTGGACTTTGGTCTCCTCTTTCACCCTACCGACTGGGTGGAGTGCACCGTATCTTTCGTCGTTGTCGATCTCTTCGCTACGCGCTACGGCAAAAAGACGATACAAACTGGAAGACGGGGAGTATGGGTATCAAATCACCGAGCTGAATATACCAGAACTGCAGATGCGCGCTTCTGGAACGTTGTTCTCCTTTCGCCGTAATCTTAATAAAAAGGAAGAACAACCATCTGCTGTCAAAGAGATTGAACTGCCGAAAGACCCCTTGTTGGCCCCTATCTTCGGCCAAACAGTTGCCAAACGAAGTGTCTCATCCACAGCTCGGCAGGAGCTCGCCCTCTCCTATAACCTGGAGCAACGTTTCAATCAACGCCTGGACCCAACAGAAGGGACGATGGAGTATCGCTACTCCTTCTCCAAGGCAACCTTCACTTTCTTTGCCACCCCTCACTCCAATATCATCACAGTCAGGGAGCAATTGGTTCCTCAGATTACTATATTGGATGATTTGAGCAAGCAAACCTTTCATAGCAAAGATGCCCAGCTCTTTTCCATAAGTGATGTAGCCATACCATTCTTGGGGATTGAGTATACCCTGAGCCAACGATTGGCTCGAACCCAAACCAACCGCTCAGCAAGTGGGGAAGTCCATGAGACGGACCGGTGGGCCTTTGATAAGGACCATGTGACCGTGCATCGCCTGAAGATCGGACGTACCTTCAAGACCAATACTATAACAGTGCAGACTTCAGCAACTGCCGTGCTCTGGCCACTGACACAGAGTATAACTCCCCTGGTGGCAACGACGCTCGGCCCATTCTCTCTTTCGACGAGCGCCAAGTTTAGCGAAATAGAGGAGCGTTTGGCCCCCGATACGTTCAATGCAACACTTGGATACAAGGATGAGCGGTTTACCTTTACCGTCAACCAAAGCCTTGACCTGCAGAAGGTAGAAGATGAGGGGTGGGGTGCCCTCTCAATCGGTCAAGTGTTCTCCTTTCGTAGTGCCAAAGGACAATATCGATTCACTGAAACATTGGATTTCACTGGTCTGACAAAGGATGGAGAGAAGAATGCAATCGAACGGTTGAGCTTGAGCGCCGAGATCCCTCATCTGCTCTTACATTGGGTAGGTAAGGGAAGCACTGCCGAAGGGGTGAAGAGTCAATCGATGAAAGCAACGCTCTCTTTACTGGACCGACAGGTTGTCTTTTACAAAGGTCGAATCGCCCTCTCCTGGAGTATCGACAGCTCGCTCTACTTTCACTTCGAAGACCGCTATTCTTCGCGTATTGAAGTGCAAGCTACCCTGGGATTGTGGATAGCGGAGTTTCTTGACGCTCGTCTTTCCATCAAATCAATTAATACTGGCCTACATCGATACTGGCAGGATGAGCACTTCTCGCTGTCGATGATGTGGCAAGATCTGCTCAGCAGCTTTGATTTTGGCGGGTCGGGCAGGTACAACACCCAATTCAACCTCAATTCGATCAGCTTTGACCTGACCCACGATTTGGGTGATTGGTCATTGAATTGTAAATACAACGCAAGTGTAGTACTATCGAACAACCAATATCGATGGGTTCCGACGGTGTCGGTATACTTGTCGTGGAATGTATTGAGCGAATTGAACATCGAAGAGCAGTGGACACAAGAGAGCCACGGATGGGTTCGCTCGGAGACTGATAACAGGTGATCAATGGATAGATCCGTACATTTTGGCAGTGAGGAGAAGATACAGCGAGTTCTAGGAATAAACGATCGCAACGTACCATATCTGGAAGCGCTCTTAGGTGGTGATTTGTTCGTAAAAGGCAATACACTGACCATTCGCGGTGCTGACGATGCGATGGCCAACCGCTTTTCTCTCTTATTCAACCGTCTCGACCGTCTTGCCGAGAAACAACACTACTTCAGTGAAGCCGAATTATTCTTGGAGTACCAGGCAGTAAAAAATGACCGACCGATCAGCGAAATCGTTGATCAGCCGACCAAGGGCGGCCCATACATAAACGTCCATAATCGCATTGCCTATCCCAAAAGCGAACGCCAAGAGGCGTATATCAATAGCATGGCCAACAACCAAATTGTCTTTGGCATTGGCCCGGCGGGTACAGGGAAAACATTTTTGGCTGTCGCATATGCACTCTCCCAGCTATTGGGAGGCAAGCGCCAAAAGATCATTTTAACCCGGCCAATTGTTGAAGCCGGTGAGAGTCTCGGGTTTTTGCCAGGTGACCTTGCCCAGAAGATCAACCCATATTTACGTCCTCTCTATGACGCAATGGAGGCGATGATCAGCGTACAGAATATTCGGCGCCTTGAGGAGAATGGATCGATAGAGATTGCTCCCTTAGCCTATATGCGAGGGCGCTCTCTCAAGCATGCTACGGTTATTCTCGATGAAGCGCAGAATACCACCATCGAGCAGATGCAGATGTTCCTCACTCGTCTTGGAGAGAACAGTAGTGCCATAATCACCGGCGATATCAGCCAGGTTGATCTGCCACGAAACAAGGAGAGTGGATTGGTCCATGCTACCCGAATTCTGCAAGGCATCAATAGCCTGGACTTTGTGTATTTTGATAGTCGCGATGTTGTTCGTTCTCGGATCGTCAGCCAGATTATTGAAGCATATGCGGCAAATGGGAAGAGAGAGGAGAGCCGATGAGAGCTGCAATGCGACGTAAGGATGAGATTCGCAGAAACCGCTTCAGTCAACAATTAGCGGTTGTTCTGTTGATCATTACCGCAATACTGGCAATGCTCGTGACTCTTTACAGCGGTAAAGGATCGATCCTTGGCCTCTACGACCCCTCTACCTTGTATCAGGAAGGCCAGCTCGCTGATGAGGACTTCTACGCAACCAAGGGGTTTGAGTTTGTTGACCTCACCGCTGCAAAGAAGTTGGCCCAGCAGCAACGATCTGCAGTTTTGCCGCTCTTCTCCTACCAGATTCGTCCCACCGTTCAATCCCGAGATCTCCTTGACAGCTTCATTGCCCTCTTTGGCAAACAAGACATCAGTGGGGTTGAATCGTTGCTTACAGAGCTTGGATTAACTGATCGACTGCGTGTCACGCGCCAAATCAGCCTGTTGGCACCCAATGACCAAGCTCTCTTACTTGCCATCCTCGAAGAGAGTGCAGACCACGTTCTCACTGAAGGCCTCTTTCTCTCCAGTGATCTCATGGAAGTCGAAGGGGAGGGATACCATCGACTAGATTACACCTCTCCCTCAACAGGTAAAACTGAACGAGCCATTTCCCAAGACCTCTATACCAAAGACAATTTACATCTCTCCCTCAACCCCTGGCTCGCTGGCTATGGTAGCACCGTTGCTGCCCAGATACCCCTCTCTTTGATCGGCGATACACTTTCGCTGCTCTTGCAGGAGAATATCCACTACGACCGCATCGAGACGATGCGCCTCAGAGATGAAGCGGCAGCGTCTATTGTTGCGCCAACCTATACCATTGAGCGAGGAACAAAACTCATCGGTCGCGATACAGTGGTCACCGCCTCTCAACTCGACATGCTCAAATATATGCAAGAACATGCATTTGGATACTCAATCCTTGAGTTGATTGGCCGATCGCTCTTCATCCTCATTGCAACCATTGTCAGTGTAATAGTCTTTTTACGCATCATTGAACAGGAAAAGCGAACCTACCTCTCTCTGAATTTTTTACTTGTCAGTATCATCCTCTCCCTCATTGCAATGCACTTTGTCACCGTGTTTTTGCGTGGCCGCTCGCTTCCGTTGGTCGACGGATACCTACCGCTCTACTTTGCCCCACTCTTCATTGCCCACATTACCAGCCACAAGCGCCTTGGGTATATCACCGCCTTCCTGCTTGCCTGTTATGCAACCTTGATGGGTGAGGCTACGCTGATGACCTTCTTCTTTGTGTTGGGGATCAATGCGATTACTCTGCACTTCTTCAACTACTCGATCAAGCGACTCGAAGACCTCTTCAATTGGTTCTACGCCACGGCAATAGCGTCGGTTGCAGCCCTTGCCTTCAGTCCTCTCAGTGGCATTCAAATCCATTCAGTCATTCCGTTGATCGGCTCTGTGGTAGTGAACATCACTCTCAGTGTCATCATCGTAGAAGCGTTTGTGCCGTTGGTAGAGCGACTCTTCAATATCCCCACCGCCTACCGCCTCAATGAACTGGCGTTCAGCGATTCGCCGATCATTGAACGGTTGAGCGCTGTAGCACAGGGCACCTACAACCATAGCCGCTACGTCAGTGAGCTTGCATACCAGGCTGCCAAAGCCATTGGAGCCAATGCCATGCTTGCCCGTGTTGGTGGGCTGTACCATGATATCGGAAAGGCTGATCACCCTGAGTACTTTATGGAGAACCAGAGCGGGGAGAACAAACATGATGACATCAAACCAAGTCTCTCGGTGGCCGTTATCAAAAGTCACGTGAAGCTAGGGTTGGAGAAGGGGAGGGAAGCCGGCCTTCCCCTGGAGGTGCTGGATATCATTGCCCAACACCATGGAAATGATGTAATCCAATACTTTTACAGTGAAGCGACCAAACAAGCTCGCGTAAGCGGCTCTGAGATAAATATTGACGACTATTCATATGCCGGTGATCCACCGACTTTCGTAGAGAGTGCAATCGTCATGCTTGCCGACGTAGTGGAGGCAGCGACAAGAACGTTGAAACAACCCTCTTACTCCAAGTACCAAAAACTTATCCACTCCCTCGTGATGGGTAAGATTGAGCGGGGACAACTGAACGACAGCGGTCTTTCGCTCACCGATCTCAACCGCATCGAAGAGTCCTTTGTCCAAACGCTCATCGGGCGCGATCACCAACGCATCGAGTATCCGGAGGAACAGTGAATACCTTGACTATCGAGGTCTCCTATGAGGAGCAATCCTTTGAGCAGGAGGCCCCCCAGCAATGGGTCCAATCCACCATGCAGGATATCTGGGCTCTCGTGGGCTCCGAGAGTGCTGAAATCGGCATCAGCTTCATCAGCGATGATGCTATGCAAACCTTGAACCGTACCTATCGAAATATCGATGAACCGACTGATGTTCTCTCCTTCGCATCGGAGGGTGAGGATGAACAAGAATTTTGGCCAGGAGAAGAGGCTGCCTCCTACCTCGGAGATATCGCCATTAGCCTTGATGCCTTGAAAAGAAATGCGCAATCCTTTAACGTGGAAACAGAAGAAGAGTTGTTGCGTCTCTTGATCCACGGCACCTTGCACCTCTTGGGCCATGACCATCAAACCAACGACTCAGATGAGCCGATGCTCATCAGTCAAGAAGCACTGCTTGCGCAATTGAGGGGGGCACAACGTTGAGCCTTTTACGAACACGTCTGTTCGCTAGCTTGAGAAGGAAGAAGGCAGTTCCCAACCCCACGCAGGATGAACTTGCCGAACGACAGACGATGATCGAGGGAATCGGGGAGCTACAGGACAAGACCGTCAAAGAGATCATGGTCCCCCGTGTCGATGTGGCCTTCATCCATAGCGATATTACCCTCGATGAATTGTATGAAGTCATTGCTGAAGAGGGGTACTCTCGCTACCCGATCTTCGAGCAGACCATCGACAACATCATCGGCATCCTCTACGTCAAAGATATTATCCGCTGCAACATCGAGAAGGAGTTCAATCTCTCTCGCCTGATGCGTAAGCCATATTTCATCCCAGAGAGCAAACACCTTGACGACCTGCTACGTGAATTCAAAAAACGAAAGGTCCATATCGCCATCGCCATCGATGAATACGGTGGAGTGAGCGGCATTGTCAGCATGGAAGACATCCTGGAGGTAATCGTTGGGGATATCCAGGATGAGTTTGATGAGGATGAAGAGGACACGATCATAGAGATTGCACCCAACACATACCTCGTCGATGCCCGCACTCCGATTGAAGAGGTGAACGAGGCATGCCGCCTACGTCTCTCAGATGAAGAATTTGAAACAATCGGTGGCTATGTATTTGAACTTTTTGGCAAAATACCGCAAAATGAAGAGTCGATTGAAGATGAGCAGGCCATCTTTACTGTCAATGAAATCGAAGGCCACAAGATCAATCGCATAAAATTATTAGTGAAAAACTAGGGTTAGCGTTGACCCTATGGAAGAGAAAACAGTATATTAATATCGATATACAGAAAGATTCCTGGAGGAAAACAGAGAATGAAAATTGCAATTAATGGTTTCGGAAGAATTGGTAGAAACGTCTTCAAGATCGCATTCGAGGATCCATCCATCGAGATCGTAGGTATCAACGACCTTACCGATCCAAAGACCTTGGGCCACCTTCTGAAATACGACTCCAACTATGGAGTATATGATAAGAGTGTCGAAGTAGCCGATGATGCTATCATCGTTGCTGGCAAGAGGATCCCCATCTTCGCAATGCGCAACCCTGCTGAGCTTCCCTGGAAGGATCTTGGGGTTGATATCGCCATCGAGTCCACTGGTGTCTTCACCAAGGCCGAAAGCGATCGCGGCGGATACAAGGATCACATCAAGGCGGGTGCCAAGAAGGTCATCCTCACCGTTCCTGCAAAGGACAAGATCGACCAGACCGTTGTCCTGGGTGTCAACGACGATCAACTTGACCTCTCCCTTGAGGCTTTCTCAAATGCCAGCTGCACAACCAACTGTCTCTCCCCGATTGCCAAGGTCCTTGAGGACAACTTCGGCATTGAGCAGGGCCTGATGACCACTGTGCACGCGTACACCAACGACCAGGTGATGCTCGACCAGCCACACAGCGACCTGCGCAGAGCTCGCGCTGGTGCCGTCTCGATCATCCCTACCACCACCGGTGCAGCTCGTGCAGTCAGTGAGGTAATCCCTGCCCTGAAGGGCAAGCTCAATGGTATGGCCATGCGCGTACCCGTTCCCACCGGTTCGGTCGTCGACTTGGTTGTAACCTTGAAGAAGGACGCATCCGTTGAGGCAATCAACGCAGCAATGAAAGCTGCCGCTTACGGCCCGATGAAGGGAATCCTTGAGTACACCACTGACCCGATTGTCAGCCATGACATCATTGCAAACCACCACTCTTCGATCTTCGACAGCCTGCTTACCATGCAGATCGGCGATCGTATGTTCAAGGTTATCAGCTGGTACGATAACGAGATGGGATATTCTGCCCGTGTCGTTGACCTTGCCAAGAAGCTGGTGAAATAACACATTGGTTTTCTATGGTTCAGGCCTGTCTTTACAGGCCTGAACTTTTAACTAGATCCTGTTACAGAGGTTGTATATGGTCCTGAACACAATTTTGGATGGAGATTTTGCAGGTAAGCGGGCCCTTGTCCGCGTAGATTTCAATGTGCCATTGAAGGATGGCATAGTCACCGACGATACACGCATCCGATCCGCCCTACCTACCATCGAGCATCTGCTCAAAGCAGGGGCTAGCGTGGTGGTAATGAGCCACCTCGGTCGCCCAAAGGGTAAAAAGAACCCTGACTTCTCCATGGCACCGGTCGCCAAGCGCTTCTCCGAGCTGTTGGGTAAGCCAGTGACACTTGCTAGCGATGTCATTGGAGCTGAAGTAGAGAAGGCTGCCGCTGCCTTGAAGGCAGGTGAGGTGCTTCTTCTAGAAAATGTACGTTTTTACGCAGAGGAAGAGGCCAATGACCCCGCTTTTGCAAAAAGCCTTGCTGCCCTCGCCGATGTGTATGTCAATGATGCATTTGGCACTGCACACCGTGCCCACGCTTCCACCGAAGGTGTGAGCCACTACCTGCCCTCATATGCCGGTCTCTTGATCGAAAAAGAGGTCAAATTCATGGGGCCGCTTTTGGCCAATCCAGAAAAACCCTTTGTTGCCATCATCGGTGGCTCGAAGGTTTCCAGTAAGATCAGCGTACTTGAGAGCTTGGTGAAGACCTGCTCGGCAGTCGTCATCGGTGGAGGAATGGCGTACACCTTCCTCTTGGAACAAGGCCATACCGTTGGTAAGAGCCTGGTAGAGGAGGAGTATCGAGCAACTGCAGCTTCATTCCTCAAAAAAGCTGATGAGCTTGGTGTAAACGTTATTCTGCCGGTTGACCATCGTTGTGGCGCC
>Ga0265293_10003656_pt1 | contig 28314 bp, 33 predicted proteins | sample Munlanlewell138R_FD_192505 | JGI IMG/M metagenome (GOLD analysis project Ga0265293, IMG submission 192505) | Leachate microbial communities from a municipal landfill in Southern Ontario, Canada - Leachate well 138R | ecosystem: Engineered > Solid waste > Landfill > Unclassified | place: Canada...
GCCGGGCTGGAGACCACCACCGAGGGCAGCAGCGTGTACGTGCGCGCCAACGGCGTCGAGCCGTACGACCTCGTCCGGGACGCCGTCGTGGACCTCGGCCTCGGGCTCGTCCGCATCCAGCAGCGACGCCACACGCTGGAGGACCTGTTCCGAATCGAGGCGTCCGAGGAACGTGCCGAGGTGGCCTCGTGACGAGCACGGAACGCGGCTCACAGCACGTCCAGACCTCCAACGAAGCGAGCTCGATCTACGACCTCGGCTATCGCCGGTACGAGGGCGAGCGGCTCGGCCGGAGCCAGGCGGTGCGCGCGCTGTACCGGGAGAGCCTGCGCGCCGCGTTCGGCCTCGGGCGGAGCTGGAGCGCGAAGGTCGGCCCCGCGATCCTCATCTTCTTCGCGCTGATCCCGGCGCTGATCCAGCTCGCGATCGGCGCGCTCGTCCCCGTCGACGAGATCGAGTTCATCTCGCACGACGACTACTACAGCGATATCAAGTTCATCATGGCCCTCTACGTCGGCGTGGTCGCGCCCGACCTCGTGGGCCGCGACCAGCGCAACCGCTCGCTCACCCTGTACTTCACGAGGGCGATCACTCGCTTCGACTACGCGTTCGCGAAGCTGCTCGCGATGACCACGGCGATGCTCGCGATCACGCTGGTGCCGCAGTTGCTGCTGCTTATCGGGAACGCGCTGGCCAGCGACGAGTTCGGGACGTTCCTGTCCGAGAACTGGGACCAGGTCTTCCCGATCTTCGGGACCGCTTTTGCAGGATCGTGGCTGTTGGCCTCGATCGGGACGCTGATCGCGGCGCAGACCCCGCAGCGCGCCTTCGCGACCGTGGGGATCATCGTGGCGTTCCTGCTGCCGCTGGCGATCGCCGCGGTGCTGGTGCAGGAGATCCACGCGTCGTGGGCGGACCTCGCGGTCTTCCTCAGCCCCATGGACCTGCTGGACGGCATCACCTACTGGATGTTCCGGACGGACCCCGCGCCCGAGGACATCATCGCCATGGCGGGATACGCGCTGCACTGGAGCGCCCTCGCAGGGCTCGTCGTGGCCCTCGGCGCGACCGGTCTCCTCCTGCGCCGCTACGCGAGGATCCAGGCATGACCACCGAGACGAGCACGACGGACCGCACGCCGGAGGCGACGAGTCGCCCGAACGGCGCCGCGCCGGTCATCGGCCTCGCCGAGGTGTCGAAGTGGTACGGCAACGTCGTCGCCGTGAACGACGTCTCGTTCGATATCGGCCCCGGCATCACGGGCCTCCTCGGGCCGAACGGGGCCGGGAAGTCCACGCTGTTGCACATGATGGGCGGCCTGCTCCGCGCTTCCTCCGGCGCCGTCAGCATCCTCGGCGAGCCGGCGGCCGGGAACCCGGAGGTCTACCGGAAGCTCGGTATCGTCCTCGAGCGGGAGGCGGTGTACGGGAGCCTCTCCGGCTGGGACTTCGTCCGCATGAACGCCAAGCTCCACGGCCTTGCCGATCCCGACGCCGCGACGCGCCGGGCGATCGAGCAGGTGGACATGGGTCACGCCCAGGACCGCCTGACCGGGGGCTACTCGAAGGGCATGAAGCAGCGGATCAAGATCGCCGCCGCCATCGTCCACGACCCGCAGGTGTTGATCCTCGACGAGCCGTTCAACGGCGCGGACCCGCGCCAGCGGCTGCACATGATCGACATGCTCCGCGCGATGGCGCGCGCCGGCCGCACCGTCGTCTTCTCCAGCCACATCCTCGAGGAGATGGAGCGCCTCGGCGACCGCGTCCTCGTGATCGTCTCGGGACGCCTCGCGGCGTCAGGGGACTTCCGGGCGATCCGCCGCCTGATGGTGGACCGCCCGCACACCTTCCTCGTCGATTCCACGGACAACCGTCGCTTCGCGCAGGCCCTCGTGGGCGATGCCGCGGTCACCGGCGTGGAGCTGGAGGGCGACCGTCTGATGGTCCGCACCAACGACTACACCCGGTTCACCCTCGAAGCGCCGAGGATCGCGCAGGGTGCCGGGATCACCGTGCGAGAGCTGGCGCCGAGCGACGAGTCGCTCGAGAGCGTGTTCGAGTACCTGGTCGCCGGGGTGCGTGGCGGGGCGGGGGAGGCCTCGTGATCCCGCTGATCGCCGGGGTCACCCTCCGCCAGGTCGGGCGTCAGCGTCGGATGACGATGCTCATCCTGCTCGGCCTGGTGCCGGTGCTGATCTCCCTGCTGTTCCGCCTGACCGTGGAACCGATCGGCAATGACTACATCCAGTTCAGCACGGGCATCCTCGCCACGTTCGTGGTGCCACTCGTGCTCCCACTCACCGCCCTCCTCATCGGCACGTCGGTCCTCGGACAGGACATCGAGGAAGGGACGGTCGCGTACCTGCTGGCGAAGCCGCTGGCGCGGTGGAAGGTGATCGTGGCGAAGGTCATCGCGGGCTGGTGCCTGACCTACGCGGTCGTGCTGCTCTCGATCGTCGGCTCGGGTGGCATCGTCCTCTTCGGGGAGGATGCCATCTCGATGGTCCCCGCGTTCGTGATCGCCTCAGCCGGTGGCTCGCTCGCCTACATCGTGGTGTTCGTCGCGCTGAGCCTGCGGTTCAGCCGCTCGCTGATCATCGGCCTCGCGTACGTCTTCGTGTGGGAGGCGCTCCTCGCCCAGTTCATCTCCGGCGTGCGCTTCCTCAGCGTCAGCGCCTACACCGTGGGCATCGCGGACGGCCTCACCGATGTCGAGATGGAGATCCTGGACGGCACGCTCGCCTTCGCCCCGGCGATCATCCTCCTGGTGGTCCTCGTCGCGGTCGGCACCTGGTACTCCGTCCGGGCCCTCACCCGCTACCAGATCGCGGAGCGCGTCTAGCACCTACAGAGGTCCTGGGACGCCCTCCGACTCCCTCGGTCTCCGGCCCCCTCGCCCGGCTCGGTGGGAGAGGGGAGGGGTGAGGAGCCCTCGACGTCGGGACTTGAAGCCCCTGACGTGCGCGTTAGAATTGCGCCGAACTCACTCGTGTCTTGCAACGACAGCCTGATGAAGGCGGAGGGAAACCCATGGACTGGAGCGACAACGCCGAGCAGGCCGCGTTCCGCGCCAAGGTCGCTGACGTCATCACGACGAAGCTGCCCGGCCGGTACCGCGACGGCGAGAGCGACGAGGAAGGCGCCGGCTGGGAAGCCGACCGCATTTCCGAGAACCCGGATGCGCAGCAGGCCGCGAAGGACTGGGCAGGCGCCCTGGCCGAGCACGGCTGGGTGGCGCCCCACTGGCCGAAGGAATACGGCGGAGCCGGCCTGACCCCCATGGAGCAGTTCATCTTTAAGATGGAGATGGCGAAGGCCGCCGCGCCCACCGTGGGCGGCCAGGGTGTCTCCCAGCTCGGCCCCACGCTCATCGTGCACGGCACGCCGGAGCAGAAGGAAGAGCACCTCACCAAGATCCTGGACGGCAGCGCCAACTGGCGACAGGGGTACTCGGAGCCGGGTGCCGGCTCTGACCTGGCGTCGCTGCAGACGCGCGCCATCCGCGATGGTGACGAGTATGTCCTCAACGGGCAGAAGATCTGGACCTCCGGCGCGCAGTACGCGGACCACCTCTACGTGCTCGCCCGCACTGACCCGGACGCCCCGAAGCACCGAGGCATCTCCTTCCTGCTGATGAAGAAGGACCTGCCGGGCATCTCGATCCGCCCCCTGATCGACCTCTCCGGCCGCCACGTCTTCAACGAGACGTTCTTCGAGGACGTCCGCGTCCCGGTGAAGGACCGCGTCGGCGAGGAGAACCGGGGCTGGTACGTCGGGATGACGCTGCTCGACTTCGAGCGGTCCAACATCACCGGCGCTGTCTCCGCCCGCCGCGCGCTGGACAACCTGCGTAGCTACCTGAAGACGGACGAGGGCCAGAAGCGCTCACCCGGGATCGCGGCCAACCGCCTGAACATCGTGGACCGCTACGTCGAGTCCGAGGTGATGTTCAACTTCTCGTTCCGCATCATCTCGATGCAGGAGCGCGGCCTGATCCCGAACCACGAGGCGTCGGTCTCGAAGCTCTTCAACTCCGAGATGTCGCAGAAGATCGCGTTGACCGGCACCCGCGTGTTCGGCCTCTACGCGCAGATCTACGACCGCAAGGACGACCGCGCGCCGATGAAGTCCAACATGACCCGTGCGTACCAGCAGAGCGTCTCCGCGACGATCGCCGCCGGTACGTCCGAGATCCAGCGGAACATCATCGCCACCCGCGGCCTGGGCCTCCCCCGCGGGTAGGGCGTCCCCGCGGACAGCCCTCGAGTGTCACGCTCCCACGACGAGGCCCGGCATTTGCCGGGCCTCGTCTGCTGTCGTGGGTTGACGCGCTGCGGAGGATGCCGCACGCTGTACGGACACGATCCGTACGAGGTGTCATATGGTCGCGAACAAGCCACGCTCCGCCCGCATCGAACTCCGCACGACGGAGGACGCGAAGGAACTACTCCTCCGTGCCGCCTCGGAGAGTGGCTCGGACCTCACCTCGTTCATCCTCAACTCGGCGCTCACGTCGGCGCGCGAGGTCGTGGAGAGCGTCGAACGGATCGAACTGAGCCGTCGGGATGCGATCCGCGTACTGGAACTGCTCGAGAACCCCGGGGATCCGCCACCTGCATTGATCGAGAGCGCCCGTCGCCTCAGGGAGCGTCGTGTTCGAGTGGACTGAGGAAGCGCTCAAGTCGCATCACGACACCTCGACCTTCGAATCCGGAAACGACGAGATCAACCTCTACCTCCGGCGGTTTGCCTTCCGGAACCACCGGCGGAACATCTCCAAGACCTTTGTGGCCTGCCTGCGCACCGATCCCCAGGTAGTGGTCGGGTACTACACGCTCGTGCCCGCCGAACTTTCGCTGGACGATCTCCCGGGCCGAATGAGGCCGGGCCTGCCTCGCTATCCCGTGGGTGCGTATCGTCTCGCCCGGCTTGGTGTGACTCGGGCACTACAGGGTCAGGGCCTTGGTCGAGACCTGGTCACGGCTGCCGGGCTCCGAGCCCTTGAGATCGCCGACCAGATTGGCGGTGTCCTGATGATCGTCGATGCGATGTCGGAGGATCTCGCGGACTGGTACCAGCGGACGTTCAAGATGGAGCCGCTCGGCGATCGCCCGCTCACGCTCGCTGTGAACCTCCGAACCTTCCAGCAGGCGGACGACGCGTAGCCTTCCCTGCATCTCGAACCCGCCGAGGGGGCACGGTAGGATGGAGGGTGACCGGGAAGGGCCACCGCCATGCCTCACACCGTCCTCATGGCTGAACCGCGCGGGTTCTGCGCCGGCGTCGTGCGAGCCATCGACGTGCTCGACCAGATCCTGGACCGCGAGCAGGGGCCGGTCTACGCGTTCCACGAGATCGTGCACAACCGCTACGTGGTGGATCGCTTCCGGGAGCGCGGCGCGGTCTTCGTCGACACGATCGAGGAGATCCCGGAGGGCTCGCGCGTCGTGTTCTCCGCGCACGGCGTGTCGCCGCAGGTGGTTGCCGCCGCGCGCGAGCGCAGCTTGAAGATCGTCGACGCCACCTGTCCGCTGGTCACGAAGGTGCACCTGGAGACCAAGAAGGCGGCCAAGGACGGGTTCGACATCCTGCTCGTGGGCCACGAGGGTCACGACGAGGTGGAGGGCACGAAGGGCGAGGCGCCGGATCGCACCAAGGTGGTGGACCGCCCTGCCGACGTGCAGGCGCTCGGTAGCCTCGATCGGCCGGTGTTCGTCGTCACCCAGACGACGCTCTCCGTGGACGACACCCGCGCGACGATCGACGCGATCCGCGAGCGCTTCCCCGAGGCCGAGATCCGCAACGACATCTGCTACGCGACCACGAACCGCCAGGCTGCGGTGCGCGAGATCGCCAGCCGCGCCGACCTCGTGATCGTCGTCGGGTCGGCGAACTCCTCGAACTCCGTCCGCCTCGCCGAGGTCGCGAAGACGATGGGCACGCCTGCCTACCGCGTCGACGGCATCGAGGAGATCGACCCCGCCTGGTACGAGGGCGTCGGGGTGGTCGGCCTGACTGCCGGCGCCTCTGTCCCCGACGAACTCCTCGAACCGATCATCGAGGACCTCAAGGCCCGCGGGGTCACCTCCGTCGAGCCGGTGATCGTCGCCACGGAGACGCTCGAGTTCCGTATGCCGCAGGAGCTGGCGAGCAGCTGATGGCGTACGGCTACTTCGGCACCATGCGCGTCCAGCCCGGGAAGCGCGAGGACGTCCTCGCGATCCTCCTCGAGTCGTCCGAGGGCGTCCGTGCCGCTGGATGCCACGCCTACCTCGTCGGCGAGGGCGATGACCCGGACGTCATCTGCGTCTCCGAGCTCTGGGAGAGCAAGGAGGCCCACGACGCCTCGCTCCAGATCCCCGAGACGCGAGACGCGATCGCCCGCGCCATGCCGATGCTCACCGGCGAGTTCGTCGGCTACGAGATGACCGTCCGAGGTGGGCTCGGCGCACCATAGGAGACCTTCGAGCCCTGCCCTCGCAGCCCTCTCCCTCCGCCTCTGACCCCCTCGCCCGCGACGCGGGAGAAGGTTGGGATGAGGGCCTCTGACCCCCCTCGCCCGCGAAGCGGGAGAGGGTTGGGGTGAGGGTCTGCTCCGCCCGCTGCCCTCTGTTTCCGCCTCCGCCCCAAGTCACCCCCACCTCGGACGTTGGAGCGCATCGGGGTACGATCCCGAACGCGGTGGAACTCCGGAAGGTGACGGTCCATGAACGACGAACTCCTCGCGCGGCTGTACGAGAACCTCGACCCCGACCACGAGTGCACGCCCTACAAGGGTGGGTGCAACATGCCGCACTACCGCTACAACCTGAGCGCCCCCGCCTGGATCGAGAACTGGCCGGACTACTCCGCCGGCCGCGAGAAGGCGGAGCAGGCCCGCGCCATCCGCGACTGGGGCGTCGAGGAGTAATCCGCCGCCCGAGGCACTCCGCGAGAGTGCCGGAAGAGGAGGCCCGCATGGCCTTCTACACCGTCATCGATGATTCACCCGTCGGGCCGCTGTTCCTCGGCGGCTCGGCGGCCGGCATCCACCGGCTCACCTTCCTCGAGTCTGAGGAGTCGCCGCTCCGCACGATCTACACGCTCGACGCCTCCATCGCCGCCCTCGAACGCGACGCCGGTGAGCCCTGCGAACGCGACGAGGCCGCCGCCGCAGAAGCCGTCCGGCAGGTACGCGAGTATTTCGAGGGCGCTCGCACCGTGTTCGATCTACCGCTCGCGCCGCGCGGGACGGCGTTCCAGCTCGCGGTGTGGGACGAACTGACGCGTATCTCCATCGGAGAGACGCGCTCCTACGGCGCGGTGGCGTCGGCGCTGAGCTCCGAGGTGGTCGGGGCGGTTGCTGGATCCGCGGCGGCCCGCTGGAGGCTGCCGCGGGCCGTGGGGATGGCGACGGGGCGGAACCCCATCGCCATCGTCGTGCCGTGCCACCGCGTGGTCGGCGCGGACGGCTCGCTCACCGGGTACGGCGGCGGCCTGGACCGCAAGCGGTGGCTCCTCAGCCACGAGGCATCCTCGATGCCGCTCTTTGCCTCCGTGGCCTCCGGGGGCCCTTGGCGCTAACCCACGCGTATCGCCTCGGAGGTCCCGTCCGCGCGACCGGCCACGGTGGGCTCCTCTTCGTCCACCAGCGCGCCCAGATCGCGCTCCCGTAGTTCGGGGTCGCGCCAGGTGACCCACCCCACGAGGCCCACGCAGGCGATACCACCCGCGACGAGCGCGGCGGGCGCGCCGATCGCTGCGGCCAGCGCGCCACTGAGCGTGTACCCCAGCGGCGGGCCACCTCCGGCGAGCATGCTGCGGAACGCCTCGACGCGGCCGCGGAGGGCATCGGGCGAGACGGCGAGGATCACGGTGTTGCGCGGGATCATCTGGATCGCGTTCGTTGCGCCGAGGACCGCGCCGCCCGCGAGGGCCAGCCAGAACCACGGTGCGAGGGCGAGCATCATCAGCCCAACGCAGTACCCCAGCACGCCTCCCACGGTGTACCAGCCCTTGTGCGGCATGTCGCCCAGCGACAGGATCGCTGCCGCGCCGATCACCGCGCCCACGCCCGGTGCGCCGGAGAGCAGGCCGTACCCGGTGGCGCCCACTCCGAGCAGCTCCGAGAACACCGGCAGCAGCGCGCGGTAGGAGCCGAGCACGGTCGCGCCGAGGTCCAACAGCAGCAGCGAGATGATCACCTGCCGCTTGCGGACGAAGGCGAGCCCTTCGAGGAAGGACTGCCACGGGCTGTCCGTGGTCGCGGCCGGCTGCGCCCCCGGCGTACGGATGCCCACGATCACGACCATCGCGGCGAGGTAGACGAGCCCGTTGAGCGCGTACGTCGGCCCGAGCCCGACGAGGTCGATCGCGAGCCCTCCGAGGGCGGGGCCGACGATCTGCGACGTCTGCCCGATCGTCGCGTTGAGCGCGACCGCGTTTACGAGGTTCTCGCGCGGCACCAGCGCGGGGATCAGGGCCGTGCGGGCCGGGGAGGTCACCGCGCTGAACGCGCTGTTCAGGATCGTGATCGCGTACAGGTGCCACACGGCAACGCTGTCCGTGAACGTGAGCACGCCCAGCACCACGACGATGACGCCGTTGGCCGCCTGCCCCGCCTGGATCAGCCTCACGCGGTTGAACCGGTCCGCGATCACCCCACCCATCAGCGACAGGATCATGTGCGGGGCCGCCCTCGCGAGGCCCGTGAGGCCGAGGAGGAGGGCGCTGCCGGTGAGCTCGTACACCTGCCAGAACACCGCCACCTGGATCAGCTGCAGGCCGATCGAGGTCAGCAGCAGCGACGCGGAGAAGCGCCGGTAGTCCGGGAAGCTGAGGGCGACCATGGCCTCGCGCAGGCCACGGGGACGGCCGCTCCGTCGGGAACGCTGGGCCATCGGGCGGTGGCTCCTCCCGCTGAGGAGCGGAGTGTACGGCCCGCGGGGCTATCCTCAATGACAGTGCTCGCGATCGCAACGATCGTCGGTGGATACCGTCAGGGGAGAACCGTGAGCTCGATCACCCGCAGCACTGGAGCGCCCTCCCAGCCGTCGCAGCCTTCCCCGTGGCTCTTCCGCCTCGACCGGAACTTCCGCCTCTTCGGGAAGCTGACGCTCGCGCTCCTGCTCGCCACCGCTGGCCTGATCGCCGCGGACATCGAGGCATGGCGTGGCGTCTTCGCGCTCGCGCACCTCGCGGCGCTGGTCGCGCTCGCCCCGCTCGGGGTCGGGCTCATCGTGCGTGCGTTCCGGGAGGAGGGCAGCCTCGGCGCCGTCGTCCGGCGCTACCGCTTCGTCGCGGCACTGCTCGGCGTGGTCCTCGTGACGGTGGTGCTGTCCCTCGCGAACTTCGAGGGTGGCAGCCGCATCCTGCGCCGGACGGCGAACCTCACCACGGTCGCGATCGCCCTCGTGCTGGTGTGGCGCTACCTCGGCTGGGCCCGGCCGCACCTGTCGCGCCGCTAGGCGCGCTTCTGGGCGGAACCAGCGTCAGGCGCCGTTGTTCCACCGCTCCACGAGGGGCAACAGCTCCGTCAGGTCGCGAATGCTGGCGTCCGGTTGCACCTCGAACGCGGGGACGTGCTCGTTCGGGCGGTGCACCGCGCGCATTCCGACGCGCTGCGCGCCGAAGATGTCGTCGAACAGCCGGTCGCCGACGTACACCACGCGCGACGCATCCCTCGCCCCCACCGACGCGAGGGCGGCCTCGAACGCCGAGGGATGCGGCTTCGTGAACTCGAGATCGCTCGTGTAGACGCGCGCGTCGAGAAGATGCGCGAGCCCGTCGCGCTCCAGCATGCGCTCGTGGAAGTCGGCGGGCCAGTGGGTGTTGGAGAGCAGCCCCGTGCGGATGCCTCGGCGCTGCAGCTCGGCGAGGACCGGCGCGGCCTCCGGGAAGTGCTCGATGTGTGGCACCCAGGACTCCAGGTAGTGGGCCGCGGCCTCCTCCACGATCGCGTCCGCCACGTCCACGCCGAGGGCCACCGACGCCCGGTCCACCAGCTGCCGGAACGTGAACGCCCGGTGGTCCTGGTCCATCTGCGCCCATGCGTCGAGTTCCACCTGCGCGAGGTGTGCGGCCAGGTCGTCCTCGCTCTGTGCCATGTGCGGCGCGAGATGCCTCGCCGCCAGCCGCCAGACCTCGTGAAACTCGACGAGCGCCCAGTGCGAGAGCGTGCCGCCCCAGTCAAAGATCACCACATCAACGGCCACGCGCGCTCCCCTCGCTCCAGACGTATGAGGGTAGTCGAGGCGCGACCTCTGACCTCGCACCGCTGTCATCACGACCTCCCCCCGCCTCCGGCCCCCTCGCCCGCGAAGCGGGCGAGGGGGCCGGAGGCGGAGGCAGCGTGGGGGAGCAGGCGAAGCTGCGGGAGGAGGACGGCGGCAGTCGGGAGAGCTACTCGAGCTCCTCGCGGAACGCCTCGATCGTGCGGCGGAGGCCCTCGGTGAGGTCGACCTGGGGGGTCCACCCCCACACCGCCTCCGCCTTGCGGGCGTCCAGCGCGCTCCGAGGGATGTCGCCGGGCCGAGGCGGACCGATGACCGGCTCGATCTCGTAGCCCGTCTCGCGCGCCATCGCGCGGAACAGGTCCATCGTGGAGGTCTCGATACCTGTGCCGACGACGCACAGCTCACCGGTCTCGGCCATGGCGGCGCGGACCATCGCGTCCACCACGTCACTCACGTAGACGTAGTCGCGGGTGTCGGTGCCGGGGGCGAAGACGGTGACCTCGTCGCCTCGGAGCATGCGCCTGGCGAAGATGGCGACCACGCCGGCCTCGCCGTGCGGGTCCTGCCACGGGCCGTAGATGTTGGACGGCCGCACCGAGGCGAATGACATGCCGGTCTCGTGCTGGATGAGCTGGAGGTAGATCTCGGCAGCGGCCTTCGATGCGCCGTAGAACGACTGTGGCGCCGGCAGCGTCCCGTCCGGCGTGGGCACCACGGGCGCCTCGCCGAACATCGCCCCGCCCGACGAGGTGTTCACGAACCGCCGAGCGCCGGCGGCCGCGGCGTGGCGCGCCATGGCCACGGTGCCGAGCACATTGGTCTCGATGTCCAGCCGTGGCTCGCGCATCGACACGGAGACGGACACCTGTGCGGCGAGGTGGAAGACCACCTCCGGCCGCACCTCGTGCATCACGCGCTCGACGAGGTCCTCGTCGAGGATGCTGCCTCGGATGTCTCGCCACGCGCCGGGCGGGATGTCCTCGGGCAGTGGCCGGCGCGGCTCGGCGAGGTCGAACCCGGTGACCTCGTGCCCATGCTGCAGCAACCACCGCACGAGGTGGCTGCCGACGAACCCGGAGGATCCACTGACCAGTACGCGCATCGCCGTCGAGGGTAACGGGCCGCCCTCGGACAGGCGATGGGCCGCGGTTGACGAGTGGTGGGGTGTGCCATCCTCGACGCGAGTCACGGTGTGGACCTCGCGGGCATTCCGAACGCCGATGAGATTAGGGCAGCCCTCCGCCGTTTGGGTGCGCTCATCGAAGCACAGGTGGGCACCCCCGCCTGAGCGAACCCTCCCGCGTGCGGTGCTTCGACGTGACCCCTAGTACGATCGAGGCATGGGAGCGGGACTCGAAGATCTCTTCGGTAACCAGCCGCCCGGGGAGCCGGACGAGAGCCAGGGTGAGCTGCGGCGCGCCCTTGTCGTTGCGGCGCATCCGGATGACGCGGACTTCGGGGCGGCCGGCACCTCGCACCTCCTCGCGCAGGCGGGGTGGGAGGTGCGCTACCTCGTGGTCACGGATGGCTCGAAGGGGACCGATGACCCCACGTTCGAGCCGGCGCGGCTGATCGCGACGCGCCGCGAGGAACAACGCGAGGCCGCGCGTGTCCTCGGCGTGGCGGACGTGCGCTTCCTCGACTTCGTCGATGGCGAGCTGCGCTACACCGGCGGGAGCGACCGCGAGGTCCTCGGCGCGATCACGCGCGAGATCCGCGACTTCCGGCCGTACGCGGTCTACACGCACGACCCCGAGCCGGTGATCATCCAGAACGCGTTCGTGAACCACTCCGACCACCGCGCGACCGGCCTCGCGACCGTGGACGCGGTCTACCCCACGGCGCGCGACCGCCTCAACTTCCCCGAACACCTCGCCGAGGGCTTCGAGCCGCACAAGGTGCGCGAGCTGTACCTGTGGGGGGTGAACGAGCCCAACTTCTCCGTGGACATCACCGACATCATCGAGACGAAGATCGAGGCGCTCCTCGCGCACGCGAGCCAGTTCCCCGCGGAGGGCTTCGCCGAGGAAGCGCGGACGTTCTGGCGCGACGAGGACGGCCGCTCCCGCGAGCAGTTCCGGCGCATCGTGATGTGGGGCTGAGGTGAGGCCACTCCCATGAGTCCGCTGCCGCTCCCCGAGCCCGCCCGCTTCTGCCCGCGCTGCGGCACCCCGCTCGAGGGCGCGCCGACCCCCGCCTGCCCCCGCGACGGCTACCGCTGGTTCCCCGATCCGAAGGTCGCCGTCGGCGTGCTCGTGCAGGATCCCCGCAGCGCCGAGGGCGATGGCGCGCGCCTGCTCCTCGTACGGCGGAACCATGAACCGGCGACGGGCGCATGGGCGTTCCCCTCCGGCTTCGTCGACGCCGGCGAGGTGCTGGAGCATGCCGCCATCCGCGAGGTGCGCGAGGAGGCCAACGTCGAGGTCGCCCTCGACGGGCTGCTCGGCGCGTGGTCGGAGCCGGCGAACCCCGTCGTCTTCCTCGCGTACGCCGGGCACCTGGTCTCCGGGACGCCCTCGCCGGGCGACGAAGCCACCGAGGTCGGCTGGTTCGCCGCGGACGCTCTCCCGCCGCTCGCGTTCGAGCACGATGGCGAGGTGGTCGCTGCGTGGTCAGCACGACGAGGAGCGCGGGCATGACGGGCGAGTCTCGCGATCCTCGACCGATCTCGCTGCTCCAGCAGCGCGGCATCGAGGCCGAGGTCCTCATCCCGTTCATCCGTCGCCTGGAGGCGGAGATGGGCAAGGAGCGCGCCCACGCCATCGCCCGAGAGGTGATCGAGGAGATCGCGCGCCAGCAGGGCCGCGACGTCGCGGCCGCCCTCGGACGGGACGACATCGAGGGCTTCACGCACGTGAAGGAGACCTGGAGCGGCGCGGGTGGCGACCTCACGATCGAGACGCTGCGCCAGGACAGCGAGGCGCTGGAGTTCAACGTCGTCGGCTGTCGCTTCGCGGAGATGTACCGCCGCATGGGCGCCGAGGACCTCGGCTTCCTGCTCTCCTGCCAGCGTGACTTCTCGCTCTCGGAGGGCTACTCCGCCGACCTCCACCTGGAGCGCACCCAGACGATCATGCAGGGTGCCTCGTACTGTGATTTCCGATACCGTCTGGCGCGACAAGCGAGCGTGAGCGAGGATGCACGCGCGGAGACCGAGGCCCCCGAAGCCAGGCCATAGGCGCCAGGCAGCAGGCCGGGGACCGGCGGCCCTCAGGCGGCGCCAGTCGCAGCAGACATCGGCAACACTCGGGCGCCCCGCCCGGCCTTGCGCCATGGGACGCCCTCCCACCAGTCTCGCCTCGACATGACGAGGACGAGCGCAGCGCGGAAGGACGTTCACGTGGAGATCACCATGGTGCTCAGCGAGCGCGGCAAGGACCACTGGGACAAGGTCCGAGAGGTCCTGCAGGAAGCGATGGACGAGGCCGGCGTCGGTGACGTGGAGGTGCAGGAGAGCATCATCCGCGACGACGAGCAGGCAATCGACGCCAAGTGCATCGGCTCCCCGACGATCCGGGTCAACGGCCTCGACGTGGAGTACATGGAGCGCGAACCCGACGAGCGCTCCGCCGGTCTCCGCTACTTCAACACCGTCGCCGGCTGGAAGCCCGTCCCCGAGAAGGGCATGATCGTCCGCTCCCTCCAGAAGGCGAAGGAGATGGAAGCCGGCACCTAGCCCCGGCTCCGCCGGCGCGCCTCCCTCCTCCGGCTCTGACCCCCTCCCCCCTCGCGGGGGAGGGTTGGGCGGGGGACCGCCTCCCTCTTCCAGCACAACGCGTCGAGGGCACCCTTCCCCACGCGTCTCGTGCCCCATCCCTACCCGCCAGGTAAACAACGCCCGTGAACGCGCGTGTAGACTGCGCGCGCCGCCTCGATCCTCCCGGGCCGCATGGCGCGTGGAGCACGGGGACGAGCGCACGGAGGACGCCACGATGACCACGACCGCGAACACCGACTACCTGGACGACATGCGCGCCTGCGCCGAGGCGATCGGCATGCCCGTCCCCGAGTACGTCCAGCCGGAGGACCGCTGGGTCCGCCTCAACGGTATCGACTTCCACTACCTCGACTGGGGCAACGCGCACCTGCCGCCGCTCGTGCTGCTGCATGGTGGGTCGCTGACCGCCCACACCTGGGACATGGCGTGCCTCTGGCTCCGCCAGTACTACCACTGCATCGCCCCCGACCAGCGCGGGCATGGTGACACGGGGTGGACGCCCGACGACCAGATCGACGAGGACAACAGCGACCTGATGGCCGCGGACACCGCCGCCTTCATCGACTACCTCGCGTACCCGCGGGTGATCCTCGCCGGGATGTCGATGGGCGGGATGAACTCGCTCCGCTATGCGCCCACGCACGCCGAGCGGCTGTACCGCCTCGTCATCGTGGACATCGCCCCCGTCACCATGCAGGCCGGCATCCTGGAGATGGAGGCCTTCCGCAAGGAGACGGAGACCATGCGCAACTTCGAGGACTTCCTCGAACGCGCCGTGAAGTTCAACCCGCAGCGCAAGCCGGCGCACCTGAAGTACTCGCTCCTCCACTCCCTGAAGCAGGTGGAGGACGGCTGGACCTGGAAGCAGGACCACCGCCGCCGCGCCGCCACCGAGTCGCTGACCGAGGAGGAGCAGCAGGCCGCGCGCGAGCAGCGCACCGCCGCCCTCTGGTCAGACGTCCGAGGCATCACCACCCCCGCGCTCCTCATGCGTGGCGAGATCAGCAAGATCCTCTCGAAGGAGGCCGCCGACGAGATGGTGGCCGCGATGGTGGACGCAGAGCATGTGATGATCCCGGGCGCCACGCACTCCGTGCAGGGTGACAACCCGAAGGACTTCGCCCGGGAGCTCCACGAGTTCATCCAGCGCCGCGGCCTGGAGGACTAGGCGGTCTACCTCGGCACCCTCCCCCTCGCGGGGAGGGTTGGCGTGGGGGAGTGCGTTGCTCGTGCAGTAGCAGCGTTCGAGCGCTTGTTTTCGGTCCCCTCGTTGCTTCGAAGGGGTGGTCCGAGGGGCCGGGCTGCGCTCGGTCGGGATGGCTCAGGCGTTCGTCGTCCGGCCTACTGCCGGAGCGACGCTAGTCGTCGCGGGTCGTCTCGGCCTCGGGCGTCGCGCCCTCGGCCAGGGGCCGCTGCAGGATGTAGTAGGCCGTCTCCGGACGGGCCAGGTGCTGGATGCCGGAGACCGCCCACCCTTCCTTGCCCAGCGCCGACAGGTACCGGGCAATGAAGGACGTGCGATGTTCACCGCTCTTGCGGATGAACTCCACGCCGTCGCGACTGATGCGCCCACGCGTGTCCACGTAGGCCACCGAATACTCAATCTGGTCCATCGCTAACCTCCACTCGTCGAGGAGTAGCTGGACGCCTGGGCTGATCCACCGCCCGCCCTCGTGCGTTCCGGACTCAGCGGGCTCCGCGATCCGTCTTGTCGAACCGGCGCGGGCCGGCAGCTCGCCGGGACCGTCGAGGATGAATGCGGCCCGCCCGCTCGGAGGTCCTCGGCCTCCCCGGGGCGGCGACCGGACGCAGCCGGCCTGTATCCAGTGTGCCACGGCCGAGGGCGATCGGCGCATCACCCTTCCGAGGGATCTTCGCGTCCTGCGCCATCGCTACCTCGACAGGTATCAGAACAGACGTTCTACTCATGCCCACAGGGGTACTGACGACATCGCGGGCGCGCTCACCCCAACCGGGGAGCGCCATCACCTGGCGAGGAGGCAGCGGCATGAGCACCGTGGACGTGAACGAACTCGAACTCGAAGCCCTCGAGGCACAGACCGCGCCCGAGGACGACGAGGGCTTCGCCCCCGACCCGTTCGACGACCAGCTCGACCACGAACGGGAAGAACGCGGGGGCGACTACCTCTCCGACGACGGGGACGCCCTCCCGGACGAAGTGCGCGCCGAGCTGGAGGCGCTCGCCTCCGAGGAGTTCGACGACGGCACCTCCGCGCTGGAGTCCGCCCTCGCGGAGGCACAGCGCGAGCTGGCGCGGCAGCGCAACCTCACCCGCCAGGCCGTCGCGCGCTTCCGGGACGCCCTCCTCGCCGCCGAGCCGGAGCTCCCGCCCGACCTCATCGCCGGTGACACGCTGGAGGAGGTCGAAGCCAGCGCGGAGTCGGCGCGCCAGGCCGTCCAGCGTATCCGCGAACGCGTGGCCGCCGCGGAGCCGCCTCCCGAGCGCCCTCGCGGCTTCCCGGTTGGCGCCCCTGCGCGCTCCTCGGAGCGTGGCCACCCCCGCGGTCGAGAGTCGATGAGCGCCCACGAGAAGATCGCGGCGGGCCTGCAGGAGCGACTGATCTAGCGCGGGTCCCCTCTCCGCTTCTGACCCCCTCGCCCGTGAAGCGGGAGAGGGCGGGGGTGAGGGTCTGCTCTGGCGACTGCGCACGACGCCCTCAAACGCTCCGAGTGCATCACCATCCCTCCGCCTCCGACCCCCTCTCCCGGTTTCGGGAGAGGGTTGGGGTGAGGGCCCCTTCCGCAACTGCGGCGCGCTTCGAGCGAGGCGGTAGTAGCCGGAATGGCCCTCACCCCCGGCCCCTCTCCCGAAACCGGGAGAGGGGAGACGGAACGGGAGAGGGGAGGGGGAATGAGAGCGGCGAGTTGGCGGCTGGGCAGTCCCGAAGGCGACCTCAACTCCTCGGGGCGTCTGAGCGCTTCCAGTACGCGGAGCCATCTCGCTTCCGTGCGAGGACGCCGAGGTCCACGAGCTCCCGACGGATGCGCGCCGGATCGTGGAACGCGTGCAGCTCCTCCAGCATCGTGCCGAGCTCGACCTCGTTCCACGTCACGCCGTCCTCGATCTGCGCGGCGATGTGGTCGAGCACCAGCAGTTGCTGTGCCCGCCGCACGGGCCAGCGCGCTACCCGCCCGCGGTCGTCCAGCAGGCGGTCGAGGATCCTCGCACGCTTGCGGAGCGCCACCATGGGGTCGTCGGGCATCGGGTCGGTGGATTCGGGTCGTTGGGTCATGCATCCAGTGTGGCGGACATCGGTAGGATGCGCCTCATGCCGCCCGCTCCGAGTCAGTACCACGGTCCGGTCGAGGACCTCGTCGCGCACTTCGAAGGCGAGGGGTTCGAGGTGGTCGAGCGGACGCCGGGCGAGGTGGCGATGGTCCGGCACAATCCGTGGAGCTCGCACATCCTGGGGGTGCTGGTGGGGGCGATCGGAGGAGCGCTGAACCCCTCGCCGCGGCGTCAGCGGCTCTGGCTCCACGTCGATACGGATGGTCAGGCAGTCGTCAGGCACTACTCTCGGCCTCCTCTGAGGGCGCACCCGCACCTGGTGGGTGGGCGGAACGTGGCCCGAACGATCCCTACCGTCGGGTACGGCCATCGCATAGCTTGAGCGTCTACCGGTGGCTGTTCCGAGGGGTCGGATGGCTCGCGCACGCACTCATGTCCACCAGCAACCGTCTGGCGGCGATAACGCGCACCGCGCTACGGCGTCGGGGCCGGTCGCGCGTCGGTTGCCGGATGTCCGTACCGCGGGCATGGCCCCGCAGCAGATGCTCGCCCTCCAGTCGGTCGCGGGGAATGCCGCCGCGCGCCGCGTGAAGGCCTCCGCGGATACGCCCGACGGGCCGCAGCGGCTGTGGAGCGGCAAGGAGTTCGCCGACAAGACGAACGAGGGCGCCCTGGTCGCAAAGAGCGAGGCGCAGAAGGCTGTCATGCAGCTGCTGACCGCCTACTACGCGCTGCCCACGCCGAAGAACAAGCCGACCGCCGAGCACGCGAACATGCTCGCGCAGCTGAAGGCGTCCGCGGAGCTGTGGATCGCGGACCACACCACCACGCTCGACGGTGAGACGTCCGAGGACCCCAAGCGCATCAAGCGCATGCAGGGGTTCAAGGACTTCATCACCAACATCGACGCCGAGTTCGCCCTCGTGAAGAACGTGCTGGGCGAGGCGTTCACGCCGGAGATCACCGGGGAGCACAAGGCCTACCAGAAGCTTCGCGACCACTACAAGGGTTCCGCGGACTCCATGTTCGTGAAGGCCTCCGCGCTCCTCGACAAGGCGGTGAGCGCGCCCGGCGACTCCGCCAGCCTCGAGGTTGAGTTCGAGATCCCCGTCGACCCGTCCGGCGTCGGCTTCATCGGCGGCCGCCTCTCCATCGAGGCGGAGAAGGACGACGACGGGATGATCAAGGCCCGCACGGAGATGGTGGTCACCGGCGGCGCCAACATCGGCGTGGCGAAGGTGAAGGCCGAGCTGGGCGGGTACATCGAGGCCCAGGCCGCCACCGCCGCCGACGTCATGAACCTCTACTCGTACGGCCTCTACCGCCGCTTCCGCGAGTCGAAGGCGATCCCGCGCGAGGTCGCGAACTACATGTGGGGCGGCCAGACCTCGCAGCACGGCTACAACAAGGCCGAGGCCTGGTCCCGCGCGCTGGAGGTGCGGCTGTTCCAGGCGCTGCCGGACGTCGACCCGAACGACCCCAAGTACAAGTCGATGCCGCGCTCGAAGGCGAAGGAAGCGATCGACGCCGACCAGGCCGCCGTCGAGGCATCCCGCGAGCGCGTCAAGAACACCTATATCGAGACGGGCGGCGTGGTCGCCGGCAAGGGGGAGATCGGTATCTCCGACCTCGTCGAGATGGAGATCGGGGTCACCTACACCGCCGGCAAGAAGATCACGGCGGAGTCTCTGCAGGCCGCCAAGGGCGGCGCGGGCGCGAAGAACAGCGGCGGCCTCACCGGCCGGGGCGCGCAGAAGAACCTGGGCGAGGACACCTCCTCGGTCTCCTTCGAAGCCAGCGTCACCGTCGGTTCCTTCGAGGTCGGGTTCGAGGTCAGTAAGTCCGGCGCGGACCTGGAGATCTCCTTCGACGCCGAGGGCAAGATCCCGGCGGACCTGCTGGGCGGCTCTGCCGCGTGGCTCGCCAGCATCGGGCTTTCGTTGAACAAGTTCGTGAAGTCCGTCAAGGCCGCGAAGGACGACGAGGTCATGGGCCCGATCGTCGCGTTCGGCGGCCTCCAGAAGGCGCTCTACGGGCCGATCATCGAAGGCGCGATCGCCGGCAAGGGCCCCACCCCGGGTGCGGTGGGCCTCGGCATCTCGATGAGTGCAGAGCGCGAGGACGGCAACTGGACCGGCTCGATCGAGATCAGGCACATCCAGTCGCTGAGCTTCGAGCCACCCATCGGCTTGAAGGTGGAGCTCGAGAAGTCCTCTCGCCTCGGCGCGCTCGAGTACAGCGGCGGCCAGTGGACGCTCAAGTAACCGCCGCCCGTCCCGTTCGGCAGGTACGCTGAAGCCATGGCGCCCCACACCGTCGACGACCTGCTCACGCTCCACGAGCCGAACACGTACGAGTTCCGCGTGATCTTCGTGTCCGTGAGCCACACCGGAGGTGGCGCGGCACCCCTCGACGTCCGCATCACGGTCGACCTCGGCTGGGACGCCTACGACCGTTCCATTGCCACGTTCCAGCTCTTCCACTGCCCGCCCGACGTCTGCGGCGACGGCCCCGAGGGCGGACTGATCGAGGGCAAGCGCGTCCGCGTCGAGGCCCGCCTGGACGACGCGCTCGCCCGCGAGCACTTCGCTGATGCGGATGCCGAGGCCGTCGCGTCCCGCCTCATCGAGCTGAGCGACAGCGACCCCCAGCATGCCCTCCTCGAGACCGAGGCCTGGTTCGCGCTCACCGTCACGCAGGCCCTCGACCTCCCGCCGGACGCCCCCGAAGGCGCGGCCCTCCGCGAGGGCTACCGCACCACCTGGGCCGGCGCCCCGAAGGTCGCTCGGTAGGCACCCCTCCGGTTCCGACCCCCTCGCCCGCGCAGCGGGAGAGGGTTGGGGTGAGGGTCTGTTCCGCGCGCCGCGAGACATCTCGCCACTCCCGGACCGCCGCCTTTCCTACACTTGAGTGCATGGAACGAGATCCCCGGCTCCTTCGGCTCTCTCGCGAACACCACCACGCGCTGGTGCTCTCGCTGCGCATCGAGCGCGAGCTACCGGGGGCCGGGGTCACGGAGATGCAGGCGCTCTACGCGGACCTCGTGCGGTTCTGGAACGGCGGCCTGCAGCCGCACTTCTCCTGCGAGGACGAGTGCATGCTCGCGCGCCTCGCGAGTCGCGCCGACCCCGGGCTGCGCCTCGCCGGGCGCCTCCAGCGTGACCACCGGGAGCTCGAGGGCCTCGTGGACGCGATGGCCAGCGCGCGGATGCCAGATGACCGGCGAGACGCGATGGGGCGCTTCGGGATCCAGCTGCGCGACCACATCCGCTGGGAGGAACGCGAGCTGTTCGAGTGGCTCCAGAGCCAGCTCGGCGAGGAGGATCTCGACGCCATCGGTGCGTACATCGAGGAGCACCTGCCGGCCGAGCCGCTTGCCTGTCCGATGCCTCACGATCCGTAGGGGCCTCGGCGTCGACTACCTCGTGAGGTCGTCCAGGTCCTCGGGCGTCGGTCCGTCATGCGGTCCGTCGTTGGTGCGGCCGTTGCGCATCACCCAGGTGCGCAGGCGAGACGCCTCGCGGACGGCCTCGCTCACCACGCGCGGTTCGAGGGCGAACGAGCCCAGGTCGCCGATGCGGTCACGCCCCCAGCCGAGCAGTTGCCGCCCGAAGAGGACGTACATCCCGATCGCAACGACGACGCCCATGAACCCGACCACGACGAAGTAGGCGTACGTCCAGCCCAGCTCCGGCATGTGGTCGAAGTTCATCCCGTAGATGCCGGCCAGCAGGGAGAGGGGCAGGAAGATCCCCGAGAGGATCGAGAGGATCCGCATCGTCTCGTTCTGCTTGATGCTCAGCGCGGAGAGGTACATGTCCACCGCGTGCTGCGACCGTTCCCGCAGGTCCAGGATCTGGTCGGAGAGCCAGAGCTGGTGGTCGTGGATGTCGCGGAACAACACGCCCGCAGGGGACAGCCGCGGGTGGGCGCCGCTCGCGATCTGGTTCAGCAGGTAGGCCTGCGGCGCGGCCATCCGGTTCAGCCGCATCACGGACCGCTTCAGGTTCACCAGGTGTTCGAGGAGTGCGGGGTTCGCGTTCGCGAGGACCTCCTCCTCGATCAGGTCGGTCACCTCGTCCATGCGGTCGATCACCGGCAGCGTGTTGTCGACGAGGGCGTCGACCAGCGTGTATGCAACCAGCGCCGAGCTGCCGGGGAGGGCGAGCCGTCCCGTACTGGTCTCCGCGAGGAGGTGCGCGATCGGCGGCATCGGCACCTGGCTGGTGGAGATCACCCAGCGGTCGCCGACGAACAGGTCCACCTCCGCCGTGGTCACCACGTCGCCCGTCGCCTGGTAGTCGATACCGTGGACCAGGAGGAACGTGAAGTCCTCATACTCCTCCACCTTCGGCCGCTGGTAGCCCTCGTTCAGCGCGTCCTCGATGGCGAGTGGGTGGAGGCCGAAGTCGTCCCGGAGGACGGCGGCGTCCTCCGGCGTGGCGCGCTCGAAGTGGACCCAGAGCAGTCCGTCCGGCTCCCGCCGGAGCGCGACCACCTCGGCGAGGTCCGTGACCTCGCGCTGCTCGCCCTGCTCGCCGCGGTGGATCGCCCGGAACGACAGCATTGCGCGTGTCCCGCGAGGCCGTTCGCGCGTCAGGCCGTCGCGGGCTCGGCGTTCACCTCGCGGATGAGGTCCATGACCTCCGCGAGGTTCCCCGCCTTCTCCCCGAAGGTCTCGCCCGGGACACCCGCCCGGAAGGTCGTGACGCCGGCGTCCTTGTAAAGCTTCAGGCGCTCCACCACCTGCTGCCGGTCGCCGATGAGGTTCGCGGCCAGCACCAACTCGGTGGGCACGGCCTTCCTCGCCCCGTCACGGTCGCCGGAGAGCCAGAGGCGCTGGATCTCCTTCGCCTCGTCGGCGAAGCCCTGGCGGGAGTAGGCGTCGTTGTAGAAGTTGTGCGCCTTCGAGCCCATCGCGCCCAGGCTGAACGCCATGCCCGGCTTCATCTCCTCGGCGACGCGCTCCGGGTCGTCCGTGACGTGGATGCTGCCGCCCACGGCGTAGTCGAAGTGGGAGATGTCGCGCCCCACCTTCGCCGCACCGGCCTTGATGTCGTCGATGAACAGCGCGGCGTGCTCCGGGATGAACGAGCCGCCCAGCCACCCGTCCGCGAGCGCCCCCGTCATCTGGAGGTTCTTCGGGCCGAGCGACGCGATGTAGATCGGCAGGTCCGGCGTCGGCGGGGCGCCGGGCTTCAGCGCCTTGCCCTCCCCCGAGCCGCCATCCTCCACGCGCAGCGGCAGCCGGTGGAACTCGCCCTCGTACTCCAGGACCTCGCCGTTGAAGATCTTGCGACAGATCTCCACCAGCTCGCGGGTGCGCGCCAGCGGCTTCCGGAACGGGATCCCGTGCCAGCCCTCGATCACCTGCGGGCCGCTGCTCCCGAGCCCGAGGATGAAGCGTCCGCCGGACATCTCCCACAGCGACTGCGAGGTCATGGCGACGAGCGCCGGTGTGCGCGTGCCGACCTGCGTGATGCCGGTGCCGAACTTCAGTTGCTCCGTCTTCGCCATCAGGTACGCGATCGGCGTCACGGCGTCGTGCGCCCAGGCCTCCGCCGTCCACATCGAGTGCACGCCGAGGCGGTCGGCTTCCTGCGCCCAGGCGATGACGCCCGGCCAGTCCGTGATCGCGAGCCGGTGGAGGGAGACAGAGATGCGCATGGCAATGTCCTCAGTGGGTGCGTCCTGAACGTCGGGCCGGACGATATCAGGTGTACCCAGCCGCGGCGGTCGTGGCAACGGTCCGACCAAGGACGTCAGGTGAACGTGAGGCCTACTCGGCCGGTGGCGGGGGTGCCGAGGCGTCGTGCGGAGGGGCGCCCTCGGGCGTGCGGTCGTCGCGCAGCGGCGGGCGACGCCGGCGGTCTTCCTCGACGGCGGTGACGATGGGGCGAAGCGGGAGGGGGACGGCGCGCCGGGCGGTGAACTCCGCGGCGGTTCTCGCTCCCTGCTTGATCTCACCTTCGTGTTCGCGCGCGTACTTGAGGGCCTCGCGACCGGCACGCTCCACGTGCGGTCGGGCCGCCTCGGCGGCTGCGCGCGCCTTCCGCGCGAGCAGCTCCGCGTCCGGCCGCGCCTCGCGTGCGAGCTCCCCGCCCGTCACCTTCGCCTTCCGCGCGAACCGTCCGAGGACACGCCCCAGCCGCTCCGCCGCGACGCCTGCCTGCTCGTCGCGGGCCGCGCGCTTGGGGTCGATCGCCGGTTCGTCCTCGGGGGTGGCCATGCGACGAGTGTAGTGGCGGGCGGCGGCCTCGGAGCGCGCTCCTCCGTGTTCCTCCGGCCCCCTCGCCCGCGGAGCGGGAGAGGGCGGGGGTGAGGGTCTGTTCCGCTTCCGGAGACCAGCCTGCGAGGGCCTCGTTGGTCAGTCTCGATGGTCAGTCTCGATGGGCAGTCTTGCAGGCTGTGGGGCTCAGTCGATGCCCTCGGGGGCGGGGAGGTCGAGGACCTCTTCGAGCCAGGCGTTGAGGTCGCTGAGGCTCTCGGGGCGGATCTCGTGGGCCATGGCGTACTCGTGGTAGATGGGGGTGACGCCGAGGGCGACGAGGCGCTCGCGAGACTCTCTCGCGCGGTCGACGCTGACGAGGGGGTCGTCGCTGCCGTGCTGGACGAAGAGGCGCAGGTCGTCCAGGGCGTCGCGGTCGGCGTGGGCCTCGGCTTCCTCGGGCATCCAGGTGGAGAGCGCGGCGACGCCGCGGTAGCGGCGCGGTTCGCCGAGGCCGAGGCGGTAGGCGAGCGAGCCCCCCTGCGAGAAGCCGAGGACGACGACGCGCTCGGGGTCGCCGCCGTAGGCGGGGACGGCCCAGTCGACGAAGTCGACGAGGCTCTTCGCGACGCGCTCGAACTCGTGCTCGGAGCGCTGCTGGGGCGGGATCGTGTCGAACCAGGTGAAGGAGAGCAGGCCGGGCTGCAGGACGTAGGAGGCCTCCGGGCACAGCGTCAGCACCCGCCCCTGCGCGAGGTACGGCGACAGGCCGAGGAGGTCGAAGCCGTTGGCGCCGTGCCCGTGGATCGCGATCACGGTGGGCAGTGGGCCCTCGGTCCCCGGGTGGTAGACGGTGTGGACGATCGGTGGGGTCATGCGGTCCTCGTTCGTTCGCAACTCGGGAGTTGCCGCCGGACGCGAGGATAGCCCTCAGACCGCCGCCCGTTCAGACGGCGGGTTGGGCCTCGGCCGCCGCGGCTGCCTCGGCGTGCGTCAGGGAGCGGCCGAGGAGGATCACGAGGACGAAGAACGCGAGGCACATCGCGTGGGAGATCGCGACGCCGTCCTGCGTGCCGAAGCGATCGATGAGCAGCCCCATGGGGAGACCGCCGAGGGGCATGAGCGACATGCCGATCTGCCAGGCGGCCATGCCGCGCCCTCGCATGTCCGGGCGTAGCTCACCCTGGAAGACGACGTTGTTCAGGGCGAGCGCGGTGCCGTGGAACACCCCGGCGGAGGCGAGCGCCACCAGGCCAAAGGCGAGCGTGTCCTGCCGGCTGAACACCAGCAGCAGCACGAGGTAGGCGACGAAGCAGCCGAGCATGATCTGCGTCTTGCGCCGGATGTCGCCGAACCACGCGAGGATCGACAGCCCGATGATCGACCCGACGGCGATCATCGCCACCAGGAATCCGTAGGCGCGTTCCTCGTGGAATACCTCGTCCGCGAAGATCGGCATGAAGTTCATGTACGGGTAGACCAGCAGTGCGGGGACGGCGTTGATCGCCAGCAGCAGGCGCAGGCGCGGCTCGGCGAGGAGGTACGCGAAGCCGTCCAGCACCTGTCTCGTGGGGTTGCGGCCGGCGCCGGCCTTTTCCTGCGGGCGCTCCCGCATCAGCCAGGTCGCGACCAGCGAGACGCCACGTACCGCCGCGACGAAGAGGAAGCACGCCCCGACGTTCCACACGGCGATGATGCCGGCGATCGGCGGGCCGACGATCCTCGAGAGGTTCTGCGCGATCGAGTTCAGTGCGATGGCGTTCGAGAACGTCTCAGGTGTCGAGACGTCGTGCACGTACGCCTGCCTCGCGGGCTGGTTGATCGCCTGCGTGAACGTGGTGAGGACGGCGAAGACGTAGGCGTGCCAGACCTCGATGAGGTCGGTCAGCACGAGGGCGGCCAGCACCGCCGCCTGCGCGACGCCGAGCCATGTCGAGAGGATCATCACCTTCCGTCGCGAGTAGCGGTCCGCGAGGACACCGGCGTAGGGCGTGACGAACAGCGCCCCGAAGCCTCCGACGAAGGTGACGGCGCCCATCTGCACGGCGTCATCGGTGAGGATGTAGACGAGGTAGTTGAGGCCGATCTGCTGGCCCCACTGCCCGAACCCGACTGTGATGGTGCCGATCCACAGCCAGCGGAAGTCCCGCTCACGGAACGAGATGAACGGCCCCTGCTTCGTCGGGGCGGCGTCCTGAGGGGGCGGTGGTGGCGCGACAACGGCCACGGCGGTCCTCTGTCAGGCTCGGGGCTTCCAGTGTTGACGCTCAGCGTCGGTCGGGCTGTCGAAGTCCCCGGTGATGCCGCGATTATCCGCTGCCCGCACAACCCCGGCGTCGGCGAGCCCTGGTGAGCGCGTCACGAGCGCGCTCGCGCGATCGGCCGCGAGCAGCCTCGATCCGGCGTCGCCGAGTGGCCACGGCGCCCGCCACCCTCCGAGGAGCGGGAACGAAGGTTGTCAACAGGAGTGTCGGCCGGCGCTTGACGAGTGCGCCCGGCCACCCTAGGTTATGTTTCGAACAGAACATATGTGCCGCGTGGGATGCGGGCACTGTGGTCATCGCGGGTCGACGCGCTCGCAGTTGTCCTCAATCCATCCCCATATGCACTGTTTTGTTGATAAGTCGAGCGGCACCGGCGGGGACAGCAAGGTGCCGGCGACAGCAAGTCGGCGACAGTCAGTGCCGGCGAGGGAGCGGTAGCCCTCCGAGACCTCCACCCCGCCGCGGGGCGGCAGGGCGAGGACGTGAGGGCGCCGACAGGAGGCAGACGTGGCGGACGAGCTCTCGGCGAAGCAGCGGGGCATCCTCCAGTTCCTGGAGGACTTCATCGCGAAACACGACTACCCGCCGTCGATCCGTGACATCCAGAACGGCTGTGACATCTCGTCCACCTCGGTCGTGGACTACAACCTCAAGCGGCTCGAGGAGAAGGGGTTCATCCGCCGGGACCGCGAGGTCTCCCGCGCGATCGAGCTCCTCGACGGGCAGGGCGAGCGCCGCCGCCGTGGCACCGTGCAGGTGCCGGTGCTCGGCAAGATCGCCGCGGGCATCCCGCTGCCCGTGCACCCGGACCAGCTGGCGCCGGAGGACGTCCTGGACCTGACGGAGGACATCGCGGGCAACCGCGCCGGCCTCTACGCCCTCCGCGTCCAAGGGACCTCGATGATCGACGCGCTGATCAACGATGGCGACATCGTCATCCTGGAGCCGAAGCAGGTCGCGGATCCGGGTGACGTCATCGCCGCGTGGATCGTGGACCGCGAGGAGACCACCCTCAAGAAGTACTACCCGGAGGGCGCGCGGGTGCGCCTCCAGCCGATGAACTCGACGATGGAGCCGATCTACGAAGACGCGGCCAACGTCGAGGTGCAGGGCAAGCTCGTCGCGACGATCCGGGCGTTCTAGCGCCCTCCTCGGCGGCGGAGCACAGAGCGCGGACCACGGAGGGCGGACCACGGAGGGCCGAGCAGACCCTCACCCCAGCCCTCTCCCGCTTCGCGGGCGAGGGGGCCGGATGGGAGGGAGGCGAGCGAGTCTCGCCGGTCGGCACCTCCTCGGCTCGCCCCTTCTGACCCCCTCTCCCGGCTCGGCGGGAGAGGGCTGGGGTGAGGGCATCCCGCCCGACGCTTACCCCGTCGGTCGGAGGGCACCCCATACCGTCCGAGGCACCCGAGCCGCCGCGCACCACCCTGAGGTTCGGGAGACCCCCACCCCTCGATCACCACCGCGCACGGGGTAACCTGAGCGTCATGCCGGACGAACCACTGCTCGAGGTCCGCGATCTACGGGTGACGTACCGCACGCGCGACGGGGAGATCCCCGCGGCGCGCGGGGTGACGTTCGACATCCGGCCGGGCGAGATTGTCGCGCTGGTCGGGGAGTCGGCGTCCGGGAAGTCCACCGTCGGGCACGCCATCCTCGACCTGCTGCCGCCGGGCACCTCCGAGAAGTCCGGGACCGTGAAGTGGCGCGGGCGCGACCTGGCCACCTTCTCCGACAGCGAGCTGCGCCGCCTCCGCGGCCGCGAGGTCGCAGTGATCTTCCAGGACGCCCTCGCCGCGCTCACACCGACGATGACCGTCGGCGAACAGCTCGCCGAGCTGTTCCGCGTCCACCTCGAGGTGAGCGCGGACGAAGCGCGCGTGCGCGCCCGGCAGGCGCTGCTCGACGTGATGCCGAACGCCGACCGTGTGCTGGACGTGCACCCGTTCCAGCTCTCGGGCGGCATGGCGCAGCGGGTGATGATCGCGATGGCGACGGCGCTGCAGCCGAAGATGCTGATCGCGGACGAACCCACCGCCAACCTCGACCCCGCCGTGCGGCAGGAGACGCTCGAGTGGCTGGAGCGCATCCGTGACGCCGGCGGCGCCGTGCTGCTGATCACGCACGACTTCGGCGTGGTCGCGCGCCTCGCGGACCGGGTGGCCGTGATGTACGCGGGGCAGCTCGTGGAGACGGCGGACGTGCGCACCACGTTCAAGCTGCCGAAGCACCCCTACACCTACGGCCTCCTCCAGAGCCTCCCCTCCTTCGCCGAGGGCGGACGCCTCCGCGCGATGCCCGGCCAGCCGCCGGACCTCTCGACGCTTCCGCCGGAGTGTCCCTTCCTCCCGCGCTGCATCAAGGCGATCGCGCAATGCCGGCTGGAGCCGGCGCCGGCGCTGATGGACATGGGCGACGCGCCCGACCACTACGCGGCCTGCTACAACCCGATGGTCGTGGGGCTGCGCGACTGACGTCTGACGCCGCCTGGCCCGTTCGAGGCGGTCGACTGGCCTCGGTAGTTTCGGACGCTGACGAGGCCCCAACCCACGGCCGCGCCCCCTCCCGACCCACGCCCCCTCCGGCTCTGACCCCCTCGCCCGCGAAGCGGGAGAGGGTTGGGGTGAGGGCCTGCTCCGGCCACGCGCTGAGGAGCCC
>Ga0265293_10003658_pt1 | contig 28271 bp, 23 predicted proteins | sample Munlanlewell138R_FD_192505 | JGI IMG/M metagenome (GOLD analysis project Ga0265293, IMG submission 192505) | Leachate microbial communities from a municipal landfill in Southern Ontario, Canada - Leachate well 138R | ecosystem: Engineered > Solid waste > Landfill > Unclassified | place: Canada...
CGGCAGTGCCTGGAGCAGCAGGCCGCCGGCGCGCTGGCCGTCGGCGAACAGCCAGAGGCGGGTGGGGAGCTGTTCGGACAGGTTGAAATAATCCTCGAGGCAGGCGTTCAGCGTCTCTTTCTCGAGTGGCACGATGCCCTGGTAGCGCTCGCCATCCGCCGGGTCGATGGTGATCGCCAGATGGCCGTTGCCGAGCAGTTGCCTGAGGTCGCGGACCTCGGGGTCCGCGCCTTCCGCCAGCCGGGCGATGCCTCTCAGGGCATTGTGCCGGGTGCAGTCGGCCATCAGCAGGGTGAGATCGCCATCACCGCGGGCCTGGAGGGTGATGACGCCGTCGAATTTCAGGGTGGCGCTGAGCAGCCCGGCGGCGGCGAGCAGCTCACCGAGCAGCTCGTTGATGAGGGTGGGATAGTTGCCGTTGTCGAGGACGTTCTGGTAGCTGTCGGCGAGGGAGACGATTTCGCCACGGACATCGCTGTTGTCGAAGATGAAGCGGTGTAACTGGTCGTTGTGAGGCATGGCGGTTCGGGGTTGGCGAAGGATCGGGCACTGTAAAAGAGGTTTGAGGGATTGTCCAGATGGGCGGGATCGCCGCCGGCGATAATCGCGCTTGTGTAATCCATCCCGGGCAGGAACTGTTTCAGATCGGCTGCCGGCTTGGATTCGTCCTCGACACAGCGCGACCGCCCCGGCCTCAATCGCCCGGGCTGTTGTGGTCTTCCAGGAACTGATGGATCATCCGGCGCTGCTTCTTGGAGGGCCGCTGTCCGGGGCGGTTTTCGTGGTCGCGGGCGAGGCGCCGGGCTTCGGCGCGGGCTTCACGCTGGCGCAGGCTGTCCTCGCTCTCGCGGTACAGCAGCGCCGCCTCGGGCGCCCCGCGGCGCTGCTCGGAGAGGGCGAGTATTTCCACGGTCCGGGCATCCCAGCCCTGCTGGATCTCGAGGATCGTGCCGGTGGCGACATCGCGGCTCGGTTTGGCGCGCTGGCCGCCGATCTTGACCTTGCCGCCGGCGATGGCTTCCTTGGCGAGGGTGCGGGTCTTGAAGAAGCGCGCCGCCCACAGCCACTTGTCGAGGCGCACCTTATCCACCCGCCACCCCGGTTCCAGGCTCCGCCCCGGTGGCGAGCGCCTTGGGAATGATCTCATCGAAATGGTGGATGGCGGGGAACTGCCCCCGGTAGCTGGCCTCGAGCCGGCTGTCCGGCTGGCGGATACAGCACAACTGGCTGATGCCAAAGCGCTGCGCCGCGGCGAGGATGGCTTCCGAGTCATCGATGAACAGGGTGGTGGCGCCATCGAAACCGATGTCCCGCTCCAGGGCCTGCCAGAACAGCGGCGACTCCTTGGGCACGCCGTAGTGGTGAGAGGAGATGATCAGGTCGAGGTGGTCGCCGATCGCCGTCAGTGACAGCTTGAGCTCGAGGCTCTGGGGATGGGCATTGGTCACCAGGACGCGGCGCTTGCCTGCGGATTTCAGTTTTTGCAGGAAGTCGATCGCGTGCGGGCGCTCGGCGATCAGATGCTGGATTTCCTCCTTGAGGGCGCGGACATCCACCGCCAGTTCGCGGCTCCAGTAATCGAGACAGTACCAGTCCAGGGTGCCCCGCTTGTCGTGGAAGCGCTGGCGCAACTGCTGGGTGGCCGCGTCGGGGCACAGGCCCTGTTGCTCGGCGTAGCGGCGGGGCAGGTGGGTCAGCCAGAAATAATTGTCGAAATGGAGGTCGAGCAAAGTGCCGTCCATGTCGAGCAGGACCGTATCAATGGCACTCCAGTCAATCATGGCGGATAATAGCTGCTACGTTGATGATCATGGCTGCCGAGTATGCCTGTTGAGCCGCAAATATTAAAGCGCAGAGAAACCGCCCGCAGCCGGCTGTTCCGAGTGGAGGAACTGCTGCTGCGGTTCAGCAATGGTGTCGAACGGGTCTACGAGCGGCTCTGCCATCCCACCCACGGCGCGGTGCTGATAGTGCCGATGCTCGACGACGAGACGGTGCTGCTGGTGCGCGAATACGGCGCCGGTGTCGAGGGTTATCAACTGGGCTTGCCCAAGGGCGCCTGTCATCCGGGGGAAGACCGTCTGGCCGCGGCCAACAGGGAATTGATGGAAGAGGTCGGCTATGGCGCCCATCATCTCGAATACCTCAAATCCCTGACCCTGTCGCCGGGCTACATGGGTCACGACATCGATGTGATCCTGGCCCTGAACCTCTACGAACAATGGTTGCCGGGCGATGAGCCGGAGCCGCTCGAGGTGGTGCCCTGGTCGATCCGCGATCTGCCCGCCCTGGTGGCCAGGGACGACTTCACCGAAGGGCGCTCGCTCGCCGCACTCTACCTGGTCAGGGATCTGTTGATCAAATGAGTTCTGCCGCCAGGGATGACGATGATCCGCCATTACTGGCGGTGATGATTGCCGCTGCCCGGGCCGCCGGCGACGCCATCATGGCGGTGTACCGCGAAGCCGATTTCGGCGTGACGCTGAAGGGCGACCGTTCGCCGGTAACCCGCGCCGACCTCGTGGCCCACGAAATCATCGCCGACCAGTTGCTGGCGGCGGAGCCCTCGATGCCGCTGTTGTCGGAGGAGGCGCCGCAGGCGCCCTGGCAACAGCGCCGGCAGTGGCGGCGCTACTGGCTGGTGGACCCGCTCGACGGCACCCGCGAATTCATCAGCCGCAACGACGAATTCACCGTCAACATCGCCCTGGTGGATGAGGGGGTCGCGGTGCTCGGGGTAATCCTGGCGCCGGTCACCGGCACCTGTTACGTCGGCCAGCGCCTGGGCCGTGACCAGCATCGCTGGCAGGCCTGGAAAGTGACGGCCGAGGGTCGGCGAAGCCGGATCAGCACCCGTCGCGCTCCGCTCGGCACCGGGGACGACCCTTTTATCCTGGCGGTCAGTCGCCGTCGCGGTCCGTGGCGCAGCGAGCGCCTCACGGGCCGGCTCGCCGACAGCTTTGGCACGGTACGCCACCAGGTGCTCGGCAGTTCCCTGAAGATGTGTCTGATCGCCGAAGGGCGGGCCGATCTGTACACCTGCTTCGGCCCCACCGGGGAATGGGACACGGCCGCCGGTCAGGCGATCCTGGAGGCCGCCGGCGGTCGTCTGTGCGAGCTGGATGGCGGGCCCCGGCGCTACAATCAGGGTGCCGAGCCGATCAACCCCCCGGTCTACGCCGCCGGCGACGGGACTGTCGCCTGGCAGGCGCTGCTGACCGGCAACCCCGGTGACACCGAGCAGGGTGGCGAGGGCTCCTGAGGGCAATGCCGGCCGCCCCGCATCGAGGGGGCGGCGAGCGGCTGACAGGTCGGCCGCTGCGAACCGGTGCTCCCGCAGCCGGCCCTGCGGCGCCGGATAGGTTGGCGCAGGTCGGTTAGAACAGATCGTCGGGCAGGCTGGAGCCGGAGTCGCTGGCGCCGACACTGCCCGGGTTGCTCGACCCTCTGCCGATGCCCGGTGTCGCCTCCTCGAGAAAGTATTCGTTCACGGCGCCCGGATAACCGGGTCCTACGCGCTGGCCGGTGTCGGGATCAATTCGCGCGTTGACCAGCCCGGCGGGTTGCGGAGGGATGATCTCCGGTTTGCCCGCCAGCGCCTCCTGCATGAAATCGATCCAGATGGGCAGGGCGGAGGAGCCGCCGTATTCGTTGCGGCCGAGCAGGCCGTTGTCGTCGAAACCCACCCATACGGTGGCCACCAGATGAGGGCTGTAGCCGGAAAACCACGCATCCCTGGGGCCGTTGGTGGTGCCTGTCTTGCCGCCGAGATCCTGGCGGTTGAGGGCCAGGGCCTTGCGTCCGGTACCGAGGCGGATGGCGTCCTTGAGGATCGAGTCCATGATGAATGCCACCCGGGCATCGATGATCCGCTCGGCCCTGGCGGGCGGCGGAGACGCGTCGCTCCCTGCCGGGTCGGGGGCGAACAACTCTTCCAGTGACGAAGCTTCTGCAACCGCTGCGGGCTGGCTGTCCTGCTGTTCGCAGTCGCGGCACACCGACGGTGGGTTGGCATTGAACAGGGCCTCGCCTTCTTCCGTCTCAACCCGGTCCAGCAGATAAGGGCTGACCCGGTAACCGCCGTTGGCGAATGCGGTATAACCGCTGGCGATGGCCAGCGGCGTCACCGCCTGGGTGCCCAGCGCCAGGGACAGGTTGGCGGGCAGGGTGGCGGGATCGAAACCGAAGCGCTCCATGCTGGCGATGGTCCTCTCCACCCCGACCTGGCGAAGGATGCGGATCGACACCAGATTGCGGGACAGGTACAGGCCCTTGCGCAGCCGGGTCGGCCCATAGAACTTGCCGCTGTCATTCTCCGGGCGCCAGACTTTTTCCAGGTAGGGGTCGCGGAATACCACCGGCGCGTCGTTGATGAGGGTGGCCGCGGACATCCCGCTTTCCAGCGCCTTGGTATAGATGAAGGGCTTGAAGTTGGAACCGGGCTGGCGCTCGGCCTGGGTTGCCCGGTTGAAATGGCTGAGGCCAAAATCGAAACCGCCGACCAGCGCGCGGATGGCGCCGTCGTGGGGATCGATAGCCACCAGCGCGGCCTGGGCTCTGGGTATCTGGCCCAGCCGCCAGGGTTTGTCGCCATCCCGCCAGACGCGGATCAGGTCGCCGGGCTTGACCAGTGCGGTCAGATCCTTGACCACGGCCGAGCGGGCATTCTCGTTGATATACAGCCGGATATCGGGATTGTCGGCAAGGGTCAGCCGCTCCTCGTCACTGCCGCGGAGCAGCAGCGTCGCCTCGTCGGTATCGACCGCGGTGACGATGGCCGGCAGCAGGTTGCCGGACGCGGGGGTGGCGGTCAGTACCGCGGTCCAGGTCGACGGGTCCTGGTGGTGGCTTTCCGCGCCGCGATAGCCGTGGCGGGCATCGTAGTCCAGCAACCCCTTGCGCACCGCCTGGCTGGCGGTGCGCTGGAGCGCGCTGTCCACGGTGGTGTAGACCCGGTAGCCCTCGGTATAGGCGTCGAGGCCGAACTTGTCGATGGCCTCCTGGCGCGCCATTTCGGCGATGTACGGGGCGCTCAGCTCGCGGCTCGGGCCGTGGTAGCGGGCGTCCATCGGCGCCGCCAGGGCTTGGTTGAACCTGGCGTCGTCGATCATGCGCAGTTTGTGCATGCGCTTCAGGATCCAGTCGCGGCGCGTCATGGCGCGTTGCGGGTTGACCAGGGGGTTGAATGCCGACGGCGCCTTGGGCAGCCCGGCGATCAGGGCGAGCTGGTCCAGCGACAGCTCGCCGATGGGCTTGCCGTAGTACACCTGGGCCGCGGCCTCGATACCGTAGGCGCGGCTGCCGAGATAGATCAGGTTGGCGTAGAGGGTGAGGATCTCGTCCTTCTTGAGCTCGTCCTCGATCCGCAGGGCGAGAAGTATCTCATTGAATTTTCTTATAAAACTTTGTTCCGTGGACAGGAAGAAGTTGCGCGCCAGCTGCATGGTGATGGTGCTGCCGCCGGACTGGATCTCCCGGGTGGTGACAAGTTCCACGGCGGCGCGCAGCAGGCCGCTGAGGTCGACGCCGTTGTGCTCGTAGAATCTGTCGTCCTCGGCGGCGAGGATGGCATTGACGAAGTCGGGCGGGATGTCCTCGAACTGGACGGGCGTGCGGCGTTTTTCGCCGAATTCGCCCATCAGCAGGCCATCCCGGGAATAGACGCGCAGCGGTGTCTGGAGCTTGACGGTGCGCAGGGTCTCGGGAGATGGCAGCCGGGGGCTCAGGTAGAGATAGAAGCTGGCGCTTACCAGCAGTGCCGCCCCGGCGGCAAAAATGCCTAACAATATGGAAAATTTACAAAAAAACTTGAAATATGATTTCATCGCCGCACCGGGGTTTCCTCGACGCATATTATAGGATCAACAAAGATCGCAATGCATCATTTGCAAAGACTTAACAATAAGTTAGAGTTGTTTTCGCCAAATCGCGCGCAATAGTGGGATACAACACACAAAATGGAACTGTTCAACTTGCTGAAGGCGAAAGCTAAACCCCTGCTGGGGCTCGACATTAGCTCATCGTCGGTAAAGTTGATCGAGCTGAGCAGAAGTGGAAGCAGATACCGGGTCGAGAGCTATATGGTGCGTCCCCTTGCGCCCAATATCGTGGTCGAGAAAAACATCAGCGATGTCGACGCCCTGGCCGATACCATCCGCAAACTGGTGACCCAGGCCAAGCCCAGAACCCGCGAGGTGGCTGCCGCGGTGGCCGGTTCGGCGGTGATCACCAAGATGATCGAGATGCCCGCCGGGCTCAGTGACCAGGCGCTGGAAACCCAGATCGCGCTGGAGGCCGACCAGTACATCCCCTATCCCCTGGAAGAGGTCGCCCTCGATTTCGAGGTGATCGGGCCGTCGCCGGCCAATGCCGGCCACGTGGACGTCCTGCTCGCCGCCTGCCGCCAGGAGAACGTGGAGACCCGGCAGGTCGCCATCGAACTGGCGGGTCTCAGCGCCAAGGTGATCGATGTCGAAGTATTCGCCATGGAGCGCGCCTTCCGGCTGCTCGATCAGCACTCCGAGCAGGCCGCCAACCCGGTGGTGGCGGTGGCGGATATCGGCTCCACCATGCTCACCCTCAGCGTCCTGGTCGACGGCAAGACCGTCTACACCCGCGAACAGCTGTTCGGAGGCAAACAGGTTACCGACGAGATCCAGCGCCGTTACGGCCTGTCTTTCCAGGAGGCGGGGCAGGCCAAGAAGCAGGGCGGGTTGCCCGCCGACTATGACATGGAGATACTCGAGCCTTTCAAGGAGGCGCTGGTCCAGCAAATCTCCCGCTCCCTCCAGTTCTTTTTCTCGTCGAGCCAGTACAACTATATCGACCAGCTGGTGCTGGCCGGCGGAGTCGCCGCGATGGACGGGCTGCGCGCAGAGGTGGAGGAAAAGCTCGGGCTCAGCACCATTGTCGCCAATCCCTTTGCCGCCATGGCGGTGTCCGGCAAAGTGAATGCCGTGGCGCTGGCCAACGATGCCCCGGCGATGATGATCGCCGTGGGGCTGGCCCTGAGGAGCTTTGACTGACCGTGGCCAGAATCAATCTGTTGCCCTGGCGGGAGGAGTACCGCCAGGCCAAGAAACGGGAATTTCTCGAAATTGCCGCCGTCGTGCTGGTGCTCGGCCTGCTGGCGGCGACCCTCTGGGATCGGGTGGTGAACGCCCGCATCGATAACCAGACCAGCCGCAATGAGCTCCTCCGCGGGGAAATCGCCGTCCTCGAGGAACAGGCCAGGGAAATCGCCGAGTTGAAAAAGCGCAAGCAGCAGATGATCGACCGCATGGGCGTGATCCAGGCGCTGCAGGGCAACAGGCCGGATATAGTGCGCATCTTCGACGAGTTGGTGGCGGCGATGCCCGAGGGTGTATTCCTTACCGATTTGCAGCGCGTTGGCGATAATATGTCGCTCACTGGCTTCGCCGAATCCAACAACCGGGTCTCCGCCCTGATGCGCAACCTCGATGCCTCCTACAAATTCACCGAGCCCAACCTCACCAAGGTCCAGGCTGACGAGACCCTGGGCGAACAGGGCAACCGCTTCGAAATGCGCATCCAGATCACCCGTCCCGAGGGTCTGATGACCCAGGAACAGGGCGGGAGCTGAGATGGCGGGCGGCAACTTCCTCGACCAGCTCAAGGAGCTCGATCTCGCGGAGCTGGAGTTCGACACCATCGGTGTCTGGCCGCTGCCGGTCAGGATCATCCTGCTGGTATTGCTGTTCGCCGTGGTGCTGGCGGTTGCCTACTACGCCCATATCCACGATCTCGATGCCGCTCTCAAGGCACGCCAAAAGGAAGAGGTCACGCTGCGCAAAAACTTCGAGGAGAAGGCCTTCGAGTCGGCCAACATCGAAGCCTATCGCACGCAAATGGGTGAACTGGAAGAGTCCTTCGGCGCCCTGCTGGCGCAGCTGCCCAGCGATACCGAGGTGCCGGGCCTGCTGGAAGACATCACCGAGATCGGTTATGGCAGCAGCCTCGACATCCAGAGCATCACCCTGCCGACGGAACAGGCAGCGGATTTCTACGTTGAGCTGCCCATCCGCATCGTCGCCAGCGGTGGTTATCACGATTTCGGCTCCTTCGTCAGCGGCGTTTCGAGCCTGCCGCGGATCGTCACGCTCCACGACTACAGCATCAGGGCCGACGATCCGGGCCGGTCACTGCGCTTCGAGGTGACGGCGAAGACCTATCGCTACCGGGCGCAGGATGAATAAAGTGGCCGGCGCCGGAAACAAGACCGCCCTGGTGGCCGCCCTGGTGGCGTTGCTTGCCGGGTGCTCCGGGTCCAGGCACCAGGACCTCGAGGAGTATATGGCGGCGGTCAAGGCCAAGCCCTCGGGCGAGATCGAGCCGATACCGACGTTCAGCCCCTACAAGGCCTACAAGTACACGGCGGTTGCCCTGCGCAGTCCCTTCGACCGGCCCCTGCAGGTGGTCGCGGCCGATGGCAACTACGGGCGCACCGCGGTCGCGCCTGACGAGAGCCGTGCCCGGGAGTATCTCGAGGGGCATAACTTTGCCTCGCTGGCAATGGTCGGTACCATGGCCAAGGATGGCGTCGTCTGGGCGCTGGTGGATGACGGGGCCGGTGGCATCCACAGGGTGACCACCGGCAACTACCTGGGCAAGAATCACGGCAAGGTGGTGGCGGTCACGCCCTCCCAGGTCGAAGTTACCGAAATCGTCCCCGACGGAAAGAATGGCTGGGTAGAGCGGCCGCGAACACTGGCCTTGAAGGAAAGATGAGCGTGCATAACGTTGCGGTGCAATTATGACAAGCGGCAGGCGACTGATGGCCCGGCTGGTGGCCCGGCAGCTGTTCCTCTGGGTGCTGGCGGCTTGCCCGGTGCTGGCGGGGGCCGTCACCCTGGATGACATCCGGTTCACTTCGCTGCCGGGCAACGAATTCGAACTTGCGCTGGACTTTTCCGCCGCCCCGCCGGAACCCGAAGCCTATACCATCGACTCGCCGGCGCGCATCGTCGTCGACTTTCCCGGCGTGCGCAGCACCCTGGCGGACAAGAAACACCAGCTGTCATTCGAAAACGCCAAGAGCGCGGTGGTCGTGTCCACCGCCGAAAAGACCCGCCTGGTGGTCAGCCTCAATCAAATGACCGGCTACAGCATCCTGCTGGAAGGCCGCAGGGTGATCCTCAAGGTGCTGGGGAATACCCGCGCCAGTGACGGGATCGCCGGCCGCGATACCGGCTTTGGCGGCGCCGGTGCGTTCGCGCCCGCCGGCGCCGCGGCAAGAGCCATCGAGGACGTGGACTTTGCCCGCAGCGAGCGGGGCGAAGGCCTGGTGACCCTGACGCTGTCCGATCCCGCCATCAGTGTCGATGTCACCCAGTCGGGGAACCGCATCATCGCCGAGTTTTTCAATACCGGCCTGCCATCCCGTCTCGACCGGCGGCTCGATGTGGTCGATTTTGCCACGCCGGTGAAGAGCATCGACACCCAGAGCAAGGGGTCGACCACCACGGTGACTGTCGAGGCCTCGGGCGACTATGATTATCTGGCCTACCAGACGGACAACCGCTACACCATCAGCGTCAAGCCGCTGACCCGCGCCGAGCGGGAGGAGCGCAAGGCCCGCTTCGCCTTTGTCGGTGAAAAACTGTCGCTGAACTTCCAGGATATCGAGGTGCGCTCGGTGTTGCAGTTGATCGCCGATTTCACCGAGCTCAACCTGGTGGCGAGCGATACGGTCACCGGCAGTATCACCCTGCGCCTCGAGAATGTGCCCTGGGATCAGGCTCTCGATATCGTGCTCAAGGCCAAGGGGCTCGACAAGCGGCTGGAGGGCAATGTACTGCTGGTGGCGCCTGCCGTCGAAATCGCCGAGCGCGAGCGGCTCCAGGTCGAGGCCAACAAGCAGCTCCAGGAACTGGCGCCGCTGACCACCGAGTTCATCCGCATCCGCTACGCCGATGCGGTGGAGCTGTTCGAGCTGTTCGATGTTCGCGACGAGGACCGCAACCGGCGCAGCGAAAGCCGCACCGCCACCAGCACCATCCTGTCGGAACGCGGTTCGGCCATTGTCGACAAGCGCACCAATACCATCATCCTCACCGATACCGCCGACAAGATCGCCGAATTCCGCCGCCTGGTCGACCAGATCGACATCCCGGTGCGACAGGTCGAGATCTCGGCGCGGATCGTGGTCGCCACCACGGATTTTCGCCGCGAGCTGGGGGTGCGCTGGGGCGTCCAGGGTGCCTCCGCGGTGGGTGACAATGTGATCGGGGTTACGGGCGGCATCGAAGGGTTTACGCCACCCTACAACCCGATGAACCGTTTCCCCTCCGGCCGGCCGCCCTACGTGCAGGCGGTCGACGAGGACGGCGAGCCGGTGCCGCCGATCACGCCCACCGGCGCGACCCAGGAATCGCCGACCGCCGGCAATGTGGATATTTTCGACGGCCTCAATGTCGACCTCGGCGTGGCCAACCCGGCGGGCAAGATCGCCCTCGAGCTGCTCACCGACAACGCCTTTCTCGATCTCGAACTCAGCGCCCTGGAAAATTCCGGCTACGCGGAAATCGCCTCCCAACCCAAGGTATTGACCGGCGACAAACAGAAAGCGGTGATTCGTTCCGGCCAGGAGGTCGCCTACCAGGAGGCGACCTCCAGCGGCGCCACCAGCATCGAATTCAAGGAGGCCGTGCTGAAACTGGAAGTCACCCCCCAGATCACACCGGACAACCGCATCATCCTCGACCTGTTCATCTCCCAGAACAATGTCGCCAACGAAGTCTTCGGCGGCGTGCCGGCCCTCGATATCACCGATATCGAAACCCGCGCCCTGGTGGGCGATGGCCAGACCCTGGTGCTCGGCGGTATCTTCCAGTACCAGGAACTCAATGGCCAGGAGAAGGTGCCCCTGCTCGGTGACATTCCCTATCTGGGGCGTTTGTTCAGAAACGACTTCCGCTCCAGCGACAAGCGCGAGATCCTGATTTTCGTGACCCCTAAAATAATCGACGACCAGTTGCTTGACCGATGAAACAAGGCCAGAACCTCTACCTGGTCGGCCCCATGGGGGTCGGCAAAACCACCATCGGCCGGCTGATCGCCCAAAAGCTCGGCAAGGTGTTCATCGATCTCGACGACGAACTCGAGCTGCGCAGCGGCGCCTCCATCCCCTGGATTTTCGACGTCGAGGGCGAGGAGGGTTTTCGCCGTCGCGAAGCGGAGCTGCTGCGGGAGGTGACCGCGGGCCGGGACATCGTCCTGTCCACCGGTGGCGGCGTGGTGCTCAGCGCCGAGAACCGCCAGGTGCTCAAGAGCACCGGCTTCGTGGTGTTTCTCAACGCCTCGGTGGAACAGCTCCACCAGCGCACCCTCAAGGACCGTAAGCGGCCGCTGCTGCAAGTGCCCGACCGCCGCCAGGTGATCGAGCGGTTGAAGCGCGATCGCGATCCCCTCTATCGGGAGGTGGCGCACCTGGTATTCGACGTCGGCCACCGCAACTCGCGCCACGTCACCGAGGTCCTGTTGCAGAAACTGCGCGGGTTCGGCATCTGCCAGGAAGGCTGATATGGTAAAGTCCCGGCTTTTGCAGCGTTGTGGAATCCCCGATGAACATCCTCCACGTCGACCTCGGCGACCGAAGCTATCCGATCTACATTGGCGCGGGCATCGCTGCCGATCCTGAACTGCTGCTGCCCCATGTCGGCGGCAGCGAAGTGCTGGTGGTCAGCAACGAAACCATTGCGCCGCTTTATCTCGACAATGTCCTGTCCCTGCTCAAAGGCAAGAACACCGGCACGGTGATCCTCCCGGACGGCGAGCGCTACAAGACCCTGGAGACCCTGGCCACCATTTACCAGCGGCTGCTGGAGCTGCGCCACAGCCGCAAGACCACCCTGATCGCCCTCGGCGGCGGGGTCGTCGGCGACATGACCGGCTTTGCCGCGGCGTCCTACCAGCGCGGTGTCGACTTCATCCAGATTCCCACCACCCTGCTGTCCCAGGTCGACTCCTCGGTGGGCGGCAAGACCGGGGTCAACCACCCCCTCGGCAAGAACATGATCGGCGCCTTCCATCAACCGGTGGCGGTGATCGCCGATGTCGCCACCCTGGATACCCTGCCGCCCCGGGAGTACAGCGCCGGGCTTGCCGAAGTGATCAAGTACGGGTTGATCGCCGACCGGGATTTTTACCACTGGCTCGAAGACAATATGGCGGCGCTGGTGGCGCGCGACCGGGCAACCCTGATCCGCGCCGTCGAGCAATCCTGCCTGAACAAGGCCCGGGTCGTCGCCGCCGACGAGCGCGAAGGCGGGTTGCGTGCCATACTCAACCTTGGTCACACCTTTGGCCACGCCATCGAAACGGCGGGCGACTACCAGGGCCTGCTCCACGGCGAGGCGGTGGCGGTGGGCATGATGATGGCGACCGACCTCTCCGCCCGGTTGGGTCATATAACCGCCGCGGAGGTAGACCGCCTGGGCGCGCTGCTGGTCGCCGCCGGCCTGCCGGTCACCGTCCCCGCCGGCATGACCGCCGAGTCATTCAGGACCCACATGGCGGTGGACAAGAAAGTCGCCGAGGGCGTGGTGCGCCTGGTGCTGCTGCAAACCATCGGCCGGGCCTTCGTCAGCGGCGATTACGACCGCGGACAGCTCGACGCGCTGCTGGCGGACTACTGCCGCTGACCGGCTGCGCCCCTCTCACCTAGGGGGCGGTCGGACTATTTCTGATTCGGAGCATCCGGTGCTCCGGGCCTCACTGGTTTGCCAGTTCAACGTGCTCAGTTCGCACGGGGCGCGATCGCCCTGGCGGTAACGGCCCGATTCTTGCGCGCATCAATCATGCCGGGGGCTCGCGGATACGGGCGCGCTGATCCGCCCAGGGCTGTCAATGATTGTTTGTCCGATGGGGACTCGGTGTGTAAAATGTTCGTCCTTTTGCCGGCGGGATATCGCCTGCTGGGCCGGAGGGTTTTTATAACCTCTTGATTTCCGGGATTATTGTATGGCGCAAGGCTTGTATCGGCTGGACGAATTTCGTGACAACTGTGGCTTCGGGCTGATCGCCCATATCAACGGTGAGGCAAGCCACAAGCTCCTGGCGACAGGCATAGAAGCGCTGACGTGCATGACCCACAGGGGCGGCATCAATGCCGATGGCAAGACCGGAGACGGTTGCGGCCTGCTGATCCAGAAACCGGATGCGTTCCTGCGCGCCGAGGCCCGCGCGCTGTTCTCCCGCGATCTGCCCGACCAGTATGCCGTTGGCTCGGCGATGCTCAGTCTCGACGACAGCCAGCGCGAGGCCGCCAGGACGGTGGTGGAGGAAGAGGCCCGCGCCCTGCAACTGGCAGTGGTCGGCTGGCGGGTGGTGCCCACCGACGACGGCATTCTCGGCGAGATCGCCCTGCGCTCCCTGCCGGCGTTCGAGCAGGTGTTCATCGTCCCCGACACCGAGCTGAACGACAAGGAGTTCGATGCCCGGCTGTTCATCGCCCGCCGGCGGATCGAACAGCGGCTCGATACCGATCCCAGCTTCTACTTCGCCAGCCTGTCGGCCCGGGTTTTGTGCTACAAGGGCCTGATGATGCCGGCGGATATCACCCGCTTTTACCCCGACCTGTGCGACCCGCGGATGGAAACCGCGATCTGCGTTTTCCACCAGCGCTTCTCCACCAACACCATGCCCCTGTGGCAGCTGGCGCAGCCGTTCCGCATGCTCGCCCACAACGGCGAAATCAACACCATCGTCGGCAACCGCAACTGGGCGCTGGCGAGAACGCCGAAGCTGCGCAGCCCGCTGCTGCCGGACCTCGCCGACCTCGGCCCGCTGGTCAATCGCAAGGGTTCCGATTCGTCGAGCCTCGACAACATGCTCGAGCTGATGGTCATCGGCGGTATACCTCTGCACCGCGCCATCCGGATCATGGTGCCCCCGGCCTGGCACAACGTCCAGGATATCGATCCGGAACAGCGCGCCTTCTTCGAGTACCACTCGTTGATGATGGAGCCCTGGGACGGCCCCGCCGGGCTGGTGATCACCGATGGCCGCTACGCCGTCTGCGCCCTCGACCGCAACGGCCTGCGCCCGTCCCGCTGGGTGCTGACCGACGACAATATCATCACCGTGGCGTCCGAGATCGGCGTCTACGGCTACCTGCCGGAAAACGTCATCGCCAAGGGCCGGCTCGGCCCCGGCGACATGCTGTCGATCGACGTCCAGGAGGGGCGGATCGAAACCCGCGCCGACATCGACAGACGGCTCGCCGCCTCCCAGCCCTACAAGAAATGGCTGCGCGATGGCGCCTTCAAGATCCAGTCGACGATGGAGACCGACAGCATCGAGGTCGAGGGCACGCTCAGTCCCGACCAGCTCAAGATCTACATGAAGATGTTCCAGGTATCGTTCGAAGAGCGGGACCAGGCGATCCGCCCCCTCGCCGAAGGCGGCCAGGAGGCGGTGGGCTCGATGGGCGACGACCTGCCCATGGCGGTGCTGTCGCGCAGGCACCGCAACCTGTTCGACTATTTTCGCCAAGAATTCGCCCAGGTCACCAACCCGCCGATCGACCCGCTGCGGGAGGCCATCGCCATGTCCCTCAGCACCCAGCTGGGGCCGGAGCTCAACCTGTTCGAGGAAACTCCCGAGCACGCGGTATACATCGATCTTTCCAGCCCGGTGCTGTCGCCGCGCAAATACTTCGCGCTGAAGAACAACGATCATCCGGGCTTCAACAGCCACAAGTTCTCGCTGGCGTTCGACCCCGCGGCCGGCGACCTGAAAACCGCCCTGCAGCGGCTTTGCGGTGAGGTCGAGCGCGCAGTGCGGGATGACGGGATCGTGCTCTGTATTCTCTCGGATTACGACCTGCTGCCCGGTTTGATTCCCATTCCCATCGCCCTGGCGGTGGGCGCGGTGCATAACCATCTGATCAAATGCGGACTGCGCTGCGACGCCAATATCATCGCCAGCACCGGCTACGCCCGCGACCCGCACCAGATCGCGGTGCTGATCGGGCTCGGCGCCTCCGCGGTCTACCCTTACCTCAGCTATCATGTGCTGTTCGACATGGTCAGCCGCGGCGAACTGTTCACCAATGTCGACACGGCCTTCAAGAACTATCGCAAGGGCACCAACAAGGGCCTGATGAAGATCCTCTCGAAAATGGGGATCTCCACCATCACTTCGTATCGCGGCGCCATGCTCTACGAAGTGATCGGCCTCGCCGACGAGGTGGTCGATCTCTGTTTCCCCGGCATTACCAGCCGGATCCAGGGCGCCCGGTTCGAAGACCTCCAGGCTGACCAGGAACAACTCGCCGCCGACGCCTGGCGCGATCGCAAGCCGATTTCCCCGGGCGGCCTGCTCAAGTTCGTCCACGGCCAGGAGTACCACGCGTTCAACCCCGATGTGGTCCAGGCGCTGCACAAGGCGGTGCGCTCCGGCAACTACGGCGACTGGCGCCAGTATGCCGCGCTGGTCAACGGGCGCCCGGTGGCCACCCTGCGGGATCTGTTCCGCCTCAAGGTCGACGACCAGCAGCCAATCCCGCTCGACCGGGTGGAATCGATCGAGAGCATCATCACGCGTTTCGACTCTGCCGGCATGTCACTCGGCGCCCTGTCGCCGGAAGCTCATGAATCCCTCGCCGAGGCGATGAATCGCCTCGGCGGGCGCTCCAACTCCGGTGAAGGCGGCGAAGACCCGGCCCGCTACGGCACCCTGCGCTCTTCCAAGATCAAGCAGGTGGCCTCGGGCCGCTTCGGCGTTACCCCCGAGTATCTGATCAATGCCGAGGTCATCCAGATCAAGGTCGCCCAGGGCGCCAAGCCCGGCGAGGGCGGGCAACTGCCCGGCGGCAAGGTCAACCAGCTGATCGCCCGGCTGCGCTACGCCGTTCCCGGCGTGACCCTGATCTCTCCGCCGCCCCACCACGACATCTATTCCATCGAGGACCTGGCCCAGCTGATTTTCGATCTCAAGCAGGTCAATCCCAAGGCGCTGATCTCCGTCAAGCTGGTCTCGCGCCCGGGAGTGGGCACCATTGCCGCCGGCGTGGCCAAGGCTTACGCCGACCTGATCACCATCTCCGGCTATGACGGCGGCACCGCGGCCAGCCCCTTGACCTCGATCCGCTACGCCGGCTCACCCTGGGAGCTGGGGCTCGCCGAGACCCATCAGACCCTGCGCGCCAACGATCTGCGGGACAAGGTGCGGGTGCAGACCGATGGCGGCCTCAAGACCGGACTCGACGTGATCAAGGCGGCGATCCTCGGCGCCGAAAGTTTCGGCTTCGGCACTGCGCCGATGATCGCCCTTGGCTGTAAATACCTGCGTATCTGCCACCTCAACAATTGCGCCACCGGGGTTGCCACCCAGGACGACGGCCTGCGCCGCGACCATTACGTAGGCACCGTCGAGGTGGCGATGAACTTTTTCCGGTTCGTCGCCGAGGAGACCCGCGAGTGGCTGGCCCGGCTCGGTGTGCGGAGCCTCGAAGCGCTGATCGGCCGGGTCGATCTGCTGGAGATCCTGCCCGGCGAAACGTCCCGGCAGCAGAATCTCGACCTCAAGCCGATTCTCCATACCGATGCGCTGCTGGCGAGCAAGCCTCAATTCTGCGGCCGGCCGAGGAACGAGCCGTTCGACAAAGGACGGCTGGCGGAGCAGATGGTGGCGGAAATGTTGCCCGCGATCGAACAGGGCAGCGGCGGCATCTTCCATTATCCGATCTCCAACTGCGACCGCTCCATCGGCGCCAGGATCAGCGGCGAGATCGCCCGGCGCCACGGCAATCAGGGTATGGCGGACAAGCCGATCCGCGTTTATCTGCACGGCGTCGCCGGCCAGTCCCTCGGTGTGTGGAACGCCGGCGGCCTTGAAATCTTCCTCACCGGCGACGCCAACGACTATGTCGGCAAGGGCATGACCGGCGGCAAGCTCGTCATCACCCCGCCGAAGGGCAGCCGTTTCCGCTCCAAGGATACCCCGATCGTCGGCAATACCTGCCTGTATGGCGCCACCGGCGGCAAGCTGTTTGCCTCGGGCCGCGCCGGCGAGCGCTTTGCGGTGCGCAACTCCGGCGCCTACGCGGTGGTGGAGGGTGCCGGTGATCACTGCTGCGAGTACATGACCGGCGGTGTGGTCGTGGTGCTCGGTGATGCCGGCTATAATTTCGGGGCGGGCATGACCGGTGGCTTCGCCTATGTGCTCGATGAAAATCGGCACTTCTACGACCGGGTCAACAGCGAACTGGTGGATCTGCACCGCATCAGTGCCGAAAACGTCGAGGCCTATCGCCACTTTCTCAAAAGCATGCTGCGCGAATATGTCGCCACGACCGGCAGTGCCTGGGGGGCCGAGATCATCGACAACTTCGAGGATTTCGTGCGCAAGTTCTGGCTGGTGAAGCCGAAGGCGGCCTCGCTGGGCAGCCTGCTGGAAAACACCCACGCCGCACCGCAATAACTGGAAGAGGTCAGAGCCATGGCAGAGCGTTTGAACAACAACTTCCAGTTCGTCGAAGTTGAGCGGCAGGAGCCGCACAAAAAACCCATCGATACCCGGCGGCATCAATTCGTCGAGATCTACGAGCCGTTCCGCGAGAAACAGGTTGCCGGCCAGGCGCACCGCTGCCTGGCCTGCGGCAACCCGTATTGTGAATGGAAGTGCCCGGTACACAACTACATCCCCAACTGGCTCAAGCTCGCCAGTGAGGGCAATATCATCGAAGCGGTGGAGCTGAGCCACCAGACCAATACCCTGCCCGAAGTCTGTGGCCGGGTGTGCCCCCAGGACCGGCTGTGCGAAGGCGCCTGCACCCTGGAGGACGGCTTTGGCGCGGTTACCATCGGCAGCGTCGAAAAGTACATCACTGATACCGCCTTTGCCATGGGCTGGCGCCCGGACATGTCGAAAGTCACCTGGACCGGCAAGAAGGTTGCCATCATCGGCGCCGGGCCCGCAGGTCTCGGCTGCGCCGACATCCTGGTGCGCGCCGGCGTCAAGCCGGTGGTGTTCGACCGCTACCCGGAGATCGGCGGCCTGCTGACCTTCGGCATCCCCGAATTCAAGCTGGAAAAATCGGTGATGGCGCTGCGCCGGGAAGTCTTTGCCGCCATGGGCGTCGAGTTCCGACTCAATACCGAAATCGGGCGCGACATCGACTTCGCCGACCTCCTGGCCGAATACGATGCGGTATTCCTCGGCATGGGCACCTATACCTATATGAAGGGTGGTTTTCCCGGCGAAGACCTGCCCGGTGTCCACGACGCGCTGCCGTTCCTGGTGGCCAACGTCAATCGCAACCAGGGTTGGGAAAAAGACCCGGCGGACTTCATCAGTGTCGCCGGCAAGCAGGTGGTGGTGCTCGGTGGCGGCGACACCGCGATGGATTGCAACCGCACCTCGATCCGCCAGGGCGCCGCCAGCGTGACCTGCGTCTATCGGCGCGACGAAGCCAACATGCCGGGCTCCCGTCGCGAAGTGCAGAACGCCCGGGAGGAGGGCGTGCGCTTCCTGTACAACCGCCAGCCGGTGGAGATCGTCGGCGACGGCCGGGTCGAAGGGATCAAGGTGGTCGAAACCCGTCTCGGCGCCCCCGACGAGAAAGGCCGCCAGCGCCCCGAAGTGGTTCCCGGCAGTGAGCAGATACTGCCTGCCGATGTGGTCCTGGTCGCCTTTGGTTTCCGGCCGAGCCCCGCCGACTGGTTCGGCGACCATGGTATCGCGCTCAACGACTGGCAGGGTGTGGTGGCGCCCGAATCGCAGGCGTACAAATTCCAGACCACCAACCCCAAGGTCTTCGCCGGTGGCGACATGGTGCGCGGCTCCGACCTGGTGGTCACCGCCATCTGGGAAGGTCGCCAGGCGGGCGAGGGGATTCTGGATTACCTGGACGTCTGACGCGCCACAAACCTTGGCCCATAGGGTGTGCTGAGGAACGAAGCACACCTTTGCGATCCACCCCGCCCGGTGCGCTTCGTTCCTCAGCGCACCCTATGGAAAAGTGGTCGCCGGCGATGGTTCCAGAGGTTGTGAACAGGCTTTGAGCGCCTCTGTCGTGGCGCGATCGCCTGCCGGCGTGTTGCCGCATCGCCCAATTGCCTACCAATGGGGCAGAGCGCTCGGCGTTGGCCATGGCCCATAGGGTGTGCTGAGGAACGAAGCACACCTTTGCGATCCACCCCGCCCGGTGCGCTTCGTTCCTCGGCGCACCCTATGGAAAATAGTCGCCAGCGATGGTTCCAGAGCCCTGCTTGCCTTTGCATGGTGCGACCGGTCGGCGGGGTGCCCAACCGCATCGCTGACAATCCCGTACCAATCGGGTAGAGTGTCCGGCCTTGCGTCAGGCAGCAGGGCAAGTCACGGAGGAGCCTTTTGTCTGGCGTCCGCCACCAGATTACAGGAGCAGCTTTGGCGCCCGGCATCCACTGCAGGCGCTCGACCACGATCATGACCACACTCAAAAACGATACTTTCCTCCGCGCCCTTGCCCGTCAACCTGTCGACTACACGCCGGTGTGGATGATGCGCCAGGCGGGGCGCTACCTGCCGGAATACAGGGCGACCCGCAGCCAGGCCGGGGATTTTCTCGCGCTGTGCAAGAATACCGAACTGGCCTGCGAGGTCACCCTGCAGCCGTTGCGCCGCTATGCGCTGGACGCCGCCATCCTGTTCTCCGATATCCTCACCATTCCCGACGCCATGGGCCTCGGCCTGTACTTTTCCGAAGGTGAAGGGCCGAAGTTCCACAATCCCATCCGCAGCGAGGCGGATGTGGCGCGCCTCGAGGTCATCGATACCCCCCGTGACCTGCCCTATGTCCTGGATGCGGTGCGCGCCATTCGCCGTGAGCTGGGTGGCAGTGTTCCGTTGATCGGGTTCTCCGGCAGCCCCTGGACACTGGCCACCTACATGATCGAGGGCGGCAGCACCCGGGACTTCGGCAGGAGCAAATTGTGGGTCTATGACAACCCGGAAGTCCTCCACCAGTTGCTGGACAAGCTCGCTCGCTCGGTGACCGACTACCTCAATGCCCAGATCGCCGCCGGTGCCCAGGCGGTACAGATCTTCGATACCTGGGGCGGCGCGTTGAGCGACAGCGCCTACCGGGAGTTTTCCCTCGATTATATGACCCGCATCGTGTCCGGCCTCGATCGCGAGGCCGACGGCCGCAAGGTGCCGGTCATTTTGTTCACCAAGGGCGGCGGCCAGTGGCTGGAAGCCATCGCCGCCTCCGGGTGTGACGCCGCCGGGCTCGACTGGAGTACCGGCATTGCCGATGCCCGGCGCCGGGTCGGCGACAGGATCGCCCTGCAGGGCAATATGGATCCTGCCGTACTGCGGGCGTCGCCGCAGCGCATCCGCGACGAAGTGGCGCGAATCCTCGCCGATTTTGGACCCGGCGAAGGCCATGTGTTCAATCTCGGCCACGGTATCACACCGGATATCGCCCCGGAGAACGTCACCAGCTTCATCGACGCAGTGCATGAATTTTCCGGTCAATACCACCGCTGATCTGGCTTTCTATGGCGTTTATCGCCAGAATAGTCCACTCGTGCCAAAGCTATTGCCAATTTGACCGGGACGTTTATGCTTGGCAGATTCTAACGGGCTGTTGAACAACGTTGGCGAGACGGGCGGTGCGAGGCAGAAATGGACGACGCGCAGCGCAGGGAGCGGTTTCGCCCACCCGGTGGCGAGGCGCGGGCGAAGAAAGCGGAGTTACACAGAGTAGATGAGCAGAGTCGGCCCCGCGAAGCGCCTTGGGTCCTTTGAGCCCGTTTTTAACGAAGCAGCGGCAATGCAGGTAGTTTTTCAACAGCTTGCTGATGGATCACTGAAAACTCAAGTCCTATTATCAGCCATTCGTTGAGGCCTATGGGCGGAACACCCTGGAACGCCGTTTATGCCGATTGACCAGATTCAGATCAAGGCTCAGGACTTGGCGTTGGGCATGTTCGTGTCCGGGCTGGATCGCCCCTGGTCGCAGACACCGTTTCCGCTGCAGGGGTTTTATGTCCGCGATGACAAGGATCTCGCGGAGCTTCGCGCTTATTGCAGCCATGTCTACATCGATGTCACCAAGGGTCGTGGGCCGGTTGCCGCCGACGGCGCGGCTCACGCCAAGGGCTCCGCCCAGTCTGCCCCCGCCGAGCCCACCGACCCGGCAGCCAGGTTCGGCCTGCGCAAGGACCAGCCAATATCCCTTGCCAGCCATGCCAGGCCGGCACCCATCGGCATTCGCAAGGGCATCTACGAAACCACGGTGCCGATGCGCGTCGAGGCGCTGCAGGCCGAGCGGATCGTCCGCACCCTCAAGGGGCAGCTGACCCTCGCCACTCGCCAGATCCTCAAGGGCCGGCCGCTCGACTACCCGGCTTTGAAGCGCTGTGTCGACGACATGGTGGGCAGCGTCCTGCGCTGTCCCGACGCCTTTACGTGGCTGCTGCGGCTGCGTGAAAAAGACCGCCAGAGCCACGACCACAGCCTGCGCTCCGCCCTGTGGGCCGTGCAGTACGCCCGTTTCGTCGGGATGCCGAAGGAAGAAATCGCCACCCTGTGCCTCGGCACCCTGCTCAAGGATATCGGCAAGATGCGCCTGCCGGCCGGACTGCTGGCCAGGCCCAACCGCACGGAGGAAGAAGAGCAGGAGTATCGCCGGTTCGTATTCCATGGGGTCGAAATGCTCAGGGATGCGGGCAACGTCGAGCCCAAGGTGATCGCCGTGGTTCGCTACCACTGCGAGCGGCTCGATGGCAGCGGTTTCCCCGAAGGGGTCGGCGGCAACAATATTCCGCTGCTGGCGCGGATCGCCGGCATCGCCACGGTCTATGATGCCATTTCCAATCCCCGGGAATCGGCTCAGCCGGTGGCGCCGTCGCGGGCGGTGAGCATGTTGTACAACATGCGCAACAGCGCCTTCCAGGAAGATCTGGTGGTGACCTTCATCCAGTCCGCCGGTCTGTATCCCACCGGGACCCTGGTGGAACTCACCACCGGCGATCTCGGCGTGGTGCTCGACCAGCACCAGTCGTCGCGGCTCACCCCGCGGATTGCGGTGCTCGATCGCTGGGGCGAGGACCTCAACCGGGGTTTCATCATCATCGATCTCAAGGACCAGGAGCAGAGCCGCCGCCAACTGCTGCAGAGCGGCCGCGACAATGTCGCCTCGGTTGCCAAGATCGCCATCGCCCGCGACCTCGAGCCGACCGGCTACGACATCGATTTTGCAAAGCTGTCCGCCACCCTGCTCGGCGCCCGTGAGGAGCAGGTGAAATCAGGGCTGCTGGCGACCCTCAAGCAGCGGCTGCGGGGCTGAGCGCAGCGGTCGCGCTACTGCGCCATGTCCCCCAGTCGTTCCCCCATCCTGATCCCGGTGCCGTGGCCGAATTCGGCAATAAAGTCGACGCGGCGCTCGAAGGCGAGCACCACCGTCGAGCCGAAGCGGAACACGCCGAGCTCCTCGCCGCGGCTGAAATGGCGGGGCTGGGCAAAGCGTTCATAGTGGATCCGGCCAGGTGGATAGTGGCTCCGCCACACGGTACCGATGCCGGCGACGAAGATCGCGCCGACCAGCACCACGGCCATCAGGCCGCGATCGGTGTCGAACAGGCATACCAGGCGCTCATTGCGGGCAAACAGCCCGGGAATGTGCTGGGCGGTAATGTGATTGACCGAGAACAGCCGGCCGGGGATATAGCGGGCCTCCAGCAGCTTGCCGGGGTAGGGCATGTGGACCCGGTGATAATCCCGGGGCGACAGATAGACCGTGGCGAACGAACCCCCGTCAAAACGCGCCGTGCATTCCGCATCCAGGGCGAGCAGCGAGGCGGTGGAGAATGAGTGGCCCTTGGCCTGGAAGATATCGCCGGCGTGGATGGCGCCCAACTGGCTGACAGTGCCGTCGGCAGGGGAGACCACCGTGCCCGGGGCATCGCTCACCGGCCGCGCACCGGTTTTCAGGTGGCGGGTGAAAAAGTGGTTGAAGGACGGGTAGTCGCCGGGATCGGCGGACTGCGCCTCCGCCAGATCGATGCCGTAGCGGGCGACGGCGCGGCGAATCAGCAAATCCTTGAGCCGCGGGTGTTCACTTTCGGCAATCCTGCCGAGCAGCCGCGACAGTAGATGTTGGGGCAACAGCCGCTGCAGGGCGGCGAACAACTCCCCCCGGTGGTCGGGTCCGGCGGCGCGCTGACTCATGATTGCCCACCGGGCATGCCGGTTTCCACCGGCGTATCGGGGCGATTGCCCCACTCCGACCAAGAGCCGGGATAGGCCTTGATCGCCGGATAGCCGAGCAGCCGCGCCACCAGGTAGGTGAAGCCGGAGCGATGGTGGCTCTGGCAGTGGGTGGCGATGGCATGTTCCGGGCCGAGGCCGAGGCTGGCGAGGTATTCCCGGGCATCGCTGCGAATCCGATAGTTGCGCGCCGGGTCCATCAGCGAGGTCCACTCGCAATGGATCGCTCCGGGGATATGGCCGCCGCGCTGGGATACCGCGCGGATGCCGAGATATTCCTCGCGGCTCCTGGCGTCGAGGACGCGAAAGCCGGGATCGTCCAGGCTGGCGAGGATGTCGTCGAGTTCGGCGATGGGCCGCGGGTCGATGGTGACGCTGACCTCTGCGGGGGTCCGCCGCCCCGGGGCGGTCGCGAGGGGAAAGCCCTCCCGCGCCCAGGCCAGCAGGCCGCCATTCAGATAGGACCAGCGGTCGTGGCCGATGACGTCCAGCGTCCAGGCCATGCGCCCGGCCCAGCCGCCGCCCTCGTCATCGTAGATCACCACCGGGGTATCGGGCGTCAGTCCCAGGCGGCTGAACAGGGTATCGAGCCGCGCCTTGTCCGGCAGCTTGCCGGGGGCCGGCGGCTGGCCGGCCATCAGCTCCGGCGGCGACACATGGACGGCGCCCGGCACATGCCCCTTGACATACTGCTGTTCGCCGCACAGGTCGATGATCAGCAGGCCGGCGTCGAGATGGCGTTGAAGTTCTTCGGGTTCGATGAGTCTTGGCAGTGAGACCGTCATGGGATGCTCCGTCAAAGGCAGTGTTGTCATGGGCTCAGCTGTCGGCAGCGTCGCCGACGATAAGCCGGTAGCTGGCGAGGCGCCGGTCGCTGATCTCGCGGCGGGATACCGCGGCAAGGATAGCGCAACCGGGCTCGTTGAGGTGAATGCAGTCGCGAAAGCGGCAACCGCCGAGAAAGGGCCGGAAATCGGCGAAGCCCTCCGCCACCGCGCGGCTGTCCAGATGGCCGAGGCCAAATTCGCGAATACCCGGCGAATCGATCAGGTAGCCGCCGCTGGGCAGGCGGTACAGATTGGCGGCGGTGGTGGTGTGCCGGCCCTTGGCCACCTGGGCCGACAGCTCGCCGGTCTGCGCCGCGGCGGCGGGGTAGAGCAGGTTGACCAGGGATGACTTGCCGACCCCCGATTGGCCGACCAGAACCGTGGTGTGGTTGGCGAAATACTGCCTCATGGCATCGAGCCCTGAGCCGGAGCGGGCAGAGACGCGGAGCACGTCATAACCAAGCTCGCCATAACTGCTCAGCATGGCGTCGAGCGCTGCGCGATCGCCCGCCATCAGGTCCATCTTGTTGAGAATCAGCAGCGGACGGATGCCCTGATGTTCCGCGGCGACGAGATAGCGGTCGACGAGGTTGGCGTGGGGTTCGGGTTCGGGGGCGATGACGATGGCGATGCGGTCGACATTGGCGGCCACCGGGCGCAGCCTGCCGCGCCCGTCGGGACGGGAGATCACACTGCTGCGCTCCAGCCGCGCTTCGATCACCCCGGTGGGCGATCCCCATTGCCAGACGACCCGGTCGCCGGTGACCAGGTCATCGCTGGTGGCGCGGATATGGCAGCGGACGGGAACGTCGGAGGGGCTGAAATCCACCGGCAATACCGCCGCGCGGTTGCCGTAACGGGTGATGACGACCCCCTCGCGGCCTGCGCCGGCACTGTCCGTATCGGCCGACTGGGCGGTCTTGCGCTGCTTCTCCGCGATACGGCGGGTCTGCTGGATGGTCAGACGACGTTTTGCCATTCACCCTCGGTGTACATACTGATTGATCAGCTAGGATATAGCATAATGACCGACAGCGACATAATCGACAGAGGCGGGACCTGGGGATGGCAAGCGGCAAAGACAAGATGAATCTGGTGTGGATCGACCTGGAAATGACCGGTCTCGACCCGGATAATGACCTGATCATCGAGATCGCCACAGTGGTCACCGATCAGGACCTCAACCTGCTCGCCGAAGGGCCGGTAATGGCCGTTCACCAGCCCGACAGCGCCCTCGCCGCCATGGACGAATGGAATACCCGTCAGCACGGCCAGTCGGGGCTGGCCGCCCGGGTGCGGGCCAGCGACATCAGCGCCGCGGTCGCGGAGCAGCGCACCATTGCCTTCCTGGATGAGTGGGTCGAGCCCGGCATCTCTCCGATGTGTGGCAACTCCATCTGCCAGGACCGGCGCTTCCTTGCCCGCCACATGCCCGAACTGGAGCAGTTCTTCCACTACCGCAACCTCGATGTCAGCACCATCAAGGAGATCGCCCGGCGCTGGAAACCGGAAGTCCTCAAGGGCTTGGTCAAAAAAGGCAGCCATCTGGCGCTCGACGATATCCGTGACTCCATCGCTGAACTCGCCCACTACCGCAAGCACTTTTTTACCCTGTAGCTCCGCGCCTGCGGCTGTCGTGAGTCCCATAGGGTGCGCTGAGGAACGAAGCGCACCGGGAAGTTCACGAGTTACCGTTGGTGCGCCTCCTGTCGTCGGCACACCCTATTGATCAACCGCGCCGATAGCGAAACATCGACAAAGCCTAGTCCAGGGCCCGGCCGGCACCGGCCAGTTGGGCGCTGGCCAGCAGTGGCAGATAGACAATCAGGGTCGCCAGTGCGCCGTCGAGCAGGCCACTGGCGACGAACCAGGCGAAGGGGAGCTGCCACAGGCAGAAAACCGCAGCGAACAGCAGCAGGCAATGGCGGTGGGCGCGACTGCGCGCGCGGTCGGCGGCCAGCCCCCTGAGGCGCAGCAGGCCCTCCCGGCGCTGGACGAAACGCTGGTAAACATGACTGCGGTGGGCCTGGTAGATTTTCTGGCCGGTGAACAGACGATTGACCAGGGTACAGGAGGCGTCGCTGACGAAACCCGCCAGGAGGATCAACCACAGCCACGATCCCTGGGGATCGGCAGCGCCCTGGGCGATGGTCAGAAAACCGAACATGAATCCCAGGAAAGCGCTGCCGGTGTCACCCATGAACAACCTGGCGGGCGGAAAGTTGAACAGCAAAAATCCCAGGCAGGCCGCGGCAATGAACAGGGCGAGCAGCGGCAGGCTCCCCGTGCCGCCGAGCAGGAACAATCCGCCGCCGGCGAGAATGGCCTGGAGCGCAGCCAAGCCGTCGATACCATCCATGAAATTGTAGAGATTGGTCATCCACACCAGCCAGATTCCCGCCAGCGGCAGTGCCAGATAGCCGGGTAGCCCCCAGGGGTCGATACCGATCCGCAGCGTGGGCGACAGCAGCCACAGCACCAACCCGGTGCAGGCCAGCTGGACGGCGAGGCGGAGCCCCGCGGCCAGCGGGCGGACATCGTCGATAAAACTGACCGCCGCGATCAGCAGTCCGGCCAGTGCGGGGTAGAGCAGCCCGCGCTCCCCGATATCCGCGGCCAGGCCGTCCACATAGGGCACCGCCGCGAGGGTGCACAACACGATGGCGATACCGCCGCCCTTGGGCGTGGGCGCCAGGTGTGAACTGCGATGGTTGGGAATATCGACCAGGCGCCAGCGCGACAGGCGCAGCACGATGGCGGTCGCCAGGGCGGACGCCACGACTACGCCGGCGGCGATGGCCAGGGCGCAAGACATGCTCGTCACCGTTTGTCCTCTTCCTTGTCGCGAGCGCCGAGGATGAGCCGGTCGGCGGCGCCCTGGCGCTCGCTGTCAACGAATCCATGGCGCAGCCATAGCGCGATCATCACCAGGGCGAAAAACAGGCGATGAGAGGGCTTGCGCCGGCACTGCCAGGCATGGCGGAGCAGAAAGCCGATGCCCCCACGGTCGAGCCTGCGCCATCCCCGCACGAACGCCGATTGGCCGATCCCCACGGCATCGGCCATGCGCAGCGACTGCTCCAGGCCGTGCCCGGTGAGAATCATCTGCAACCTGAACCACAGTGCGCGCCAGCCGCGGTTGACCCCCACGGCATTATCGGGATGCTGGCGGTAGAGAAGCCGGCTGTGAGGATCGATGACCCAGCGGTAACCGTTGGCTCGGGCAAAAGCGTAGATATAAACGTCGTGGTATATCAATGAAGCCGGAGGGTGGTCGAGGGCGCTGAGGTTTTCCTGGATGGCCCGATGGAGGGGCGGCGTGAGTACGAAGCTGCAACCCGGGCCCGGAGACTCGAACAAAAAATCCCAGCGGCGCTGGGGATGGTCCTTGCGCATCAAGGTCTGCCGTCCATCCGGCCAGAAAGCGGTGAAGGACGACGAATAGCCCGCGGCCTGGTGCCGCTGCATATGGAGAATGGCGCTCGCCAGTTTGTCTGGCAACCAGATATCGTCCTGATCGGCGAGCGCCACGAAGTCGTAGTCCCCGGCCGGGATCTCCAGCATCAGGCGAAAAAAATTACCCGCCGGGCTGCCCGGGCCGACACCGGGCAGGGTAGCGACCCTGCCGTCATCCGCCGCAAGCTGGCGGCAGAACGTCTCGGTGCCATCCGTCGAAGGGTCGATGCTGATGAACAGCTGCACCCGTACCCCTTCCTGGTGGAGGATCGATGCAATCTGCTCATCGAGCCACTGCATACCGTTGCAGGCGGCCATCAATACCGCAACGCGGGGCATGTCGCTGCTGCGCGGCACGGTGTTCATGCAATCCCCGCTGGTGGCGGCATCCGAGATCCCTGGTAAGGCCCCCGACTTTGCCCGAGGTGGTATATCGATATGATCATAGCCGCGCATTATCGCCGCTAACCGGCTTTTTATCGATATCGGTGTGGCCGAGGGCGAGGGTCGGCATTGCGGAGTCAGTGCCTAACATCGGGTGTGCCTCGGTACAAGTATTGGCCCGATCCATAGGGTGTGCCGACGACAGGAGGCGCACCGGCGGTATCTGGTGTCTTCCCCGGTGCGCTTCATTCTTCAGCGCACCCTATGGGCCTCACGACAACGATGGGCATGCCTCGGTGCAAGTATTGGCCCGATCATAGGGTGTGCCGACGACAGGAGGCGCACCGGCGGTGCCTGGTGTCTTCCCCGGTGCGCTTCATTCTT
>Ga0265293_10003659_pt1 | contig 28270 bp, 48 predicted proteins | sample Munlanlewell138R_FD_192505 | JGI IMG/M metagenome (GOLD analysis project Ga0265293, IMG submission 192505) | Leachate microbial communities from a municipal landfill in Southern Ontario, Canada - Leachate well 138R | ecosystem: Engineered > Solid waste > Landfill > Unclassified | place: Canada...
AAGCCAATGTAATTTCAATTGAAGTGCTCAAGTCATCAATGCTTGTCTCTTCTTTTACTTCCTGCTTATTTGTTTCACAATAAATTGAGTAAGTAGCAGAAACAGGACTAACTGAATTTCCATCCTTGTCATAAAAAGAAACAACCAAATAAGCAGTATCTTTTTCATCTACAACTTTTGATAATGCCATTTTGATTCTCCTTACTAATTATTACGCACCATCGTCAGCAGCTCCCGCACATTACTATTTATATATAAAAACATCTAAATAAACTCCAATGAACTTTCAGGAAATATGCTATTAAAATCAAATTTAATAAAACTTTGTTCTTCTTTTTTTTCCTCTTTAATTTCTTCCTGTTGAATAATTACGGGTTTTGCCAATCCTTTACTAAACAGCGTTTTTGCTACACCAGGATCAACATCCTGAATAGCACCATTTAATCTTCTAATTAAATCATGATTTAATATTTTAACCAGCATTCCAATATTCCTTATTTAACTGATTTAATTGTCTGTTTCTTTTTCCCTTTTTTATATCTATCCCATTTTATTATTTTAATATTAAAATTATTTTTTAAATATTCTCCAATTTCTCTAATCACTGAAATATCTATTTCCTTAGCCCCACCACCACGAACAAAAACTAAAGCTATATCATCTACAAGAGTAACATGAGCAGATACTTCATATTCGTCACCATACTTAGTATGATTCTTTCCAGCACGAATAATTCCAGTTATCGGCTCAAATGTTATCATTGTTTATATTCTTTATAATATTTCAAAAGTATTCTCAGGAAAAATACTATCTTTAAAATTAAAATCAGAAATCTCTTTAACAATTATATCTTTTACTTTTTCTTCTTTTTCAAATTTAACAGGTTTGGCAAACTTACGATCAAAAAGTTTCTGAGCAATGCCAGGATCTACATCCTGATAAACATCACCCATTCTCCTTATTAAAGTAGTATTAAGCAATTTTACCAACATTTGTTTTCCTTACTTAAAAAAAATAGGGAAGGGGATACAAAATCCCTTCCCCTTTAAATCAGTTTTAAAAATTGTTAATTACCTGCCAGAGCCATAAGTCACTGTCACTGAAGTTGCATCAACCTGATAAACAGGTCTACGGGTTGCATCAAAACCTACCATGATTGCTCCCCAAGAAATATTTCCAGTAACAGTTGCAAGAAGGCGCAAAACCCTCTGCAAATCACGAAGCTGACAAATATAAACACCTGTAGCTGAAATTGCAGCAAGTGTTGCATAATCTGCATCATACGTAACTGCATCAAGAGAATCCTGAGCAACAATAGTCAGTGTTGCACCCTCTGCTACAGCAGTTACAAAAACAATCAAAAGACCTTTAGTGGTTCTTTCCCTTTGACCCAAAAAATTAGGATTTTCAGCCTGAAGATCTACTCCCGTAGTATCTGGCTGATAAGCAGAACCCGTAGTCTGTTGTGCATGAGTTCTCATGTTACAAACTTTATGATTACTGAGGATATCATACATATTTTATTTCCTCCAAAAACTTTTGTTTATTTTATGGAGAGGAATAAAATCCTCTCCATTTACTGATTATTTTTAGCTGGAAACATCATCCAAATAACAGAAAGCTTGAGGAATTGCTGCCTGTCCATCAACCCTTCCAGCACAACGGAGACTTGTACGATTATTTCTAAATTTATAATGAGTACTGGAATCCATACTGAAGTCCTCACGGAATCCAATATAATACCACTTGAAGTCACCCAAAACTACATCACCGGCAGTACCCATTACCTGTACTTTTCCATCAGCAAGAACAGCAGGTCTACCTAAAATGGTCATAGGATATCCATCTACAAAATCACGGTAAAATTCCTGCAATACAAGAACACCATTATCATCTTTCTGACCACGCAATGTTGCCCTTACCTTTTTACTAACAAGCCATATAGCAGTAGAATCGAAAGCAGCAGGAAGTTTTGCTTCCATATTAAGAAAATCATCTACTTCAACGGTAGAGGTAGTTTGCCTTGGAACAGTCAGTACAGCAGGATCGGAAATAAGACCCAAAGGTTTCTTTCCACCAGTACCACGAAGGAATTCACGATCCGTATACCAGTACCATGCTGCCCTAAAAAGAGTAGTCAGAAAATTAATAATATTAATTGCACTATCCTGAAGAAGTACATTAGTGATTTCAGTGTACCCTGCAAGCTCATGAACAATCAATTCAATCAGTCCGAAATCAGGCTCAGTTTCAGCCTTTTCTCCACCTTCTTCAGTCCAGGTGAAGGAAACTCCTGCAAAATGATCGAAATTATCAGATTCTATATCTGGTTCCTGTGCCAACTTTGGAAAAGATAACTTCTGACCGGACATAGGCCATACGGTAGCTCTAGGCCAAACAACCGTAAGCTCTGCATCATACATAACCATCATTGCACGAAATTCTTCAGGAACAAGGTATCCACCATCAGTATCTACAGCAGAAGAAAGAACTTTTGTTTCTTTTCCAGTACGAATATATTTTGCAAAATCAATTACCCACTCTTCCAATTCAGGAGAAATGGCAACCCAGGGCTTGCTTTTGTTTTTAAGATTAATAATACTACCCTTGGAAGTAGTCATGTAATCGCCATCAATCTTAGCATAACCGATTGACTGGACCAAATGCTTTCCCTGATTCCTATTAAAAGGCTGAACAACATCATTCTGAAGATTATTAAGCTCTTTTTGAAGGACGCCCTTCATCTTTTCGGAAAACTCATCCGTATTGACAACCTGCTCAATCTGTGACCTGAGCAATTCAATCAGTTGATCCTTTGTCATTTCCATATTTAAATTTCCTCCAAATTATTTTAATCTTTCAATTTCCCACTTACTTCATCAATTGCATCTTGAAAAAGTTTTTTAAAGTTAATAGATTCAACAATAACATCAGTACCTATCTCATTCAGTTTGATTTTCTCAGAATCAAAAGTGAACTTCTCTTCTTTTTCATCATCCTCTACAGGGGCAAAAATAGATGAATCAAATTTGATAAGTTCATTATTCTCTTCTGAAGAATTTTCCAAACTGTCATCCTGTTTAACCACCGTCTTCAACTCTTCAAACATTGTTTTCATTTCATCAATAATCTGAGACTTGAAATCTTCAAGAATACCTTTTACATTAATGGACGATGTTTTGTCAATTTTCTGCAACAAATTTGTTATTTGTTTTCCTTCATTATCTATAGTGTAAATTTTTTCTTCTACTACATTATCTTCAGAATCAATAAATCTCACTGAGCATTGAAGTGATTTCACTTCATTCTTGACTTCAATATTATCTTCTTCAGTCTTTTCTTCCAATGTCTCCAATTCTTCCTTATCTTCAAGAATCGTTTCCTCTTCTGAAGTTTTTATTTCTTCAACAATATCTGCTTTCAATTCCTCTTCTTCAAATCCAATCTGATAAAACTTTTTAATATTTTGCTTTGGACAATTTGCCTTCATCCAATCTGAAATTGCATCTTTATCAAACTTATCAGAATCAAAATAGTAACCAACTACAAAGTTCTTTTTATTATCATCAGAAACATCAAACAATGGAATAGCAGATACAGCTTTAATTCCATCTGCTACCGATACGGTTCTTGGATCTTTAAAAGCCTCCAAATCAAGGGACACAGGATTCCAATAAATTCCTTTTTGTTCATCAAATTGAAATTCAGAAGAATAACCCAATTTAACAAGATTCACATCTTCAGGAATAAGTCCCGCACTACGAAGTATTCCCGCTTCAGGATTCGCAGGAACAGGAACAGCAGAAATCTCCAAAAGCTCCTGCTTGGTACTCTCTTCCACCAGACCATTTATTATCTTCATCCCTGTAATTAAACTCCATTGGATTAAAACCAACAGAAAACATATTCAAATAACCATTTTTATACTGATTCCATGTAATTCTTGCGGCTTCATGAGAATCATCAAATTGAGGCTGAAACAAAAGTTTTCCATCTTTCTTTCTAGTTTGATTACATTTGAAATGGGGGTGCTGAAAATATAAATGACTCCATAATCCTATAGGATTCTTTTTATAATTAGTCAAATCCCATCCATTTGTTTTTATAACGTCATTATCCCTATCCGGGCTTTCAGTGCTAGCAATGGCCCAAAAAGTGCGCTTATATTCATCTAACTCCTTTATTTCTACATTAAAATCTGATCCAAGAATATTTTCACCTTTTTTAGTTTTTACTTCCAATCCATTACATTTAATTTTATATGCCATATCACAAACTCCAATTAAGTTTTTTAAAGTTTATATTATAAAAACGCCATCCCTTATGAGAAATAATTTTATTTTTTATACAATCTAAAATATTAGTAGGACATAAATTATGTTCTTTCCCAAATCTTACTTTATTGCAAGAATAATAATCTACTCCATTTGGATCTACAGCTTTAAACCATTTTTGATATTTTGTCTTTCTTCTATTTTTAGATTGCATATCTAAAGGAATAAAAATACAATTTTCTTTACAATAATTACCATCAACATCTTTTCTTTCTATTGACAATTTAGAATTTGACCCATATTTTTTTATTGAACACAAATATTTTTTATACATATCCTTTTTAAAATTTTCAAATTTCTCCCATTCTATATCGTAGGTTATTCCTCTACCACCATAATACTTATAATTATGTGCTTTGGTATTTTTACACCTTCTTTTTATAGATCTCCAGCAATTATAAAAATAACCTATTCCATCTTCTTTTTGATTTTTAGTTTCACCATGAGTAGAATTTACTTTACTTATAGTTTCTTTAAACAAACAACCACAGCTATGTGTCAAATCCCCTACCAAATTTGATCTTAAAACTAAAACCTCATTACCACACTCACATTTGCACTTCCAATAAGCATTTCGGTTTCTAACTCCATCAAATCCAATAACAACTAATCTTCCAAACTTTTTACCTAACAAATCGAGTTTTATTTTTCCCATAACAGATATACCTGCTAAAAATCTAAAAATTTAAACCGGATTTGATTTATAATTTTTAAGATCCCAACCATCCAGACGAATGATATCATTATCTCTATCAGGAGATTCAGAACTGGCTACCGCCCAAAAAGTTCTTTTATATTCATCCAATTCTTTAATTTCAACTTTAAAATCAGAACCAATTACATTTTTTCCATCTTTAGTTTTTACTTCAAGTCCATTCAACTTAATATTATACGCCATTTTTTTCTCCTAATAATTATTTACTTCCAGAATCTATGTTTGCTGAATTAACTATAGCTGTACCATCCATATTTAATGTAACATTCACAACCAATTTAAAATTAATTGGATTAGGAATACCAACATCACCAGCTTCTAGCACATAAGAAATCTCATTGCTATAACCGCTTTCTACATTATCTCCATATGCTGTAGCTACAAAATAAAGTTTTGTTCCAGAAACATATGGAAATTTTTCTACCGTCGCTGTAAATGTTCCTCTAGGAACTACAGCAATCGGTGGAGCAGAATATTCACCAGAAATTTTACTACAATATATTTTATATCCAGAAACTATTTCAGGTTCCGTTCCATCATAATCCCATGCAAAAGTAAGTGCAAATGCTTGAGTAGAAATTAAAAAACTAAAAAACAAAACAAATAAAAACCATTTCTTCATTTTGTTCTCCTTTAAAAATCTAAAAATTTAAATTTGTATCCCTTAGCATTAACTTTCTCCGCAATCCATCTTGCCGTTGCTGCAACATCGTAATCTTTACATGAAGAAATAACTACACATAAAAAACCATCCAATTCAGGCCAGGAATGAAATGCACAATGACTTTCATAAAGTGTAATGATACCTGTTACACCATGTTCCTGTTTCTCAACAAAACCAGGATTAAATTGAAAAGTTACAGGATTTTTACTTCCTATAATCTCTTCTGGAATTTTATTCATAGAAATAAATTCAACCAATTCCTCAAGGAAAAGATTACCATATTGAGGATCAGTCAAAACAGGATGCTCACACGAATAAAGATTAATCTGAGTAGTCTTAACCTTTTTATCATAATTAATCATCTCTTTGCTTCTCCAACAGATTTTGCCTGTAAACATCCAAAGTGCAATCACAGCTTAAATTTAAATTCTCACCTGGAAATCTAACCTTTGTATCTCCAATCTTAAAAACATCTGACGTTACAAAATTTAAAACTCTTCCTTTATGCCCACACTCATTTCTATTAACAATCCATTGTCTTTCTAATCCATATTTCTCAAGTACAAGAAATTTTGCATAAGTTATACAACTATTCACCATTGAATTGCAAATTTTTGCAACTCTTGGATTCGACTTAATTTGACTCTCTAAATAAACTTCCCAATTATCTTTAATATTCTTATTTTTCCATTCAGTAAGAATCGTCTTCCTAAATTCCTTTTCTGTCTTATCAGAAAAACTTAGAATCCAATCATTTTCAAACTTTATATCTTTTTGATTTAAAAGTTGAAGACAAAGTTTTACTAAAGATTTACAAGTTATTAAAAATTCATTTTGTTTGGATTCATTTCCTTCTGGATCAAAAGTTTTATAAATTTCTTCCATCCTATTTAAAAATGGTTCTCTTATATTTTTTTCAAAATCAGAAAAAGATCTTCCAGGTGTAGGATTGGTATCCCTATCATCCGTTCCAGAAGGTTGAATATGTGGGTCATCGTTAGAATGTCTTGTAGGATCAGTTTGATTCAAATTAGATCGTTTAGCAGAAGCCTCAGTATTCTTTATTTGTGCTTTCCAATATTTTTCAAGTAAACTCAATGGAATTAAACTTGTAGGAACTAAAATAACCTCACCATTTGGATCTTTTTCCAATTTATGCAATTCTCTCACTTCATTGATTCGATGAGAGGAAGCACCTGCTAAATAAACCCTTGCCTCCTTAACCTCCAATTCCCTGTCCCTTGGAATTGGATTTTCATGTTTCAAAATTATTCTTGAATCATAATGTGCTAGAATTTCTTTTGTCAGTTCTTCATCCCAAAGATTCAATCTTGGATTCACGCACTCTCTTGCATATGAGATATCGGAATAAACATACTCCTTACGATCCTTGGAAGTGCCCATTCCTCCACCACCCTTGGATTGAGGAACTTTATACGCACCGAATACTTTTGCTTTCGACCACTGAGACAATTCCAGAAAAGCAAAATCTTTGTTGGTAAAATTAAGTTTTTCAGGTTTAAATCCTGAACCTAAAACAGCTACATCATGATAATTTCCAACATAGATTTCACGCCATCTCTGTTTATATGAATCGGCTATTTCAGGAGTAATATCATGATCTGAAATCAATGCAAAATCAGGTCTTGCCGAATTTGAAAAAAAATCTCTTTCATAAACCTCAACATAGGTTTCAATATCTACAGCATATGCCTGTTGTTGAATTGGGGAGGCACCCAAAAATTTATAAAGTGGGTGAGGATATTGCAAAACTATTAAATCATTCACCAATGAAAACGCATAATGCTGTCCATTTACATTAAAAATATAATTAATATCTTCAGGCATCAATGATCCAGAAAACTCTATTCTGTGACCATCATTATCAACCGCATATACAAAATCATTCATATTCAAAGGCCAAAGTTCCCAAATCTGGCCCAACCTATTTCTTGCCTTGAAAATCATTGCCATTCCACAAAGATCCAACTGAGTCTGACACCATGCTTTCAAAGATCGAAATGTCATATATTTATTTGGATATGTAAAAGGTTTAGTAAAAATATTATATCCATGAATATTGGACCTTACCTCTTCCATTGTATCAGAACGATAAAACTTGTAATCATTCATGGATACCGAATCAGAAATCAAACTGACACAAATGGAAACCCAGGATTTGTATTCCCTAAGCTGCGTCGTTGCATTTGTTTTCGGATCTTTAATAGAAGCAGACTTTTCTCTTGCAATCACATCAGACAATTGCTTATAAGATTTTCTATAGTTAATTTCAAATTGTCCTAAAAGTGGAATCCTGAACTTCATTTTTCCTCCTTTGCTTTTCAACTTTTAAAAAAGTTGTTTTCAGCAAATCAATAAAGCATCTGCAATGAACTTGACATAGAGATTTTCTTAAATGCTTCCCGCATAAACCAAGTCGCCATCAAAAAGTCTGAAGTTTGATAAAACGGATGAAACTTCATTTCTTGAAAATAACGATACCAAAGATTTCTTACTGGATCATCAGCATTAGTAAACTGTCTTTCAAAATAGAAACCCCATTCACCTTTTTCCATTTCTTTCTGTAAGGATGGTAATCCGTTATTAGGGTCTGCTTTATTTCTACCTGTATTAAATCCATCAATTTTAATATTGTATTTTCTAAATCGTGAAGCATCTAACTGAGATTGAACCAAATCAATGATTGCACCCTGAACAGCATTATTCTCACATAGATACAATTCAACACCGAACCTTTGCCATGTATCTATGATTGCACTGGATAAATCGGCTGTATTCAAAACAGCAATCAATTCAACAGGAACCTTTAATCCTGTATGTTTGTGCATAGCACCCACCACCATTACCGTTCCCTCTCGTTTTGGAGAGGAAAAATCCACACCGGCAACAAATATCCAATCCCTTATATCTGAAATGATTCTTTCAGGAGTAAATCCATAAGTGCAGCAATTTTCAAAAGCAGGAAGGGTTTTATCTTTATCCGAATAGGGTATCAATCTGAAACCACGATTATAATCCCTATCTCCCATTTCAATATGTCTTGATTCTAGTTCACTTTTTGGAAACTTACTCCAAAGGGGGATAACCAAGTCTCTTCCAAAACAATCCCTGTAAAACAGATTGTTTTTATCTTCCATAACACCAATGCTCATCCATGCCCACATTGGATTATTTTTTATATAATTAAATATATCAGAATTATGAATAACAAAAGAAGGAGATACAAAATCATGACTAGGGGTTGTAATATCATAAACAAAATTATTAAATTTTCTCTTTTTTATTTTTCTCACTTTTACATAAAAATTATCACCTTCTATATACCCGTGATAAGGATTATCCAATATATTCAAAACAAAAGTATCTCTTATGTTGATTGTTGTTTCACCAAAACCAAAATTTACCTTTACATTATCCTCTGCATATTTTTCCATATTTAAAGAACTAATTATCCCAAAACGTAGAAAATTCAATTGCAATTGAAACAGAAGATTTTTAGATACAGAAGTAATACCAAGTTTACCATTAGTTAAATAACCATCACCCTTAAAATATCCTGTAACAAACTCAACAAAGTATTCTTCTGGCAAACCATAAAACCAATGAGGCAATTTTTTATTATGTTCAAACTCATCAAAGTTTTTCTTTATCCACAAAGCAAGTTGTCTGCAAGATATTTTTAAATTACAAGAGTTCCTAATTGTATAATCTTTTCCAACATGAATATTGTATTTTTTAAAAAAATTAACAACATCATCTATCATATCCTTTTCATGGGAACCAAATGTAAATCTTATAACACTTCTTTCTTCTCCTTTTCTTGCTTCAGTAAAACTTCCTTCCGCTACCCAATAACCAAGTATTCTCCAAAAATCCAAATCATCAAATATGGACTTTGGAATATTGTTAAATCTTTTAGTATCAATGTTGTATAAAATAGCCAACCTGCAAATGGTGCTTGTAGCTATTCTATACTTTTTTGAAATTTCTTTATAAGAAACTTTATTTTTAATTAAAATTTCAAGATCCTTTTTTGGAATATACTTACCAACATACTTTCTTTTAGATCTATGTTTTCTACTTTTTGGAAAATGTTTCAAGCAATCTTTTTTCCAATCACCAGAATACTTCGGAATAGGAATTATCAAATAATCATCTGTTGTTATGTCCTTAGCAAACTTGTAACCATCTCTTGTCTTAATAGGATGATCTGCCGTAAATCCACCGGATTTAAAAACAGTAAAATAAAAAGGAAATATTTTATAAACAAAACCTTTATATGGTCCAACATGAGTTTTTAATACTTTTTCAAATTTATGATTGGAAGTAAGAACTCTATCCCCAATCTTCACATCCTGGATGTTCTTGAACCCGTCAATGCAAACTATTTCTGTATTTTTTAGTAAAGAATTATGCCAGCGATTACCTAATAAAATACTTTCAGACTGATCGAAATCAGAAACAAGCCTTGTATTCCATGTGGTCTTCAACATCATTTCTACATTTTCTCTGGTAGTCGGTTCTATAACTGCCGACTTCAAATCATTTATATCATCATAAATAATTAAATTCGCACGACCACCAAGAGAACTGGATAAAACTGAATAAGCCTGACAAGTTGGATCTTTTGAAATAGTTTTTCTTTTTACAATGAACTTTTCTTGACCAAAAATACTGGAAGGCTGAATATGAGGACATAATCTTTTAAAATCTGAATCATCTTTAATATACTGACCAATAGCTCTTACCCTATTAACTGCCTCTGAATCCGAAATATGAACAATCTTTATCAGAATCTCAGGATTTTTAGCTATTTCATGCAAACATAAACCGATACACATTTGCTCACTTTTTCCATGAGCAAAGGCCCCTTCTATAGCAATTTTATTAAATCCTCTTTTTCGTGCATTTCTTCTAAACCTGTGCATTAAATTATGAACAAGTTCATTTTTATAAAATTCACCCTTATTATCTTTCATTATCTTTTGAATAAAATGTTCTGCTTTTTTTGGAAGTGCATCTTTTGGATCTAAATTCATTCCATTGGCAAGATTTTCCAATTCAATATTAACAAATGTTTTAACATCAGCATCAAAATGTCTCATACATCAATTACCTCAGAATCATCAGAAGTATTCTCTTCAATCTGAATCGGTTTTATCTGTCTATCAGCAATATGATCTCCATTATATTCATAAGTTCGCATTCTTTGTAATATTTGAAATTTCAATTTTGGATCTAATTCATCCAAAATTTCAAAAACCACTTTTTGAAATGTATTAATCTTTAATGTATACTCATGCCTAATCTGATCCTTCTTTCCATACTTATCTGGAAATCTTCTTTCCAAAAACCAAGCTGAAGCTTTCCAATCATCCATTGCACATTCATTTATATTACTGACATGGAATTCCTCACTTCTTGCAATACATTCTTGAACGAAATCATCAAAATCAACATCATTTCTTAAATTATCCAAAGTTCTTTTTGAACACTTAGCCAAATAACAAGCATCTTTCAAATCAATACCACGACAAAGATAATAGGCCAGCTTTGACTTCATATAGTCTTTTTCATTCATTACTTTTAATGCTTTTTTTGGCCTTAATTTATATTTTTTCTTTTTTTTCTCATCTTTACCCATAGCTTTTTACCTCCAAGTATGGTAGGGTAACAAAACTTGGAGGTAAAAGTAAAATTCTTGCAATGGAGAAATCAAATGTTCAAAATAGGAAACAGTATTGCCATCGGTACATGGGATTTAGAACGATTGAATAGAAATGAAAAGTATTTAAAAAAATTAAAGGAGGAAATCAGGAAGGAAATTCTTACGAAGAAAGATGGAAGGAAAAGATGGATGGATAAAGATATTCCAATTCCAGAAGAAATAAGAGCAACCATAGTTTTACAAAAAGAAACTTATGTTGAACTTCAAGATCTTCTGGAAGATTTAACTGGAAAAGTTTGGAAAATGGATGAATTTTTAAAATTAATGATTGATTGGTTTGTCTATTATTATGATGATGAAGAAATTGAGACAAAAAAAATGCCTTTGGTCGAATTGGAAAAACCAAAGACAAAAGAAAATAAAAACTTAAAAAAGTTTGAAGAAAGATTTGAAAAACATTTTAAAAATATAATGGGGGAATTTAAATAAAAAAGAAAAGAGAGATTGGCGGGGGTTGGTGAACCAATCTCTCTTGCGGCAGAGGTAGAATATAAAAAGAAGCAAAGAGCATGTATAATATAAGTTATGCAAAAGTATAAGTCAAGAAAATAAAAAAGGGTGTAAGTGAAACCCATTAACACTTACACCCTAAACCAAGGAGAAAGACACGCCGAAGTATCCCTATCCTCTCACTTTATTCTTTTATTGTCAAGTAATAAAATTCTCTTGCAATGAGTGATTATTTCGTGTTATTCTGCTTTTCCTTTATTAATTACAAAAACTTGATTTCTAAAAATGATTTGTGATAGATTACTTTTTGAAAAAAAGAAAGGGTCACTGAGAAGCAGTGACCCAATCAACCACAAACCCAACTACTAAGGAGTATCCTTTGTATAACAAAAAAGATTCTAAAAGTCAAGATAAAAAAATAACTGTTATCAATTATTCTACTGCAATATTGGGAATCCTTAAAGACTTCTGGAAAATGGAAATAGAAAATCCATACTCCTGCTGGAACAAAGATGCTTTCATTGAAGATGAGATAAAAGAAAAGAATAGAAAAGCTGGAAAAAATATCCTAGACATTGCTTATTCAATGAAACAATCAATATTGAAGATTGGTTGTTATCACCATTCAAATAAAGAAACTGCAAAGTTTCTAAAAATAGATAAGAATAATGTTAAAAGAGCAAAAAAAGTAATAAAGAAATTATTAAATATTGATTTTATAAAAATTCCTTTATCATTCAATTCAAGTCACACAACCTACAGAAGTTTCCTGATGCCACCCAATTTAGTAGCTCTGATTCATGAATTTCAGATAACAGAAGAACCTGTTGACACCACGCTGTTTCAACCACTTACGAGCAATTTAAGAATGCCCGAACTAGGGGTCATCTTGCCCGAACTGGGGGTCTTTTTGAAGGAACTGGGGGTCAGCAAAGTTCGTAACATACCGAAATCATTAGTGTCTGAATCGCTCCCTATATTACCTATATTATTCCCTATAAGTAAATATACTAAAGTATATTTACAGTACGAAGAAACAGGAAATTCTTCTTGTCAGTACAAATTTGTCATTGACAAAGATATGGACATTATTGTAAACAAAGATCAGTTACTCAGTAAAACAAAGAAGTACTTTGTTGAACAAGAAAGAAAATTTCCTCAGCAAAAAGTAACTAATCAAAAAGTAACGCAGCAAAGAGTATTGCTTCCTGACGGAAGCAACTATACAGTTTGTTCTTCACTCGCTAACGCTCGTTACGATCAAACTGTCATTATTGATTATTCTTTTCCATTTATTGTTGAAGAAGAAAACAAACACTTATTGGTAATAAATAGAGAGGACTTGTTCATGAGTAAAAAGAAGAAAGATATTGTTCATCAAAATGTTTGTCAGCAAAAAAATAAAGATGTTTTGAAAAGAAAGTTATTGATAAAGAATGAAAATGAACCGGACATAAGAAAAAGTTTTGTGAGGAAAAAATTTACCGATCAAACAGGGCAAAAATCTTTTTATTTGAATTTGAACACTGATTTCTACTTGGCTAGTAAATTGAATGCACAGTTAATAGGGTTCATTAGGGCAATGCTGCAAAAGAACCAAAAGGTTCTACCTCTCATTCAAAGAAAGAAAATTTTTGAGATATGGAGGAATTACGCCGCCGCCTGCGAATTCAAATCCTTTCGTACAATAAAAAGTAAAGAGTTTCTAAAATTTGCCGCCGCACTCACTTACAGATATTACAATGATTGTAATGAAGATTTTCAAAGAATCATTGACATTCTGATTAATATAACAAAAGCTAGAAATATAAATCCATTATTCAAACGAACTGCAAAATTAGATCCTATAACAGTTATCTGTTTTGATAATATGTTTAATTTTGTAAATTGCTCTACTGCTGTTTTTGAATCAGGTATCATGTATGGGAAAAACAATCTTGATATGGAAGAATTTAATGATGCTTTGAATTATCTTAAAAAGAAAATAGCTAAATACTTTTATGAAGAAGACGAACAAACCATAAATGATGTATACAGAGAAAAAGAAATTAAATTTTTAAAGTTTACAAAGTTTATTATAAATTTCTATAAAAACTATAAAGTAGAATACTCGCACATTGACGATGTGTTCAGTGAATTGGTTACGGATTATTGTCGATGGTATAAAGGAGAAATGAAAAACAGAGGATGGGATGTTTTCTATGTAGGAAGACTTCTCTCTTCTGAAGAATTCTCTAATTACAAAAAGGATGCAAGGAATGTTTACTCAGGTTATGGATTCGGATTGAAGAGGAAAAGACCTAAGAAATCTATCTACCAATCAGGAAAGAAGAAGGAAGCAAGAGAAATGACGAAGAAAAACAAACCTTCTAAATCGGCCACTGATGCGTAATTACAAAGTCATCATTAAAAAAGTTGCAAAAGCTTATAAAAAAACAGCATCTAGCTATTGACTTTTCTTTTTCTTCTGTACTATATTGCCTGGAAAGATTTACAAATAATACGAAAGGTGGTGATGAGAGAATGTGGGTAGGCAAAGATGCAGAGAAGAAGTGGGAAGAAGAGAGAAGGGCTACCATAGATGTAAAGAAAGTCTTGGAAGAAATAATCAACCACTTTGGAGAAGAACTGTATTCTACTTGGTTGAGAGAAGTGTACTATGAAAAACCAACAACCCTTATTCTCTTCGGAACGAAAGTTCTATTCAAACATGCAAAATGTGAAAACTGTAGTCAATATGTTGGAGTTCCTCCGAACAAAAGGATTCTTCACAACATCTCCATTCTGAACTCTTATTGCATGAAGCATCTTGTCCCTGTGAAGATCGGTGATAGATGTGCGTATTTTGACCCTGTGCCTTTTGTTAAGACTTTGATGAGGTCAGACATGGATCAACAAGTTAGAACGGGCGTAGAGGAAAAATACAGGCAAATTAAGTATAGTGATTATTTCAAGATGGTCGAGAGTAAACTGAAAGTGGAAGATTTGGATGTTGAGGGGGAAGAGTTCTAATGGCAAAACTGAAGAAAAAACTGAAAATCAAAAATGAAACTATTTTTAGTTCTGAGTCTAAAATTCTTTATTCTGGAACAACATTGACAGATCTGAAAAACTTTGCTGAGTTCAATGTAGAAAAACCGCCAAACATTCCAGATGTTGAATTAATAAAATTCAGATTTAAAAATGGTATTGATGAAAAAAATATTCAGTTTTCTCTCGATCAAGAAGTGAAACCGATAGTAAAGGGGGAAATGGTTTATTTTGGAGAGAGAGTAGTTAATATACAATTTTATAATTACTTCATTAAGAAGTATTTAAATATTAAGTTTTATTGGTTTGATAAGTTTATGGATCGGTTGGCAATGGATAATATTGCTGTTGTGAAAAATGGTGGATTAATCGGTTATTTGAGAACATTTAATAAAGAGGAGATTTAAAATGGCTAATAAAATGGATAAAGTAAAGGCTAAAATTGCTGCTCGTAAGCAAGCTAAGAAAGAAGCTGAAATGACTGAAAAGAAAAAGACAAAGAAAGAAAAGAAGGTTGGTCGTGGAAGACCACCGAAGAAGATGTTGGAAGCTGAAACAAAAGCAAAGCTTGAAGAGATGCTTGCAGCATATGATCGTAATACCTTTCAGCTTAAAATGTCTCTTGAGCAAGTCTTTTCCGATGGCAAAAAGGGAAAGCTCAAGGATGCGAGAAAGTTTATCCAAGAGAATAGAAAGCTCAGTGGTGACTTCAGAAAAGCATTGCAGGAAGCCAAGGCGAACATGGTGGAGGTTCAGGCAAGTTAATCTGTCACTACATTTTTCTTGACAAGAAAATACAATTAGAGTAGGGTATTGGAGAAATCTGATACCCTATTTCTTTTTGGGTATAATCAATAACCAGGGGGATATAATATGAAAATCAAAATTAAAATCAAAAAGAAAACTGTTTCTAAAAAACCAGAAAAAAAATTAAAAATCAAAAAGGAGGAACCTAAAAAAATAAAACTTAAAATTAAAAAAGAAGAACCAAAAAAGAAAAGAGGTAGAGCAAGAAAACTCAGAGCAAAAGATGTAAGAAGATATGATGAAAGAAAAGAAGCGGGATCAGTTTTAGAAGCAATGCATAATTCAGATAATGTCTACAATTTAAAAGATTCAACAATAACCAAATCAATACATAATGCTTCAACACATCATACACTAACACTTTACTTTGATAGTGGAAGAGTAATGCAAGCACATATTTTTTCCCTTTATGATAAGAACGGAAAAAAAGAAGAATATTATTGTGGAAAGAGGGTATAATGGCAGTTAAAAATACAATGATACAAATGAGAATTTCAACAAGAATGAAACAATTGGCGAGTGAACGTGCCAAGGAAAAAGGAAAAACACTCTCTGGATATATTATGTATTTAATTAAAAAAGACATGCGAAAAAATCGAGAGGAGTAATTATTAAAATGGTAATTATGATTCTTTATCCAGATCAAATGCAAAAGAATATTGTTCCTGTAATGGAGAAGATTAAAGAAAAGGGATGGGAGACACTTGTTCCAGATGATGAAGTAGAGTTGAATGGAAAAAAACTTTCTCTTCAAGCTTATTATCAAATCAGAAATAGAGATCCAAAGAATATTCATGTAGTAGAATTAAAAACTAAAATAATGGAATCAATGTTTGAAAAAATAGAAAAATCAGATGCTATTTTAGTTTTTAATCTTTTAGACAAAACAACTGGAATGCAAATTAGTCCTCAAATGTTTCTTGGAATGTCTGTAGCCTTTTATCTGAAAAAAGATATTTACACATTCGATCACATTTCAAACACACTGCCCTATCGTGATGAAATCCAGGCCATGCATCCGAAGGTTATAACTAGGAATATTGATAACATAACTCCTGTTGAAAGAGCACCGATAGGATTCATTCAAGAAACTCAAGAAGTCGTAAACAGTGATTTGGGACCAACTGTAAGGACAACTAGAAAACCAAAACTTAAAATCAAAAAGTCTTAACCTGAATATAATTTTACGGGGGTAAGTTATATTCAGTAAGTTTTATATATTAGCTAAGGGGAAAGAAAATGCGTTGGTTAGATAAAAAAGGGGGTATAATGTGGAGTGCAAAAAACATCATTGTCTTATGTTCAAGGAGAAATGCTTACTGAGACAGCAACTTGCATTGGAAAAAAAATTGTTGGGGCAGGAATTAGGAACATATTGGGACTGTCTTAATGAATGGATAGAAAATGGATCAGTTAGAAATAATTGCAAATATGGGCTAAAAATAAAGCTAGATCCAGATCTTGTTTCTGATGTAGACATAAGAAAAAGGATGTTTTTATATCTTCCAAAACCTGAAAAATTGGAATTGAAAATAAACTGGAAACCAAAGTTAAAAATAAGATGTTTGAAACCAAAACTTAAAATCAAAAAGCCTGAATTGAAACTGATTGTTTCTAACCAAACAGCAAAGAGAGAAATATTAATCAGGCATGAAGAAAATCCAATTTTTGAAAGAGATATAGTAATCAGTAGGTGAAAGGAGAAAATAGTTGGAAGAAAGAAAATTCAATTTGAATGGACAAGAATATACTGAATCTGAAATTTACGATTACATTAATCAATTTACTGATTCTTTGAAAGAATGTGGTTTCGATGGATACTTTCTTTGCATGACAATTGGTGAAGATGGTTTTTCAAGTCTGGATATGATGAGCCATCAACTTGCTACTGTTCTATCAAGACTGATGGATGAGAATCCAGATCTACTTAGTCATTTTCTTAATTTACGAGTAAATAAATTAGTAGATAAACTTGAAAAAGGAGTGGATGCAAACTTGTTGGGGATTGTAAAAGAAGTTAAATTTTAAAAGGAGAAATGTATGGAGGAAAAACCGAAGAATTTGAATGAAGCATTAGATCTTTTGTTTATTATGTTGGATAAAACAATAATAAAAGAAATGAAATCAAAATCATTGGAGGAAATGATTCAGTATCATCATGGATTGGGACAATGGATCAGAAATAACTGGCTACTTTGGGATATGAAATCAGAAATCTCAATTTGGTTTAAAGAAAATTACAATGTCACTCATGGAGATGATAAGTCTGGTCTGATTCTGGATGCCTTTTGGCATAGGCTTAATGATAAACCATTTGACATTGAAAAGGAGGTAGAGAAGATACATCAATACTGGAAAGATGCTGAAGTGAATAATGTTATTCAATCTGGTAAAGTTCTTGGATTTAAAAAGGCTGGTAAAGTTCTTGGATTTAAAAAGGAGAAATGAAATGGCTAAGAATGAAAAACATGATCCGTCTGATTATGGTTCCTATTTCTACATTGTTCGTGTTGTTCCTTCTATTGCTGAAGATGGAATCATTGGCCTTTATGCCGATGCAATGAAATTAAATGACAATGGTGATCTTGTTTTCCTGGTAAAAGATGGAAAAGAATTTATAGAAGTATTTTTTATTGCCAAAGGAAATTGGAAGGCACCTTATCTTGCCGATCCAAAATTTCATTTTCCATTGAATATTAAATGGTGGCAAGGTGTAGCAGGAATCAAAACTATCTTTCAACATCTTTCAGAAGATGATATGACCAATGCTGTAATGGATTTCTTCAAAACAAATGATGAATTGAAATTGAAAGTAATGGAAATGATGCTTGAAGAAGTTGAGGAGTCTACAACTCCTGAAGAAACAATAGAAGAAGAGATTGAAGTTCAAGAACCCCCATCAGAAAATTAGATAACTCAATTGTTGGGGGTGAAATTCCCCCAACAAAAAAGGATTAATTTAAAAAAATGATTGATAATTTCTTTAAAGAAAGAGAGATAATAATATGTAATAAATTAAATGCAAGGATACAACCAATACGATGTATCCAAATGTACTTCCGTTCTATGAAAAATGAAAAATCTGCTCCTGTAAAATGCCACAAATGTAAAGAAGGAAAAAAAAGATTAGAAAACTTAAATGGTAATTACAGTTTTTGTAAATATTGTAATATACCAATAATGAAAAACGATATTCATTGTATGGCAAAACAATGTTATATAAAATATAATTGGAGCAAAAAGGAGAATGACATGGGAATAACAAATACTTGCTTGATTATAAAGCTGATTGAGCTGAGTCCAGATTATATTGATAGTGCAATAATTTCTGAAATCACAGGATTAAAAAAACCAAGTATTACGGCATTTTTATCCTCATTTTATAATTCTGGTGGTCTGGATCGCCTTTCATTGGGAAAATATAAACTTCTTAATTTAGATATTTTAAAATCAAAATATAACTGTGGTGACATTTCAGAAAATGTTGTTAATGAGTTAAAGCAAAAAATAGAAAAGTACAAAAAAAGCTATAAAGTAATTGATGCTAGTGTTAAAGAAGAATGTGTTATAAAAGATAGTATAAAAGAAGTAAAACAAAATTCAAATGATATGACTAAAAAAGAGAAGGAAGAGTATAAAGAAACTTGGATAAATGAACCTGTTAATTCTGAAAATAATTCAATTGTTAATATTGTAAAAAAGCAACATAAAGAATTTTTAGAACCAAAATTTGAATATGAATTTAATAAAGAAAATTATTGTGGCATTTGTGGAAATGAAAATAAAAATGTACTTTTGAAAATAACCAATTATGAAGACATTAAAATGTATATGTGTGAAAAATGTTCATCAATTTTAACAAACAGGTTTAATCAATTGAAAAAAATATCAAGTTATGTGAACGCACTTGCTGAACTTGGGATAGAAGTTTATGATTCAACAGGAAATTCAATCAATCTCTAATTTTGATGAGATAGAGATTTTAGATGAGATCCTATCTCAACTTCTTTCCCTTGATGAAAAACCAACTGCCATAGAAATTGATTACCGATATATCCTTCTTCTTGAATCAATAGATTATGATAATGTTGTTATCTCTAAAATAAACAATGAAGGAGACAAAACTATCTTTGGATTGATTGTAATTGAAACAAAAGATTGGGAGATAAGATTGTTATGAAAAGATTATTTTTTATAATATTATTTATTTTTATTTCATTTGTTTTTTATATAACTTATGTGAAAGCAAATGAATATGAACTTCCTAAGAAACTAGAACAAATAATGGAATCAAAAACTTTAGTGAAAGGAAAAGTGATAGTTTCCTCTGATTACTCATTTGTAATGATTCCATGTGAATTGGAAGAAAACAACTTTTGTGTTGAATATTCAAAACCTGATAAATGGAGATTTTCACAGCAAGCTAAAAAGATTTTAATAAAAAAGTGGTTAAAAGACGGAAGTATAAAGTGCATACCAAAAACAGGAGATTAAAAAAATGAAAGCTGAAAAGTGTGAAAAGAGTGAACTCTGTGAACACGACCGATTGGTGTAATGTAGAAGATTGAGGATTTTTAAATATGAATGGGGATTTTACTATTTGTAATTACACTATTTTTTGGAAAATTTTTGAAATTCCAAAACAAAAAGCCGATATTTGGTACAATGAAATGGGATTTCCAAATTTAACCATTATTTTTAAAAACCATATGTTAAGAGTAATATGGTTTAAGGATAAAATGAAATGAATTTTATATATCAAGAAATAAAAGAAGCATGTTATGAAAGGACAATATGTTCTTGCGAGAAATGCAGATCATTTTGTAAGAAGATGCCTGGATATTTAATACCGGATGATATTTATAGAATATATAAGGAACTTAATAAACAAAGAGATTCTAATATAAGTATAGGAGATTTATTGTCTGCATCACCTGGAGCAATAGTTCAAACACAAGGGAGCATATTCAGGACACCAACCATTGTGCCTTCAAGAAGTGTTAATAATTTTTGTATATTTTTAGATAATGATGAAAAATGTTCAATTCATTCTATTGCTCCTTATGGTTGTGCCTACTTTGACGATCACATGAGTAAAGAAGAAGCTGATGAAAGATCAAGACTTGGACTAAGCCTTATAATGAAGAATTCACTTTATAAAATGATATGGAATTTTCTTTGGGAAGAGGGATTGAGATCAAAGGGACCGGAGGAGTTGAGAAATGAATGATATAAATAAATCTAAAATTTGTGGTTGTTATAAGGAAATTCATAATTATGATTGTGAACACATTACTAAGGAGGATTTGCAAAAATTATATAAAAAGGCAATGGATGATTTAAATAAATGTAGAGGGCTACTTTCTAAAGACAATAAAAGATCTATTTTTTGGGAAGGAAAGTTTAAGATTCTTAAAGAAGAAAACAATGCATTAAGAAAAAAGAACAAACAACTGATTCAACAAAATCAAATTTTATATTTGAAAGAGATTATAAACATATAGTAATGGAATTGAAAGATCAAGTGAAAATACTGAAACTGCAAATGAGAAGGGATCAAGTTTCTGAGTTTGCAAATGATGATGAAAAGGAGGATACTGAATAATTGAGTCAAATAATAAATTAGACATGAATTCTCTTAATCTTCTTATTGGAGAAACCATTACATTTTTCAAACAAAAAGAATTGAGTCCACAAGAAATGATAGTAATATGTAAAACCATAGCAGATATGATGAATAATGTAATTACAATGGAAGGTATAATGATGTCCATGACAAATCTTTTAAATAATTACAAATAATCTGAAAATATTTAAAAATTAAAAAAAATTAACAAAAAAGAGAAAAAATTATGAACACTGAACAGATCATTGAAGCCATCAAATCTTTACATTGGTATGACATGATTTACATATGTATTATGGATGACATCATTTTGTTTGTAAAATTACTTCCTTTTATTATTTTATTTGTTTTGATTCTCTGTTTATTTATTTTTCTTATTGATAAATAAAAAAGGATAAATAAAATGAGTGAGTTTGAAAATCTTGTAGCACCTATTTCACCGGATTTCCCAACAATCAAACCTTGGAAGTTTGTAAATGAAAATACATTAGAAGGTTCGTGGGCTGAAGATGGTTCAACCTATGAAATCAAAGGACCAAAGCCGATATTGGAAATACTTTTAAAATTACAACATATACTTCCATCATTAATTTTAAAATTGAAGGAAAAATAAATGAGGATAGAATTGATTAAAAAATTTTTAAGGATCACGTCATGGATCATGGACTTTCTTTGTAAAGAAAAAGAAATCGGTTATGCTATGCATGTTCATGACAAAGATAAACTGCTTTTGTTTTCAAACATAGAAAAATCTTCTTTAGAATATAGTTTAAAATATATGATATTTAATTTAAGGAAAAAATAAAATGGTAAAAATTGAAGTAATAGAAATCAATAAGGAAGATGTTGTTTTGAATGTAAAACTTTTAATGCAAAAAGATGGTACAGTAATAAAGGATTGGACAATCAATGTTAAAAAATATGAAACATTTAACATACAATTTTAAATCTTTAAAGGAAAAAACAAAATGAATATTTATAAAGTTTTGACTTTTGATGGTTATAATTCCAATGAGTATATTGTAATGGGTTATGATATTGTTCAAGCAATAAACAATAATGGTTACATTATTCCATCTCAAGTTATAAAAACTGAATTGATTGGAAGTAAAAATGTAAACAATACAATTAACTATTAAGGAGTAAATAATGAAGTTTAGAATAATGGAAGATGACTATGATTCAATACCAATGGAAGGAATTCGTACACCGGATGAATTGAGAAAACAACTTCCCTGGTTATCCGGTTTTACAGACAAACATTTTGAAAAACTAGATAGAATGATTTTGGAATTGAATACACCAACCTTATTTATTATAGAAAGGATTTAAATAAAGTGAATCATATAATGGAGAAATAAATATGTCAGGAACAGAACTAGGTTTTTTAATATTAATTTTACTTTGGATAATTCCAATGGTATTAATTATAATATTTCAAATAATAAAAAGATTTATAAGGAAATCAATATGAAGATAAGTCAAAATAGAAAAAAGGTTCTGTGGAAAAATCCAGATCTTTACCTGGACAAAAATGGTAGATATTGTAGTAAAGAAGATGAAAGGTTTGTTTTATATTTCATAGTAATTGTACTTACAATAAGTGTTTTAATCTCATTATTATTAAGGATTTAAATAAATATGAAAATAAAAATTTTTAAACCTGTACTTACACAAGAAAGTTATCAAAAAAAATTGAACCTCCCTTTAAATGAAAAAATAGATCTTTCATTAGCAGTAATTCAAGAGTGGTACGAATATTGGAATGGAAATGTTTATGTTTCATTTTCAGGAGGAAAAGATTCGACTGTATTGCTTCATTTAGTAAGATCCATCTATGAAGATGTTCCTGCTGTATTCCTTAATACTGGTTTGGAATATCCAGAAATAAAAAAATTTGTTAGAAAAGAAAAAAATGTAATTGAATTAAAACCAAAATTAAATTTTTTAGAAGTAATAAATAAATATGGTTATCCATTAATCAGTAAAGAAATATCTGAAATAACTTATCAGATGAGAAATACAAAATCTGATAAGTTATTTGATTCACGTTTATATGGAAAAAATGGAAAATTTGGCTTACCAAAGAAGTGGAGATTCTTAATAAGAGCACCATTCAATATAAGTCATATTTGTTGTCACAAATTAAAAAAAGATCCAGCAAAAAGATATGAAAAGATCACCAATCAAAAACCATTTATAGGAACAATGATTGGCGAGAGTAATTTAAGAGTTACAAATTATTTTAGAACAGGTTGTAATGCTTTTAATAATACAAGACCAGTTTCTAATCCATTATCATTTTGGACAGAACAAGATATAATTGATTACATATTTGAATATAATATTCCTTATTGTGAAATATATGATACAGGAGTAACTAGGACAGGATGTATGTTTTGTTGTTTTGGAATTCATTTACAACCAGAACCTAATAAGTTCCAGTTAATGAAACAAAGTCATCCTCATATATACAAATATTGTATGGAAACATTACAAGTCAAATATATGATTGAGTGGGTAAATAAGTATTTAAAGAAAAAGATAAATTATTAGTTGTAAGTACAAATATAGTAATCAAAAAAGAAAGGTAATCAATATGAAGATCAATACAGAGAAACTTAAGGATGTACTGACATTAATAAAGAATGATGAAACAATTGATTCTGTCAGTACAATTGAAAATTTCATTAAAGAAGAAATCAATAATAATATTGATAATGAAAATGAAGTAATGAGAGAGGAGTCAGGAAGTATAAAGAGTGATGATAAATTAGTTCTATTCTTCTACTTACTGATGAGAGATCACTTAGTATCAGGAACAATAGAAAATATAATGTTACAAGTGGCTCAGTGTAATGAGGAAGTATTATTTACAAATGGATGGTTGGCTAGTCATGCAATAAATATAGTAAATAGATTAAAATAGAAAAAAATAAATATATAAAACTTATAACACTACTTAGGTAGTGTTTTTTATTTGTAATTACAAAGAACAATATACTTCTATACAGTATAAACTACTTTGTAATTACATTATTAATTCTTTAAAACAAAAAACAAAAAGATTACTCTTTACCAGGAACAACTTTATACAAGTAAATGAATCTTTATCTTGTCATTACATTTAATAATTTATTTTTTTTAAAAATTTAGTAAGTAAAACTTTATTAGTAAACAATATCTCTCCATGTAGTTTCATTTCAGTATATAGTAGTATGTTGTTGCTATTTTCTTTTTGTCATTACATTAATAGAGTTTTTATTAAAAATTTGAATTTTGAAGTATTTTATTAATGTAATGACACTAGGTATTATTTTACTAAAAAAAATAAATTTAAGAGTGTGTTTGTATATTGATTCTTTTTGTCATTACATTAGTGGAGTTTTTATTAAAAATTTGAATTTAAGTTATGATTGGTACTACTTTCTTTTTGTCATTACATTAGTGATTCTTTTATTAAAAATTTGAATTTTGGAGTACGTTACCATTTCGGAAAAAATAAAAAGTTTGGTAGGATTTAATAGATTTGGCATGTTTTTTGATTTAAATGATTTAATATGAATTAATTAATAAAACAATTATTAAATCAGGTATTGAATAGAATATAAAACAATACCTGATTTAATATCATATGGTGTAATGAGTTAATCATTAATCCAGTATCGAACATAATAACTTGCCATATAATACTTTCCTTTCTTACTGATCCTATACCGATCATATGTTACCCTGTAATCTCTCTTGATTGGTCGTGACATAACTACTGCAATCAAATCAGTTTCATCTTTAATACCGCAAAAGCACTTAATCATTTCCATTTTTATTTTCCTATTGTAATTACAATGTTTGAAATGAAATCATTAATTGATTATGTTTATCCTATACACAAAATAGCATACATAGTGGAACTTTGAACCTAGTACCGATCATCATTTGAATTCGACCTTAAACTTACTTTGCACTCTATTCATTTTTACCCGATTGTTATGAATCTTTTCCTGAACTTCTCTAAACAAATCAATCTGAACTGCTAGTGCATACGGTAAAAATGAATCCATATCTCTTTTTACCGGTAATTGCTGAATACTCCTTACTGCCGAAGAAATTAAATCATTGTGAAGTGTTTGAGGTATACCTGCATTAATTAATACTTCGATCATTTCTGATTTATCCATACTCTTTCCTCCCCAATAAAAAAGGGTACAGGTAATAAAACCCTGTACCCTTTTGATTAGTAATTAACGATTGTAAACCGAAATGCTTTTGAGCGTGTTGAGGATATTGCTTGTCAACTGGTCCATATTCAACAAAATTTCCTTAATCCAATCTTTGGCTGATATACTGTTGATTTTGTTTTCTTGGACCGTTGAATTCATCAATGCCAATATTTCAGCACTAATTTTTCCTTCATTTTCGGCAATCATTTCATTGATTTGATCCAATTTCGATAATGCCGAAACATTGCCGGTTAAATCGTCATAGGCAATTTCGATGAATTCATCAAAACCCTTTTCCAGGATAACCCGTTCTGTATCAGTGAAAAGGTGAGATTCGTTTCCAAGGGACAAAACGATAATCTTTTGACAATCATTTATTACAGTGCTTTTGGACCGCTTCCAGAAAAGGTAAAGCGTTCCTTCCTCCGTCAATATCGGTGGATTATCGGAATAGATGTTAACTGGTTTTCTCAGAACAAAACCTTTATCCTTTTTGGTGTTTTCCTGTTTTACTGCCGTATTTTCTTTCATAGTTTCTTTCTCCTTATTTTGATTTTCAGTGGAAGCTTTGCGAAGTACAGTGTTTTTCTTTACGATAGCCATAGTTCTAACTCCTTCCATGTTTTGTTGGGTTATTGAATACCTGCTTTATTCTTTGCTTCATTTTGGATAAAGCTTTTGAATCTTGCAAATTCATTCACTGGATTCAAAGCCTTTCCGAAGCATTGCTGGTAAAGCCAATTTTCATCCGATTCAGTAAATTTACCTTTGTTACCGATGAAATCCTTATCATCGGCAACAGTTTCGATCACTTCCTTTATATCGTCGCGTTCAATGTCAAAAATCTTTGAAAAGTAATTGATGCCTTCAACTTTGGCGTTAACTGATTCAACCGTTTTGTTTTTGCTGATAGTTTCCCATACCGATTCTGCAAACCGCTTGATATTGCGGTTTGCAATTAAACTGTTGTCCCTTTTCCAAACCCGACGAAGCATTTCATAAAAATCATCATAGTTGGTGAACGAATTTCCTGTCAGTTTTTCAAGCACTTCCTTGCCATTGTGCTTGATTTCATCTTGTTTTAAATTCCGTAAACATTCTAAAACTTTACTTTCTGGAAATTGCACTTTCCCACTTGTTTTGATTGTGGGCTTTTCAGTTTCCATCGTTTTGCTTGGTTCCTGTTTTACTTGCAGCGTGGAAACCGCTTTAGACAGCAGATCAATTTTGCTGTCCATTACAATCAAGCGTTTGTTAATTTCTTCAACCTGTGACCAAGTTACGAGTTTTCCAGGGGCAAAAGCTTCCAGTATTTCTGCTTTCGCTTGATTAATCGTTTCAACCAGATTGTCACTGTCACTTGCTTGTTTCTTTACGATAGCCATAGTTCTAACTCCTTCCATGTTTTGTTGGTTAGTTCTAGCAACTAAAAGATTCCAAACTTCTAAAAGTTAATTCATACCTCCTTTCAGTGAGATGTTTAAACATTGCCGATTTAAGGCACCAAATCGGCGTTTCTAGGCACCAAAAACTCTAATCAGTACCCATGCATACTCAAGGCAAATAATCCCAAAAAAAGCCAATTTAAGCATAATTAATCCCCTTTCGTTGTTAGAGATTAAACAATTTAATTGCTTTAGCAATTGTGAGTGTACCATGGTAATCTTTATCTCTGCCCATGGTGACCAGTACAAATGGTTTCCCTTTGTCTGGACAGTCAATCCATTCATAATTGAGATTATCACCAAATGGGTTGTAAATGGTTTTAACACCAAAAAAATTATCTAGTTTCTTTATGTTCATATGCAATTTTTCAACTTTATTCATGACCATTTTCCTCCATTGCGTGTTTAGGTTTACTCTCAATCCCCTGTAGCTCTTGGTTGCCGTTCAAAAACTCACATATAATGTAGATATAGATATAATAAGGTTTTCGGATATTGTCAATAATTTTTTTATCGTTTTTTTATATCAGGAGTGATTTTTTTATTGGGGATATGGTCTAAACCAAAAAATAATCCAGCGTGGAAAGGACCATTAAAAAAGAGCTGAAAAAATGAAAAAGTTCTAAAAAATGTCATTACTGGAAAAAGTGCCCGTAAACCCGCATGGAAAGCCAAAATTGCTTAGAATCGAAAAACTATTTTTTTCCGATACAGAATACGTCTGAAATTTAAAGTAGCTTAAAACGCCTAAAAATGGCCTTAAAATCAAAGTTAACCGAAAAACTTTTTTCAAAAGTGCCTACTTTTTGGCATACCTTTTGATTTTTTATTTTTGCCTTATTTTCTGGCATGGAAATTAAATTGTAATTGGCATTAATTTTGTATAGAGAAAAAGTTTACCTACTTGGCATGATTTTTAAACGGTAAGCGGATAAACTTCACTTTAACCGTTAATACATTTGTGCTATGATGTATCAAGTAATAAGGGTAATACATAAGTTTTTTAATGTTCTAAAAGTTAATTCATACCTCAAAAAAGTTTCTTCCACTAAGCATTTTTCCAGAGAAAAAATCGTATTATGGCATAAAGATTAAATCGTAAAATCGAAGTAAATGGCATGGAAATAAATTTTACTTTGGCATAATTATATATTTTTAAAAAATCGTATATTGGCATACTTTTTATCATCTAAATGGTATGAAAATTAAAAAGAAAATTACGAGTAAATG
>Ga0265293_10003660_pt1 | contig 28263 bp, 25 predicted proteins | sample Munlanlewell138R_FD_192505 | JGI IMG/M metagenome (GOLD analysis project Ga0265293, IMG submission 192505) | Leachate microbial communities from a municipal landfill in Southern Ontario, Canada - Leachate well 138R | ecosystem: Engineered > Solid waste > Landfill > Unclassified | place: Canada...
ATCTTCTATATTTAGCGAATTAAGAGAAAAAATTAAAAATATTATCAAAAAGACAACAAAAAAAGACATAATTTTTATTTAAAGATTTAATCTTTTTAAAAACTATGCCTTTTTCAACGGTCTGAGATGTTAGGCAGTTGCCTAACATCTTTTCATTTACTTCAAGGTTTAAATGTACGAGTTGCCGCCACAGCGGTATGCCATCCTTTTAAATATTGTTGGCGGTGTTCATCAGTCATTTGTGGGTAAAAGCTTTGGTCAAGTTGCCAAGCTTTTTTAATTTCGTCTAAGTCTTTCCAAAAACCAACGGCGAGACCAGCTAAATAAGCTGCACCTAAGGCGGTGGTTTCTGTGACGGCAGGTCGGTGAACCGTTATTTTTAAAAGGTCTGCTTGAAACTGCATTAAAAAAGAGTTAACAATTGCGCCACCATCCACTTTAAAGGCATGAATGGGTAAATCTGCGTCTTTCATCATCGAATGAAGAACGTCGTAAGATTGATAACATATGGATTCTAATACAGCTCGTGAGAGATGAGCTTTTGTGGTACCGCGTGTTAGTCCAAAAAGAGCTCCCTTTGCGTGTGTATCCCAATAAGGTGTTCCTAAGCCGACAAAAGCAGGCACAAGATAAACCCCATCGTTACTTGCCAATGATTGTGCATGAGTTTCAGTTTCATCAGCAGTTTTAATTAAATGAAGTCCATCACGAAGCCACTGGACAGCAGAACCTGCAACAAAAACAGATCCTTCAAGAGCATACGTTGTTTCTTGGCCAATTTGCCACGCAATGGTTGTTAAAAGCCCATGATTTGATTGTTTGGGTTGCTGACCAGTGTTCATTAACATAAAACAACCAGTGCCGTATGTGTTTTTAACATCTCCATCATTGAAACAAGTTTGTCCAAATAAAGCAGCTTGCTGGTCACCAGCAATACCACTAATGGGAATGCTTTCACCATAAAAATGGATTGGTTTTGTTGTCCCATATTTTTCTGAAGAAGAGCGAACTTCAGGCAACATGACTTGAGGTATTTGAAAAAGGTCAAGAAGTTCTTGATCCCAAGAAAGGGTATGAATATTATAAAGCAACGTACGCGATGCATTGGACACGTCGGTTAAATGAAGACCACCTGATAGTTTATATAAAAGCCAACTGTCAATGGTTCCAAAAAGAAGTTCCCCTTTTTCTGCGCGTTCCTGACCGTTTTTAATGTGGTCTAAAATCCATCTTATTTTTGAGGCTGAAAAATAAGGATGAATTAAAAGCCCTGTTTTATCTTTAACCCATTCATGATGTCCCTCTTTGATGAGTTCATCACAAATCTTTTCTGTTTGAGTTGATTGCCATACAACGGCTTGATGTACAGGGAGTCCTGTTTTTTTATCCCAAATGACGGTTGTTTCTCTTTGGTTGGTAATTCCAATTGCTAAAATATCTTTCGCTTTAATATTGGCATCAACCAAAGCTCTTGTCATCACAGTTAAGACACTAACCCAAATTTCGTTCGCATCTTGCTGAACCCAACCGGGCTTTGGATAATATTGCTTAATTTCCTCGTTTGCAGATGCAATAATTTTACTTTTTTCATTAAAAATAATCGCCCGAGTTGATGATGTTCCTTGATCAATTGCTAAAATATATTTTTTCATCTTTACCTCACAAGCACGTGAATTTGTCTCTATTTTATCATTTTTACAGTAGAAAATGAGAGACTTTCTTTTTTTTACGTGGATTTCTTCATTATTGTTGACAAATCAACAAAAAAATGGATAATAGATTAAGAAAGCGAAGAGGTGTTTATGTTAAAAATTTTAAAAAACTTACGATGGTATCATTATATCTTTATCCTTTTCATCGTCTTCTTTTTGTATATGCAAGTTCAGTTTGACTTAATGTTGCCCGAGTATATGGGAAACATTATTAAAATTATTGGTGAAGCCGCTTTAACAGGAATAAGTCAAACCGAAGCTATTTTTGATGAAGGCATTTTAATGCTTTTAATGACGTTAGGTAGTGTTTTATGTACGGTGGCTGCCAGTTATTTGGCTGCACGAGTAGGAACAAGAGCCGCCAACATGACAAGAAGAAAGTTGTTTGCTCATATTCAGGGCTTTTCATTGGAAGAAATCAATGCTTTTTCTAATGCATCGCTTATTACAAGAACGACCAATGATATCCAACAAGTCCAAATTACGATTATTTTGGTTTTACGTCTTTTTGTAAGAGCACCCATTATGGCTGCATCGGCAATTTTAAAAGTCATGCAAATTAGTGTCACGTTATCAATGGTTGTCTTAGGGGGAATTGTCATCATTTTCCTTATGGTTACAATTGTTTTCTTAATTGTCTTTAGGAAATTTAATTTACTCCAAAAACAAACCGATGATTTAACAAGTGTGACGCGGGAAACATTAACCGGAACACGCGTCATTCGTTCACATAATGCGCAACATGTCCAAGAAGAAAAGTTTGAAGAAAGAAATACTGCGATTACTAAGACAAATATTTTTGTTAACTCGGCAATGAGTTTCTTAAACCCAGGGATGACGTTGATCTTTAGCGGAATTAACGTTGCTTTAATTGTTGTTGGTGCTGTTTTAATTAGTCAAAATGCATTAGGGTCAACACCAATTGAAGGTTTAGCAATTCAAGTTGAGTTTATTTCTTACGGTTTAATGATTATGATGAGTTTTTCAATGCTTATTATGATGTTTATGTTTTTACCGAGAGCATGGGTATCTGCCAGACGAATTGTCGAAGTATTAGATACGCCGTTTAAAATTGATGATACAAACGCAACCGATGAGTTGGTGAATGAATTAGCTGCAGATGTTGAGTTTCGTAATGTCAGCTTTAAATATCCAAATGCGGATGAGTTTGTTATTAAAAATGTCAGTTTCAAAGCCTCAAAAGGACAAACACTCGCTTTAGTAGGATCAACCGGATCTGGTAAGTCGACAATTGTCCACCTACTATTACGTTTTTATGATGTAACTGAAGGAGAAATCTTAATCAATGATCGCAACATTAAAGCTTACCCTCTAAGAGATTTATACCGTATGCTTGGCTATGTTCCTCAAAAAGGGGTTTTATTTAGTGGCACGATTCGGGAAAACATTTTAATCGGTAATGCAAAAGCAAGTGACGATGATGTCTTAGAAGCTTTAGAGGTTGCCCAAATTAAACATTTTGTGGAAGAAAACGAAAATGGTTTGGATTATTTGATTGACCAAGGTGGTAAAAACGTCTCTGGTGGGCAAAAACAACGTTTATCAATTGCTCGAGCACTTGTAAAGAAACCAAACATCTTTGTCTTTGATGATTCTTTTAGCGCGCTTGACTATAAAACCGATAAAATTTTACGCCAAGCATTAAAGGTTTATGCTGCAGATGCTTTAAACATTATTGTTGCACAGCGTATTGGAACGATTATGGATGCAGATTTAATCATTGTCTTAGACCAAGGAAATATTGTTGGAAAAGGTAAGCATCAAGAATTGTTAGAAACCTCAAAGGCTTATCAAGAAATTGCCTTTGCACAACTTTCGAAGGAGGAATTGGGATATGTCTAGACATCAACGAGGACCAGGAAGACAAGGACGTTTTTTAGAAAAACCAAAATCAATGAAAATTGCTTTTAAACAGTTACAATCCTATATTAGACCATATCGTCTTCTCTTTATTTTAATTATTTTATTAGCCTCATTATCAGCCGTCTTTAGTATTTTAGGCCCAAGATTACTTGGACTAATTACCAATGAAGTCCAAATTGGTATTTTTGATGGTCTTGGCATTAACTTCACAAAAGTATTCACCATTATGTGGTCTTTGGTCGCACTTTATCTTTTAAGTTATCTCTTTAACGTTTTACAAGGTTTAATTTCAACACGTGTTACCCAAAGGATTACGAAAACCATGCGTTCAGACATTTTCTTAAAAATGGACCGTTTGCCATTAAAATATTTTGACCAAACCCCATATGGTGATACGTTATCAAGAATGACAAACGATGTTGATTTAATTAGTCAAACAGTGAACTCTTCAATTACACAAATTTTTACTTCAGTAACTTTATTGGTTGGCGTTTTAGTGATGATGTTTGTTGTTAGCTGGCAGTTGGCACTCGTTTCGTTAATTGGTGTTCCAATTTCAGGGTTGCTTGTTCGGGTGCTAATGAAAATTTCCCAGAAGTTTTTCCGTCGCCAGCAACAAACTCTTGGATCACTAAATGGTCATATTGAAGAAACATATGCCGGGCAACAAATTTTAAAAGTGTACCAAGCAGAAGATAAGTTTTTAAATGTATTTGAACAACACAACGATGATTTATATGACTCATCGTGGAAAAGTCAGTTTTTATCAGGATTGATGTTTCCAGTGATGAACTTCATTGGTAACTTAAGTTATGTCTTTATTGCTGTTATCGGTGGCTTTTTAGCTGTTAGCAGAACGGTTTTAATTGGTGACATCCAAAGCATGTTGCAATACGTTCGTCAATTTAACCGACCTATGAGTAATATAGCCCAAAACTTAACCCAATTCCAATCAGCTTTAGCCGCAACAGAACGTGTCTTTGAGTTTTTAAACGAAGAAGAACTCGAACCTGAAACCAAAACACAAACATTGCCAGAAGTGAAAGGATCCGTTGCGTTTTCAAAAGTCAATTTTGGTTATGAACCCGACAAACAAATTATTTATGATTTTGATTTACAAGTAAAACCAGGACAAAAAATTGCGATTGTTGGGCCGACAGGCGCAGGCAAAACAACACTCGTTAACTTGCTCATGCGTTTTTATGAAGTCGACTCAGGCGATATATGTGTCGATGGTGTATCAATACAAACCATGTCACGTCACGATGTCCATAAACTCTTTAGTATGGTGCTTCAAGACACATGGCTCTTTCAAGGGACGATTAAAGATAATCTCCGATATGGACGACCTGATGCGACAGATGAACTTGTTTATGAAGCAGCGAAAACTGCGAATGTTGATCACTTTATCCGCTCCTTACCGTATGGCTACGACTACGAATTGACTGAAACCAGTTCCATCTCAGAAGGCCAAAAACAATTGTTAACGATTGCTCGAGCCATGGTAACAAACGCCCCCATCTTAATTTTAGATGAGGCAACATCAAGTGTTGACGTGAGAACGGAAATGCATATTCAAGAAGCGATGGATGAGCTGATGAAAGGACGAACATCATTTGTTATCGCTCACCGTTTATCGACAATTAAAAATGCGGATGTTATCTTAGTCTTAAACGATGGGAACATTGTTGAAATGGGCAATCATGATGAGCTTTTAGAAAAAGAAGGCTTTTATGCAGAATTGTATCAAAGTCAATTTGAAATGTAGGTGGAACGATGGAACAACCTTTATCAGTACTCCCTTTACTACTCAACACTGTTAAAAAGAAAATGATGGGCAAACAACTCGAAATCTTTGAGAAATACGATATTCATCGCAGTCAAGTCCCTTATCTTGTTTTGCTTTGGAATAACCAAGATGGATTGACCCAAAAAGAGATGATAGGTCGAACGAAAATGGATAAAGCCCATGCTTCAAGAGCTTTACAAGAACTCATTACTAAAAATGTTATTGTAAAAGAAGATAAAACAGGATATAAACATAAATACTTTTTATCTCCTTACGGTTTAGAAATTGCGCAAACCGTTAAAGCGAAAAATCAAGATTTATTTGAAGAACTTTTCTCGGTTCTTAGCACAGATGAAAAAGATGAACTCGAACGGATTTTACGTAAAGTAACCGATCATATTCAAACTGTTTCTAAAGAATAAAGCAATCCACCAGGATTGCTTTTTTTTATAAGGAAAGATGAACGACATCATCACAGTTGATTTTTTCTGAAGAAGTTAAAATAATTTTTTTATTAATCGGATCAATTGTTTTGATATGACCAAAAAGATGTTTGAAATAACCGTTTTGATAGTATTCAATTGTTATTTCTAAGTGATGATGATAAGCAAAGGCAAGTTGACGGTTAAGCTCTTCAAACTGATCATCGCTTAACAGAGGTTTTTCTTGTTTACCGAGTTTTAATCTTAATTCCTTAATTAGTTCATTATAACCAACTAAAGCATCAAATGGAGCCCATTTGATTAAACCGCGATCAACATATTCAGGCATGGTGACCACCCACCATTTTCTTTCGTGCTTTTGCAGTTGAGGCTTCAAGTTCAGAAGAAGCACGGTAAGTTGCGAGATTACCAAATTTAAACTGAATCTCATCAAGCGATTGCCGTAAGGCGTGCTCTTTCATGATTTGCTCAGGGTTGTCGAATAAGGAATATGTTTGAAATTGTTTTTTCCGTAGTTGACTGACGGAAACTTGAATTCGTCGGATTGGATCCCCCTCATAAAACTGGTGGAACAAAGACAGACAAGTCTCATATAAAGTTGTTTCAGATGCAGTGGGTTGTTCTAAAGTGGTTTGCCGGTAGAAACCACCTCCAAAAGCTTTACTATATCCAACCCCTAAATGAACGGTTCTAGCAACTTGGTGAGAAAGGCGGAGTCGTTGAGCGATATCATCGACCATTTCTAAAATAATTTGAAAAATATCGGGGGCATAATAATCATGAAACAATGTTTGACCGACACCATAGCTTTTATCTTTTGCGCGGGTCTTTCCTTTATCTTGAATCAGACTCATATCGATGCCGTGACAATGGTAGTAAAGCTCCTCACCTAAAATACCAAACTGACGTTTTAGTTCTTGTGGTGAATAGTGAGCGATATCACCGATGGTTTGGATACCCAAACGGTTTAATCGTTTTTCCATACGGTGACCAATTCCCCACATTTTTGAAAGAGGAGTGAGAGGCCAAAGTTTATTTGGAACATCATGATAATTCCATTCGGCAATAAATTCTGGTGCTGTTTTAGATTCGATATCAAGAGCGAGTTTGGCAAGGAGCATGTTTGGTCCAATCCCAATTGTTGCATAAAGTTTTGTTTCTTGGTAAATAGCATCAAGAATTTTTTGGGCCAACTTAAAAGGCGTTGTTTGATAGTAATTTAAGTATTCTGTAACGTCTAAAAAGGCTTCATCAACGGAATAAACGTATAAGTCTTCCTCAGCAATAAAGCGCAAATAAACTTCAATAATTTTTGCAGAGTAAGCCAAATACAGTTTCATTCTTGGTTTGGCAATGATTAAATTTTGTACACTTGGAAGTTCAAAAAGACGAAGACGATTTGGAATGCCAAGGCTTTTTAAAAAGGGGCTAACAGCTAAAACAATCGAGCCTCCGCCACGACTTTCATCGGCGACAAGTAACGGTGTCTTAAATGGATCTAAGTTTCGTTCTGCACATTCAACAGACGCATAAAAACTTTTTAAATCAATGCACAGTATATGCCGATGTAATCGATACGCTTCCATTTTTTCACCACCTTTGTTCACCCATTATAACAAGTATTTTTGAAAAAGGAAGAGGGAAAAACGATGATTATAAATGAAAGTGTTACCAGAAAAAGTTACATTAAATCCTTTTGAAAAACGAACAATTTGAGAATCGTTTTAAGAAGGCAATTCCCTAAATTTCATAAAAAAAACAACGACGATATGTTCGCCGTTGTTTCTAAATAAGCAATTTAATTACGCAGTAAGTTTAACGCTAAACGCATATTCCCAATCAGGTAATTTGATGTTGATATAGTCGTTGGTAATTTTATATTTTAAATTCAGCGCTTCAAGACCTTTAATGAAATGACTTAAAGCAATCCCCATATCAATGGCTTGAACATCAAAGTCTAAGCTCTTTTGATAGACTTCACTGCGTTCAACATAAAAGTGAACCGCTTGTTGCTTAACAAGAACACGCCATGGTTGTTTGTTGTCGGCTGAAGGTGCAAGTCTAATCGCTTCAAGGGCTTTAGTCAGTAGATGAGAAGAAGTGAGTGGCTGTTCAAAGGAATCTAAGAAAAACAATTGTTCAAAAGGAAGTCTTTCATCTGCGTGAACATGATCACGTACTTCACTTTCTTTTGCAGATTGTTTTTTGCTTTCATAACCTACAGGTGTAATCGTTGGAATAATGTATTCGTCATGTTTTAAGAAATCAAATTTCTTTCTTGTAAATGTACCACCAAGCCAAACGGTAGCAAGTCCTGCTTGGGTTAAATCTAAAATCATGTTTTCAAAAATAAAGCCGTAATCAACCATTCCATAAAAGGAGTTGTGAATGGCTCCAGCGATGAAAGCTTGAGGGTTTTGAATAAAACCGTAAGTGCCAATTTCGTTTTCTTTTTCTAGATCAATAAAAGGTTCATCAAAAAAAGCAATTTCAATTTGATGACCAAAAGGACCTTCTGTTAGATGATGTGTATCAACAATTTTTTTCACTGTTTTTAAATCTTTTTCTAATAAAGGTTTTTTTAAATATGTCCGCACGGATTTTCGTTGTTTGATGATATCGAGCATGGTGAGCCTCCTCAATTAATTTTTAATCTTTCTTTACTTATATTATAAGGTGAAAACGCTTAAATTTCAATCTTTCCATCCTATTTAAGAAAGATTATAGATTGGTTAAGATAAAAAAACTGCTTAAGTGAGAGCCACTTAAGCAAGTTTCTTTTTATCAATTAACGTAAGGTCTTTTTTCTTCTTCAGGTTCTTCAATAACAGGTCTTGGAACATCTTTTTCAATTTCTTTGGTTTTTTCTTTGCCAAGGTTAAGGTCTTTTTGGAATTCACGGTATTTCTTATAACCACCGTACCCGTCAACACTTAAATACACAGAGCCGATTAAGGCAATAATTAAGAAGAAGACACCAACAAGTCCATAATCAAAGTTTGGGTAGACGGCGATAATTGCGCCGAGTGAAAGAATAACAATATGCATCCAGAATTTGGGCACTTCTGTTTTCTCTCCTAAAAAGACAACCGAGTTAAAGTAGACAAGGGCCCGGGCATAAAAGACAAAGACTAAAGAAAAACGATACACAGCACTCCAAATGGCTTGATTACTTAAATTAGATTGCGAGAAAGCAATATAAATCATCACGGCACCAATGAGTGTGTCAAAAATCACTTCAAGTAAGTTTAAAGTCCGGAGAACTTCTTTATGGAGCGATTTAATTAAAGGATAAACTCTAAATAAAGAAAAGACAACAATTGTTACTCCAGTAATTGCATAAACAACTTCATCAGCAAAAACCATATAAATCCCAACACCAAGTAAAATCGCTGCGAGAATAAACTTTAATAACCAACCATAACCGTATTTAGCTTTTTGCAAGGGAACTACCTCCTTTTATATGACTATAATTGCATTATATAGTAATTTAAGAAAATATTCAATTGTCTTCACCTCAAGAGTCTATTTATAATTTATTTAAAGCAAAGTGGGTCTTTTTTTGAAAAAAAAGCAATTCTTAAAGAAGATTTGTTTTTCATCAATTATTATGTATAATGAATAGGGGCAAAGATAAAGAGGAGTGAAACTATGCGCATTGAAGAAGATTTAAAACTAGATTTTGGTGATGTGTTGATTAGACCCAAACGATCAACTTTAAAAAGTCGTAGAGATGTCGATTTAAAACGAACATATACGTTTAAACACAGTGGTCAAACGTGGACAGGGGTTCCGATTATGGGCTCTAATATGGACGGTGTGGGTGTCATTGAAATGGCTCATGAATTACAAAAACACGATATGTTTACGTGTTTAATTAAAACATATACGCCCGAAGACATTCAAAACACACAACCCGCTTTAAATCCGCAGTTTTTTGCGGTTAGTACTGGAACGAGTGATAAAGACTTTCACAATCTTTTAGCAATTATAAAAGCGACACCAAGTATTCAGTTTATTTGTATCGATGTAGCAAACGGTTACTCTGAGCATTTTGGTAAATATGTTGAAAGAGTTCGCCAAGCTTTTCCAGATAAAACCCTCATCGCTGGAAACGTTGTTACAGCTGATATGACACAAGAACTTATTTTACGTGGCGCTGATATTATTAAAGTCGGGATTGGTCCAGGTAGTGTTTGTACAACAAGAATTCAAACCGGCGTTGGCTATCCACAATTATCAGCAATTATTGAATGTGCCGATGCAGCGCATGGTTTAGGAGCGCATATTATTAGTGATGGCGGCTGCACATGCCCTGGAGATGTAGCAAAAGCATTTGGAGCAGGGGCTGACTTTGTCATGCTTGGAGGAATGTTAGCAGGCCACGATCAAGGTGGTGGACACATTATTACTGAGCACGTCTTCACCGGTCTTGCAGATCCAGTAACGAAAGAACCACTTTTAGAAGAAAAGAAGTACATTAAATTTTATGGAATGAGTTCAGAAACAGCCATGATGAAAAACTTTGGTGAAATGGCAGACTATCGCTCAAGCGAAGGTAAAACGGTTCGGATTCCATATCGCGGTGATGTCAATCAATCGATTCGTGACCTTTTAGGCGGTATTCGCTCGACATGTACTTATGTCGGCGCACCCACTTTAAAACACTTGCCAAGATCAACCACATTTGTTCGTGCTCACCGTCAATTCAACCAAATTTTTGGTGATGGACGCGAAAAGTAAAATAGAGTAAATGTAAAGAGAATTTTTTCTAAAGAAAGAGTTCTCTTTTTCTTTCTTCTAAAGTTAAAAAGCGCTTTCAATTTGGCGATGGGTATGTTACAATATGATTGGATTAAATCAACAATCACTATAAGGAGAATGGATATTGTGAAAGAAAAAGATTACAATGCTTTTTTAATGGCGCAACAACAATTTACAGCGGTTGCGGATAACATTAATTTAGATGCAAGTGCACGGGCCCTTTTGCTTGAACCTGCTCAAGAAATCCACGTGACCATCCCCGTTAAAATGGACGATGGAACGACACGTGTTTTTAAAGGTTTCCGCATCATTCATAACGATGCACGTGGTCCTGCTAAAGGTGGCATTCGGTTCCATCCAGATGAAACTGCTGATACAGTGAGAGCTTTATCAATGTGGATGACATGGAAATGTGCTGTCGTTGATATTCCGCTTGGTGGCGGTAAAGGTGGAATCATTTGTGATCCAAGAGAAATGTCTTTAGGCGAACAAGAAAGATTATGCCGTGGCTATATTCGTAAAATTGCCAAATTAATGGGACCCATTCTTGACGTACCTGCACCAGACGTTTTAACAAATGCGCAACATATGTTATGGATGCTTGATGAATATGAAACCATTTTTGGTGGTCATTATCCAGGTGCTATCACTGGTAAACCTGTTGGCATGGGTGGTTCAATTGGTCGTGCAGAAGCAACCGGTTACGGTGTTATTTATACAGTTAGAGAAGCTTTAAAGCGAATGAATATTGATATTAAAACGACAACAGCATCACTTCAAGGTTTTGGTAAAGTCGGGAAACATGCCGCTGCTTTATTTGAGCAAATGGGTGGAAAAGTAATTGCAGTCAGTAGTTGGGATAATGATGATAAGAAATCATATACCTTTAGAAATAAAGACGGTATCAACATTCAAAAACTAGATGAAATTACAAATGCTTATGGAACCATCGATAAAAAGTTAGCTGTTGATGAACTTGGCTGTGAAATTTTACCTGGTGATGATTGGGTTAAACAAGATGTCGATATTTTAATGCCATGTGCAACAGAAAACCAAATTACGAAAGACAATGTCAATGAAATCGCTCCAAGAGTAAAACTCATCGCAGAAGGCGCAAACGGACCAACAACACCAGAAGCAGATGCAGTTATTAAAGCACGTAATATTTTCGTTATTCCTGACTTCTTATGTAACGCGGGTGGAGTAACGTGTAGTTACTTTGAGCAAGTTCAAAATAATACAAACTATTATTGGGACTTAGACGAAGTCATGACGAAGCTTGATACAAAAATGACGGATGCCTTTAGGGGCGTCTACGATCTTGCTCAAGCAAAAAATTTATATATGCGAGACGCTGCTTATGCCATCGCGATTGAAAGAGTTGCTAAAGCCGTTAAATTAAGAGGCTGGATTTAAAAAAGATTTGATATTTACCCTTTTTTAGTCTATAATAGAAAGAAAAAAGGAGCTAAAAATGAAAAAATATGAACACCTCATGGTTTTGGGAGCTCTAGCTGCTAGTATTCTTATTATTCTCACGATTTTCTTTCCAGCATTGAAAAATGATAATACTATAATAATGAATGGATTAAAAGCCACCTTTGGTGGTGAAATCGTTTCTTACGGTTCCTTCCTTTCTGGAAAAGTGAACTTTAACGTTCTTAATCTCTTAGCTTTCATTTTACCGCTTACCGCAGCCGTTTTACTATATTACGGCAGCGTTAAAAAACGCAAACAAAAAATGTTTAACTTAAGTTTGAATCTCTTTGCAATCGCAACTTTCATCTTTTCTGTTATTGTTTTTGCAGACTTTGGCTTGTACACTACAGGAACAGGAACGTTGTTAGGGATGACAGAAACTTTTGATTATACAGGTGCTAAACAGGCTTACGGTATTGTCATCGCACTTGTTGCAGCAACGACGGGTTCCGTCTTATCAATTGTCCATTTGGTTTCAAAGTTTTCAAAACGCTAATGAAATAAATTTCCAAAAAACAAAAATACCAATCTTTTCGTTAAGATTGGTCTTTTTTTAGTTATACTAAAAGTAAGCAAGGAGGCAGATGACAATGAGACGATTATTTAGCTTACTGGCATTCATAACCCTTTTGGTCATTCTTCAAGGGTGTGAAGTCCAACCTAATTTAAAAACAATCGAGCTTGAAGTTGACTTTGAGACAAAAACCATTACATCATCAATGGATGGTTTTGCGGCAACTTTCCAAAAAAATGATCAATACCATTTAACAATTCAATTGGAGGGGAATCTGACATTCAATCGTGATTTTAAACTTTATCTGAACGAAACATGGATTCACCCATCTAGATATACAATTGAGGAAAACACTCTACATTTTTCTTTTTATCAATTAGAAGATCCTAAAGTGGATGGTAAAGTAAGTCACGTTCAACTTGCGATTGATTTTGAAAATCAAAGTTTTTTAAATCAATATGATTATTTTCAAGTCATCCTTGAAGAAAATGATCAATATCTCCTTAAAGTTCTTTTAAATGAGGGAGAAGTGTTCGCAGAAAATGTGACATTAAAAATCAATGATTGGCTAGTACCTGAAACGAAATACACCCAATTAGAAAACCAAATCCAACTCCTTTTCGAATCTTTTGATGAAATGAATCCTGAGGCTCTTGCCAAGGTAAATGTTCAGTTTATTTTAAATGGGGGCATGTTAACAGCCGCTGATTTTGAAACCATCAACCCAGATTATGTTTTAACGATTGAAGCACGAAATAGTGCCCATGGGCAACAAGTTTCTTTAATTACAACCAAAGATTTAGTGTTGCGTTATTATCATAAACTATTTCTTAAATTTAACGATGTGTATGGTGCCTATCAAGTGGTTGCTGTTGATCCTTCGTTAAAACCAACAACTGATTTTAAACACATTGATTATGATTATATTATTGCCGTTCCGCAGTATTATCAAAATGAAGGTGTTTTACAAAAAATAACAGCTTTTACAACTGAAACTGAAAAACTTCAATTTGTTGTTTTTGATCAAGAGATATCGACATATACTTCAGGACCTTTGCTCGCACAACTTTATCCTGAAGATTTAATTGGTGTTGCCTTTACAAAGCAGTTTACTGAAGCAGCATCATTACCGATTCCTGTTCGTGATGAATACCGCTTTAGCGGTTGGTATGATGGTGTCGAACTGTATGAAACATATTTGGGATATCAAGTCAAAAATGCACCTGCTGGACTTGTTTTAGAAGCTGTTTGGGAGGGGTTTACCTTGCAAGAACTATACCAACAATTAGATGAACTCATACCTGATGAAACCCACCACAACTTAAACTTACCAATCACATTTAGTCATTATCAAATTGAATGGGCATCCTCTCATGAAAATATTATTAATTCAACAGGTCATTTTAATCGCCCCTTTACGACCGCCTCTGTGCGTTTAACGGCTCATATCACAGGACCTGAAACTGATTTAACAAAAACGTATGATGTCATCGCTCTACCATATAAGTCCTTAGACAAACCGATCGCATCAAGTTATATATATCGCGGTTACGATTTAGTTGATGATAACTTCTTTGAAACTTTAGATATTATTAATACCGCTTTTGTTTTAGCAGATGCGAGCGGAAATTTATATGACCCAGGTAATTACTTACATTCTGTTAGCACACACATTATGCCCAAAGCAAAACAACATGGAAACTGGGTTTTAATGTCTGTGGGGCCTGGAACCAGTTGGTCTTCGATTGTTGCAACTCCAGCACGAATTGAAACATTTGCCAATGATATTGTTCACTTTATTAATACATATGGTTTTGATGGTGTTGATATCGATTGGGAAACTCCAACGACTGGTGAGGCGACAAGATATACAAAATTAATGGAAGCTGTGTATGAAAAGGTGAAGGCCAACAATCCTAAACATCTTGTAACAACCGCAATAACGGGCGGCATTTGGCAGCCACAAAAATACGATTTAACGAACTCCATTGCATACTTAGATTATATTAACATTATGACTTATTCAATGATGAGTAACTCCGGTGTGTACCAAAACCCACTGTATCGCCAATTAACGAATCATTCAAGTTTTGGTGCAGGAAGAACGTTAAACACAGCATCCATTGATGAAAGTGTTAAAGATTTTAAAAATACATATGGAATTGATTATAGTAAACTTATTGTCGGATTGGCTTTTTATGGAGTTAAACAAATCCGAACATATAACTCAGAGACTGATTCGTATACAGCATGGGTTTTTAGTGGCACTTCACCGGGATATCATGAAATTGTCAATCAATATTTAAGTAATCCAAATTATACCGAAGTTTACGATCGTGGAGCCGGTGTTCCTTACTTAATTAAAAACGATGGTACCGTGTTCATTTCCTACGACAATCCAAGATCAATTATTGAAAAAGGAAACTATGTCATTGACAATGGCTTAGCAGGGATGATGTACTGGGAACAAGGAAAAGATAATTCAGGAATTTTACTGAGTGCCTTACGTACTGTATTAGAAAAATAAACGAAAAAGCCAATCAATGGATTGGCTTTCTTTATGATATACTAATAACAAATGAGGTGGTTATTTGTATCAAAAAATTATTCATGATAAAAATATGGAACAACCCATTAGAGATTGGTTGAAGCAATTTCAATTATCTAATAAAAACGTGTATCTTTTAGAGCACGATAAAAAGGTCAAAGTCAATCAAAATGTTGTTAACAATCGTTATTTGTTAAAAAAAGGCGATGTGATTACCATTGATTTTTCAAATATTGTTGCCCAAAAACCCGCACCTTTCCGTGGTGATATCGATGTTATTTATGAAGACGATGAACTGTTAGTTGTTAATAAACCAACAGGTTTGCTTGTTCATAGTGACGGCGTCAGTAAAGATTCGTTGACCAATCGCATTGCTTTTCATTATCAAGACGATGCCTACCCAATCTTACCTGTTCACCGATTAGATTTAGCGACGGAAGGATTAATGGTTTTTGCGAAAAATCCCTTAGCTCTGGCGTATTTGCAACATCAATTTAGTGAGCGACAAGTTGATAAAATTTATGAAGCTTGGGTATGGGGAAAAATGGAAAAAACAAAAGGAACGATCCGATTACCGATTGGAAAAGACCGCCATAGTTCAAAACAAAGAGTTGTAAAAACGGGTAAACCCGCACAAACAATGTATGAAGTTATACAAACAACGGCCAATCAGACTCAATTGAAAATTCAAATTAAAGAAGGACGGACCCACCAAATCCGTGTCCATTTGGCTCATATTGGTCACCCCATTGTTGGAGATTTATTATACGGCAACAAACGAAGTGAAAAGATGGCCCTCATCTTTAAGGAGATGACATTTTCTCATCCTTGGACAAAAAAACCGTTAACGATTATAAAAGGAGAGTGAAATCATTGAATACACTAGCCTTAAGAAATATCTTTTTAAAGCAATTTGATCTTGTTGGTATTATTCGGACAGAAGATTATTTGATGGAAGCTAAAAAAAGACGAAAAGATGTCTTTGATCATCCTTATCCAACACTTGTTGTTTTAGGATTAAGATATCCTAAACGCTTTATCAATTCAACGGAAACTGATTTTGTCTCCTCTTTTTATACGTTTGGAAAAGACTATCACTTAGTCATGCAAGCAAGAATCAAAGATGTAATGGCATCATTAGATGTTGCTTATGAAGCCAACGTCGATAGTCATCCCTACGATGAGAGACTAGCTGCGGTGATGACGGGTTTAGGCTTTTTTGCTAAAAACCAATTAATTATAAACGAAACTTTTGGTTCATACCTTTTTTTAGGAATGGTTTTTATTGATATAGAGTTAAAGGAGCCTTATCTTTTAGAAGTTAATGATGATTGTGGGACATGTACTAGATGTATTGAAGCGTGTCCAACAGGTGCGCTTTTTGAGGGGGGCTACGATAAAAGTAAATGTATTAGTTTTTATAATCAAGAAAAACAACCAGTAACAGAAGAGCAAATGTTAAAAAACTATCAACTTTTCGGGTGTGATATTTGCCAAATTGTTTGTCCGAAAAATATTAAAAAAGGTAACTTTGTTCACGATGAGTTTCAGCTTTCTGGGAAAGAAATGGTTTCGGTTGTCGATCTTTTCACATTAACGAATAAAACATTTACTAATAAATATCGTGACATGGCGTATTTATGGAAAGGCAAAACACTTTTAATGAGAAATGGGTTAATGCTGATGTATAGACAAAAGAACACACGTTACTTATCACTAATTGAAGAATCGTTAACTAGCAATAAACCCGAGTGGTACGTTCATACAGCAGAAAAAGTGCTTCGTTATCTCAAACAATTTGAATAAATAACCCAATGACCTCCATGGAGGTCTTTTTATTGTTTAGTAATATATATACAATGGTATTGCATTATGAATGGTAGTGTGATAAAATAATGGCAGGTGATAAGATGAATACGCAATTTAAAAAAGGAATTATAGAACTGTGTGTATTATCGATACTAGCTGAAGCTGACCATTATGGTTACGGCATCATTTCACAACTTTCACAACACATAGATGTGAGTGAAAATGCAATATACCCAATTTTAAGGCGTTTAACAAAAGATGCCTATTTTACGACCTATTTAAAAGAATCGCCAGAAGGTCCACCCCGTAAATATTACCGAATGACAAAAAAAGGATTTCAATATTACTTGAATTTACGTGGTGAGTGGGACGAATTTATTGGCGGCGTTTATCATATTATTCATAAAGGAGGAAAAAACATTGACCAGATATCTCGAAGATTTACGGAAACATTTACAAAAACAAAAAATGAGTCCTAGTGACATTGACGAAATTATTAGTGATTTTACGGGTCTTCTCGAGGAAGCCATTGAAGAAGGACTAGATCCAAAAGATTTGATTAACCAATTTGGTGATCCTAAGAAAGTAGCAGAAGAACTTAAACAAGATACATCAGAAACACCATTATTAGATGCGATCTCTTTTCAAGATTGGTATCGACCAGAAGAAGGATATGATGTGTCGATTCATCTATTAAATGAAGATATAGAAGTTTCTCTTCATGATCAACCCACCATTGAAGTGATTTTAATGAGTGCGAAAGATATGAAACATTATGACATCAAATTTGAAAATAATAAACTTGATATTCAGCGACAAAAAAACTTATCTGCCTGGTCTTTCATTATTCGTAGGGAGCCAAAAGTAAGATTGTTGTTGAAATTACCTAGTTTAATTGGAGCATCCACCTTTTTTCTTAAAAATGTAAGTGGTGATATGCATTTTAGAGATGTAGATGTTAAGCATTTAAATATTCAAACAACGAATGGTGACTTTGATTTAAAAAGATCCGTGTTAGATAGCTACAAGCACCATAGTGTCAATGGAGACTTGGAGTTAACAGATGTCGAAACAAGGCGGGCTGATGTATCTACTGTCAGTGGTGATATCCAAATTGAGAAGGCAAAAATAACAGGTGATTTAAATTTACATACAGTGAATGGCGATGTGAAACTTGAAGAAATTCAGACAGAATCATTGGATTTTCATACTGTTAATGGGGATTTAAAAGGGAAGGAAGTTTACCCTAAGATGTTAAAGTTTGCTTCAATCAATGGTGATTTCAAACTTAAAAACAAAGTTTTATCAGATATTAAAGTGATTAAACAATCGACAATCAATGGAGATTTAAAAATATCCCATTAAAAAAAGGCAAATGCCTTTTTTTTATAATGAATCTTTAACAATTTTTTTAGAAAGCGGAGAAACATCAAAAGCTTGAGCATAATCTGTTCGAACTTCTAAGCCTCTAACAGTCATTAAAGCTTCGTAATAGGCCTTATATTTGAAAGAAGGGCTATTTAAGGCAAACCAATGTGTTGAGATTGCTTCTTGCCATAACTTAAAACCGGCCTCACTTACTTTTACATATGTGTAGGGATTAAAATCGGTTGGGTCTTCCCAATTTTCAGCGTAATATGGACCACTAGCAAAATGAGGAGCCAGTTTACGTTTAAAACCGGATAGAGCAGCATAAAATTGTGCGTCCTTAACAATATGATGGGTTGCCTCATGATCTTTATGCATCGAATGTTTCCAATGAGTAATTAAAACATGAGGTTGGTATTCCCGAATGAGATCTGCAACTTTAAATTTTATTTCATCGTCCACAACTAAGGTACCATCATCGTAAGGAAGGACAATACTATGCCCGTTTAAAGCATCAGTAAAAGCTTTAGCTTCACGAATCTTTTGTGTTCGGTAAGTTTCTAAATCAATATGAGGTGGATGGCCTTTTTCGCCGGCTGTTAAAGCGACAGTAACAATCGTATGCCCTTCTAAAGCCATCGATGCTAAAACACCTCCTGCAGTTAATTCCATATCGCCCACATGGGCGCCAATTGCCATAATTATTTTTTTCATATTAATATTCCTTTCGTAAATTATTCCATGAACGGACAATTTGAAAACCTTCATTTTCATAAATCTTTCGTGCCGGATTTGTTTCACCTGTAAAAAGACTCATATAATGTGCACCTAGTTGACTTAAATGATAACATAAACTTGAGAAAAGGATTTTGCCAACCCCTTTTCCGCGATATTCATTAGAAACGCCAATGCCATTAAAATACCCTCTTAAACTTGGTTGAACCGCTAAAGGACCAGCAAAGCCAATGACTTTTTGATTGTGATGAGCAATGAGTATGGGTTGTTTTCGTGTTGCAGCTAGAAGCAGATCTTTCTCCCAAACATCGTTGTTAAGTTCTTGAAAAAAAGTGTTAAACCCGTGATGAACATGTTCGTCATAAAGTGAAAAGCCAATACCTTCTTGCTTTAGATTTGCCATCCGTTTTTGAATGTCTTCGCTATAAGTATAGTTAAGAATCGAATGATAATAACTATTTTGTTTTGCGAAAACGGTAAACCCCAGCGATTCAAAAAAAGGAAGAGCTTGATTTTCAGTATCAACACCAGGTGTGTTTGGGTGATCATGATTGTTGGTATCAGGAATCAACCATTCAAATTGAATAGGATTAAAGAAAACAATATCAATTGTTTTTACAGAGGGTTCTATTTTCTGAACGCTGTCTTGAAAATGATGAAACAGTTGTGTGCCTAGTTTTTGTCTTCGGGAAGATGCTGCTACAACAACCATGGTTAGATATGCTTTTTGCCGTGATGGATAAGTCACACCACTTATGAAACCAAGAGGCAACTGATCGTCTAAAATGATGAAAGAAAGGACATCATAATTATCTGCTTGATGCGGGAAAAATTTGTCTTTAAAAGTTTCTAATGTAAGAGGTTTATATAAAAAGGATGTTTGTTTCGTTTCTTCATTAAATAAGGCTAGTAAAGACTCTAGATGATGATTTTGTAAGGGTTCAATTTTTATCACAACATATCACCTCACTTGATTTACTTTGATTATATCAAAAAGGAAACTGGATAATTAATTTTATCGTTTTTCAAAAATAATTTTCAAAAAAAAGGCTAAGAAATTTATTTTCTTAGCCATGTTTTCATTTCTTGTAACAATTCATGTGTAAGCTGATGACCATTTTTAGTAAAAAAAGTAATAACATCAGCATCTTGTTCAGTAAACAACATAATTAACTGCTCAGTTGTTTCAATCGTTGTTAAAGGATCGTTTTCACCAGCACCGATAAATAATTTAGTGTCTTCTAAAGATGGCCGATTATTGGGGATATTAGGAATAATAGGGTGTGATAAAATAGCTTTCTTTAAAGTGTTATAGTGAAAAAGGTAATTCACAAGGATGTTCGCCCCATTTGAAAAACCGAATGCGGTCACTTTATCTAAAGCAAATCCGTAGTGGTGACTTGCCCATAAAATAAAATTATGGAGTTCAAGTGTTCTTTGATTTAAATCTTCCACATCATAGACGCCAGGAGAAAAACGTTTGAAAAAACGGGCCATTCCATTTTCGACAACCGATCCACGGATACTTAAAAGATTGGCTTTCTCATTTAAAAAGAAACCCATGTCGAGCATGTCTTTTTCATTACCACCCGTACCATGCAAAAGAAGGATGGTTTCTTCACTTTCACCTTTTCTAAAGAGATGAATCATTTGAGTTTCCTTCCTCGTTGATGATTGTTTCACTTCTAAGGCCTAGCGTTTTTAACAACGTTAGAGTAGAAGCTAACTCATTTGCGTCAAAATCGTGAAATAATCGAGTTACGAATGCTTCGTGAATTGGAAACAACTTTTCAATCAGTGTTTGCCCAGATGGTGTGAGTTCTAAATAAACAATTCGTCGATCATTCTCATCCGTTTTTCTTTTAATAAATTGCTTTTGACACAACTTATTTGCAGCATAGGTTGCTGAACTGTTTGCCAAAAGGAGCTTTTGGCTAACAGCTTGCATTGTTTGTTTTCCTTTATGGTAAAGAGTTTCCAAAAGGCCAAACTCAGTTGTATTGATACCGTATGTTTCAATTTCTTTTTTGAGTGCTTCCTTTAAGGAATTGGAAGATCTTAAGATAATCGTTACTGCTTTAAGTGCTTGGTTTTCGGATGGCATTATAAATACTCCTTTTCGAAGGTTTTAGTACTTCGAACTGTATCAAAATGACGGACAGTCTTTTCAACATAATCGCGTTGATTTCTAAAGCGTGGTGGTAGTGCTAAGGTTTCTCCTAAAATTTCATAACTTTCTTCATCATCGATAAAGCCAGGCCCTTCTGTTGCAAATTCAAAAAGAATCCCTGGATGTAATCTTGTATAAAGAGATTGGAAGTAGAAGCGATCAACAAAACCAGAGTTACGAGCACCAAATTGATCTAAGCGATGAGTCCATGCATAGATAGCCTCCTCATCAAAGACTCTAAAAGCCACATGATGGACACCCCCATAACCTAAGCGAGCTTGGGGCAAATCGGTTGTTTTAGTGACAATAACAGACGCACCATTTCCACCTTCACCCATTTCATATAACGTGACATCACCTATTTCGGCCGTTTTTTTCATTAAAAGAATTTCAGTTAAACGTTTCTCCATGTCTTCAGGCCAACTTGTGTTTAAATAAATAGGGCCGAGACCAGTAATTGCGAACTCTAAAGGAATGGGGCCTTTTTGCCATGGTATTCCAGAGGCAACACCGGTGTCTTTTTCATCAGAGAAGAGGGCATAAGGTTGATCGTCAAAATCGTAAAAATAAAGTGCTTTACGTCCAAAAATTTCAACGATCTCTTCATATTTTACTTTGTATTTATCAAATCGTTTGACCCAATATGACAAGGATTCATCATTTGGAACTCTAAAACTTGTTCTTGCAATTGAATTTGTTCCAGGCATCGCTTTACTCATCCCTTCAAAATCAAAGAAGGTAATGTCTGTTCCAGCTTGTCCTTTATCATCAGCAAAAAAGAGATGGTACGTGCTAATATCGTCTTGATTGACTGTTTTTTTAACTAAACGCATCCCAAGGATGTATGTAAAGAAATCATAAATTTTTTCAGCGCTACTTGTTATCGCTGTGACGTGGTGAATACCAATTAATGGGTCCATAAAAGATCCCTCCTTCGATTTTACTTTATCAAAAGAGGGAAGTCGTTACAAGCTAAATGCTTCGATATCGAAATATTAGAAATGAAAATAATATAAAGGTCGGATTTTTAATTATTTTTTAGTAAAGAAGTTAAGAATTTTTGGGACTTCTTTTTTCTTACCAAAAATGAAAATATCATCATTAGGCATTAAAATGGTTTCCTTATTTGGTAAGATAACGTGGTCATCTCTCTCAATAAGAAGGAGATTGATTTTAAAACGTGTTCGTGAATCTAAGTCCACCAGTTTTAAAGGTGCAAAATCAGCATCGATTTTAACTTCGTATACATCGTAATCATCTTTAATATTAAAATAATCGACCACACTACCTGAAGCAATCTTATTGGCAACCCGTTCACTTGCGATTGCAAGAGGTGATACAACATCGGTTGCACCAACGAGTTTTAATACTTTTGCATAATCTTCGTCGTCTGCTCGTGCCGTAATATGCTCAACACCAATTTGTTTGAGTTTAATAATAGTAATAATGCTAGAAGTTAAATTGCTTCGATCGTTTTGACCAATGGCTACAACCGCATTATCCACATTGGCAATGCCAGCATCCTTTAAGGCTTCCTCATCTGTTGAATCAATAACAAAGGCATTGGTAACAAATTCACTTGCTTTTTTTACAAACTCTTTGTTTTGATCGACGGCTACAACATCAATATTTAATTTACTAAAACTTTCGACTAAATTTAATCCAAAACGGCTTAAACCAATAATAGCTACACTTTTTTTCATAATCTCACCTATCCAATAATCATTTTTTCTTCAATATATTTAATATGATAAAGTTCTTTTTTATACCAATTTCGATTTAGTAAACTTAAAACTGTCAAAGGTCCAACTCTTCCTATAAACATAACAACAATAAGAGTTATTTTAGAGCCTGAAGCTAATGAAAAGGTTAAGCCTTTTGAAAGACCAACGTTAGCAAACGCAGAGGTTGTTTCTAAAAGAGCGGTTTCTAATGAAGTTGCGTTAAAGTGAAGAAGGAGTAGAGTCGCGACAACAATAATCAATAAAGCAGTAAATACTAAAGTTGCGGCACGATAACGCGTCTCTTCACCAATAAAGCGTTTAAAAGCTGTTGGTTGTTTGCCTTTTGCAAAACTAAACAAGTTACTAAACATAACAAAAATGGTTGTAGTTTTTACTCCCCCACCAGTTGAAGATGGAGAAGCACCAATAAACATTAAAATCATAAAAATGAGGGTTGAAAAACTCGAAATGGTTTGCATGTTAATGGTTGAAAAACCAGCTGTCCGTGCTGAAACGCTCATAAAAAAAGCTTGAATCCAAGTGAAAGATGTCTCTGAAAGTTTAAATAATAATAAGCCAAAGGTCCATAAGCAAAGATTCATCAATAAAACAACTTTAGAATGCAAAGATAGTTTTCTTAAAGATTTTTTTTCAAAAAGTTCATCAATCACGATGAACCCCAAGCCACCAAGCATAATTAAGATAGATGTATTCATATTTAACAACAGGTGGTTTTGGTAAAATTGCATACTTAAGGGTCCAAACAAATCAAAACCAGCATTATTAAAGGAAGAAATAGCATGAAAAGCACTTAAGCCTAGTGCTGTTTTTGTATCATATTCGGGTAGAAAAACAAACAAATTGATTATAAAACCTAATAATTCAACGGCAAAAGTAAACAAAACAATTTTAATTACGAGACGTACTAAACCTGACAAATGGTTTTGGTTTAAGCTTTCTTTGATTAAAAGTCGATTACTAATGCCTATTTTAGCCCCTAATAAAATTAAAATAAAAACAGATAAAGTAACGACACTTAAGCCACCCACTTGAATTAAAATCGCTAAAGTGACTTTTCCAAAAGGGCTTAAAACAACACTTAAATTCGTAATCGGTGAAAGACCTGTAATCGTAACTGCAGATGTTGCGATAAAAAAACTGTCAATAAAAGTTAAAGATTCATTTGTTTTTGTTGCCATCGGTAGTGCTAAAAGAATGCTCCCAATAACAATAATTGTTAGAAAAGACAAGATGATAATGAGGTAAGGCGAAAGTTTTTTCATAGATGACTCCTTATCATTTTAAGTGAGTTGATAAATCACTTAAAACATGGTTATATTATATTCCTTCTTTTTCTTTTTTGCCACCGTTATTCCTTCTTTATAAAAAAACCTTAAACGTAATTGCTAGTTGGGGCTAACAATTTGTTTAAGGTAGAAAGATTAATCTTTTTTATTTTGTCTTAAGAGAATCGTCTTTTCGATATCGATAATTTGGTTTTCGTCTAAAATTAAATCACCTGAATTGGGACCTCGCCAAATTTGGATATCTTTGAACCATTCGTTTAAAAACGATTTGTTTGGCTCAGGAATCATTTTTAAATGGGTAACCAAAGCATTGATATGAACAGGCGCATAATCTGTATGTTCAATACATAAATTAAAATGAAGCGGGCTATCAAGAAAAATATAATGAGTATGTCCATGGCCGTTAATGACACCTGGCTCAACGGGGACGGGCTCATGACTTAAGACAATTCGTTCATGAATAAACACTGGAGTTTGATAAACAGTTTTAAAATATTTTTGGTAAAAAGACAAAGGCAAAGTGTCGTGGTTACCTAAAATGACAGATTTCTTACCCTTTAGTTTTGGCAAATACTTTTTTAAATAGTTTTCTTTACCTAAATCACCAAGAAAAATAACACGATCACGTGATTTTACCATACTGTTATAACGTTTGATAAAACTATCAATGTATGCTTCTTTTGATGAAAAATGCTTTTTATAAATTTTTTCAAACATGCTGTCTGAACCAAAATGAATGTCGCCAACAACCCAAGCAATCATCTTGTCACATCCTTTGATATCTTTTAATTAATTTAGTATAACACGAAGACGGTTTTACTTCAACTTATCAAAAATAAAAGCTGTTTAACGGTAAAATGGAAGTCTTTTAGTAATGTTTCTTTATTTAAAATGCATTTTATAATGAAAATTTCATTTTTTCGGCTACAATATAGTAAATTTAATTTAAAGGAGAACGTGCTTATGATTGAGTTAAAAGGGATAAGCCGGATTTACAAATTGAAAAGAAGTGAACCCGTTCATGCATTAAATAAAATTGATTTAGTGTTTGGCAAAAAGGGCATGGTTTTTGTCCTAGGGAAATCTGGTTCAGGAAAATCGACACTTCTAAACGTTATTGGTGGACTCGATAAATATAACGAAGGAGAACTCATCGTTAAAGGTAAATCAACAAAAGCTTTCCGCCAAAGTGATTTTGACTCTTATCGTAACACGATGATTGGTTTTATTTTCCAAGATTATAACGTTTTAGATGAATTTACTGTGGCCCAAAATATTGGACTTGCTTTGGAGTTGCAAGGCAAAAAAGCGACATCCGAAAATATTTCTGCTATTTTAAACCAAGTTGACTTGGCAGGATATGGTCGAAGAAAACCAAACGAATTGTCCGGTGGACAAAAACAAAGAGTAGCCATCGCAAGAGCGCTAGTCAAAAATCCAGAAGTGATTATGGCTGATGAGCCGACCGGCGCATTAGACTCAGTGACGGGGAAACAAGTTTTAGAGACATTGAAGAAATTATCAGAAACGCGCTTGGTTATTGTTGTTTCTCATGATCGTGAATTTGCGGAAACATATGGCTCAAGAATTATTGAATTTAAAGATGGTGAAATTATTAGTGATGTCACCAAAGTTGATAACGAAGCGAGTCAAAAACAAGAAATTGAGTATAATGATAAGAAAATAGTTGTGAAAAGAGGTTATACTCTAACAGCGTTAGACGTTAAGGTTATTAATGAGTATTTAAAAAACCAAACGAGTGATACAGCAATCGAAAGAGCTTTGAGCGGACATACATTTGTTGATACAGATCATGAAAAAATTTCGATTAGCGACGAACCGTACCATTCGATTAAATCAAAACTACCATTTAAGTCATCACTTAAGGTAGGAGCAAGCTCACTGAAGCATAAAACGTTTCGTTTAGTTATTGCCATTATTTTAGCAGCAGTGGCTTTCGCTTTGTTCGGTATCACGGATACAATGGGTAGTTTCGATAAACATAAAGTAACGACTGCATCCATTAGTGATTCAAACATTAACTATGTTGGATTATCAAAAATGGCGCAATCATCACATAACGCCCTTAAATTTAACAATGATGATATTGTCATTATGAACCATGATTTTCCAGGATTAAAGTTTAAACCTGTCTATCTTCCTGATGATGCGTACTTAGATTATAGTCTTTTTCTCTTTGGACGAATTAAAACCGAAGATCAACGGCTTGATTTACCAACGTTTTCCGGATTTTATGAATTGACCACACAAGATATAAGCGCCTTTCAAATGGATCTAATGGGAAACAGTCGCTTACCGCAGGCGGACAATGAAATCGTTATTTCGAAATATAATTTTGATCTTTTCCAAAAATACAATTATCGGGATTATAGCGATCCAACAGTAGAAGTTAATATTAATAACGTCAACGATATTTTAAACAAAACGATTACTTTTAATAATCAAAACTTCTTTACCGTTGTTGGTGTTGTTGATACTCATTTTGATTTAGGTCGTTATAGTGCTTTAAAACAAACGCCAGACAATATGATTTTTAATTATTTCCTCTCAGCAGAGTATATGACAGTTCGTGAGTATAGTCATCATAACTTGGTTTTTGTTAATGATGGTTATATTGGACGTAATAAAGTAGATAATGGTATCAATACCAATGAGTTATATTCTCAACATTTTATTTTAACAGACGATACCAATGATTTTTATTTTACCTATTTTAATAAAGTGAGCAAATATAATAGCTCAGAAATTGTTTTCCTAAAAGGGAAAAATAAAAATAACTTAGCGAAAACAGATATTATTATTTCAAGAAATACGATGGATCGTGTCAATTCTTATACAACGGATTTTTATGACACATATGGCGATTTTGTAAGTAATCATATACAAACATATATTAGTACCTTGTCAGTTGCTCAGCTAGATATCTTGATTAAGCGATACGATTCAAGCTTTGATACGTTTGCCAATGTTCCGATTGCTGAGCGTCCAACCATTTATCAAAATCTATATTATGCATATTATTCTTATCGAGGCCAAGAAGACAACGGCGTTGGTCGTTTGCCTCAAGAACTTTATGATGAAGCAGAACAAGCATTTTATAATAACTATAATCCTTTCGAGATCGCACTAAAAATTTCGACATATAGTCAAATTGTGACAGAAGAGTTTGTTGATTTAAACGTTGTAGGCTTTTTTAACACCGATCCAGATGATTATAATGCACCAAACGTTGTTGCTTTATCTGATGCACAATTTGCCGATCTAGTCGATGTGGTCCCTGGGGATTATCAGTCTTTACTTTCAGCAATCGATCCAACACAACTAAGCATCATTCAAAAACTAGTGAACCAACATTATACGAAAGGGCAAACGGTTTATGTATACAACAATGAGATTACCGTTACCTTATCAAATGTGAATGGTTTTATTGAGAGTTTAGCACAAATTTTCTTATACGTGGGGATTTCTTTTGCCGTTTTCGCCTCGCTTTTACTCTTTAACTTTATTTCCACGAGTGTTTCATATAAGAAAAAAGAAATTGGTATCTTACGTGCAATTGGCGCCAGAGGTCGAGATGTTTTAGGAATTTTTACGAAAGAATCCACTATCATTGCTTTAATTAACTTTACCTTAGCCATCGTTGGGCTCATTGCCACAGCCATTATTATTAATAAGCAAATAGAAACAGAGTATGGCATTGCGATATCCATTCTTCAACCTGGTGTTAGACAAGTTGCCCTCATGTTAGCTGTTACTTTGTTTGTTGGTTTTGTTTCAAGTGCTCTTCCTGTTTCAAGAATTGCGCGGAAGCGGCCCATTGATGCGATTCGTCAAAATTAATATAAGAAAAAGAGTGTTGATTTCAACACTCTCAGACTGTTGAAAAAGTATTTTGATTAATTTCAAGGTACTTTTTTTATTTTTCTCAAAAGTTATATTGTGGGAAACTGAACCTTTATAAATTACTTATATTATTATATAATATAAGTAAAGGGA
>Ga0265293_10003661_pt1 | contig 28259 bp, 28 predicted proteins | sample Munlanlewell138R_FD_192505 | JGI IMG/M metagenome (GOLD analysis project Ga0265293, IMG submission 192505) | Leachate microbial communities from a municipal landfill in Southern Ontario, Canada - Leachate well 138R | ecosystem: Engineered > Solid waste > Landfill > Unclassified | place: Canada...
GCACGGCACGCACGAGCCACCAGCCTAATCGGATCCGGCCGAGAACCCGCCTTTGTGAAACCCGCCATTGTGCGCGAGCGTGCGCAAACCACGGGAAGTTTGCGGCGTGTCGGGCGGGGGCGCGCCCGTTCGCGCTGACAAGGGGAGGGCTTCAGGCGATGCTGCGCAGGACGGCGAGCACGCGGTCGATCAGCGGGGAGGCCGTGGCCATCCGGGCCGCCACCAGTTCGACGCCCAGCGTGGACGGCTCCAGCGGCAGGTAGCGCACCCCGGCGACGTCCAGAGCCGCGGTCGGGTCCGGCACCACCGCGGCGCCCAGCCCGGCGGCCACCAGGGTCACCAGCGTCGAGGTCTCCATCACCTCGTGGCGGATCCGCGGGACGAACCCCGCGTCGGCGCAGATCGCCGACAGCATGCTGCCCATCACCGACCGGCCGCCGCCGGCGTGGGCGACGAGGTCCTCGTCGCGCAGATCGGCGACCCGCAGCGCGGTGCGCCCGGCGAGGGGATGGCCGTCGGGCAGCGCCACCAGCAGCCGGTCCCGGCGCACCACCTCGGTGCGCACACCGGGATGCTGCACCGGCGGGCGCAGCAGCGCCAGGTCGATCTCGCCGGCGGTCAGCGCGGCCAGCTGCGCCGGGGCCAGCATCTCGCCGCGGACCCGGACCTCCACGCCCGGCAGGGCCTCGCCCAGGGCGCGGACCAGCAGCGGCAGCAGCGAGTAGGTCGCCGAGCCGACACAGCCGATGGCCAGCAGCCCCTCGGTGCCCTCGGCGATGCGCCGGGCCTGCTCGCCGGCGTCGTCGACGGCGTCGAGGATTCGCACCACGCGCTGCAGGTAGGCCGCGCCGGCCGGGGTCAGCTCCACGCTGCGGGTGGTGCGGATCAGCAGCGCCACCCCGAGCTCGGTCTCGAGTGCGCGGATCTGCTGGGACAGCGGGGGCTGGGCGATGTGCAGTCGCTGCGCGGCGCGGCCGAAGTGCAGTTCCTCGGCGACGGCGCGGAAGTACCGCAGGTGACGCAGTTCCACACTAAGACTCTAAACCTATCAATAGTGGGAATCTAAGTACTTCAGAATATTGTCGCTGGCACCTACCGTCGAAGGCATGGACGTCGTGATCTGCAGCCCCCTCCGCACGCCGGTGGGCCGGATGGGCGGGGCGCTGGCCCCGCTGACGGCCGCCGACCTGGCCACCACGACGCTGCGCGCCCTCATCGAGCGCACCGGGCTGGGCGAGGACGACGTCGACGACGTGATCCTGGGCAACGGGTACGCCAACGGCGAGGCGCCGGCCATCGGCCGGATCGCCGCCCTGGACGCCGGGCTGGGGACCCGGGTGCCCGGCCTGCAGATCGATCGTCGCTGCGGCTCGGGCCTGCAGGCCGTGCTGTATGCGGCCGGGCAGGTCGCCACGGGCGCGGGCCGGCTGATCGTGGCCGGCGGCGCCGAGTCGATGTCCAACGTCGAGCACTACGCGCTGGGCCTGCGCACCGGCGTGCGCCAGGGCGGCATCGCGCTGGCCGACCGGCTGGACCGCGCCCGCGAGACGGCCGGCGGCACCAGCCATCCCATCGCCGGCGGCATGATCGAGACGGCCGAGAACCTGCGCCGCCAGTACGGCCTCACCCGCGCCGATCAGGACGAGCTTGCGGTCCGCTCGCATCGCCGCGCGGTCAGCGCCCACGACGACGGGCGCTTTGCCGACGAACTGATCCCCGTCACCATCCCCGGCCGGCGCGGAAAGCCGGACACCGTCATCGACCGCGACGAGCATCCGCGCGCCGACATCACCGTCGAGCGCCTCGCCGAGCTGCGGCCGATCCGCGGCAAGGTCGACCCGGAGGCCACCGTCACGGCGGGCAACGCCTCGGGTCAGAACGACGGCGCCGCGATGTGCGTGGTCACCACCGCCGACGAGGCCGCGCGGCGTGGCCTGACCCCGCTGCTGGCGCTGCGGTCCTGGGCGGTCACCGGCTGCGCGCCCGAGACCATGGGCATCGGGCCGGTCGGTGCCACCGCCGCGGCCCTGCAGCGGGCCGGGCTGACGCTCGACGAGATCGATCTCATCGAACTCAACGAGGCCTTCGCCGCGCAGGTGCTGGCCGTGTTGGCCGAGTGGAAGCTCGACGCCGACGACGAGCGGCTCAACCCGTGCGGGTCGGGCATCTCGCTGGGCCACCCGATCGGGGCCACCGGCGCCCGCATCCTGGCCACCGCGGCCTACGAGGCGCGTCGGCGGCAGGCCCGCTACGTCCTGGAAGCCCTGTGTATCGGCGGCGGTCAGGGACTGGCCGCGGTCTTCGAAGCAGTGAGGTGAAGTGAAATGACCGTGTGTGAGGTCCACGCCGTCGTCAGCGGCCGATCCGACGGGCCCGCGGTGGTGCTGTCGAACTCGCTGGGTTCGACCCACCGGATGTGGGACGCCCAGCTCGCCGAGCTGGAGAGCCGGTTCAAGGTGGTGCGCTACGACACCCGCGGCCACGGCGGATCGCCCGTGCCCGACGGCCCCTACTCGATCGACGACCTGGCCGACGACGTCGTGGCCCTGCTGGACCGCCTCGACATCGCCCGCGCGCACGTGGTGGGCCTGTCGCTGGGCGGCATGACCGCGATGCGGCTGGCCGCGCGCAACCCCGAGCGGGTCGACCGGATGGCGCTGCTGTGCACCAGCACCCAGCTGCCGCCGGCCGCCGCCTGGACCGAACGCGCCAAGACGGTGCGCACGGGCGGGTCCGGGGCCGTCGCGGCGGCCGTGGTGGCGCGCTGGTTCACCCCCGAGCACCTGGCCGCCCACCCGGACGTCCGGATCGAGGCCGAGCACATGGTGGCGGCCACCCCGGCCGAGGGCTACGCCGGCTGCTGCGAGGCGATCGCCAAACTCGATCTGCGCGAGGACCTTCCGTCGATCAAGGCCCCGACGCTGGCGATCGCCGGTGCCGACGACCCGGCCACCCCGCCGGCCATGCTGCGCGATATCGCCGACCACATCCCCGGCGCGCGCGTGCTGGTGGTACCCCGCTCGGCGCACCTGGCCAACGCCGAACAGCCCGGCACCGTCACCGCGGCCATCATCGAACACCTGGAGCAGTCATGACCCTGAACAAAGTGGTGGGCTCGGCCGCCGAGGCGGTCGCCGACATCCCGCACGGCGCGAGCCTGGCCGTCGGCGGCTTCGGCCTGGCCGGCATTCCCTGGTTCCTCATCGAGGCGCTGCTCGAGCAGGGCGCCGGCGACCTGACGATCGTCAGCAACAACTGTGGCGTCGACGGCGCCGGGCTGGGACTGCTGCTCGACGCGCGCCGGATCAGCCGCGTGATCGCCTCCTACGTCGGGGAGAACAAGGAATTCGCGCGGCAGTACCTGGCCGGTGAGCTGACCGTCGAGCTGACCCCGCAGGGCACGCTGGCCGAGCGGCTGCGCGCCGGCGGCAGCGGCATCGGCGCGTTCTACACCCCCACCGGGGTGGGCACGCTGGTCGCCGAGGGCGGGATGCCGTGGCGCTACGCCGCCGACGGCAGCATCGCGCTGGCCTCACCGCCCAAGGAGGTGCGGACCTTCAACGGCCGCGAGATGCTGCTCGAGGAGGGCATCGTCACCGACTTCGCGCTGGTGCGCGCCGCGGTCGCCGACAAGGCCGGCAACTGCGTATTCCACGCCGCCGCACGCAATTTCAACCCGCCCGCGGCCATGTCCGGCCGGGTCGCCATCGTCGAGGCCGAACGCGTGGTCGAGGTCGGCGAACTGCACCCCGACGAGATTCACCTGTCGGGCATCTTCGTGCAGCGCGTGCACGAGCTCACTCCCGAGCAGGCCAACCGCAAGAGCATCGAGAAGCTGACCACCCGGGTACGACAGGAGGCCTACCAATGAGCTGGACCCGCAACGAGATGGCGGCCCGCGCCGCGCGTGAACTGCGCGACGGCGACTACGTCAACCTGGGCATCGGACTGCCCACGCTGATCCCGGATCACCTGCCCGCGGACTCCGATGTGCAGTTGCACGCCGAGAACGGCATTCTGGGCGTCGGCCCGTTCCCGTACGAGGACGAGGTGGACCCCGACCTGGTCAACGCCGGCAAGCAGACCGTGTCGGTGCTGCCCGGTGCGTCGTTCTTCGACTCCGCCACCAGTTTCGCGATGATCCGCGGCGCGCACGTCGACGTCGCGGTGCTCGGTGGCATGCAGGTGGCCGGCAACGGCGACCTGGCCAACTGGATGGTGCCGGGCTCCATGGTCAAGGGCATGGGCGGCGCGATGGATCTGGTCAACGGCGCCGGCCGGGTGATCGTCCTGATGGATCACGTCGCGAAATCCGGTGCGGCCAAGCTGGTCACGGCCTGCGACCTGCCGTTGACCGGCAAGGCCGTCGTCAGCCGCGTCATCACCGACCTCGGTGTCTTCGACGTCACCGGCGACGGGTTCCGGGTCGTCGAACTGGCACCCGGGGTGGATTACGACGATGTGGTGGCCAAGACCGCCGCGCCGGTCACCGACGGACGGGTCCTCGAACCCGCCTGAGCGTCAACCTCTCTCGTGTTCAGCCCGCGGCGTTGGGCAGCAGCGGCGGGCAGTTGCCGTAGGCGTCGACGGCCAGTTCGAAGTGCCAGGACTCGTTGGCGTAGATCTGGCACAGCCCGAACTGCCGGCCGTGGGCGATCAGCCACTGCGCGGCCTCGGGCCCGCCGATGTCTACGGCCTGGCCCACCACGTGCCGGGACGCGGTGGGGGTCTGCACGTACTGGCGGGCCGCCGCGTAGCTGCCGTAGGTCAGCACCGCGTCGTCGAGCAACTGCTGCTGGAATTCCGGGGAGCGCCACCCGGAGTTGACGGTCATCGTGATGCCGTGCGCGGCGGCGGCGGTCGCGGCGTTCTGCACGGCGGTGCGCAGCGCCGGGTCCAGGTTGCCGATGCTGGGATCGGCCACGTCGAAGGGGGTGACCAGCGCCACCGAGTTGTCGGTGAGCCGCACCTGATCGGCGGTGGCGGGCGCCGCCAGCGTCAGTGTCGCGGCCGTGAGGGCCGCTAGCGTCAGTCCCGCCGTGATTCGCATCGTGTCGTTCCTTGCCGCAAGTTCGCCCCCGACCCTGCTGCCGTTGCCCACCTTACGCATCGGCGCCCCACGGTCCCCGGGCCGCCAGCTCGGTGCGGGACCGGATCCCGAGCTTGGCGTAGATGCGGGTGAGGTGGTACTGCACGGTCTTGGGGGAGACGTACAGCTCGGCGGCCACCTCGCGGTTCGACTTGCCCTGGGACACCAGCGCGGTCACCGCCTCCTCCTGCGGCGTGAGCTCGACGCTGTGCCGGGCGCCGCGCAGCTGGTTGAGCCCGCCGGCCTTCAGTTCCCGCTCGCAGCGCGCGACGTAGGTCTGGGCCCCCAGCGCGACGTACAGGTCGCGGGCGGTGCCGATCACCGCGTCGGCCTCGCGGCGCTTACCGGCCCGGCGCAGTGTCTGCCCGTAGGCGAAGTTCACCCGGGCCCGGTCGTAACGCAGCGGCAGCCCGTCGAGCAGGGCCAGCGATTCCTCGAAGGCGGCGCGCGCCGCCGTTAGATCGCCGCGCGCGCCGAGCAGCCGGCCGCGGGCATAGCCCAGCCGCGCGATGGCCGAGCGGTGGTTGCGTTCCCGCGCCCGCCGCTCGTGCGGGGCCAGGAACGCCTCGGCGTCGTCGAGGCGGCCGTCGAGCACCAGGGCGTTGGCCAGCACGTCGGGCCACGGCCAGTAGCCCGGCTCGTGCAGCGAGGTCCCCGGCGCCATCCGCACCAGCGGCTCGAGCGTGCGGCGCACCCGGCCGTAGTCGGCCTCGGCCTCGGCAATCTGTGCGCGCGCCAACACGTTCGGGATCTGCATCATCTCGTAGTCCTGGGTGACCACGTCGGCGGCTTGGACCGCCGCGGTGGCCGCGGCCCAGTCGCCGCGCAGGGCATGGATCTGCGCGGCCGTCCACTCCAGCAGCGGGGTCACGACCACGATGCCGCTCGAAGTTGCCAGCGCACGGCCGGATTCGACGGCGGCCAGCGCGCTGTCCCACTCGCCGGTGACGAAGTGCACCCGCGCCAGCCAGCCCAGCGACCACAGCGTGATGCGCCGTGAACCGCCCAGACCCGCAGTGGCGACGGCGGTTTCGAGCTGGCTGCGGGCGCCGTCGACGTCGTCGCCGAGCAGTTGCACCCAGCCGCGGCCCATCGTGACCCGCTGGGCCTGCGCGCCGTGACGCACCCGGGCGGCCAACTCCTCGTAGGCGGTCGCGGCGTCGGCCGGATGCCCCGCGGCCAGCATGCCCAGGCCCCGCACCGCGGCGGCCTCGATGGCCTCCGGGGTGTCGGGCGCGGCAAGTTGCAGCGCGGTGTCCGCCCACTCGACGAGCTCGTCGCCGCGCCCCCGGATCAGCGTGTGCAGCACGTAGCGCTGGGCGATCAGGGCGGCGGTCTCCGGATCGCGCTCGGCGTTGACGATCGTCCAGGCGCGCCGCAGCCGGACCTCGGCCTCGGTGGCGCGGCCGCGCAGGATCGCCAGGTATCCCAGAACCGCGTTGCGCAGCGGTGTTTCGCGCATGCTCTCCACCGCCGGAACCAGCGCGCCGGCGGCCCCGCAGTCCCCGGCGGCCACCAGGGCGTCGACGGCCAGGGTCAGCCGCTCGTCGCGCAGCACCGGGTCCGGGGTCAGCCGGGCGGCGTCGCGCAGCAGGGTCGCGGCCTCGGCCCAGGCGCCATCGGTGCCGCGTTGGCGGGCCAGCGCGGCGACCTCGTCGGCCAGCGCATCCTCGGGCATCGGGGTGGCCGCCACCCGGTGGCGCAGGCGCGCGGCGGGATCGGCGACGATCTCGGCTGCGCGCCGGTGCGCCGCGGCGGCCGCGCGCACCCCCATCAGTTGCACCACCGCGGCCTCGGTCAGGTGACCGCGCAGTCGCGGTTCGAACGGGGCCTCCGAGGCCAGCAGTCCGGCGGCCGTCGCCTCGTCGATGGCCGGTAACGGGTCGGCGAGGCCGGCCAGCGTGGCCGCCTCGGCCAGGGTGGCCCGCGGCCCGAGGATCCCCAGCGCGTGGACCAGCGCCCGGCCGTCGGAACCGCAGTGCCGCAGCGCCTCTGCGACGCCGTCCACGAGATAGCCGGGTGCGGGCAGCGCGGCGTCCGGACGCGACCACACCGCGGCGGGCACCTCGGCGAGCAGCGCCAGCACATCGCGGGGGATCCCGCGGGTGTGGCGGCTGAGTTCCTCGGCCATCGCCGGGTGCACGCTGATGCCGCGCTGCCGTAGCAGTTCGTCGACCGCCGCGGCGGTCAGGCCGGGCAATCGGATCTCGTCGGCACCCAGATCGCCGGGCAGCCGGTCGGCGGCGGTGGTGGCCAGCACGACGAGCACCGGCTGCTCGCGCTGATGGCGCACCAGCGTCGAGATCGCCTGCAGCGACTCGAGGTCGGCGTGGTGCGCGTCGTCGATCAGCAGCACCCGGATGTCGCCGGCGCGCAGGTGGTCGAGCAGATGCGCGGCCGCCTCGACGGGGTCGGCGGGAATCTCGTCCTGCAGCAGCTGGGCCAACACCCCGCCGGGCAGGTCGGTCTCCCAGGCCATGCCGGCGGCCCAGCGGCAGGTGTGCTGATCGGCCAGCCGCCGCAGCAGCGTGGTCTTCCCGACCCCGGGCGGGCCGCAGACCGCGACGATGCGCGCACCGCGCTCCGAGTCGGTGACGAGGTCGGCGAGCTGGGTCAGCTCGCCCTCACGGCCCACGCAGCCGATGGGGTCCGGCACAGCTCACATGTTAGGCGTTACCCGAGGTCGCCACCGGCGACCGGGAGGACGGTGCCGGTGATGTACGAGGCTTCGTCGGAGGCGAGGAAGCAGATGGCGGCGGCTTGTTCGTCGAGGGTGCCGTAGCGGTGTAGCAGTGCGGCGTCGATGGTTTGGTCGATGTGGGCTTGGTACCAGGCTTGTTCGGTGGTGTTGCGGGGTTGTGGGGTGCCGCGGGAGATGCGTCGGGGTGGGGCTTCGGTGCCGCCGGGGGCGGTGGCGACCACGCGGATGCCGGCGTCGGCGTATTCCATGGCCAGGGAGGCGGTCAGGGCGTTGACGCCGCCTTTGGCCGCGGAGTAGGGGACGCGGTGGATGCCGCGGGTGGCGGCCGAGGAGACGTTGACGATGACGCCGTGGCCGTGGTCGACCATGCCGGGTAGTGCGGCGCGGCAGGAGTAGAGGGTGGTGAGCAGGGATCGGGTGATCTCGGCGCGGATGTCTTCGTCGGTGAACTCGGTGAAGGGTTTGAAGTTGATCGCCCCGCCGACGTTGTTGATCAACACATCGATGCGACCGAATTCCGAGAGCGCCTGCGCCACCGCGGAATCCGCGCCGTCGAACTGCTCGAGATCGGCGGTGACGGCCAGCGCGCGCGCACCGGTGCCGCCGGCGACGTCCAGCTCATCGGCGACCTCCTTGACCAGCTCGCTGCGGTCGACGAGGACCAGGGTGCCGCCCTCGGCGCTGATCCGCCGCGCGGTCTGCTCGCCGATGCCCTGGGCCGCGCCGGTGATCACCACGACCTTGCCGGTGAAACGGCCCGGGGCGATGAACTTCGGTTGCTTTGCCGCCCGGGTGTTCTCCAGATCGGTCATGGCGCGGCGCATGGTCTGCTTGGAGCGGTCGGCGTGGGCGATGATCAGGTCGCGGGCCGCGTCGCGGTCGCCGGCCTCGAAGGCCGCCGCGATGTCCAGGTGGTCCTGGGCGCACAGCGGGTGGCACCAGGTGGCGTTGCGCAGCACCTCGGCCATCCGGCCCTTGACGCCGAGGGCCTGATAGGCCTGCAGCAGGTGCTCGTTGCCGGTCATGTCGAACAGGTAGTCGTGGAAGGCCGCGTTGGTCTCGGTGTACTGCGCTGCGTCGGTGAAGGATTCGCCGTCGACGAAGGGCACGGTGGCCTCCGCGAGCAGCCGGTAGCCCGTGAGTTGCTGGCTGGACAGCCGGCCCAGGGTCAGCTCCAGCGCGCCGAGTTCCAGTGCCCGCCGCGCCTCGAACAGCGCATCGGATTCGTAGACCGAGGGGTGTTCCTCGCCGATCTCGTAGCCGTCGGCGGTCACGGGGGCGGTGGGCGCCGTGGCGGTCGGCGCTGCGACGGTCGGGGTTGTGCCGGTGGGCTGGGCCGCGTCGAACATCTGCTGCCCAATCACCGCGCGCGCGTCGTCGGCCGGCAGGGTCGCGTCGTCCTCGTCGAGTGCGTCGGCACCGCCGGTGCCGCCCGGGATCACCAACTGGCCGCGCAGCCGGCGGATGGCGTCGCCGGGATCGGCGACCGGTGCGGGGTTGGTCACGGGGCCCAGGCCGCTGGGCGCCAGCACGGTCTGGCCGTTGATGGTGCGCGCGACACCGTCGGTGGCCGCCGGGCGCAGCTGCTCGACCGCGGTCGCGACGGCCTTCGGTGCCGCGGTGGTTTGCGCTGCGGCCGCGGGGGATTCGGCGCCGCCGCCGTGGGCCAGCGCGAACTTCTCGTAGTAGAAACCGTGGGGTTGGATGCCGCCGGTGTCGATGTGTTTGCGGACGGCTTCGACCATGGGTGGGGGTCCGCAGAGGTAGATGGAGGTGTTGCCGTTGTGGAGGTGTTCGGGTGTCATCAGGGCGGTGACGTAGCCCTTGTTGGTGGCGGTGCTGTTTTGGTCGGCGACGCAGTAGTCCCAGGTGAGGTTGCCCAGTTCGGTGGCGAGTTGGTCGATGGTGTCGAGTTCGACGGCGTCTTCGTCGGTGTTGACGCCGTAGATGAGGTGCAGGGGTCGGGTGGTGCTGGTGCGCATTTTGCGCAGGATGGACAGGATGGGGGCCAGTCCGGTGCCGCCGGCGAGCAGGAGTGCGGGGCCGTCGCCTTCGCGGAGGAAGAAGCTGCCGTTGGGGCCGGTGAAGGACAGTTGGTCGCCGATTTTGGCGCGTTCGTCGAGGTAGGTGGACATGACGCCGCCGGGGGTGAGTTTGACCAGGAAGCTCAGGGTGGGGTCGTCGGGGGCGCTGGAGAAGGAGTAGGAGCGGGTTTGGTCGGTGTCGGGGACTGCGATGTTGACGTATTGGCCGGGCAGGAACACCAATTCGTCGCGGTTGGGGATTTCGACGCTGAAGGCCACGGTGGTCGCCGACAGTCGGGTCAGCTCGGTGATGGTGGCGACGTAGGTGGCCGCCTGGGTCTTGGCGATCTCCGAGGTGCTCGCGATCTGCAGGACCAGATCGGATTTCGGCTTCATCGCACACGGCAGGACGTAGCCGGCCGCGGCCTCGTCCGGGGACAGGGCGTCGTCGATGTAGGTGCCGCCGTCGTAGCGGCCGGAGTCGCACAGCGCCTTGCAGGTCCCGCAGGCGCCGTCGCGGCAGTCCAGGGGGATGTTGATGCGCTGCCGGTAGGAGGCGTCGGCGACGGTCTGGTCATCCCGGCAGGTGATGAACCGGGTGACGCCGTCCTCGAACGTCAGTGCAACGGAATGGGTTTCGGGCACCGGCGGTGCCTGCACGGCGGTCACGAGCGTAGCCCCCTAGATGTGGTAGATGTCGATGACGTGGTGGATGTAGTCGTTTTTGAGGACGACGGTTTTGCGGCGGATCAGGGGTTGTGGTCCGGAGAAGTCGATGGTGTAGAAGCTGGTGCCGTAGTAGGGGTCGACGGTGTTGTAGCGGAAGTACATGGTGTGCCAGTTGAAGCGGATGTCGACCAGATCGCCGCGGCGTTCGATGACTTCGACGTTGCTGATGTTGTGGCTGGTGCGGGCTTCGGGCAGTGAGGTGGCGCTGGAGCGTTCGGTGCGGATCCGGAAGACTCGGTCGGTCAGGCCGCCTTTGTTGGGGTAGTACATCAGCGAGACTTCGGTGTTCGGGTTTTCCGAGAGCATTTCGTCGTCGCGCCAGGACGGCATCCAGAATTCGACGTCGTCGGCGTAGCAGTCGAGCCATTTCTCGAATTCGCGGTCGTCGAGGTAGCGGGCTTCGCGGTAGAGGAATTGTTCGATCGCGTTCTGGGTGATCGTCGCACCACCGGAGGATCCGGTGGTGGTGGTGTTGGTGGTGGGCAGGGTGGCGGTCATCGCAGTCACTTCCCGTCGTGTCCGTTGGTGGTGGTGCCCAGGCCGGCGCGCATGACGTCGAGCCAGTAGCCGTGTTGGACGGGGAACAGGCCTTCGTCTTCGTTTTTGACCCCCGAGGAGATGACGCCGTTCATGCCGAGGTCTTTGGCCAGGTCGTTGGGGCCGTTGAGCCAGTGTTTGGCGCCGCGGCTCATGTCGTTCCAGGGGGCTTTGGTGGCGCGGAAGGTCAGCTGGGTGGAGCGGAACTCTTCCAGGTCATCAGGGGTGGCCATGCCGGAGGCGTTGAAGAAGTCCTCGTACTGGCGGATCCGGTTGGCCCGGGCCTCAGCAGTTTCGCCCTTGGGGGCGATGCAGTAGATGGTGACTTCGGTCTTGTCCGGGGCGATCGGGCGGAAATGCCGTATCTGGGTGGAGAACTGATCCATCAGATACACATTCGGGTACAGGCACAGGTTGCGCGAGCCTTTGACCATGAATTCCCCCTTGGCCTCCCCATAAGTGGCCTTGAGTTCGTCGAGGCGGTCCCACAGGGGCCGGTCCTGGGGGTTGGCGGCATAGGTCCACAAGCACAAATGTCCGTGCGGGAAGGACCAGTAGCCGCCGCCGGATTTCCCCCAGCCGCCGGCGTCGAGGGTTTTGGTGACGTTGGTCGATTCCCCCGAGGAGCGTCGTGAGGTGGTGGCGGCGTAGTTCCAGTGCACCGCCGAGACGTGGTAGCCATCGGCGCCGTTTTCGGCTTGGACTTTCCAGTTGGCGTCGTAGGTGTAGGTCGAGGCCCCGGGCACGACTTCCAGCCCGTCGGGGGATTGGTCGACCAGCAGGTCGATCACTTTCGTCGAATCACCCAAATGTTCTTCCAGGGGCAACACGTCGTCGTTGACCGAGCCGAACAAGAACCCGCGGTAGGACTCCATCCGCACCCGGGTCAGGTCGTGGGAGCCGTCGGTGTTGAACGAGTCCGGATAGCCCGCACCGTCAGGATCCTTCACCTTGAGCAGGGAGCCGTCGTTGCGGAACGTCCAGCCGTGGAACGGACAGGTGAAGGTGGGGCGGTTGTCGGTCTTACGCCGGCACAGCATCGCCCCGCGATGCGAACACGCATTGATCAAACAGTGCAGCTCGCCCTTGCGGTCGCGGCTGATCACCACCGGCTGACGCCCGATATAGGTGGTGAAGTAATCCCCCGGGTTCGGGATCTGGGACTCATGAGCCAAATACACCCAATTGCCCTCGAAGATGTGCTTCATCTCCAACTCGAAAATCTCATCATCGGTAAAAATCCGGCGATTCGCCCGGTACACACCGGCAGCCGGGTCCTCCACCACCGCATCGGAAAGGATCTCGTCGAGGTGGGTGCTGTGGCTCGCGGGCGTCCGCGGCAGTGAAGTGGTCATCGGGGCCTCCGGTTCTTCTGGAGAGCTCGGAAATGTGCTCTGGGCACCCACTGTCACATTCAGTGGTGACCATCACACTAGGCATATTGCTAGTCCGGACCTAGGCTGGTATTGATAAACAAAATCAATCATTCACCCGTAAGTAAGTCCTTGTTCTCTATTGGTTGAGGGCCTAACGTCGGCTGTGTCACCCATCACAGGCGTAGCAAGTCAGGCAGGAGCGAGGCATGGAGCTGAGGCACCTTCGGTACTTCGCCGCCGTGGCCGAGACCTGCCATTTCGGTCAGGCCGCCGAGCGGTTGCACGTCGCGCAGCCGGCCCTGTCCTACGCCATCCGGCAACTCGAGTCCGAACTGGACGTCACGCTGTTCAACCGGACCACCCGGCACGTCTCGCTGACCGCGGCCGGGGAGTTCCTGCGTGGTGAGGCCGACCGCATCCTGGCCCACGTCGACGACGCCGAACGCGGCGTGCGACGGATCGCCGCCGGCCGCAGCGGCCTGCTGCGCCTCGGGCTCACCGGTACGGCGGCCTTCTCCTATCTGCCGCGCATCGCCCGGGTGGTCAAGCGTGAACTTCCCGACGCGGCGCTGGAGATCCAGGCCGACCTGCTGACCCCGGCCCAGTGCGACGCGCTGCGCAACGACGCCCTGGACCTCGGCGTGCTCCGGCCGCCCGCGGTCGGGGAGGAGATCGAGTTGCGCACCATCGACGTCGAGTCGCTGGTGCTGGCCGTCTCCGTCGATCACCGCCTGGCCGTGGAACCCGTTGTGTCCATGGCGGATCTGCGCAACGAGCCGTTCGTCGCCTACGCGGGCCGCGACTCGGCGGTCAACGAGGCGGTGCTGCGCAGCTGCCGCGCCGCCGGCTTCGTCCCGCACCGCGAGCACGCCGTGTCCGGCACCGCCGTGCTGCTGGCCTTGGTGGCCGCCGGCCTCGGGATCGCGCTGGTGCCCGAGTCGGTGCGGTCCCTGCCGCTCGACGGCGTGGTGTTCCGCGATCTGGTCGACGGCGGCAGCATCGAGTTGGCCCTGGCCTGGCGCCGCGGCACGGAGAACCCCCTGGTGCAGTCCGTCGTCGACGTCCTATCCGCTGCGCTCGTCAAGGAGAACCAGTGAAAATCACTGCGGTCGAGGCGATCCCGTTCGCCATTCCCTACACCAAGCCGCTGAAGTTCGCCTCCGGTGAGGTGCACGCCGCCGAACACGTCCTGGTGCGCGTGCACACCGACGACGGCATCGTCGGCATCGCCGAGGCCCCGCCGCGGCCGTTCACCTACGGCGAGACCCAGGCCGGGATCATCGCCGTCATCACCGGCGTGTTCACCCCGCAGCTGGTCGGGCTGCGCCTGACCGAACGCGAGGTCGCCCACGCGCGGCTGGCTCGCACCGTCGGCAACCCGACCGCCAAGGCCGCCGTCGACATGGCGATCTGGGACGCGCTGGGCCGCACCCTGGGCCTGCCCGTCTCCGATCTGCTGGGCGGCTACACCGACCGCATGCGGGTCAGCCACATGCTCGGCTTCGACGAACCCGCGGCCATGGTCGCCGAGGCGGAGAAGATGCTGGAGCGCTACGGCATCTCGACGTTCAAGGTCAAGGTCGGCCGCCGGCCGGTGCAGCTGGACACCGCCGTCGTGCGGGCGCTGCGGGAACGCTTCGGCGACACCATCGAGCTCTACGTCGACGGCAACCGCGGCTGGACGGCCGCCGAGTCCCTGCGGGCCATGAAGGAGATGGCCGACCTGGACCTGCTGTTCGCCGAGGAACTCAACCCGGCCGACGACGTGCTGGGCCGACGTTGGCTGGTCGGCAAGCTCGACGTGCCCTTCATCGCCGACGAGTCGGTGCCCACCCCCGCCGACGTCACCCGCGAGGTGCTCGGCGGGTCGGCGACCGCGATCAGCATCAAGACCGCCCGCACCGGGTTCACCGGCTCCACCCGGGTGCATCACCTGGCCGAGGGACTCGGGCTGGAGGTGGTGATGGGCAACCAGATCGACGGTCAACTCGGCACCGCGTGCGCCGTCACCTTCGGCGCCGCCCACGAGCTGACCTCGCGGCGCGCCGGCGAGCTGTCGAACTTCCTGGACATGTCCGACGACCTGCTCGCCGAGCCGCTGCGGATCAGCGACGGCGTCCTGCGGGTGCCCTTCGGCGTCGGCCTCGGCGTCGACCTGGACCCCGACAAACTCACCCGGTATCGCACCGACAACTGATCAGCCCCACGTCGATCAAGCACGTCGATCAGGAATATTGACGAAGGAGAACACCGCGAAATGACCACCATGGAGAGTCCGGCAGAGCACGCCTCGGCGGCGGCCTCGGGGGCGTCGGCCACCGAACGCTTCCACGCCGACAAGTCGCCGTTCGAAGCCGTCAAGGACACCCCGCCCGAACGGGTCGACATGCTCGCGCGCGAGGTGCTCGACGCCGTGCACGCCACCATCCGCAAGCACAAGGTCTCCTACGACGAGTACAACGCGCTCAAGGCGTGGCTGATCAACGTCGGCCAGGACGGGGAGTGGCCACTGTTCCTCGACGTGTGGGTCGAACACGTCGTCGAGGAGGTCGCCACCGATCACCGCCAGGGCAACAAGGGCAGCATCGAGGGCCCGTACTACGTGCCGGATTCGCCGGAACTCGGCGCGGTGGGCACCATGCCCATGCGCGAGAACGAGGCCGGCACGCCGCTGGTCTGGGACGGCCGGATCACCTCCACCGACGGAAAACCGTTGGCGGGCAAGATCGAACTGTGGCACGCCGACGCCGACGGGTTCTACTCGCAGTTCGCCCCCGGGCTGCCCGAGTGGAATCTGCGCGGCAGCTTCTCCACCGGGGCCGACGGCAATTTCCAGATCACCACCATCCGGCCCGCGCCCTACCAGATCCCCACCGACGGGTCCTGCGGCAAGCTGATCGCCGCGGCCGGCTGGCACGCCTGGCGCCCGGCGCACCTGCACGTCAAGGTGTCCGCCCCGGGCCACGAATCGCTCACCGCGCAGCTGTATTTCCCCGGTGACCCGCACAACGCCGACGACATCGCCAGCGCGGTCAAGCCCGAACTGATGCTCGACCCGCAGCCGCGCCCGGACGGCTCCGAGGCGATGACGTACTACTTCGTGCTCGACCCGGTGGGGGCCTGACATGCTGTACCACGTACGGATGGACGTGCGGATCCCCGACGACATGGATCCGCAGCGGCGCAGCGATCTGGTGAACCGGGAGAAGCGCTACTCCCAGGACCTGCAGCGGTCCGGCAAGTGGCCGCACATCTGGCGGGTGGTAGGCGAGTACGCCAACTACTCGGTGTTCGACGTCGAGTCCAATGACGAGCTGCACCAGATCCTTTCGGGTCTGCCGCTGTTCCCCTACATGGACATCCACGTCACCCCGCTGGCCGTGCACCCGTCCGATATCCACGCCGGCGACGCCGAATAGCGACCGCCTACGGTACCGGGGTCGTGTGCCTCGGTACCGTAGGTGAATGACCGAACGCCGTCTGCTGCTGCTCAACGGGCCGAACCTGAACCTGCTGGGATCCCGCGAGCCGGAGATCTACGGATCGACCACGCTGGCCCAGATCGAGGAGAACACCCGGTCGGTGGCCGCCGAGTTCGGCTTCGATCTGCGCGCGCTGCAGAGCAATCACGAGGGCGAGTTGGTCGACGCCATCCAGGCGGCCCGCGCCGACTGCGCCGGCATCATCTTGAACCCGGCGGCCTATACGCACACCTCGGTGGCCATCCGGGACGCACTCGCGGGCGTCGAATTACCCGTGGTCGAGGTGCATCTGAGCAACGTCGCGCGCCGCGAGGAGTTCCGGCAGCACTCGTATGTGTCTGGGGTCGCCGACGCCGTGATCGCCGGGGCGGGGGCGCTCGGGTACGAATTCGCCGTGCGCTACCTCGCCGACAGGATCGGCTCGTGATCCAGCCACCCGCCGTGCGCTACGCCGGTTTCATCGTCGTCGCCGAGGGGATCGTCGCACTGGTCACCGCGGTGGTGCTGGCGGTGCTGGCCACCGGCGGCACCGACAAGCACGCCGACGGCTTCAACGCCTACGGCACCTCGGCGTGGTTCACCATCATGGGCCTCGGCGTGCTGGCCGGGGGCTGGGCGCTGGTGACCGACCGGCGCTGGGGCGCGGCATCGCGGTGTTCGTCAACCTGCTGCTGCTGCCGGTGGCGTGGTACGTGTTCAGCTCGCATCAGGTGGTCTACGGCGTGCTGGTGGCCGCGGTCGCGCTGACGGTGCTCGGGTTGCTGTTCAGCCCGACGGCGCTGCAGTGGGCCGCCGCGCCGCGCGGCTGAGCGTCCTCAGGATTCGGCCAGGCGGCGCAGCGCGTCGCCGGAGACCCGGTAGCCGGTCCACTCGCTCTGCGGGGTGCCGCCGACGTCGTCGTAGAGCGCGATGGCCCCCGAGTTCCAGTTCAGCACCGTCCACGACAGCCGGGTATAGCCGCGGGCCACGCACTCGCCGGCCAGCGTCGCCAGCAGCGCCCGGGCCAGGCCGCGGCGCCGGTAGGCCGGCCGCACGTACAGGTCCTCGAGATGGATCCCGCCGACACCGTCCCAGGTGGAGAAGTTCACGAACCACACCGCGGCGGCCGCGGCCTCGCCGTCGATGTCGACGACGTGACCGTGGGCGATGGGCTCGTCACCGAACAGCGCGGTGTGCAACTGGGTTTCGGTCACCGTGCACTCGTCGGCGGCCTCCTCGAAGGCGGCCAGCTCGTGGATCATCGCCGTGATCGCGGGCACGTCGGCGGGCTCGGCGCGCCGGATGTGTTGGCTCATAGCGTGACTCCCAGCCCGGACAGGATGGTCCGGAATTTCGTGGTGGTCTCGGCGACCTCGTCGTCGGGATCGGACTCGGCGACGATCCCGCCGCCGGAATGGGCGAGCGCGCTGCGCCGGTCGGCCGATAGCTGGGCGCACCGGATCGAGACCACCCAGCGGCCGTCCCCGCGCGCATCGCACCAGCCGGCCGCACCGGCGTAGAAGCCGCGGTCGCCCTCGATCTCGCCGATCAGTGCGGTCGCCGCCGCCGTGGGCACCCCGCCGACCGCCGGGGTGGGCTGCAGCGCCAGCGCGAGATCGATTGCCGTGGTGCTGCTTTCCCGCAGGGTTGCCGAGATCGGCGTGTTCAGGTGCCACAGCGCATCGGTGTGGTGCAGCTGCGGTTCGGCGGCGATGTCGAGGTCCACGCACAGCGGTTCCAGCGCCGCGCGCATGACGTCGATCACCAGCTGATGCTCGTGGCGGTTCTTCGCCGAATCGGCCAGCGCCGTGCCGTTGGCGCGGTCGACCTCCGGATCGGCGGAGCGGGGCGCCGAACCGGCGAACGGCCGGCACGTCACCCGGTCCCCGGAGCGTGCCACCAGCAGTTCGGGGGAGGCTCCCACCAGCATGGTGCCGGCGTGCGCGCCGCCGGCGGGGGACAGGTCCACCAGGTAGCCGTAGGCGCCCGGGTCGGCGTCGAGCAGCCGGTGCAGCACGGTCGTCGGGTCCCACGGCCCGTCGGCGTGCAGCCGCAGGGACCGCGCCAGCACCACCTTGTGCAGGTCGGTGCCGGGGGCGCGCAGGCGGGCGACCGCGGTGGCCACCCGGTCGCGGTGCGTGGCCAGGTCTGGCTGCGGGCTGACCTCGGTGACCCGCGGCAGGCGCCCGCCCGCCGGCGCGGTCAGTGGGCCGCGGTGCAGCTGTTCGGGCGCGTGCAACGCCGCCGGGGACGCCACGTCGAAAGGCAAGGCGCCCACCACGATCGGCACCTCGCCGCGGTCCAGCGCGGCGGTCGCGGCGGCCACGCTGTCGAAGGCGGTGCGCACGCCGCGGGACAGCACGGTGCCCGATGGTCCGCTGAGCACGAACGACGGCGGCGGGGCGGTCACGGTGTCCTGGGTTCGCGGTGCGCGGTCAGCCCCAGCGACTTCAACTGGCGCAGACCGTAATCGAAGCCGCACACCGCCAGCGCGGCCGGGCCGAAGCCGTACCGGGCCCCCTCGCTCAGCGGCTGCTCGACCCAGCGGGTCAGCACCGACCGGGAGAAGTGGCCGTGACCGACGAACACCACGTCGTGCTCGCCGAGGTGATCCAGCGCCAACTCGATGGCCGCGTCGGCGCGCGCACTGACCTGCGCCACCGACTCCCCGCCGGGGCAGCCGTGCGTCCACAGCAGCCAGCCGGGGGTGTCCCGCCGGATCTCGCGGGTGGTCCGGCCCTCGTAGTCGCCGTAGTCCCATTCGGCCAGCCCGGCGATCTCCTCGTGCACCGCCAGTCCGGCGAGTTCGGCGGTGGCCAGCGCGCGCCGCCGCGGGCTGCTGAACACCACCGCGTCGCGCAGGTCCAGGTGCGCCAGGGCCAGCGCGGCCAGCTGGGCCTGCTCGCGGCCGTGCGGGGTCAGCTCCAGGTCGGTGGTGCTGGTGTGCTGCCCCGACAGCGACCACTCGGTCTCGCCGTGGCGCAGCAGGATCAGCCGATGCTCACCGACACTCACGGGTTCCGATTCTGCCCGACGGGGCCGGATGGGCGGCCGTGTGGTCCCGGTGCCCGGCGCCGCGGCATGACAGGATGGTTGGCGTGGGGACGCAGGTATTGGCAGTGGCCAACCAGAAGGGTGGGGTGGCCAAGACGACAACGGTGGCGTCGCTGGGCGCCGCAATGGTCGAGGCGGGCAAGCGGGTGCTGCTCGTCGACCTGGATCCGCAGGGCTGTCTGACGTTCTCGCTGGGCCAGGATCCCGACAAACTGCCGGTCTCGGTGCACGAGGTCCTGCTCGGTGACGTGGAGCCGACGGCCGCGCTGGTGCAGACCGACGAGGGCATGACGCTGCTGCCGGCCAACATCGACCTGGCCGGCGCCGAGGCGATGCTGCTGATGCGGGCCGGGCGCGAATACGCCCTGAAGCGGGCGCTGGCCAAACTCGGCGACGACTTTGACGTGGTGATCATCGACTGCCCGCCCTCGCTGGGGGTGCTCACGCTCAACGGGCTGACCGCGGCCGACGAGGTCATCGTCCCGCTGCAGTGCGAGACGCTGGCGCACCGCGGCGTGGGTCAGTTCCTGCGCACGGTGACCGACGTCCAGCAGATCACCAACCCGGACCTGACCATGCTCGGGGCGCTGCCCACGCTGTACGACTCGCGCACTACGCACAGCCGCGACGTGCTGTTCGACGTCGTCGACCGCTACGGGCTGCCGGTGCTGGCGCCGCCGATCCCGCGGACCGTGCGCTTCGCCGAGGCCACCGCCTCGGGGGCCTCGGTGCTCGCCGGGCGCAAGAACAAGGGCGCGATGGCCTACCGGGAACTGGCGGACGCGCTGCTCAAGCATTGGAAATCCGGCAAGAAGCTCGCGACCTTCACCCCGGAGGTCTAGGGCAGGTCTAGGGCCGCGCGCCGAGGGCGACCACCGTGCGGCCGCGCTGTTCGAGCACGGTCGGGCCGACGACGCTCGGCACGATCACCGGAACCCCGGAATCCATGCTCGGGCGGTCCACATCGATGACCCGTTCGAGTTCGCCGGTGCCCGAGTCGTAGACCCCGACGCCGCCGGTGACCGGGATCAGCAGCCGGTCGGCCATCATCGTCGCGGGCCCCAGCGGGATCACGCCGTCGGCGGGTTCGACCGTGAACTTGTGGGTCAGCTGATCGGAGTTGAAGACCAGTACGGCGTCGCCGGTCCACCAGGTGAACAGGTTGCCGGCGCGGGTCACCGTGGTCGCCGGGTCCGCGGCCGACGGCGGTTGCGGCACCGGCGTGCTCGACAGCTCGGCGCCGTTCTGGTCCACCACCGACACCCGCGGCGACGGGGTGGGCAGATACACGGCGGTGATGGTGTCGGAGACCGCAAGCACCCGGGCCGTCGAATCGGGGGCGACGTCGGGCTGCGGGACGTCGCGCTGGGTCGGTTCGTCGTCCTCGTCGCCGGGCCGCAGCAGGGTCAGCCGCACGTCGACCTCGCCGGGGCAGGCCTGCAGCAGCGACACCGCCAGCGGGCTGGCGGCGGCCGAGGTGATGGCGCATCCCTGGCCCAGGCCGGTCTGATTGGGCTTGACCCGCGCGTCGACCTCGCCGAAGCCGATCATCCGGACCATGTCCGAGCGCCACAGTTCCAGCCGCGTAGACCCGGTGGACAGCACCACGGTGCCGTCCGAGGACAGCCGCACCCGGTCGTCGGCGTAGCCGGTGCGGGCCGGACCGCGGCGGCCGGTTGAGGAGTCGATGGTGCTGACCTGGCCGCAGCCGCGCACGTCCGGATACACCGCGACGGCGTACTGGTAGACCCAGGTCACCCCGCACAGTTGCCGGTCGCGCGCGTAGCTCCAGCGGGTTTCGCCGGTGAGCGGGTCGCGGCCCTCGACGGTGCTGCCGTCCCCGGTGACCACGGTGCCGCTGGCCACCAACGGCAGGTCGGTGGTCGCGCTGGGCGCGCTCCACAACTCGTCGAGGGCGGCGGGTACGGCGTCGGCCGGCGGGATGCTCTTCGACGGGGCGTCGGCGGGGCGGCTCTGCGTGGCCCGCGCGTCGCTGGTCCACCAGATGGCCACCGCCGCGATGGCGACGATCGCGGCGATCGCGGCGGCGACGGCGACGTCGGTGCGGGTCCGACGCTCCGGTTTGACCATGGGCGAAGGCGGTCTCAGCCGGCGTTGACGGCCGATTCGGTGGCGGGCTTGCGCGGCCCGCGGCGCCGACGACGGCGCGGGGGCCGGCTCGAGTCGGCGTTCTCGCCGGTCGCAGCCGAATCGCCGGCCGGGCCCTGATCGCCGTCGGCGGCCGGGGCGGCGGCCTCGGCCCCGTTGGTCTCGGGGCGCCCGCCGCGGGTGCGGCGACGCTGCCGGGTGCGCTTGGGCCGGTCGGCGGGCGCCTGCTCGCTGCTGCGTTCGCCGCGGGTGGTGCGCTTGCCCTCGCGCCGTGCCGGCTTGCCCACCGAGCCCTTGGCGTCGGCGGGGATGTTCAGCTCCTCGAACAGGTGCGGCGAGCTGGAGTACGTCTCGGCCGGCTCGGGGCAGTCCAGGCCCAGCGCCTTGTCGATCAGCGCCCAGCGGGGCAGCTCGTCCCAGTCGACCAGGGTGACGGCGATACCGGTCTTGCCCGCGCGTCCGGTGCGGCCGATGCGGTGCACGTAGGCCTGCTCGTCGTCGGGGATCTGGTAGTTGATGACGTGCGTGATGTCATCGATGTCGATACCGCGCGCGGCGACGTCGGTGGCGACCAGCACGTCCACGTCGCCCTCGCGGAAGGCCTTGAGCGCCTTCTCGCGGGCGATCTGGCCCAGGTCGCCGTGCACCGCGCCGACCTTGAAGCCGCGCTCGGCGAGCTCGTCGGCGACCTTCTGCGCGGTGCGCTTGGTGCGGGTGAAGATCATGGTGGCGCCGCGGCCCTCGGCCTGCAGCACGCGGCTGACCAGCTCGACCTTGTCCAGCGCGTGCGCGCGGTAGATGAACTGCTCGGTGCTGTCGTGGGTCTGCGAGGACTGCGGCGACTCGGCGCGGATGTGGGTGGGCTGGTTCATGAACGTGCGCGCCAGCGTGATGATCGGGTCCGGCATGGTGGCCGAGAACAGCATGGCCTGGCGGGTGTCGGGGGTCAGCCGCAGGATGCGCTCGATGTCGGGCAGGAAGCCGAGGTCCAGCATCTCGTCGGCCTCGTCGAGCACCAGCACCGACAGTCCACCGAGCTGCAGGTGGCCCTGCTGGGCGAGGTCCAGCAGGCGCCCGGGCGTCCCGACGACGACGTCGGCGCCGGCGCGCAGGGCTTCGATCTGCGGCTCGTAGGGCCGGCCGCCGTAGATGGACACGACCGACAGCTTGCGGCCGCCCTCGGCGGTCAGGTACTTCGCGGCGCCGGCGAGGTCGCCGTAGACCTGCAGGCACAGCTCGCGGGTGGGCACGACGACCAGGGCACGCGGGGCGCCGGCCAGCGGGCGCTCGGTGTCGGTGGTGACCCGGTTGAGCAGCGGCACGCCGAAGGCGTAGGTCTTGCCCATGCCGGTGCGGGCCTGGCCGATCAGGTCGTCGCCGGCCAGGGCCAGCGGCAGGGTCAGTTCCTGGATGGCGAACGGGTGCTCGATGCCCTGTTCGCCGAGCGCGCGCACGATCTCGTCGCGGACGCCGAGTTCGGCGAAGCTGGGGCCGGTAGGGGCTGGGGTATCGGTGGTCTGGGAATCAACAGTCATGAGGTGGGGGTGGTGCCTTTCGATGTCGTATGCGAGTCAAATTTCCGAGGTGTACTCGTCTCTGGTTCTCGTCGCGTCGTCCGCGCGCACGAGTCGTAGAGAAACAAACCCCGGTATCTCGCGACACCGAATTCGCCGGGCCCAGCACCTGAAGGCGGGCCATGCACGTGCACGCACATTTCCTTGCCAGGGCGTCCAGGACGCACCCAACGTCCGCCATTGTAGCTGTTGGCGCCGCGGTGCAGGTCCGCCGCGCTGCGCGAGGGCCGTGGGCCGATACAGTGACTCCATGAGTTCGACGCCACCCGCGGCCGGCCAGCAGGCGCGAGCATCGAAGATTTCCCCCGATCACCCCGGCGTCGACAAGCTGTTCGCGTTGTTGGCCTACGGCGAGGTCGCGGCCTTCTACCGGCTCACCGAAGAGGCCCGGATGGCGCCGAATCTGACCGGCCGGATCAACATGGCGGCCATGGCCGCCGCGGAGATGGGGCACTACGAGCTTCTCCGAAATGCCTTGGAGCGCAGGGGAGTTGACGTGGTCTCGGCCATGTCGGACTACGCCTCGACGCTGGAGGACTACCACAGCCTGACCACGCCCAGCACGTGGCTCGAGGCGTTGGTGAAGACCTACGTCGGCGACGCGCTGGCCGCCGACTTCTACCTCGAGATCGCCGACGTGTTGCCCGCCGAGGTAGCCGACGTGGTGCGCGGCGTGCTCGCCGAGACCGGGCATTCGCAGTTCGTCATTGCCGAGGTCCGCGAGGCGGTGGCGGCCAGCGACATGCACCGCAGCCGGCTGGCGCTGTGGTCGCGCCGGCTGCTCGGCGAGGCCATCACCCAGGCCCAGTACGTGCTGGCCGACCACGACGAACTCGTCGACCTGGTGGTGTCCGGCACCGACGGGCTGGGCCAGCTCACGCAGTTCTTCGACCGGTTGCAGCGGACCCACGCCGAGCGGATGGCGCAGCTGGGCCTGGCCTGAGGCCCTACTTGGTGCAGGTCGTGATCAGCGTGTTGTTGTTCTGAGCCAGCACGGTGGCGCCGGTGCCGTCGGTGATCGCGCAGTTCAGCTTGCCGGTGACGCTGGTGGCGGTCACCGACTGCGTCTGCACGCCCGGGTTGAGCGTGACGGTCCGCGTCCACGGCAGCGCCGCGTTGATCTCGGTGCGCGGGAAGCCCTGCTCATCGGTGTAGATGATGGTCACCACGTCGAACAGCTGGCGTTCCCCGGTCACCGTGTAGGTGATGGTGCGCTCCGGGGCGGGTGCCTCCGCCGGCGGCGGTGGGGGTGGCGGCTCGGGTGCGGGATGCACCGCCGAGGGCGTCGGGGTCACGGTGACGACGGTCTCGGGGGCCAACTCGGCGCCGGGGCCGGGTCCCGGGGTGGCGATCACGGTGCGCGGCGCGGTGCTGGGCGCGGCGTCCTGGACCGGTTCGGCGGTATCGGTGGCCGCCTCGGTCGTCGACGACGTGGAGGTGGCGCTGTCGTTGCCGAGCACCGTGGCGATCGCCACGACCGCGATGAACAGCACGGCCGCGGCCGCGCCGGCGATCCAGCGCCAGCGGGTGTCGCGGTACTCGTAGCCCGCGTAGTTCTCGTCGTCGGAGTCCGGGTAGCCCTCGTAGTCCAGCAGGTCGGTGGCGCCGGTGTCGTAGTCGCCGGAGGCGTGGCTCTGGTACGACGGGGTCGCGTAGGAGCCGCTCTCGTGGGGCGGGCGCTGGTAGGAGGAGCTGCCGTAGGACGAACCGTACGAGGAACCGCCGTAGGCCGAGTTCTCGTAGGACGGGCTCTCGTAGGACGGCGCACCGCCGTCGAACTGGTCGCCGGCGTCGGGCTGGTCGTCGGCGTAGGTGTTACCCCCGCGCGAACGTCCACCGCTCCAGTAGGGCTTGTTCATCGCGTCACCCGTCGTAGGCACCAAGTCACTTTGATCACTCCCGTCACATCTTTCACGATGGTATCGGGCTGCGGGCCCACGACGGGGACACGACGGCGGGCGTGTCGGGTTCCGGGCGGTCGCCATCGCGGCAGGTCAGACCGATCGGTCGGGGCGCTTCGCTGACCGCGAACGCCTGGCGCGGCGGTGCGAGGACCGCGTGCATTAGCCTGCTGGAGGGCATTTCGCCCGCACGTCGCGTCAAGGAAAGGGTGCTCACGTGGAGGTCAAGATCGGTGTCACGGACAGTCCGCGTGAGCTCGTCTTCAACAGCGCGCAGGCGCCGGCGGAACTCGAGAAGCTGGTCACCGACGCGCTGGGCGGCAACGGCGCCGGCGTGCTGAGCCTGTCCGACGACAAGGGCCGGAAGTTCTTCGTCCAGACGGCCCGCGTGGCCTACGTGGAATTGGGTCCCGCCGACGGCCGTCGCGTCGGCTTCGGGGTGGGCGCCGGCCCGGTCACCGCGCCGGCCACCGACTGAGTCGGCAGGCCCGGGCCTTTCAGGCCCGGGTCCTCAGGTGCGGGTCAGCGGCACGTGTGACAGGCCGCCCCAGATGAATTGGACGGTGCCCTCGACGGCGTCGTCCTTTGTGATCGGCCGCTCGTTGTCCAACCAGTAGCGCGCCGAGTCCACGCTGATGCTGACCAGGCCGACCGCGATCATGCGGGCGCGGTGCGGATCCAGCCCGGAGTCGTGGCTGATCAGGTCGAACACCGCATCGGTGCACGCCTCGGTGGCGACCTTGACCTGCGCGGACACCTGCGGCTCGTTGGTGTAGTCGTTCTCGAAGATCAGCCGGTAACCCTGGCCGTCGTGCTCGATGAAATCGAAGAACGCGTGCACCGCGGCCCGGACCCGCTGCCGGTTGTCGGTGGTGGTCCGCAGCGCCTGGCGCACGCCGGACACGAGGTTCTCGACGTGCCGCGCCAACACCGCCAGGTAGAGCTCGAGCTTGCTGGCGAAGTGCTGGTAGAGCACCGGCTTGCTGACCCCGGCCCGATCGGCGATCTCGTCCATGCCGGCGGCGTGATAGCCACGGTCGACGAACACTTCGCTGGCCGCGGCCAGCAACTGGCCGCGACGCTCGTCGCGGGGAAGCCGGTTACCGCGCCGGTTGGTGCTCGCAGTGCCGGCGGGCCGGTCTGCGTCGCCCGCTCTGGCGCCTCGCCGTGCGGCAGTGTTGGCGAGATCGCTCATCAGGTCCTCTGTTTCAAATTCTTGACGCCGAGCCGTCTCGGCGTGGGTGTCCACGCTGGCACCCAGGAGGCGAGCGGTGGCTCGTCGTCCCGACATTACTACCCGCCGGTACCGAACCGCCGAAAGGCACTCGCGCGCCCCGGCACTGGCGCGCCGAAAGCCCCTGAGCAGCGGACTGTGCGATCCTGGGTCGGTGACCTACGACCCGGGGCGTCGCGGGGAGAGTCGTGTGCCCGTGCTGCGCAACGAGTGGCGCGAGCCGCTGCGCGCACAACGCGACCCGCTCGCCGGTGACTCCGGACGGGTCCGTTCCAACCGCGACGAACACCAGCATTGGCCCAAACAGTCCTGGTTGGGGCGGTTCGTGTCCACCTACGGCTGGCGCGCCTACGCGCTGCCGGTGCTCGTGGTGATCACGGTGATGGTGATCTATCAGACGATCACCGGCACCACCACGCCCGCGCCCACCGCGCAGGAAACCGTCGAGGGTCCGCCGACCATCGGCGCCGGCGGCACGGCCATCGTCGGCGCGCCGCCGAAGGGCCTCACCGAGTTCGACGCCAACCTGCCGACCGGCATCCTGCCGGAGGGTGGGCCGTTCACCCAGGCCGGCAACCGGACCTGGCGCGTGGTGCCCGGGGGCACCCCGCAGGTCGGGCAGGGCACCGCCAAGGTGTTCCGGTACACCGTCGAGATCGAGGACGGCGTCGACGCCACGACCTTCGGCGGCGACGACGCGTTCGCCCGGATGGTCGAGCAGACGCTGGCCAACCCGAAGAGCTGGATCCACAACCCGCAGTTCGGTTTCGTGCGCGTCGACGCGAGCGCCCCGGAACCGCCGGACTTCCGGGTGTCGCTCACCTCACCGATGACCATCCGGGACGGCTGCGGCTACGAGATCCAGCTCGAGGCGTCGTGCTACAACCCGGCGTTCCACCCGGTGCCCGGCTCCCCCGCCGAACCGCGGGTGTTCATCAACGAGGCGCGCTGGGTGCGCGGCGCGGTGCCGTTCCAGGGCGACATCGGCTCGTATCGGCAGTACCTGCTCAACCATGAGATCGGTCACGCCATCGGCTATCACCAGCACTCGGCGTGCGAGGAGAACGGGGCGCTGGCGCCGGTCATGATGCAGCAGACGTTCTCCACGTCCAACGCCGACCTGGCCCGGTTCGACCCGGATTCGATCACCCCGGACGACAAGACCTGCCGGTTCAATCCCTGGCCCTATCCCATCGCCTGACGGCCGATCGGTGGACGCTCGCGTGCAGAGCGCGCGGTGACACAATTGCGGGGGAGTCCGTTCGCAGAGGAGTCGCTCGTGTCCACGCTGCCCCCGCTGGTGGAGCCCGCCGCCGACCTGACCCGCGACGAGGTCGCGCGGTACAGCCGGCACCTGATCATCCCCAACTTCGGGGTCGACGGGCAGAAGCGGCTGAAGAACGCCCGAGTGCTGGTCATGGGCGCCGGCGGGCTCGGCTCGCCCACACTGCTCTATCTCGCGGCCGCCGGGGTCGGCACGATCGGCATCGTCGACTTCGACGTGATCGAGGAATCCAACCTGCAGCGTCAGGTCATCCACGGCGTTGCCGACATCGGCCGCTCCAAGGCGCAGAGCGCCCGCGATTCCATGCTGGCGATCAACCCGCTGGTGCAGGTCAACCTGCACGAGATCCGGCTGCAGCCCGACAACGCCGTCGAACTGTTCGCCCAGTACGACCTGATCCTCGACGGCACCGACAACTTCGCGACCCGCTACCTGGTCAACGACGCGGCCGCGCTGGCCGGCAAGCCCTACGTGTGGGGTTCGATCTACCGTTTCGAGGGCCAGATCTCGGTGTTCTGGGAGGACGCCCCGCCGGGCCCGGACGGCCAGGTGCAGGCGGTCAACTACCGCGACCTGTACCCCGAACCGCCCCCGCCGGGGATGGTCCCGTCGTGTGCCGAGGGCGGGGTGCTGGGCATCCTGTGCGCCTCGGTGGGTTCGGTGATGGGCACCGAGGCCATCAAGCTGATCACCGGGATCGGCGACTCACTGCTGGGCCGGCTGATGATCTACGACGCGCTGGCGATGAGCTACCGCACCATCGGGATCCGCAAGGACCCCGCCGCGGCGAAGATCACCGAGCTCATCGACTACGACTCGTTCTGCGGCGTGGCCTCGCCCGCCGCCGCCGACGCCGCCCAGGACTCCACCATCACCCCGCGCGAGCTGCGCGAACTGCTCGACGCCGGTAAGGAACTGCTGCTCGTCGACGTGCGCGAACCCGTCGAATGGGACATCAACCACCTCGACGGCGCCACCCTGATCCCCAAATCCACCCTGGACACCGGCGCCGGGCTGGCCAAGCTGCCGCAGGACCGGATGGCGGTGCTGTACTGCAAGACCGGGGTGCGCTCGGCCGAGGCGCTGGCGACGGTCAAGCAGGCCGGATTCTCCGACGCCGTGCACCTGCAGGGCGGCATCGCGGCGTGGGCCCGCCAGTACGAGCCCGACATGGTCATGTACTGA
>Ga0265293_10003662_pt1 | contig 28254 bp, 26 predicted proteins | sample Munlanlewell138R_FD_192505 | JGI IMG/M metagenome (GOLD analysis project Ga0265293, IMG submission 192505) | Leachate microbial communities from a municipal landfill in Southern Ontario, Canada - Leachate well 138R | ecosystem: Engineered > Solid waste > Landfill > Unclassified | place: Canada...
GCCTCTTCCGGACCGTCTACCTGCTGCCCTGGGCTGTGCCGGCCTTTATCACCATCCTCTTCTTCTCCATCATGTTCTCGCCGGAAGGCCCCCTGACCAGTGTCCTCTCATCCCTGACAGGCCAGGTCACCAATATAAAGTATTCGGTCTGGGGGACAAGAACCGTCCTGATCCTGCTCCAGGGTTGGCTGGGATCCTCCTATGTCTTCCTCCTGTGTACAGGAATCCTGCAGGGAATTCCCCATGACCTTTACGAAGCAGCCCGGATCGACGGGGCCACCGGCTTCCAGGCGACGCGCCACATCACCATCCCCATCCTGCTTTTCCAGACGGCGCCGCTCATGATTGGCCAGTACACCTTCAATTTCAACAATTTCTCCATTATCTACCTCTTCAACGGAGGCGGACCCTTCGAGCCGACCAAGTACGGGAATATTGCGGGGTCTTCGGACCTGCTCATTTCCTACATCTATAAACTGACCATCCAGAAGCAGTACCAGGGCATCGGTTCGGCCATCACCCTGATCGTCTCCCTGGTGCTCATCTTTTTCGCCTGGTTCGGCTTCAGCCGTTCCAAGGCTTTCAGGGAGGAGAAGCTATGAGCCGGAATCAAGATAAGAAACTCTACCTGTCCGACCGGCCGCCTCTAACGGCTGTCAAGGTAACCATGCTGGCCGTCAGTTACTGCCTCCTCTTCTTTTACGTCTTCATCGTTCTCTGGCCTCTGGCACAGATCCTCTTTACCAGTTTCAACGGGAATCACGGTTCCTACATCCAGATCGGGACCTCCTTTACCTTTTCGCTCAAGCATTTTAACTATCTCTTCCAGGAGACCTACTTCCTCAATTGGGTGGTCAATACCATTCTGATTGCGCTGGCCACAGCTCTTTTGACCCTCCTCTTCGTCTCCCTGACGGGCTACGCCTATTCCCGCTACCGATTCAAGGGGCGCAAGGCCTCCCTCATGGCCATCATGCTGATCCAGACCATTCCGACCTTCGCGGGAATCGCGGCCTTCTATACCCTGCACTCCATCGTCGCGGCCATCGCCCCCTGGTTCAGCCGCCAGATGTTCCTGATCCTCATTTACGCGGGAGGGGGGATCGCCGGCAATACCTTCATCCTCAAGGGCTATATTGACTCCATTTCCACGGAACTGGATGACGCTGCCCGCATAGACGGCTGGGGCAACCTGCAGGTCTACCGGCTGATCATCATGCCCATTGTCCGCCCCATGCTGTCGGTGATCGCCCTCTGGTCCTTCATCGGGCCCTTCCTGGACTATCTCCTGCCCAGCATTCTTTTGAACGATCCCAAGGCCTATACGCTGGCAACCGGCCTGCATACCCTGGTCAACGATGTGCGCAATATGCACCAGCCTGTCTTTGCGGCCGGAGGCCTGCTGACAGCGGTTCCAATCATTCTTTTATTCATCGCGCTGCAGAAACAGCTGGTTTCAGGGCTGGCCAGCGGCGCCGTCAAAGGTTAGGAGGCTTGCATGAAAGTCCAACTGGTTAATCTGGGGAAAAAGTACGAGGGAAGGGAAAACTTCACCATCCGCCACATTGATCTTGAAATTGACGATCAGGATTTCTGCGTGATCCTGGGGCCATCCGGCTGCGGAAAAAGCACCCTTCTGCGCATGATCGCGGGTCTCAACTCCATCACCGAGGGGGATCTGCTCTTCGATGGAAAGCGCATGAATAAGGTGGAGCCCAAGGATCGGGATATCGCCATGGTCTTCCAGTCCTATGCCCTTTATCCCCATATGACCGTCTACGACAACCTGGCTTTTTCCCTGAAGATGCGCAAGGAGCGGAAGACGGTTATCCATGACCGGGTGACCGAGGCTGCCGAACTGCTTCAAATCTCCGAATACCTCTACTCCAAGCCCTCCGAGATCTCGGGCGGCCAGCGGCAGCGGGTGGCCCTGGGGCGGGCCATGGTAAGAAAGGCCGGGGTCTTCCTCCTGGATGAACCCCTGTCCAATCTGGACGCCAAACTGCGTGAACACATGCGGGTTGAACTGGTCCGCCTGCATAAATCCCTGGAAACAACAACCATCTACGTCACCCATGACCAGACCGAGGCCATGACCATGGCGACCAAGATTGTCCTTCTGGACGACGGCAAGGTCCAGCAGGTCGGCAAGCCCGCCGAGTTCTATGACCGGCCGGCCAATCTATTTGTCGCGGGTTTCATCGGTTCCCCCACCATGAACCGCTTCGGGGGAGTCGTGGAAGGCGGCCATTTCAAGGCCGACGGTGATCTCTTTGTGGCGGAACCTGAAAAGGAAGACCGGGACAAGCTGTCTGCCTATGAGGGCCAGCGGGTGGTCCTGGGAATCCGGTCCGAACGTTTTATCGCCGGGGAATCCGACAAGAACTCCTTCACAGTCAAGGTTGATGTCATCGAGATGCTGGGCAAGGAGCAGCTGCTCTACTGCAAGTTCGCGGACGGCAAGGAATGTGTCATCTCGGAACCCGGCTACTTCACCTACGCCGTGGAAGAGGACCACAGCTTCCATCTGGACACGGCAGGTCTCCATTTCTTCCTTGAAGAAAGCGGGGAGCGGATCAACTGATAAGAACGCCGTCTCCCTCATCCAGGGGGATGACAGTCAGATCCAGCCGGCTATCCAGGACCTGCCTGACCGTATCCAGGTAGATGACCTGGAGGGGATCCCGGCGGTCCAGGCCCAGGGTCAGCCGCTTGATACCAAGGGCCGGAGCTATCCGGTCCCCCAGGAGACTGGCTTCAAGCCAGGCCTGGGCGCGGACGCGCTCTTTCTCATCCGGCAGGAAATAGGCCGGAAAATCAGCAAGAGGGATCAAATAGCCCTGGCTGTCATGGCACAGGATTTGGGGAAAAGCTTCCAGCCAGGGGCAGGCTCCCTCATCCAGGGCAGCCGGATCATCCCTGTAAAAGACATAAGACCTGGACGGCCGGGACAGAGCCCCCGCAAGGAGCTTGCGGCTTGTGGCCGTGTCCTGGACTGTGTCCGCAAGAACGGCTTCAAAGGGATCCTGAGCCGGCTGTTCCCGGGCCAGTCTGTCCAGGTATTCAGATAGAGAAGGCCGGCCCCTCTCCATGAAGGTGATGCCCTGGGGGGTGACAGCCAGGGTACGGAAACCGACCCTGGAAAAAGAGGCCGCGGCCTCTGGCCTGGTGTAGAGGAAGAGCTTGTTGATGTCGGCATCAAAGGCCTCGGCGATGATCCCGGTCAGGAGTCGGCTGAAGAGGGAGCTGCCCCGGTAAGCCGGATCGACGGCAACACACTTGAGTCTGCTTCGGTCGCGGGCACCGGTGGCTGCCAGCCTGCCCTCCTCATAGATTCCATAGACGGCGCTATAGGGCGGGTCGGGCCGGAGGCCGGATGCGGCAAGCAGGTCTTCCCACGCCTTCCTGTCAGCTGTTTCCTGGCTTATATCCAGCCGGACAAACATGGCCACCTCCTTGCCGGAACCTTCCTCCCTGTATTCTACATGAAGCCGGAGGGGCGGGGTTTGTCTATGCTAGAATCAGGTCAAACCGATTCCCCGAAATGAGGTCAGCCATGCAAGTCAGCGACGGGACAGGAATGGACGAACGCTATAACTACAAGAGGGTGCGCCAGGGCCGCACAAGCGGCATTCTCTGCCATATCACCAGCCTGGCATCGCCTTACGGCATCGGGACCCTGGGAGAGGAAGCCCTGAGCTTCATCGATTTTCTGGCCCTGTCGGGCCAGAGCCTCTGGCAAATTCTTCCCATAGGCATCACCGGTTTTGGTGATTCTCCCTATCAGACGGTTTCTGCCAATGCCGGCAACCCCTATCTGATCGACCTGGATCAGCTGGTCAGGGAGGATCTTCTGCCTGCGGAAGCCCCGGGTCAGTTTTCCTTTGGGTCAAATCCGCAGCGGGTGGATTTTGGCCTGCTCTGGGAGAACAGGAAAAAAATCCTGGAACTCGCCTGGATACGTTTTCGCGCAGGCGGTCATGCGGAGCTGGAGGAGGCCTTCCGGTCTTTTTGCCGGGAGGAGGACCCGGTCTGGCTGGACGATTTTGCCCTCTTCATGGCCCTCAAGGCAGCTCAGGGAGGCAAAAGCTGGCGCCTCTGGCCAGCCCCCTATAAACTCCGTGATTCCGCGGCTCTCCTTGATTTTCAAAGGGCCAATCAGCAGGCAGTTGATTTTGAAAAATTCCTCCAGTTTCTCTTCTTTCGCCAGTGGCAGGAGCTGCGCCTTTACGCGTCCGGGGCGGGGATTTCCCTGGTCGGCGATCTGCCCATTTACGTTGCCGAGGATTCGGTGGAAGTCTGGCTGGAGCCTCATCTCTTTCAGCTGGATGCGGATCTGACCCCCACCAATGTAGCCGGCTGTCCGCCTGATTCCTTCTCCGACCTGGGCCAGCTCTGGGGCAACCCCCTCTACGACTGGGAGGCGCACGCCAGGGAGGGTTTTTCCTGGTGGACCAGGAGGGTGCGCTTCCAGCTGCGGCTCTACGATGCTCTGCGTATTGATCATTTCAGGGGGCTGGAGTCTTACTGGGCAGTTCCCTACGGCGACAAGACAGCCAGGCGGGGCCGCTGGATACCGGGGCCTGCTGACAGCCTTTTCCAGGCTCTGGAAGCAGAGTTGGGAGCCCTGCCATTCATAGCAGAAGATTTGGGTTACATGACGGAGGAAGTTTACGCCTTCCGTGAGCGCTGGGGCTACCCAGGCATGAAGGTGCTGCAATTCGCCTTCAATCCAGACGCCTCAAGCGATTACCTGCCCCATAATCTGACCGAAAACGCCGTCCTCTACACGGGTACACATGACAATGACACCCTGGCCGGCTGGTTCCAGGAGGCTGACCCCCGTGAAATCGCCTTCGCCAGGAGTTACCTGGGCCTCAATGAGGAAGAAGGCCTGGTCTGGGGTATGATGCGGGCGGCCGCCACCAGCGTCTGCAGGACGGTCATCTTTCAGATGCAGGATTTGCTGGGTCAGGGCGAAGAGGGCCGGATGAACCGGCCGGGTACGGCGGAAGGCAATTGGCAGTGGCGGATGCCGCCGGACGCGCTTTCCCTGGACCTGGCCTCACGCATGCGGGAGCTGGCCCGCATGAGCGGCAGGCTGCGCGGTTGAAGGGGGTTTTTGTCGGGGCCGAGGCGCAGTAAGAGACGCTGACCTTGAGGCCGGCTGCCTGGAAATATGCTAGAATAGATTGGGTTTAAACCCGTTCTTATAATGTAATTTGACCAGTCAATTGGCAGCCACGTGAAGGGGGTTGGACGTGGATCTTGATGAAGCAGCGAAAAGGTCACTGGTTCAGGAGGCTTTTGAGGCGCGAAAGGGGAGCTATTCTCCTTACTCCAGATTTTCTGTCGGCGCGGCTATTCTGACTTCAGACGGACAGGTTTTCAGGGGAGCCAATATTGAGAACGCCTCTTACGGCGCAACCATTTGCGCGGAACGTACGGCTGCGGTTGCGGCGGTTTCATCCGGTTCCAAGGTTTTCCTGGCGATCGCCGTTGTCGGCTCCCAGGAGGGGTCGGCGGAAGAGGACATGGCCTATGCCTATCCTTGCGGTATCTGCCGCCAGTTCCTGCGGGAATTCATGCCTCCGTCAGGGGATCTGATTGTCCTTGTGGCCAGGAATCCGCATGAGTTCAGAGAGACGACCCTGCAGGCCCTGCTCCCCAACTCCTTCGGACCATCGGACCTCGATTATCTCAATTCATAAGGGACGACCGGCCCTTGTGGGGCCGTTCATCAATAAAGCAGCGTGACTTCGAGGAAGTCATCACAAACAGGAGGGAAAAATGAAAAAAAGAATCATTAGCCTGATTCTGGTGTTTGCGGTCATTCTGGCCTTTGGCGTTGGCTGTACACCCAAAGAAGGCGGTAAAACGGAGGGCAAAAAAGTCGCCCTTATCACCGACCTGGGCGGGATCAACGATGAGTCCTTCAACCAGTCAGCCTGGAACGGCATGAAAAAACTGGAAACCGAAGGAATCACGATCTCCTTTGTAGAATCCGAAAAAGAAGCGGACTACGCGGTCAATCTTACCAACAAGACAGAGGAAGGCAATGACCTGGTCTGGGGCATCGGCTTCCTCATGGAAGAATCCATGGTCAACGCGGCCAAGGAGCACAAGGACCAGATGTTTGCCGTCATCGACGTCGGCTTTGAAGAAGACGCCTATCCCAACCTGGTGGGCGCCATGTTTAACTCGGAAGAGTCATCCTTCCTGGTCGGCTACATCGCCGGCTACATGACACAGACCAATCATGTCGGATTTATTCTGGGCATGGAGGGTGATGTCATGTTCCGCTTCCAGTACGGCTATCTGGCCGGCGTGGCCTATGCGGCCAAGGAACTGGGCAAGGAAATCAGAGTTGATGCCGTGACCATCGATACCTTCGGTGACACAGCCAAGGGTAAGGCGACGGCTACCAAGATGTACAGCGACGGCGCGGATATCGTTTATCACGCGGCCGGCCAGGCGGGCTCCGGTGCCATCACCGCAGCCAAGGAAATGGGCAAATGGGCTATCGGCGTTGACCTGGACCAGAACGAACTGGCCCCCGACAATGTCCTGACCTCAGCTCTCAAGAACGTGGACCAGGCCATCTACCTGCTTTCCAAGCGGGTTCTGGCAGGTGAAAAAGTCGGCGGCAAAACCTTCTTCTTCGGCCTCAAGGAAGGCGGCGTAGGCATCGCGCCGAGCTCCAGCAAGCACGTCCCCCAGGATATCCTGGACAAGACGGCTGCAATCGAGAAGAAGATCATCGATGGCGACATCACGGTTCCGATTACAGCGGCTGAATTCGAAACCTTCAAGGCCAACCTGGGCTAATAGGTTTTGAATAAGGTTATTTGACCAACAAAGGCCCGGACACCCCCCTGGGGGGGTGCCCGGGCGACTATTATGGAGACGGAAGTATGGAGCTGGACAAGCGGGCTACAGGGCCGGACTCGGTCTTTGCGGTTGAGATGTGCGGCATCTCCAAATCATTTGGCAGTCTGAAGGCGCTGGACAACGTAGACTTATCGGTTCGCAAGGGAACCATCCACGCTCTGCTGGGTGAGAACGGGGCAGGGAAATCAACCCTCATGAAGATCCTCTACGGTCTTTATACCAAGGACTCCGGCGAGATCCGGATCATGGGGCAGGCCTGCGACATCAAGAACCCCAAGCAGGCTATCGCCCAGGGGATCGGCATGGTCCACCAGCACTTCATGCTGGTGGAGAATATGACCATCGCCGAGAATATCGTTCTGGGAAAAGAGATGACACGGTCCCTGGGCCGCCTGGACCGGGAAAAGATGAACCGGACTATCCGGGAATTCGGCGAGCAATTCGGCCTGGAGGTCGATCCCGAAGACACCATCATGGATGTCTCGGTTGCCACCCAGCAGCGTGTTGAAATATTGAAGGCCCTTTACCGGGGAGCGGATATCCTGATTCTGGATGAGCCGACGGCCGTTTTGACTCCCCAGGAAATAGACAATCTGATCGTGACCATGCAGCGGCTTGTCGAGAGCGGCAAAACGGTCATCATCATCACACATAAATTGAAAGAAATCATGGCCTCCTCGGAGTACTGCACCATCATCCGCAGGGGCAAGGTGATCGATACAGTCCGCGTGGACCAGGTCACGGAAAAAGACCTGGCCTCCATGATGGTGGGCCGGGAGGTCATGCTGACCACCGACAAAAAAGAAGCGGAACCGGGCCAGATCATCATGGAAATCCAGGACCTGACCGTCAAGGACAACCGGGGAATCGAGAAGGTCAAAGACCTCTCCCTGCATGTCCGGCGCGGCGAGATCCTGGCCATAGCCGGTGTCGACGGCAACGGCCAGACGGAGCTGATCGAAGCCATAACCGGACTTCGCAAGTCCGAAAAAGGATCCATTATCGTCAATGGTCAGCATATCGAAAACGGCCACCCAGCCGATACCCACCGTTCCGGGATCCGAACCATTCACGAGGACCGCCACAAGCGGGGGCTGGTGCTGGATTTCCAGGTAGGCGAGAACCTGATCCTGGAATCCTATAAGCAAAACCGCTTCCGCGGCAGGAGCCGGCTTTTATCCTGGAAGAAAATCAATGACTACGCCAACAAGCAGATTGACCGCTATGACATCCGGCCCTCAGGCTGTGCCCTGCAGCGGGCCAAGGAATTGTCAGGTGGCAATCAGCAGAAGGTCATTGTTGCCCGGACCGTTGAGCAGGAACCGGACCTTCTGGTTGCCTGCCAGCCGACACGCGGCCTGGATGTAGGCGCCATCGAATACGTCCGCAATGCCCTGGTCCAGCAGCGCGACCAGGGGCGGGCCGTCCTGCTCATCTCCTACGAACTGGATGAGGTCATGGATATCGCGGACCGGATCAATGTCATCTACAACGGGCGGATTGTGGCCGACCTGGATCCCGCGGAAACGGACGAACAGGCCATCGGCCTCCTGATGGCGGGAGGTAGCCAATGAGACACTTTCTTATCCGGGCCCTGAAGAAGCCTTTCACGGCCGTTTTGGTGGCCATTCTGATCGGCTTCCTGGTCGGGGCGGTTACCCTGGCGGTCGGAGGTTATGACCCGGGCCGGGGTTATGGCCTGCTGGTCACGGGGATTTTCTCCAGCACCCGGCGCACCATGCAGGTCCTGGTCAATGCCGTGCCCATCATCATGACAGGGCTGGCCGTCTCCTTTGCGGTCCGGACCGGCATGTTCAATATCGGGGCCGACGGCCAGTTTATCCTGGGCCAGGTGACAGGTGCCGTTATCGGCTACTATGTGCCACTGCCTCCCATCCTGCACCCCATCTTCATTCTGCTGTGCGCCTTTGCCATCGGGGGTCTCTATGCGGCCTTTGCCGCCTTCCTGAAAAACCGCTTCGGCATCCACGAAGTCATATCAACCATCATGCTCAACTGGATTGCCTATTATTTCATGAACTTCGTTGTCAACATGAAAAGCGTCAAAGTGCCCGGATCCCAGCACTCGCCGGAAATCCTTGATACAGCCAAGATTACCTTTTTCAGCCGGGAGTTTCGGACCACAGCCGAGGGCGAAGCCCTGATCGCCAGGCAGCCCTGGCTGGAAAGCCTGATACGGACGGACGCCGGTTACGCCATTCTGGTCATGATCGCGGTCACCCTGCTCCTTTGGGTGGTGCTCAAGTATACCCGGATCGGCTTTGAACTCAGGGCGGTCGGCTACAACTACTACGCCGCGGAGTTCGCGGCCATGCCGGTCAAGCGCAACGCCCTCCTGTCCATGTTTATTTCCGGAGGAACCGCAGCTTTAGGCGGCGCCATGCTGGTTATGTCGACTTCTTATTTCATCAGCATGCTGGGGGCTACCGAGGGCTACGGCTGGGACGGTATTTCCGTCGCCCTCATCGCGGGCAGCCATCCCATCGGCTGCGTCTTTGCCGGCCTTCTCTATTCAGGACTTAAGCTGGGCGGTACGGAAATCCAGTCCCGCATGGGCGCGCCGACCGAGATTATCAACATCATGATCGGGGTCCTGGTCCTCTGCATTGCCTTTGCCCCCGCCCTGCCGCGGCTGGCAGAACGGCTCGAAAGGAAGGAGTAAACCATGAATCTCCTCAATACCATACTCCTGACCGCCTCCATCAGTCTCATGTACTCGGCGCCCCTGATCTTTACCGCTCTGGGCGGAGTCATCACCCAGCGCGCCGGTGTCGATAACATCGGCCTGGAGGGCATGATGGCCTTTGGGGCCTGTGGGGCCGCCATCCTCTGTCATTTCTCGGGCAGCCCCTGGATCGGTCTGGTGGTCGGGGCCCTCTTCGGGGCCACCCTGGCTCTGCTCCACGCCTTTGTAGCCGTAACGGCCAAGGGCAGCCAGATTATCTCCGGCATCGCCATCAATTTCATCGGCCTGGGCCTGGGGGTTTTTCTGACCCGCTTTCTCTTCGACGGCGCTGCCCAGTCCAACTCCACCATCAACCAGAACCTGCCCAAGGTCCTGGAGCTGATCGGCATCGACAAATCCAAGTCCCGCCTCTTGGAATCCTCAGAGATCGATCTCACGGTTATCTTTGCCTTTCTCTTTGCCGTCCTTTTCTGGTTTGTCCTCTACAAGACCAAGACGGGGCTCCGGGTCCGCGCCTGCGGCGAGCACCCGGGGGCGGCGGATACGCTGGGAATCAATGTGACGCGGATCCGCTATATCTGCACCATCCTGTCGGGTGTCATGGCGGGGCTGGGCGGGGCGGTCACAGCCCTGACCATCAGCTACCGCTTCACGCCGACCGTCATCTCCGGCCAGGGCTTCATTGCCCTGGCGGCCGTTATTTTCGGCAACTGGAAGCCCATCGGGGCGACCCTGGCCTGTCTTCTCTTCGGTTTTGCCCAGGCTCTGACGGTGGTTATGGCCGGGATCCCCTGGCTGCCTACCCAGATTTTGGCCATGCTGCCCTACGCCCTGACCCTTCTGATCCTGGTCATCTTCGTGGAGCGCTCGACCCCGCCCAAGGCTTTGGGCCAGCCCTACTTCAAGGGCCAGGCCTGAGGTTGATCCCGATGAAGGGACAGGGAGAAAAGAAGCTTGCCTGGCTGGCAGCCGGCGGCATGAACCTTGATATCCTGGCCAAGCCTTATGAGACCCTGATAAGGAATGATTCCAATCCAGGCACCATCCGCGAACGGCCGGGCGGTGTCGGTTTCAACATGGCCCGCAATCTGGCCCTCCTGGGCCAGCGGGTGATTTTTCTGACTGCCCTGGGCGGTGACCGGGTCAATGAAACCCTGGTACATCAGGCGCAAGCGCATGGCCTTGACCTCTCCCGGGCCCTCGTCAAGGAGCAGGCGTCCACCTCCCGCTACCTGGCTGTCCACGACCAGGAAGGTGATATGGCCGTGGCCATTAACGATATGGCTCTCTTTGACGGTCTGACCGGGGAGGACGTCCTTTCCTGGCTGGATCTTGGGCGGCCGGACCGCGCTGTGGCGGCCATCCTGGATACCAACCTGCCCGCGCCCGTCCTGGAGACTCTGGCCGGCAACTGGGAAATCCCACTTTATGCCGATGCCGTCTCAACAGTAAAAATGGACCGGCTGGCGGGTATCATCCCCCGGCTGGAGGGCCTCAAGGTCAACCGCATGGAAGCGGAGCACCTGACGGGCAAGGTAATTGCGGACGACAGGCAGGCTGCCGCTGCGGCCGGCAAAATCCTTGACATGGGTGTCACAAGCGTCTGCATCTCCATGGGAAGCCAGGGAGCCCTCTTCGCCAGAGGCCAGAACATGGTCCTGGCCCGCCCTGAACGGATCATCCGGGATGCCAACGCGACCGGAGCGGGCGATACCATGGCGGCGGCCTTTGCCCTGGCGGCGCACACCTGGGATGACCTGGCGCGGGTCGCCCGCTTCTGTGTCGCCGCGGCCTCACTTAATCTTGAGTCACCGGAAGCGGTCAATCCCATGCTTTCGCTTACTTTGGTCAATCAAAGAGCTGACCGCATCAGAATCGAGGAAATCAAATGACAGAGACCAGAGACTATCTTTCAATCTCAAGGGAGGTCCAGGAGGCTTTGAACCTGGGCCTGCCCATCGTAGCCCTGGAGTCGACCATCATCTCACACGGTATGCCCTACCCGGATAACGTCCACACGGCTCTGGCTGTCGAAGAGGAAATCCGCCGGCAGGGGGCGCTCCCTGCCACCATTGCCATTCTGGACGGGAAAATCAGAATTGGCCTGACAGCCGGGGAGATCGAGCGTCTGGGCAAGGAAGGCCTGGCGGTGACCAAGACCTCCCGGCGGGATCTGCCTTTGGTGCTGGCCAGCAGGGTTTCGGGAGCGACGACTGTCGCGGCTACCATGATCGCGGCTCATCTTGCGGGCATCCACTTTTTTGCCACGGGCGGTATTGGCGGCGTCCACCGGGGCGGAGAGAAGACCATGGACATCTCCTCGGACCTGATTGAGCTGCGCCAGACCCCTGTGGCCGTCATCTGTTCGGGGGCCAAGTCCATCCTGGATATAGGCAGGACCCTGGAGCACCTGGAGACAGGCGGTGTCCCGGTCATTGGCTACGGGACCTCTGAAATGCCCGCCTTCTACACCAGGGAAAGCGGTTATAAACTGGTCTCCCGTGCCGATGATCCGCAAACAGTGGCAGAGGCTTTCCGGATCGCCCGGGCCCTGGGCTATCCGGGCGGTATGGTGATTGCCAATCCCATACCGCAGGAGGCGGCCATGGAAGCGGCAGAGATCGGCAAGGCCATTGAAGGGGCTCTTAAAGAAGCAGAAGAAGCCGGCATCCAGGGCAAGGAAGTTACCCCCTTCCTCCTGGAACGGGTGGCAGGGGTGACGGCAGGCAGGAGCCTGGAGGCCAATATCGCCCTGGTCAAAAACAACGCGCGTGTCGCCGCTGCTATTGCCGTCGCCTACGCGGGGCAAAGAATTGACAGTCAACAAGGACAGGAGGCCTGAGTATGGAAAAGCTTTATCACATTCAACTGGACGATTCCCACGGCGCAAAATACGCCATCTTGCCCGGAGATCCCGGGCGGGTCGAGAAAATCGCCGCCCTCCTGGACAAGCCGCACCTTCTGGGTGTCAACCGCGAATATACCACCTGGCTGGGAAGTCTTGAAGGGGAGCCGGTCCTGGTCATGTCCACCGGCATGGGCGGTCCGTCGACCGCCATCGGTGTTGAAGAACTCTATATGACCGGGGTCCGCAATTTCATTCGGGTGGGGACCTGCGGCGGTATGCACCTGGACGTCATGGGCGGTGACCTGGTCATCGCGACGGGGGCCATCCGCATGGAGGGAACCTCGCGCGAATATTTGCCCATCGAATTTCCCGCTGTGGCGGATTTTGATTTGACGGGCTGCCTGGCCCAGGCGGCCAGGGAAGGCGGTTACCGCTATCACACCGGAGTTGTCCAGTGCAAGGATTCCTTCTATGGGCAACATTCACCGGGCCGCATGCCGGTCAGCTATGAACTGGAAAACAAGTGGCAGGCCTGGCTCAAGGGCGGGACCCTGGCCTCCGAGATGGAAAGCGCTGCCCTCTACATTGTCTGTCAGTCCCTGGGCGCCAAAGCCGCCTGCATCCTCAATACCATCTGGAATCAGGAACGCCGGGCCAGGGGTTTGGATGACCAGGAGAGCCATGACACCATGCGGGGTATCCGGGTGGCCGTCCAAGCCATCCGCCGCCATATTCTCAAGGAGCGTGAAGAGTCCGATTAGCCCCGGACGGTGACCCCCCGCTTGATGACAGTCTCAACCAGGTTCATGGCGAAGTGATAGGACAGGTGGCCGTGGTTGGGGCAGTCCAGGATAAGGATGTCTGCCTGCTTGCCCTCTTCCAGTGAGCCCAGGCGGCCGGCCCGGTCCAGGGCGGCTGCCGCGTTCAGGGTCAGGGCCGTCAGGGTCTCCTCAACCGTCAGCCCCATATAGATGGTGGAAAGGGCAATCATGAGCGGAATGGACTGGGAATGGCAGCTTCCGGGGTTGAGGTCGGTGCCCAGGGCGACCGCAAGGCCCTGTTCGATCATGAAACGGCCTCTGGCATAAGGTTCCCTGAGGCTGAAGGCGGTTAAGGGGAGAAGGACGGCGATGACGCCGGCCTCACGCATGGCCAGGAGATCCTCATCCGAGGCCTTGAGCAGATGATCGGCGCTGATGGCCCCCATCCTGGCCGCAAGTCCGGCTCCGCCCAAGGGCACAATCTCGTCGGCGTGCATCTTGAGTTTGAAACCCATTTGGCGGGCAGCGATCAGGAGCCTTTCCGACTCCTCCAATTCGAAGACATTGCGCTCGGTAAAGATGTCACAGAATTCGGCCCGGCCCCGGGCCATGGGCAGGCCCTCCCGGATCAGGTAGTCGACATAATCGGCGGTCCTGCCCTTGAAGGTCGGAGGGACAGCGTGGGCGCCCATGTAGGTCAGGGCTATATCAAGTTTGTGGTCGGCTGCCAGGGCTTCCATGACACGGAGCATCTTGTCCTCCGTCTCTGTATCCTCCCCATAGCCTGTTTTCCCCTCGACCGTGGTGATGCCCAGATCCAGCATGCGATCCAGACGCTTCCAGGCTGCCTCATAGAGCTCCCTTTCACTTGCCGCGTGGGTGGCCCGGGTGCTGGCGGCGATGCCCCCTCCCGCCTCCATGATCTCCATGTAGGAGGCTCCCTGGAGACGCCGGTTGAACTCCTGGTCCCGGTAGCCGCCAAAGACGAAGTGGGTGTGAGGATCCACGAAACCGGGGATGACGGTCTTGCCTGAAGCGTCCATCCGGTCAACCTCTTCCGGAGAGATTTCATTTTTCCTGAGCCAGTCTTGAGCCTCCTGACCCGTCCCCACGAAGAGGATGGTCTCATCCCGCCAGATCACAGCTCCTGCGGGAATCAGGCGGAGCTGACCCATGGCCCGCCCCTGCAGGGCGGAATGGCCGGTTGGAGTTGCGACTTCCGCAGCATTCTCAATCATTCTGTAGGTCATAAAGGTCTCCTTGAAAGGCCGCGGTCCGGCGTGCCCGCAGTTGGGCTATAAATAGTTCCCGGTCGCGGACTGAAACGTAATAGAGCCCCCCGCTGTACAGGTTGATGGCGATCCGGTCCAGTGAGGTTGCCGTGGAGGCAAGGGGGCTTCTGGACGGTTCCAGGGAACGGATGGCAAGATAGGGAATGCGCCGGGTCATGAGCCCGAAGCGGATGAGCAAAGCCTCTTCTTCCAGCGTCAGGTCATTTCGGATCTGGAGGGATAGAGCCAGAAGAAAAGCAAGTGCCATGAATACCGCACTGAGCAGACTGGCGGGGCCAGGCTCCGTGATGGCGGTCCAGACAACAAAAAGGCAGGCAGCCGCCAGGATGAAGAGAACTCCATACCACCAGACAGCGCGTTTGCCGGGGAATCTCACGGGTCACTACCGGCAGCCAGCTGGTCGTAGACCTTTTTCAGACGCTCCAGGGAGGCCGAAAGGATCTGGCGGGGACAGGCCAGGTTGATCCGTTCAAAGCCCCGGGCACAGTCCCCGAAGATATAACCTTCATCCAGATAGAGCCTTTGTTCAATCATCCGCTCTTCCAGAGTCCTGTGATCCCGGCAGAGGGCCCCAAAATCCAGCCAGGCCAGATAGGTCCCCTCCAGGTCAAAGAGGGTGACCCGGGGCATTTCTTCTTCAATGAAGGTCTTGAGGGTCTGGAAATTGCCCTTAATGTAATCGAGCATGGCAAAATACCAGTCATCACAATCCGCATAGGCGGCTTCGGCGGCAGCGAAGCCGAAAGTGCTGTGGGTGTGAACACCGTCGGTCCGGACCTGTTTGCGGAAGATTTCCCGGTCGCCGGCGTCCGGGACCACGATGCTGGCCACCTTGAGCCCGGCCAGAGAGAAAGTCTTGCTGGCTGAAAAGGCCAGGAGGTGACGGGTGCCGTGCTCCTGGGCCAGGCGGCTGAAAACGGTGTGCTTTTTGCCAAAAGTGAAGTCACAATGAATCTCGTCCGAGATGACGAAAACATCATGCCTGGCTGCCAGACGGGCGATCTGTGAGAGCTCCTCCCTGTCCCAGACCCGGCCGACCGGGTTGTGGGGGCTGCAGAGGATCATGAGGGAGGCCCCTTTGATTTTCTCCTCCAGATCGTCAAAATCAATCCGGTAGCGTCCATCCCGGATGATCAGCTGACTGGCAGTCAACTGCCGGCCGTTCTGCTCCACGGCCCCGAAGAAGGGGTAATAGACCGGTGTCTGGATCAGAACCCGGTCACCGGGCTTTGAAAAAGCCCGGACTGCGGAGAAGACAGCCTGGACAACACCGGTCGTGGGCACGACCCAATCCGCCTGGATAGGGAAGTCATGGCGGAGCGTATACCAGCGGTTGAGCGCCTGGAAGTACTGGGGCCGGGGTCCCGTGTAACCCCATATCCCGCAGTCTGCCAGGACTTTGAGTTTCTCCCTGATGCAGGGGGGGCTTCGGAATTCCATATCCGCTACGGACAGGGGGATGGTCAGCTCCTGGGGGTCGACGGGCCCGGGGGCCAGATCCCATTTGAGGGATCCGGTCTGCCTGCGGTCAATGATTTCATCGAAAGACATGGCTGCCGCTCTTTTCTTGGTAATCAGTCATCGAGCAGCCAATGCTCGATGATTTTGGACTGATCAAAGCCGTGAAGGCCCAGATAATATTCCAGCGAACCGGTCAGGGCCTCCAGGGGGGCCAGGCCGATGATCTCACTCCCCACGACGGGGACGCCGTAGCGGGCCGCTTCCATGCGGACGGCCTCAAAGACACGGTAAATGGGGTTTTTGCGGTAGTCCGTGATGTTCATGGTGACCTGAACCAGGCCTTTTTCCTTGAGTTCCACGCCGCCGGCCTTGATGTACTGGAGGCCGCCTCCCGATTGACGGATGGCGCGGGCGATGGCGTTTGCAATTTCCAGTTTGTCGGTTCCCAGGTCGATGTTATAGGCGATCAGGGGGAAACGGGCACCGACAGCGGTTACCCCCGCGGTCGGGTGAATCTTCCTGCTGCCGAAGTCCGGCTCCCATTCGGGCTGGAGGAGTTTTTCGGCCATACCCTCGAACTGGCCCCGGCGGATATTGGCCAGGTTGACCCTGTCGGGTGAGCTGGCGGAATCCTCATAGAGGAAGACAGGGATTCCGTAGCGGTCATTGATGGAGCGGCCCAGATCCCTGGACAGGGCGACGGTTTCCTCGACCGTCATGTTGCGAATGGGGATCAGAGGGACAACATCTGTGGCGCCCATGCGCAGATGCTCGCCCTCATGATGGTTGAGGTCGATCAGGCGGGTGGCTTCACCGACCGCATCCAGGATGGCCTGGCAGACCGGCTCCGGATCGCCTAGAACGGTGACCACCAGCCGGTTGTAGTCGCGGTCGGCCTCGTAGTTGACCAGACGGACCCCGGGTCGGTTCTTCAGTGGGGCGACAATGCCTTCGATAACGGCTTCATCCCGTCCCTCACTGAAATTGGGGACACATTCTATGATCTTCTTTCCCTCTGTCATCTCAGGAATCCTCCTTAAGTGTATGTTGAATCAGCTGGTCCTCCGCAAGATAGGGGAGGGTCAAATAATCCTTGCCTGCCATGAGGCGGTTGTATTCTTCAACCGTTTCAATGGCGTGGGGGTTGCGTGCCCAGGCCCTGCGGGCCACACCGGCCATGACATCCCAAAGGACAGCGTTCTCAAGAACCCGGTCAATGCGCTCGGACCCGTCCAGGACACAGCCGAAGCCTCCGTTGATGGCCTTGCCGACCCCGGTCCCGCCTCCGTTGTGGAGGGCGCAAAGGCTCATGCCGCGTGCGGCATTGCCGGCGAAGACAGAGGTGGCCATATCGGCGGTCACCTGGCTGCCGTCATAGATATTGGAAGTTTCCCGAAAGGGTGAATCCGTGCCGCCCGTGTCGTGGTGGTCGCGGCCGATCATGACCGGGCCGATCCTGCCCTGGCGGACCAGGTCGTTCATCTTGAGGGCGATCTTCATACGGCCCATGGCGTCGCTGTAGAGGATCCTTGCCTTGGTGCCGACCACCAGCCTGTTCTTTTCCGCGTCCCGGATCCACTTGTAGTTGTCGCGGTCCTGGGAACGCCTCTCGGGGTCGATACAGGAGAGAGCGGCCTCATCCGTCAGCCGCAGATCCTCGTCCTTGCCGGACAGGCAGACCCAGCGGAAGGGGCCGTAACCGTAGTCAAAAAGGAGGGGTCCCATGATGTCCTCCACATAGGAGGGCCAGATGAAACCATCCCGGTCATTTTGGCCGTTCTTTGAGATTTCCCTGACGCCGGAGTCAAAGACGGCCTTCATGAAGGCATTGCCATAATCGAAGAAATAGGTGCCGGCCTCTGTCAGCTGTTTGATGGCCTGATAGTGGGCCTCAAGCGACCGGTCAACCAGAGCCCGGAAACGGTCCGGATCCTCCGCCAGCAGGCGGGTCCGCTCCTGGAAGGAAAGGCCCTGGGGACAGTAGCCGCCCGTGTAGGGCTCGTGGCAGGAGGTCTGGTCGGACAGGAGATCAATGGCCTGGCCATGTTCAAGGGCGTATTCCAGGAGGTCGACGATGTTACCGTGGTAAGCGATAGCCAGGGCTTCCCTGGCGGCCATGGCGGCCGCTGCCCGGGAAAAAGCTTCCTGGCAGGAATCTGTGACGGTATCGACCCAACCCTGGTCATGGCGTGTTTTGATGCGGGACAAATCGACCTCGGCGATGATGGAGACGCCGCCGGCGATCTTGCAGGCCTTGCCCTGGGCGCCTGACATGCCGCCCAGTCCCGAGCTGACGAAAAGATGGCCGGAAAGGTCACCTTCGTCGGGAATGCCAAGTTGCTGGCGGCCTGCGTTGAGCAGGGTATTGTAGGTCCCGTGGACGATGCCCTGGGGGCCGATGTACATCCAGCCTCCGGCCGTCATCTGGCCGTAGCTGGAAACCCCCATGGAAGAGGCCCGCTGGTAGTCTTCCAGATTATCGTACTGACCGACCATGAGGCCGTTGGTCAGGATGACCCGGGGGGCTGACTGGGGGCTGTGAAAGAGGCCGACCGGATGGCCGGAGAAGAGCACCAGGGTTTGCCGGTCGGTCAGTTTTGCCAGATACTGCATGATCAGGCGGTACTGCATCCAGTTCTGACAGACGGCGCCCGTCTCTCCGTAGGTGATCAGTTCATAAGGGTAGAGGGCCACCTCGAAGTCCAGGTTGTTGTCGATCATGACCTGGAAGGCCTTGCCTTCGATGCATTGGCCCTGGTATTGATCGATGGGTTTGCCGTAGAGTCTTCCGGGCGGCCGGTAACGGTAGCCGTAGATTTTGCCGTGCTCATTGAGTTCGCGGAGGAATTCGGGGGCCATGACGGCGTGGTGCCGGGGTGGGATATAGCGGAGGGCGTTCTTCAAGGCCGTTGCGCGCTCCTGGGCTGACAGCCGGGCTTCCCGTCTTGGGGCGCGGCGGATACCCTCTTCAAAGGATGGGTAAGGCGGCAGCGGGCCCTCCAGCGAAACACGCCAAGAGGCTTCTTCCGGGTGCTTGTCCATGGGGTCTCCTCTCGTAAGCTTGCTTTTGTTTCAAGTATACTATCCTTTAAGAGATTGGTGAGCGGAAGGGGAAGAGCCATGGCCTGGTCAATAGGAATCGATCTGGGCGGAACCAATATCGCCCTTGGGCTTGTGGATGAAAACAGACGGATCGTGGATCGGGAAAGCGCCAAAACGCGGGCTCCCCGATCCGCAGAGTCCCTGGTTGAGACCATGGCCTCCTGCGTCAAGGCGCTTCTGGACCGCCAGGGTCTTGGGGAAGACCATCTGGAGGCCCTTGGTGTTGGACTTCCCGGCGTTATCGACCCCTCTTCCGGCCTTCTGGTCAATGCCGTCAATCTGGGCCTTCGCCAGGTCGACTTTGTTTCACTTTTGCAGAACCGCTTCCCGGGGCTGGCGGTCAGAGCCGGCAATGACGGCGACGCCGCGGCCTGGGGAGAATATCTTGCCGGAGAGGGCGGCCCCTGGGGCAGCGTCCTCATGCTGACTTTGGGGACCGGTGTCGGCGGGGGCCTGGTCTATGATGGCAGGATTTTCCGGGGCGGGACGGGCCTGGGAATCGAACCGGGTCACCTGGTCGTCCAGTCTGAAGGCGGACTGGCCTGCACTTGCGGGCGCAGCGGCTGTCTTGAGGTTTACACTTCCATCCGGGGACTCAACCGCCTGCTTGCCGAGGCCCTGGAGGGGACAGATCCTCCGGTTTGGGCACGGGCACTTGACCCCGGCCAGCCTTCCCGCAATGTTCCGTTTTTTTTCGAAGCCGCCCGGGCAGGGGACCAGCTGGCCCTCGGCGTCCTGGACCGCTACACAGCTTTCCTGGCTTCAGGGCTCAGAAGCCTGATCATGCTTTACCGGCCCCACCGGATCCTTTTGGGCGGCGGAATCAGCCATGCCGGGGAAGTCCTTCTGAAACCGCTCCACCAGGCCCTCTTTGAGCGGGCGGCCCCGGATGACATCCTCTCGCCTCCGCCTGTCCGGATCAGCCGCCTGGGCAATGACGCCGGCATTATCGGGGCAGCCCTCCTGCATTTGGAAGGGCGCATCTAGCGTATTGTATTTAAATATAAATCGGTTATAATGATCTTAATTCTTCCAGGACAATCACTTGATCAATGAAAGTGTGGGACTTATGGATTCGATACTTCTGGCGCTCGAGAGGGCCCTTGAGCAAAATCAGGACACCGTTCTGGCCACCGTGACGGCTAGTTCGGGGGCGACTCCCCGCGGCCAGGGGGCGCGCATGCTGGTCGGCTCCGAGGGCCGCCTGGCAGGGACGGTCGGAGGCGGCGCCGTTGAGCTGCAGTCCCTGGCCATTGCCCAGGACGCCATCCGAGACCGGTCTTCCGATATCCACCACTTTATTCTGTCCAAGAATCAGATCGAGGATATCGGCATGATCTGCGGCGGCAACGCCACGGTTCATTATCTTTTTTTGCCGGGAACCAATCCGGATCTGCTCCGCCTGGTCAGGGCAGCCCGGCAGGCCATTGAAAAACGCCAACCCAGTTGGCTGATCACGGATATCAGCGAAAAGGACCAGCTGGGCCTGGCTCTCTTTACAGCGCCTGAGGGAACCAATCCCAACGAACTCAATCTGGACTCCCCGGGCTGGACTTTTTCCGGTTTCCCAACAGATCATCCGTGTACCCGGGCGCTTCTGGCTGACCCCAAGCTCCTGTGTCAGCGAGGCCGGGCCTTTGAGGCCTGCGGCCATAGATTTTATGTCGAGGAACTGGTGGTCCCCGGTCTGGTTTACCTCTTCGGCGGGGGACATGTGGGCCAGGCTTTAGTGCCCGTACTGGCGGCCGTCCATTTCGCGGTTGTGGTCCTGGATGACCGGCCTGAATTCGTACAGCCTTCACTTTTCCCCGGAGCTTACGATGTACGCCTGTGCGATCTGAATGATATCAGCCGATCAGTTTCCATCGGGCCTGAGGATTACGTCTGTATCATGACCCGGGGCCACAGCAATGACCTGGATGTCGAGGATCAGGTGCTCCACACACCGGCACGCTATATCGGCGTCATCGGCAGCCGGCATAAGATCAAGACCATTGACGGTCTCCTTTTGGAGCGCGGTCACAGCAAAGAAGCCCTCCAACGCCTGACTTCCCCCATCGGCCTGGATATCGGCGGGGAGACACCGGAGGAGATCGCGGTCAGCATCGCGGCCCAGATGATAGCGGTCCGTTCGGGCAAACTGCAGGCAGGCCGAAGCATCTAGGGCCAAGGTCAGATATGGAAAACGGTCAAGACCTGGTCACCTTCTCCTATCCGGCAGACGAGGACCACCTGCTTTCTTTCGTCCGTTCAGAACTGGAGGGGGCGGGCAGGAATCTCCTGATCACCGGGGCTATCGGTTCCGGTAAATCCACTTTTGTCCAGCACTTTATTGATTATGTCCAGGCCGTCCCGGCAGGTTATATGACTATCCGTCACGTGGACCCGGAAGAAAAAACCCTGGGCTTCGCCCACCGGCCTGCCGCCAATCAGGCCGGCACGGGTTTTCTGACGGTCCGGCACGAGGGCAGGGAAGACTTCCCGGCCGCTTCCTGCTTCCTGCTGGTCGATGACAAGGGGCGCCGTTTTGATCTGGAGGCTTTCGCAAGGGGAGCCATGGAATTGATTGATCGGCCCGGTACACTGGTCATTCTGGATGAACTGGGCGGAGACGAGCTGCTCCAGGACCATTTTTACAATAAGGTTCTTTCTTTGCTGGAGGCGAGAGAACGGCCCCTTATCCTGGTATGGAAGCAGGATGCCTCCTTGGAGCGCTCCATCGGCCGGTCCGGTCTGACCGGTGAAGAAAAGGATCTGCTTCGCCTGAGGCGTCAGGAAATCTTCAGCCACCCCTCCCTGACCCGTATTGAGCTTGAAAATGACAGTCAGTCGGCTGCGCACAGGAAGCGGACTCTCTGGGGAAGTGCGGCTCCACAGGCAGACAGGGGCAGCCAGGCACCGTTCCCGGAAGACGATAAAGAGGGACAGAGCTCCCCTTCCGCTGACCGTGGCTCCCGCCGTATGGCCCTCCGTTTCGCCATCATGGGGGGCGCCCTCCTTTTCATTCTGCTGGCTTCTTTCGCAGTCGGCTGGTACGGGATCAGCCTTTCGACTATCGTGCGTTTTTTCTGGAGTCAGATCTGGGGCGGCGGAGGCTTCCCCGACGAAATTCATACGGTTCTGATCAACGTCCGCATGCCGCGCATCCTCATGGGTCTTTTAGTGGGTTCGGGCCTGTCGGTCGCCGGCCATACCTTTCAGGGGGTCTTCCGAAATCCCATGGCCTCACCGGATGTGCTGGGAGCCTCTTCCGGCGCGGGCTTCGGCGCGGCCCTGGCCATTCTCTGGGGCCTTCCCGCCTCGGGCATCACAGGTTTCTCTTTCTTATTCGGCCTTCTGTCCATCGGCCTGGTTCTCCTCCTGACCTCCTTTGTCCGGGCCCAGCGGGTTCTGGCTCTGATTTTGACCGGAATTGTGGTCAGTTCCCTCTTTTCGGCAGGCCTGTCCCTGATCAAACTGGCGGCCGACCCAACCAATCAGCTGCCGGCCATCACCTATTGGCTTATGGGCTCCCTTAATGCCTCCAGGCTCAAGGACCTGACCTTTGCGGCTCCGGTTATTCTGGGAGGTGCCCTGATCATCTTTCTTCTTCGTTGGCAGCTCAATGTCCTGGCCATCGGAGAGGAAGCCGCCACAAGCATGGGAGTTCGAATCCGCCTGGTCAGGGTCGCCCTGATCCTGGCAGCTACCCTGATTACAGCCGCCAGCGTATCGGTCAGCGGAGTCATCGGCTGGGTGGGCCTGGTCGTCCCCCATATAGCCCGTATGCTGACCGGTTCCGATAACCGCTATTCATTGCCGGCCTCGGCCCTGATCGGTTCGGCCTTCATGATCCTGGTCGATACCATCGCCCGCAGGGCTTCGACCAGCGGCATCCCTCTGGGAATTCTGACGGCCTTTGTGGGGGCCCCCTTCTTTGTCTACCTGATCCTCAGACAGGGACGAAAGGATGTGGCCGCATGAAGGTGATGACTCAGGGCTTGGAGGTGCAGGACCTTTCCTTCCGCTACCGGATCAAGGATGTCCTGACCGATCTCTCTTTTCAAAGCCAGGGAGGTCGTGTCATCGGCGTCCTGGGAGCCAACGGCGCCGGCAAATCGACTCTTTTCAAGCTGATCCTGGGCATCCTTCCCCTGCAGAAGGGCTCCATCACAGTCAACGGGACCTCCTTGAATCACCTGTCCATCCGGCGGCGGGCCCGGGAGATGGCATACATCCCCCAGACGGAAGCCGCAGATATACGGTTTGACGTATCGGAGGTTGTCCTTATGGGGACAACGGCTTCACTGGGGCTTTTTTCCCAGCCTGGCAAAAAGGAAATTAAAAAAGCCCGGGAGGCCATGGAGCTCCTGAATATCGGCTCTTTTGCCAAGAGACGTTTTGATCAGCTGTCCGGCGGCGAACAGCAGCTGGCTCTGATCGCCCGGGCCGTGGCCCAGAACGCTCCCATCCTGATCATGGATGAACCTTGCGCCAGCCTGGACTACGGCAATCAGATCCGCGTCCTGGAACAGATCCGTGAACTGGCTGACCGGGGTTACCTGATCCTCTTTTCCACCCACAATCCCCAGCACGTTTTCCTCTACGCGGACGATGTGCTGCTGATCAGCGGGCAGAGGGCCTACGCCTTCGGTCCGCCCCACGATGTGCTATCCGAGTCCCTGCTCTCACATGTCTACCAGATCCCCATCCGGCTGGAAGAGAGCGCCAGGACCGGCGATGTTACCGTCTTGCCTGACTTTGTCAGGATCCGGAATAACCAACCCTAGGAGGTAGTTTATGTTTTTTAAGAAGAAAAAATGGCCTGTCTGTATGCTGGCCGTCATGATCCTTATGGCCATGGGTCTCACCGCCTGTGCTCCGGGGGTCACCCCCCCCACCGAAAGCGGGGATCCCCCCCAGGCCACAGATACGGAACCTGCCCCCAGCCAGACTGACCGGGTCTTCGTCGACTCAACGGGGCGCCAGGTGACCCTGCCGGTTGACCTGGTGCGTATGGCCCCCTCGGGGACCCTGGCCAACCTGGTTCTTTTTACAGCCAGTCCCGATCGCATGAACGGGGTCTCACTGGCCTTCACGGACAGCCAGAAGAAGCTGATCGACCCGGTTTACTTTGACCTGCCGGTCATGGGCAAGTTCTACGGCAAGGGGCCCGATTTCAATCTGGAAACCGTCCTGGCCGCCGGAACCCAGGTCATCGTCGATATCGGGGAGAATAAGGATTCAACCAAAAACGATCTGGACGATCTCATGGACCAGATCAAGATTCCGACCATCTTCATCGAGGCTCTCTTTGACACCATGCCCCAGACCTACCGGGATATCGGCCGTCTGATCGGTGACAGCAGCAGGACAGATCTGCTGGCTCTCTACTGTGAGGAAAGCCTGGCTCTGTCGGAGCGGGCCAGGGCAGAGATAGGAGAGGAGGACCGGATCCGCGTTTACTGGGCTCTGGGCGAGCGCGGTCTCAATACCAACGCGGTAGGCTCCTTCCACAGTGAATTGCTGGACCGGATTCCCGTCATCAATGTGGCGGATGTGGAGCCCGCGGGCCAGGGAGGCGGAAGTGAAGTCTCCATGGAGCAGATCATCCGCTGGAATCCCGACCTGATTCTGATTGACGGCGCCCGTCTGGCGGAAGTCATGAAAGAGGATCCCGCCTGGATGTCGCTTCCAGCCATGAAGGAAGGCAGGATTATCATTGTTCCTTCCCAACCCTACGGATTCCTTGCCGACCCGCCTTCGGTCAATCGCTACGCAGGTCTCCGCTGGCTTGGGGCTACACTCTATCCGCAGATTTACGGAGAGGATGCCAGGGCTGAGGTCAGGGGATTCTTCGATCTCTTCTACGGGATCCAGGTGGATGACGCCACGCTGGACGCCATCCTGGACGGCAGCTTCAAGTAGGAACCATAGTCTGCACAGATTGGGAGAAAGCCGCCTGACAGCGGCTTTCTCTTATGCTAGGCTGTCAGGGCAAGCAGATCTTTGGCCGGAAGCAGGGGAGGGGAAGATGATTCGGATTGGATTATCGTGCGGGTCGGACCGTCTGCGGGAGGCCTCCTGGGAGGGTTCGGCGGGAAGCCGGGTCAACCAGGCCTACATTCAGTCGGTTCTAAGGGCTGGAGCCGCGCCCGTCCTGATCCCTGTCATAGGAGATGGGAAGGCGCTGGCCGCCATACTTGATTTTTGTGACGGCCTGCTCCTGACCGGCGGGGGCGATTTGGATCCTGCCCTCTACGGGGAGGAAAAAGAAGCGGGAACCGGCCCCATCTCGGTTGAGCGTGATACCTGCGAGCTTCTTCTCTTTGATCTGGCGGTCCGGGCCCGCCTGCCCCTTTTTGGCATCTGCCGGGGCATGCAGTTGATCAATGTGGCCCTGGGAGGCACGCTCCACCAGGAACTTGAAGGACAGCCAGACTTTTTTATCCACCACAAGCAGCAGTGTGACCGCCAGCAAGTCACGCATGAGGTCTCCCTTCAAGCAGGCTCCCTTCTTCATACCTGCCTGGGTGATCGGATTCAGGTCAACTCCCTGCATCATCAGGCGGTCAGGGACCTGGCTCCGGGACTGACTGCAAGCGCCTGGAGCCCCGACCAGGTCATCGAGGGACTGGAAGGAGGCGGCAGCCATCTGCCGCCAATCCTGGCCGTCCAATGGCACCCGGAAGAATTGGCGCAAGACATGCCGCCCATGGCGGAACTCTTTTCATCATTTGTCAGGATCTGTCAGGAGCGAAAGGATTGAAATCAGATTGAATCAATCTGAATAGGCTGGGTCGGCGCTACAAAGGGCAAAGACCAGTCCAGCTCCTGGTTGCAATAGACGCAGCGTTTGACGGACTGAACCGGCACGTAACTGATCAATTTATGGCAGCGCGGGCACAGATAAGCGTCGGAGGTGGATTCGTGCACCGAATTCTTCCTCAGGGCGCCATATTTCATTCTGCGGCGGACAACGGTTGTTTTGATCAGGTTCATATGGGATAACTCCTGGAACCATTATACCATAAGGCCGAAAAGGCCTTACTGACGCGTGCTCTGCCTGTAAGGCGGCCTGAAATACTTAGAGGTTCAGCAGGTTGACCGCGATGGCGAAATAGATGATCAGGGCGGCGGCATCAACCAGAGTGGTGATCAGGGGGGCTGCCATGATGGCGGGGTCAATTTTCAGTTTTTTGGCAATCAGGGGCAGGATCCCGCCCACGACGGAAGCCATGAAAACGGTGACCAGCATGGACAGGCCCAGGATGATAGCCGCGGCCAGATCCTTGTAGACCACCAATACACGCACGAAGTTGACAGCGCCCAGGGCCAGACCCATGATCATGCTGGTGGCCGACTCCTTGAGAATAACCTTGAAGATATCCCCGAAGGCGATCTCACCCAGGGTCATACCGCGGATCATGAGGGTGGAGGACTGGGAACCCACATTGCCGCCTGTATCAGTCAGCATGGGGATGAAGGTGACCAGGAGGGGATAGGCCAGGAAAGCCGCCTCGTGCTTCTGCAGGATCAGGCCGTTGACCATGCCCGAGACCATGAGGATGAAGAGCCAGGCGATCCGGTGCATGCTGTGCTGCCAGAAACTGGTTTTCAGATAGGGCTTCTCGGAGGGCGCGATAGCGGCCATCTTTTCGAAGTCCTCGGTTGTTTCTTCCTGCATGACGTCCACGGCGTCGTCGATGGTGACAATCCCCACCAGGCGATTCTCATTGTCAACCACAGGAACAGCCAGAAAATCGTACTTGTGGAAGAGGCGGACCACCACCTCCCGATCCATGGTGGTGCTGACACTGATGACATCGGTTTCCATGATGTCGCCGATCCGGTCCCTGTCGTCGGCCAGAAGGATGGCTTTGACGGAGATGACGCCTTCCAGGAAGCGGCGGTCGTCCGTGACATAACAGGTGTAGATGGTCTCGCGGTCCTCACCGAAGGTGCGCAGGTGGGTGATGGCCTGGGCCACGGTCATATCCTGCTTGAGGCGGGTGTACTCCGCCGTCATGATGCTTCCGGCTGAATCCTCGGGGTACTGCAGATAGCGGTTGATGACCCGCCTCTTGTCGGGATTGGTCAGGCGGAGGATATGGCTGACCATGTTGGCTGGCATCTCCTCCAGGAAGTCGACAGCGTCGTCAACGAAGAGCTGGTCCAGCATGAGGGTTGTCTCTTCGTCCGTAAAGGCTTCAATCACACGCCGCTGGGTATCGGATTCCAGGTGGGCAAAGACCTCGGCGCAGATTTCCTTGGGCAGCATACGAAAGACGAAGGCGGTTTCATCGTCCGGCAGGGTTTCCATGAAAAGAGCGATATCGACTTCATTGTCATCGCGCAGCTCATTGGCCAGACTGGTATAGTCGCGCTCTTTGAGGAGATCGGTCAGGAATTCAACATATTGTCTTTCGTTCATCTGTTCATTCATGACCTTGGCTCCTTGTGATTACCGGCCAAAAAAGAAGAGTCTGTTCCGGTTTGCCGGCGACAGACTCCCCTTTGCTGGTATTGCCTGCCGGATTTATTCCATTTCTGCTATACACTCGATTTCCACCTTGGCGCCTGCGGGTAATTCTTTGACCGCATAGGCTGCCCGGGCGGGGTATGGACTTGGGAAGTAAGCCCCGTATAGTTCATTGACTGAAGCGAAAGAGGCCATGTCCGTCAGCAGCACGGTTGCTTTGACGACGTGGCGGGGTTCCAGTCCGGCCTCCTGAAGGAGGGCGCCGATATTGGCCAGGGCCAGCTTGGTCTGCTCTTCCACACTGTCGGGCATGAGGCCGGTCACCGGATCAATGCCCAGTTGGCCGGAAAGAAAGAGAAAACCCTTGCAGGCAACTGCCGGGGAGTAGGGGCCGATAGCCTTGGGCCCCCGCTTGGGGAAGACGGCTTCTTTTGTCACAGGTATTACCTCATCCGGTTAAATCTTTGCGGCTTTTATCCCTGAAAGGAGCCGCGGCCGGTTCCTTCTTATTTTACCACAGGGCTTCTCCTGTCAATCAAGCTGAAAGAGGGCCTCGCGGACAATCTCACAGACAGTCGGGTGGGGGAAGACAGTCCGCTTCATCTCAGTCAGTGTCATCTGTCTTTCCATCATGATGCCGAAGGCCAGGATCATTTCCGAGGCGTAAGGAGCCAGGATATGGCAGCCCAAAAGGCGGCCCTCCTCCTTGTCGACAAGGATCCTGCACAGGC
>Ga0265293_10003663_pt1 | contig 28250 bp, 25 predicted proteins | sample Munlanlewell138R_FD_192505 | JGI IMG/M metagenome (GOLD analysis project Ga0265293, IMG submission 192505) | Leachate microbial communities from a municipal landfill in Southern Ontario, Canada - Leachate well 138R | ecosystem: Engineered > Solid waste > Landfill > Unclassified | place: Canada...
ATCAAAAGGTTTACTAAAAAAAGGCTGGGATGCTGATATTATTTTATTAGATGCACCTAATTTAGCTTATATATTTTATCATTTTGGTATAAATCATGTCACAGATGTTTTCATCCTAGGAAAACAAGTTGTAAAAAATAAAAGAATATTGAGGAATACATATGAAACTAATTGATTTACGTATAAATGAGTTTATAAATGAAGTAGACTCTAATTCACCTGCCCCAGGTGGTGGTAGTGTATCAGCACTTATCTCATCACTTGGCGTATCTTTAGCTAGAATGGTTGGTCATTTATCCGTTTCAAAAAAGAAATTTAGAAACCTAGATCAAGAGATTCAAGACGAGTTTAATAATCATTTAGATCATCTTTTAGTCATTAAAGATGAGTTATCGTCTTTAATTGATAAAGACACAGAAGCTTTTAATAAAATTATGAGTGCATTTCAAATACCTAAAGAAGAGGCTGATATAAGAAAGAGAGCTATAGAAGCTGCAACTTTAGAAGCTATAAAAGTTCCCTATAAAGTGAGTACCATATCATTTAAAGCACTAGAAATGTTATCTTATATTCTAGCTTACGGAAATAAACAAACTGTATCTGATTTAGGAGTTGCTGCATTATCATTAGCAACTGGCATTGAAGGTGCAAGTTTAAATGTATTAATCAATCTTCCTGGTTTATCAGATGAAGAACAGATCAATATGTATAAAACTGAAATGAAAGCCTTGCTTAAAGAAACACAGTTATTAAAACAAAACATATTAAATCTAGTTTACGAACAACTTTAAAATTATAAAAGCCAAATCAATTTCTGATTTGGCTTCTTTTTTATATAATTGGTTCAATTAGCGAATGATCATAAGTAAGGTTATTAATCCATCTACCGGATCTACTTCTTCTGTATCCTAATAAGAACTTAGTGATTTCCTCAATATTAACTAAAGCGATAATTATATATAGAGGTAGTGCAGTGAATTTTGATAAGATAAATGCTAAAGGTACTCCAATAACCCATAATGATAATATTTCAATCATAAGTGCAAATTTAGTGTCTCCACCAGATCTTAAAATACCTACAATGATAATCGCATTTAAAAATTTAATTGGTGCATAAACTGCATAAATTCTTAAAATAATAATAACACTTTCTTTAACTTCTAAGCTTAGTTCCCCAAATAGTGGAACAATCATCGGTGAGAATGTAAATAAGATAACACCTAACACGAGACCAAATGTAATACCGAGACGTCTAAATCTTTTTTCCCATTCTCTTGCGACATCTAACTCATTTTGTCCTAGTTTATTACCAATCATAACTGCCGCAGCATTAGCAATGGATATGGTTGCAACCCAAAAGATTGAGTTAATTTGATTTGATAAATAAATACTTCCTACTGCTTTTTCACCGATTAAACCATAAGCAATTAAATACATTGTCATGCCTAATCCCCAAAAACTTTCATTTAGTAAGACTGGAATTGAAGTTTTTAGCAATTTACTCATAAATGATTTAGTTATCTTGCGTATTGCCGAAAAATGTATTTTTAGTGCTTCACTCTTACTAAATATTAGAAAACTAATAGAAAGCAACGCAACAACACTTGATGAAACCAAAGTAGCAATCGCTGCACCTTCTACCCCTAGTTTTGGAAATCCCATTCTACCACCAATAAGACCGTAGTTTAAAAATGTATTGATTAATACACCAAACATTTGAAAAATTGATGGCCATAATATCTTTCCAACATTTCTTGCGAGCATACTTATAGAAAAACTAATCGTCATTGTTATAAAACCAAATCCAATAATACTTAAGTATTTTGTGCCCAATGCGATAACATTCTCATTGGGTGATTCATTTAGGTTAAACAGTCTAATTAATTGACTTGGTATGAGTTGTGTAAGCCCTAAAAAGACTAAAGCGAAAAAAAGTCCTGTTGAAAGCATCACTAAAAAAACTTTAGAGATGTTTTCATAATTTTTAGAACCGTAATATTGTGCAATAAATATACCAAATCCAGAAAATAATCCAAATTGAATAATATTTAATAAAAATAAAAATTGACTGCCTATACCAACTGCACTTAAAGCGTCATCTCCAAGTTCAGTCACCATGAACGTATCAATGATTCCTAAAATTGAACCCAATAATTGTGATAAAAAGATAGGGATTGCTATTTTTACTAGTGTGCTATAAAAATGTTTGTTTTTTTCTTGTGTTGTCATGTTAATCTCCATTAAGTTAAAATCCAATTTATTATAGCATGTTTAAAGGTGTTTAACAATAAAAGACACATATAAATTGAAGAAGTTATAAAATCTATGAAAGTCTAATTATTTCATGATAAACTATACTTATAAATAAAAAACAAGGTGATGTTATGGATAACTTATATAGAGTTAGTGCTTTTACAAAAGATGATACTGGTGGTAATGATGCCGGTGTTTATATACATGCAGACCATCTTTCTGATAAAGAGATGCAATCTATCGCATATGAAGTCGGTTATAGTGAAACAGCATTTGTGTTAAAAAGTGATGTTGCAGATTTTAAGGTGCGTTTTTTCACACCTATTACTGAAGTTGATTTATGTGGTCATGCCAGTATCGCAACATTTTATACATTAAGAGAACTTAATATCATCGAAAAAGGATTCTACACACAAGAAACAAAAGCTGGTTTATTAAAAATCAAAGTTGATGCCGATGATATTCATATTGAACTAAGCAAACCACTTTTTTTCCAAAAAGTTAATAAAAAAGAAATTGAAGCTAGTTTTAATCATATAGAGTTTGATGATAGTTTAGATTGTTATGTTGTTTCTACTGGTATAAAAGAAATTTTTGTTCCTGTGAAAAATAACGATATCTTAAATAAACTTATCCCTCATAAAAATATATTAATGGAAGTTGCTAAAAGATATGATGCAATTGGTATGCATGTTTTTGCATTAGGTGATGATGTTGATGCTTATGGGCGTAACTTTGCACCAGTTGTTGGAATTGATGAAGAAAGTGCAACTGGCACTTCTAATGGTGCACTCGCATGTTATTTAAATAAATTTTATAAACAAAAAGAACAATATATACTTCATCAAGGTTATCAGATAGGAAAGCCTTCAGAATTGAAAGCCACATTAACTTTCGACGATATAAACATTAAAGAAGTATGGATTGGTGGAAAAGCTAAATTCAAATAGAAAAAAGAGCTTACCGTATAACGGTAGGCTCTTTCATTTAAAGTCTAAATATTAATCAGTTAAAATATCTCTTATTTCTTCAATAACATCATCAATTGTTCCTTTTTGAGCATATGATAGATTTTCTACATCAAAATCAGCAATTTCACCACTTACTGTATCTAGATAAGTCATGATTTCTCTTAAATCATCTGCTAGATTATCACCATCATAATTGTCATCAATTAAATCAGTTTGTACTAGAGCTTCTAGTTCATCAATAATGATATTTAAATCGCTCTTATTACTTCTAGTCATAAGATCATCGTATGCTCTAATCATATGAACAGTTGAGAAATATAACATCTCATCATATCTACCTTCTGGATCATCTAAATAAGCATCTTCTAAATCTGTTGCTACATTTAAGAACACATCATTATCATCTATATATTCAACAATGCTTTGAATTAAGTCATATTGTTCAGTTGTTGTATTAGCATAGAATGTCATAAAATCTTCTTTAAATTCTTCATAATCAGATTCATTAGATACTAAACCTAAAGATATGCCACCAATTTCTAATACATATTGAACCATAAAGTTACTAACTAATTCATAATCATTTTCTGATCTTCCACTAACAACTGCATGGATAAGTACAGAAGCTTCATTTAACATTTTAAATCCATAAACATCTGTCATCAAATAGTATTCTTCATAATCTCTATTTTCATAGTCTTTATCATATAATTCATCATCTAGTTCTCTCATATCAGCGACAGCCATAAAGAAACTACCTTCAGATTTAACGATTGCATCCAATAAATCATCAAATGCATCTTCAAATACGATTTGCATATCCATAAGCACTTCAAATGTCATGAATGATAGATCAACATCTACTTCCATATCTTCCATTTGATCTTCTAAAATTTGAATATTATCATTTAGAATCGCTTCTTTTTCTTCATCACTATAAATATCGTTTATTTGATCAAATAACCCTTGATTATCTTTTTTATATTGATCGAAATATGTAACAAGTAATGTAGCTGATTTCGCTTGTTTATGATGATCTGAAATATTATCATTATCGATTTCTTTCATTGTTTCAATAAACTCTTCATCGATCATATCAATAAATCTAATAAATGCTTCCATACTCATTAGCATTTGACCCGCCATTTTTTCTGCAGAGCTTGGTAATGATACTTCAACATCTTGCATTTCATATGCATATTCACTAAATGTTTCTAGTGTTTTAATCATCACTGTAACATCTTTAAGTTCAGGCATAGTTTCAGTAAGAATATTAACCACTTCTTCTTTAACTAATATAAATTCACTGACGTTTAAATCTTGAAGTTCTTCAGTTTCAGATATTTCCATAAGACCATCAATTAAATCATCTGTAATCATACTTTGAACTGACATGACATAATTTACTGCAACCATGATTGATTGAACAACGTTATCTGAATTTGTAATGATTTCAGCTTTTAGATCTTTTAATGCTTCAATTTGAGCATTTAAATCATCAATTCTAGATTGATAATAATCAGCGTTCCATCCCCAGTCTTGATTTAGTAATTCAGTATAATAGACAACATCTTGTTCTAGCCAATAAATTTCATCGTCTATTTGTTCTGGTAACATTGTCTTAACGATCGCTGAGACAAGTGCTTCTATATTTGTCACATCATCCATTGCTTCATCTAATAACTGATACATATCATCTAGATCTGAAGCATAAGGCATATCATCAACTAAAGTATGCATACTATCCATCATGGTTGTAAACTCATCAGCTAACATCCCTTTATTGACTAATTCAGCTGCAAACTCATCAGACATAGACATGTCGTTATCAATGATATAGTCGATAATTGCACTAATTTCAGCATCCTTGTTTTTTACATATGCAATCGTAACACTAGCTACAGAATCTTGCATGCCTCTAGGTGCTTCAGTAACAACTTTGAAGATCATTCTATCTTCAATTTTAGATGAAAAATCATATGAGTTAGTATCAACTGTATCAACTTTTACATCGTTGATATAAATGATATAACCTTTTGCATCTTTCACACTATTCCAGCTTAACATGTTACCACTAATTTTAAGCGCTGTTGGAGCATCTATTTGCTCATCGTAATTTAAGTCTAAATCAGTGCCACCTCTTTTACATGCAGCAAGTGCAAATACACTAACTACCAATAAAAACACTAATACTATTTTCTTCATTTTTCTCTTCCCTCTCTAATTATTTTTACTTTATGTTAAATATATTATATATCATTTTTACTTCATTTATACTTCATCAATGTTTGATTTATTTAAATTACCTTAAATTCATTCGCTAATTTTAACTTTTTAAGTAAATGCTCTATGATTCTATAGCTCATAAACAAAATAAAGCTAATTGCGATATATGCAAGTAGAAAAATCAAAAAGTTAGTTCTAATATCTTTGTAGTAATCAAAAAACAGAAGTGTATCTCTTAAGTAAAACGACAATATAGATACTTCAATACCACCAATGATTCCAATTAGTATGCTTAATAAGATCCATTCTTTAAAGTGGTTGTAAGTTAGTTGTTTTTTATCAACACCTAAAACCATAATTTTTGCATAATCATTTTTTTGGACTTCAAACTTTAATATTGTTTGATTATAGACAACATAAAAGAAACTAAACACAATAAATATAGTAAGTACAGTAAATAAAGATAATACATTTTTAGCGATGTCTAAATTTGTATTTAATAAATCTTTAGCATCCACAACATAATACATACTTGAACTATACATCTCAATCAAAGTATTGATGGTTTCATCTATTTGATTAGATGTTATGAAGATTGCATTTGTTTTAATACCAAGATCATTTGTTTTATCTTGAATATTGGAATATATAAAATGATCATAATTGGAATTGATAAAGCCTGCGACTATAAACGTTTGATTTTGATGTGTTTTAGATAAATCAATTTCAATTAACTCACCTTTTGATACATCATAAACTTTTTCATATGACTGAGGAAGTAAAACATAAGGGTATTGATGTGTTTTATATATGTCTTCAACTTCTCCTAATTCATATCCGAAATATTGATCATACTGATTAATATCTACTGAAACGAAAAATCTAGAAATGGTCTCTTTATCTTTTACTTTTAAGCTTACATCTTGATAAATGATTGCAGAATCTGCCTGTTTGATTGTTTGATTTCTTACATCATTTAAAATCGTATCATCGTAATTATATAAGTTTACAATCATTAGATCTAAATAAAAGTCTTCTTGAAGTTCATCAATCTCATTTGCTATAAATGCTCTTACTGTAATTAACGTTGTAACAACAATCAAAGAGATTAATAAAACTCTTAACGTATCATGTATATATTTGTTTTTGTAAAGAGCTTTTGCATGAATAAGACCAAATAAGGTATTTTTTTTATGTCGTTTACCAGTGATATATTTTAAACATAATGCAATCAAATAAACACTCATATATAAAGAAATTAAAACAATAATTAACGCATTAACTTCTACTGATAATGGCTTTATTATGATAAATACCAAAAGAATAACACCTAAAGCAATCATCTGATATTTCTTAATAAACTGTAGCGCTTTAATTTGAACCTTCTTTATTTTTAGTATCCCTAGATGTCTTATGACTACATATAAACTTATTACCACTAAAGAGATTAATATACTATAGGTTTGTATCCATATAATTTCATCTATGCCATATATTTTTGTTGCTAAATAAATCACAGATTGTGCTAAAATCATTCCAATAATTAGACTAGATATGATGTAATAGGTCCATTGATGAATTAGTATTCTTTTATAGAAACATTTCTTATCTCCTAGATAACCAATAATTTTTTTCTCTTGCATGATATCCTTTAATGCAATCGGAAACAAAGAGTCTAAGACAATAATGAGTGACATTAATACAATCACACCAGCAACTATAATTAAGGCTGTAAATTCTTGGACTAGTAAATCAATCGTATGATCATCAATCACAAGTTCAACACTATAATCGTTATAGTTTTCATCTAAAAGTAATTGATCATAAAGTGCATCTACATCAGCGGTTTTAACATAAACCACATTGCCTAGATTCATTAAAGACCCAAATCCATATAATTCACTAAATAGTTGTGATTTATCAACAAATATACTTTCATTAGTAAAAGTTCCATAATCTTCAATGATTTTTACAATCGTATAATTGAACTCTTTATTTAATATAGAAAACTTAATCTGATCTCCTATCGTTAATTGATATTTTTCTGCATAACTTTTAGTAATAACTGCCTCATCATCATTAACATCTATATCTTTTTTAACAAAGGTTTCAAATTCATGTGGTTCTGCTGAAAATAATGATAGATAATGATTATCTTCGTTTTGCTTAGTCATCACTTGTAAATTGAAAAAGGACAATGCATACTCAACATCATCATACGTTTCTAAAAACAATCTTCTATTAATTAGTCTAGATGCAGAATACTCATCATAACTAATAACCACATCAACATCAGGATATAAACTTTTAGCTTCTTTAATAAAAATTTCTTTATAAGTGGTTTTTATACCTACTAGTAAGATGAACATAGAAAAAATAAGTGCTAAAGTAATCACTAATGCAAACGATGTTTTTTTGTGTCTTAATATATTTCTTTTTGCGATTAATCTACTAAGTTTATGTTTCGTCAATCATCTCACCATCAATCAGAGTTAACGTCTTTGTACAATATGTCAAATAGTCCTCATTATGCGTTACTAAAATTATTGTAAGATTATGTTCTTCATTAAGTTTTTTTAACAAATCCATAATAGCTTTACCATTTTTTTGGTCTAGATTTCCTGTAGGTTCATCTGCAAATATGATTTTAGGATCATTAACTAATGCACGAGCTATAGCTACTCTTTGTTGCATCCCACCTGATAATTGATCAGGATAATAATCTTTATATTGAGCAATACCAACTTGTTCTAGTAACTCCATAATTTTATGATCATTATGTTTATTAGCAATCACTTGTGCTACTAATATGTTTTCATAAACAGTTAAATTAGGGATAAGATTAAAAAATTGAAAAACAAATCCAAAATCATGTTTTCTTAACTCCTGTAAAGTTTTATCATCTTTAAGATTTATTTGTTTTTCATTAAAAGTTATCAAACCATTCTCAATTGACTCTAACCCTGATAAACAATATAAAAGTGTCGTTTTACCTGAACCTGATGGTCCAACAATACCTAAAAAATCACCTTTATTTAAAGTAAGTGATATGTTTTTTAGTATATGATATGTTTGATTGCCTTGTTCGTAGAATTTATTGATTTGTTTAGCTTCTAAAATGGTCATAGAGCATCCCTACTTAAAAATTATAGATTTATCATATCATTATAATCTGTATTAATCAATCGGATTTGGCTTTAATCATGTATTTAATATAGATCAATGGCTAGTCATCTTTTTATTATACAAAGCGGTAACTGCGAAACTAGCTACATCAAATGCATATTTTTTCGGACCAAATCCAGCATCAAATCCTAATTCTTTAGCTAAAGAGTGGCTAATGCGAGGTCCACCGATAATCACAATAAATTGGTCTCTTAAGTGTTCAGCTTCTAATAATTCTATAAAACTAGTTAAATTTTGAATATGTACATCTTTTTGAGTGACAGTCTGGCTGATTAAAATAACATCAGCTTTATGTTTAACTGCTTCTTCTAATAATTTTTCATTATCTACTTGTCCACCTAAGTTAATTGCTTTAATGCCCTTATATCTTTCTAATCCATAATTGCCATTATAGCCTTTCATATTCATAATCGCATCAATCCCAACGGTGTGTGCGTCTGTTCCTGTGGATGCACCAACGATTACGATTTCTTTATCAAAATGGGCTTTAATATAGTTTTCAACTTCTTCTTTTGTCATGACATCTGATTCAACTTCAACAACTTTGATACTATTTAAATCAACTTGATGTTTAATTGATCCATATAAAACATAGTAACTAAAACCTTCGCTTAAAGCTTCACTATGTACAACACTTGGATCAAACAAACCCATGTCTAAAGCTAGTTTTTTTGCAGCTTCATCGCCTAGAACACTATGATCAATAGGTAGTGTAAAACTTAATTGAACTTTTCCGTCATTTAAGGTATCGCCATAAGGCTTAATAAAGTTTTTTGTCATTGTTGTTCCTCCTTTAGTCTATTTAATAAATAATCTAAAACAGGATTTTGATAATCAGCATCTTTTAAATAAACGCCATCAAGTCCTTTTCCTTGATTTTCATGTCTTGAAATACCCGCAAAAGTTCCTTTTTCAAGTGTTCTAAATAATCCTTCTTCTTTAATTTCTTTTAATAAATGGAAAGCTTGTTCTAAAACACTTTGAGCGCGTTTATTAATAATGCCATCTGGATTATAACTTATTTCATCACCGAAGTTCTTAAATGCTTTTTCTATGTATGCTGCATTATCTAAAGCAAGGGCTCTATCGCTCATAAATGGCGTATGAATCGCTTCTGTTAACATGCCAAGTAAATGGATGTCTTGTTTACTTGTAACTGCTGTAATGTTAAATAAAGCATTTTGAACCATCCCCATAAAGATATTTCCAGTCATATGTTTTGTAGGTGGCATATACTTAAGTGGTGCATTAGGAAAAAGTGTTCTTGATAACTCTGCTTGTGCAAGTTCGTATAAAAAGCTATTTTCTATCTCAGGACTTATCTCATAAGCATGACCTAGCCCCATAAGAGATTCATCCATATATGCAAGTTTTGCAAATTGTTCATTAATCATCTGTGATGCAATGACTGTATGTGCATGATCAAAAGCATCAGATGTTGTTAAATAATTATCTTCACCCGTATTAATTGTAATTTTTGCAAATGCACTTAATACTCTAGAAAAATATTGATCTATAAAAGTTCTTTTCATATTGATATCTCTAAAAATGATGCCATAAAGTGAATCATTAAGCATTATATCTAATCTTTCGATTGCTCCCATAGCTGCTATTTCTGGCATACATAATCCTGATGCATAATTCACTAATCTAATATATCTTTTTTCTTCTTTAGAAACTTGATCTAGTGCTTTTCGCATCAGTCTAAAATTTTCTTGTGTTGCATAGGTTCCTCCAAAACCAACAGTCGTTGCTCCATAAGGTACATAATCTAGTAAAGATTGTCCTGTGCTTCTAATAACCGCAATAATATCCGCACCTTTTTTTGCTGCTGATATAGCTTGTTTGATATCTTCATAAATATTTCCGGTTGCTACAATAACATATTTATGCGGTGTAGATTTTTTGGGCGTTTTTTCGATTTCTTCAATTCTTTTTTGAGTCATTTTTTCGATTTTTTCAATAGTATTTAAAAAGTAGGGCATAATTAAATCTAAATCCGTATTTTTACCTATATCTTTGTAAATTGATAGATCTAGTTCATCGTTACTCACTTTGATTGCAATTTCAGTCGGAGATAACTCATAATTTTTAAGTGCATAAGACATATAATGACATACACCTTTAGATAAATCAGCTTTGTTTCTTATATGATCAACGACAACGTTGACATATGGTACTTGAAACTCGTTTACGCCATCAATACCAAGTAGTCTTAAAATCGAACGTTCAACTGCAACAGTTGTATGTTTGTCTATAAATGACATGACATCATCTGCAATTTGTCTAGCATATATTTTTGATTGTGTAATTTGATCAGTATTTAAGTTAAGTTTTGACATGTTCACTCCTCATTTCTTTGATGTTATATATTGGATGCGTGAATTCTTTATTCATTTCTTTTAAAAATAAATCTTTATCATAATGATTACCCGTTGGACTAAATGGATTAATCGTGATTGCGATTAAAGGTACTTGTTTTAATACAAAAATCTTATTATTTAAATATGATAAATACTCATATACTTGAGGGTTAAGTAAGATTTTTGTTGCATCTTCAACAATAATATCCATATGCTTAAATTTGTAAAGTACTAAAAACTCAGCCATCTTCATCGTTAAAGCACCTTTAAACTCAATTGCTTTAATCATATCTTTATTATCTATTAGTTTATTTAAATCTTTATCATTAAAATATTCAATTTGATTTTCAAATTTAACTGCCATTTTATGTTTTGAATCGAGCATTGAATTAGTTTTAGGCAACATAAAAGAAGAAACGACTTGTTTAGTCTTTATAATGGTCTGATTCATATCACTTGAAAGACTAGCTCCAGTAGCAAGAATAATTGCACCCATCGATTCGATACTTGCGAAAGTCATTCTATTAAACGCACCATCAATAAGTACCACTGAGACATATTTTTTTATTAAATTGATCACTTTATTTAACTCTTTATTTGTTGTTGGTCCAGCCAAAACAATATAGCCTTCAGTGACTACCTCAATGACAACAATAGGTCCTAATGCAGTTTGCAAATTCGTTTCTTCTAAAATTCGATAGGTAAATTTAACATCATTTAACAACGATCTTGCAGTTGCAACCACCATGTGTTCATAAATATGGATTTTGGGTTTAGGAAGGTATGTGATTTGATCAAATGATTCTCCATCAAGACCTATACTTGTTAACCCGATTTTTTGTGATTTATAATTTTCAATGATATAGTTAAGAGTTGTCGTCTTTCCGGTGTTTTTAGCCAAGCCAACAATACCAATGGTTTGATAATTTTTAATGATGTTTAACATGGTTATTTCTTTCTTTTCTTTTTAAAACTTCAGGTTCGAGAGAAAGTCTATGACCTGCGAGCAATCCTGAAACACCATCTAATGTTTCATTTTTACATGCTTCACATGAACAATTTGATTCATAATGTGCAGGTTCGCTATATGTTGTTAACACACCTTCAAAATTTCTTAATACAATCTTTCCTGGTGCTTGTGAAACGACATAATTTGGCATGACTGGAATCTTTCCCCCACCTCCAGGTGCATCTACAACAAAGGTTGGAACAGCTATACCTGATACGTGACCTCTTAGACCTTCAATGATTTCTATGCCTTTTGACACACTTGTTCTAAAATGTTCAATACCGACAGATAAATCACATTGATAAATATAATAAGGTCTTACTCTGATTGCAACTAAATTTTTAACGAGCTTTCTCATGATGTGTACACAATCATTAACACCTCTTAAAAGAACAGATTGATTACCTAAAGGTATACCAGCATCAACCATTCTATCAATAGCTGCTTTACTTTCAACAGTAATCTCATCTGGATGATTAAAATGTGTATTAATCCAAATTGGATGATATTTTTTTAACATATTAACTAATTTGTCTGTAATTCTTTGAGGCATAACAACAGGTGTTCTTGTGCCAATTCTAATCACCTGAACATGATTGATTTCTCTAAGTTTTTTTATGATATATTCAAGTCTTTCATCACTAACTAAAAGTGCATCACCACCGCTTAATAAAACATCATTAATTTCAGGATGTTTGCTAATATATTCAATCGCTAAATCTATTCTTTCTAATGTCATGTGATCATCTTTTGTACCTGTAAAACGTCTTCTTGTACAATGTCTACAGTACATAGAACACATATCAGTAATTAAAAACAATACGCGGTCAGGATAACGATGTGTCAATCCTGGAACTGGAGAATATTGATCTTCAGCAAGTGGATCATATAAATCATTTTTTCCTACAAATAATTCGTTTTCAAGCGGTATCGCTTGGAGACGAATAGGACAATTAACATTCAAGGGATCGATAAGCGTTAAATAATAAGGCGTAATTGCCATTCTTAATTTTGTTAACACACTGATGATTCCCTTTTTTTCTTCATCTGTTAATTTAATATGTTTTTCAAGTTCTTCAGCGGTTGATATTCTATGTTTAGTTTGCCATTCCCAAGATTCCCAATCGCTTTGTTTAACATCTTTGAAATATTGATCTTTTCTTTCTAAGTATTTATTATTTACAACAGACATCATAAGATTGTCCTCCCTTTTTTATTGATAACGCTCCATAAATAAATCATGTAGTACTTTACTTTCTCTCATTAAGTTTAGAGTTATTTCAGCATGATCTTTTGTATAACCATTACCAATTATCATGTTGACATCTTTTCCTATACCTTCTGCACCAAGTGCAGCTTTTGTAAATGAAGTTGCCATGCTAAAGAAATAAACAGTGCCTTGTTCTTTAGTACATAGTATAGAAGACATTTCAGTGTTTTCTACATTAACTACATTGATTGTTAAATCGCAAAGTTTGCCTTGAGTAACATCACTTATTTTATGATAAGTATCTATAGCGTTTAATGCATCTCCAATAATGATTTCATCATATATATGAAGAGATTCTAAAAATTCTTTTTGTGATTCTTTTCTAACTAAACCTATAATCTTACCTTTAGGTCCAACAACTTTTTTTGCCTGATAAGCGCATAATATACCGCTTTTACCAGCTGCACCTAATATAAGTACATTATCATCTTTTTTTGCAAGCTTGATGGCTTGAGCTGGTGCTCCAGCAACATCTAATGCCGCTAAGACTAATTTTTCATTTAAGTCTTCTGGTATACAAGCATATATGCCTGAGTCAAATAAAATTCCTTGTCCTTTAATTTTGACTTGTTCATTTGATAGATTTATAGAAATGATTTCTTCTATAAAAAGTGGTGTCAATGATAGGGAAACAAGGGTTGCTATTTTTGTACCTTTAGAAAGTGATTGATCATGAAATTCTAAGCCAATTTCTTTAACAGCTCCGATTAGCATACCCCCACTTTTAGTCACTGGATTTTGCATTTTCCCTTGTTTTGTAACTATATCTAAAATCATAGCTTTCATTTTTTCTTCATCATAATCACAAGCTTTTTTAATTTGAGTAAATGACGCTGAGTCAATATTTAACACATCAACTTCTATTAAGCATTCATTTGGAAAAGGTTTTGGTGTAGGATCAATCTTATATGCTGCTTGAGGAAGTGCTCCTTTTGGTTCAATCACACGATGTGTGCCATATTTACAATAATTCATAGTTGTTAAACTCCTTTAATTTTAGTATTTTTCTAGCTTCGCTTGGTGATGCTATTTCTCTATTATATTTTTTAGCGATGTCTACTACTTTTTTGACTAACGCTTCATTGCCTTCTGCTAAAACACCTTTTTCAATATATATATTATCTTCAAGCCCAACTCTAACATGTCCACCATGTTTAATTGATAGTTCAGCTAAAGAAAACTCAAATCTACCAATACCAACAACACTATAAGTTGCATTTTCTGGAATAGATTCTCTTAAAAAATGAAAATCCCTTTCTTCTCCAGTCATACCTCCATTAACACCTAAGACAAAACTAAAATGCATAGGTTCATGAATAAATCCTTTTTTATGTAATCTAAGCACTTGATCAATATGACCTTTTTCAAAACACTCTAGTTCTGGATATATATTTTTTTCTTTCATGACTTTTGCAAAATACTTTATATCATTTTCAGTATTCACAAATATATCATCACCACCAAAATTTAAAGTGCCGCAATCTAATGTTGCCATCTCAATGGCTAGATTGGTTGGTTGTAGTCTTTCATCTCTAGACATACCAACAGCACCTCCAGTTGAAGGTTGGATGATAACATCTGGACATTTTTTTCTTATTTCTTTAATAGTATCTTCAAATCTTTTTTCATCTTGTGTAGGTATACCTTCATCAGTTCTTACGTGTACATGAATGATTGATGCACCAGCTTTATATGCTTTATAAGCCTCTTCGGCCATTTCTTTAGGTGTATAAGGTACATATGGATTATGCTCTTTTGTAACTTCTGCTCCGGAAATAGCACATGTTATGATTAGTTTTTCCATGTTAACCTCTTTGTTTTTCTTTAGGAACAATACATGTTCCAGATGCTTTTGTGACTAATACTTTTTCTTTTAATACATCTGCTGCACTACTATTAATATCCGGTCTTGCTTGTATGACTTTATAACATTCAAACATCATTTTTCTTGAAGTGTTACCAACATGAGTGATTTCACCGATAACCTCAATAAAATCTCCAGCATATAAAGGACTTAGAAAATCAATTTGATCGTATGCTCTAAACAATCCTTCATCACCATCTTGATGTATTAATAATTCTGTTGCTACATCCCCAAATAACGCAAGTACTTTTGCACCATCGACAAGTTGTCCCCCATAATGTGCATCTTGTTGACTTAATCTTAATCTGTGAATTACCTTTTTCATATAAATACCTCCATCTTTATGTATTGTTTTTTTATACTTCTTTTCTAGGCATCAGCATAGCTTCGCCAGTTAGGATGAGTTCATTTTGTTCATTAAATATTTCAGTAGAAAAAAATACGCGATTTTTTTCTAGCAAAATATCTTTTACAGTAATGACTACATTTAAAACTTCTTCAGGATAAGCAGGTTTTAAAAATTTCAATGTCTGTGAACAATAGATAGTTCCTTCTCCTGGATACTCTAGACCAAACACTTTGGAAAATAATGATCCCAGTAACATACCATGAATGATAGGCTTTTTAAAAATCGTTTGTTTAGTGTATGCCTCATCAAAATGTGCTTTATTCATATCTTTTGTCAATTCGCCAAATTTAAGCACATCTTCTTTACTAATAACTCTTTGATATGATCTTACATCACCAATTTTCATATTTCGTATCATAACTTCCTCCTTAATGAAAAATAAAAGAGAACTGTTTATATAAACAGCTCTCCATTGTTAAAATGGCAGTGAAAAAAGTGTACCTTTGTTCACCAAATCTAATGACGTGGACTTCATTAAATTTTCGGCAAACAGTTCATTCGCTTAAAAGATTGAATGTCCAAATTCTTAACACTTTTAAGTTACCAACTGATTGCGCCTCTGTATCTCTCAACACTATTATAAATGATAAATGAAAGCGCTGTCAATCACTTTTTTCATTATCTTCATTTATTTTCTAAAATAGTTTAATTTATGTAGATTATAAACTATATGAAAGAAAAAAAGACATGAATTATGTCTTTTATCTTATAGTTTTAACTCGTTTTTATTAATTAGTTAATTATATAATTGTTTTCTTTTTTGTTTGATTTCTGTATCACTTAAATATTCATCAAAAGTTCCTTCATAACTATATGAACCTTTGTCACCTATTTCTACAATCTTATTACATACGGATTGAAGTAAATTATGGTCATGAGAAGCAACAATTAGTGAGCCTTTATAATCTTCCAATCCTTTATTAACTGATTGAATTGCTTCTAAGTCTAGATGAATAGTTGGTGAATCAATAAGTAATGTATTGGCTTGTGATAACATTAATTTAGAATACATGCATCGCATTTTTTCTCCACCTGATAAAAACTTCACTTCTTTTAATGGTTGATCACCACTAAAAAGCATACGACCTAAAAATCCTCTAATATATGATTCAGCAGGTTCTTTTGAATATTGTCTTAACCATTCGATCAAGTTTTGATCTTTTTTGATGAAATAACTTTCATTATCACTTGGAAGATACGATTTGGTTACTGTTTGTCCCCATTTGACTGTACCAGTTTCAGGTTCTAGCTCACCAGCTAGTATTTTTAATAACGCTGTTTTAGCTAAATCGTTATCTCCATATAAAGCAACTTTTTCACCTCTATTGATAACAAAAGATACATTCTCAAATAATTTAAAACCATCTATCGATACACTTAAGTCTTTCACTTCTAATACGTCTTTACCTAATTGTTTATCAATATCAAAGCCTATAAATGGATATTTTCTAGTCGATGGAATAATTTCATCTAATTCTATTTTTTCAAGTGATTTTTTTCTTGATGTTGCTTGTGATGATTTTGATAAGTTTGCACTAAATCTAGCGATAAATGCTTTAAGTTCTTGAATTTTTTCTTCTTTTTTCTTATTCTTATCAGCCATTAATTTTTGTGCAAGTTGTGATGATTCCATCCAAAAATCATAATTTCCGGTATATAATTTTGCTTGAAAATAATCAATATCAACCATATGTGTACAAACATTATTTAAAAAGTGACGATCATGTGAAACTGTAATCACTGTATTTTGATAGTTAATCAAAAAATTCTCTAGCCATGTGATTGCATCAAAGTCAAGATTATTAGTTGGTTCATCTAAAAGTAATATATCAGGATTTCCAAATAAAGCTTGAGCTAGTAATACTTTTACTTTATTTTTTGGTAAAATATCACTCATTTTTTTATTAAAATCACTTTCAGGGACATTAAGTCCATTTAGTAATTTTTCTGCATCTGGCTCTGCATTCCAACCATCAAGTTCTGCAAAATCAGCTTCTAGATGTGAAAGTAAATAACCTTCTTCATCCGTAATGGTTTCTTTTTGATAGAGTTCTTCTTTAGCTTGTATAATCTTAAACAACTCTTTATGTCCCATAAGGACTGTTTCTATGACAGTATAATCGTCAAATGCGTTTTGATTTTGACTTAAAACAGCTAATCTTTTATTCTTTTCAATAATAACTTCTCCAGATGTTGCCTCTTTATCTCCGGATAATAATTTTAAGAATGTTGATTTACCTGCACCATTCGCACCAATAACACCATAACAATTTCCTGGCAAAAATTTTAAATTGACATCTTCAAATATTTTCTTATCAGAAAATATTAAACTTAAATTTGATACTGTAATCATTTAATTACTCCTTTACAAATAAAAATGGCCCGCATTGATAGAACTTTTTCGGCCATATTCGCTCTTAATACTTTACCTTAATCATATAGATTTGTCAATGATAATGTGCAATGATTCAAAAAGAAAATGCTTACCTAATTAGGGCAAGCATTTACAATTAAAATAATCTTATTTTTTGTTTAGGTCTGATTTATTTCTTTACAGGCTCTTTTAAATAATATATTTATGAATCTTAAGTGATTTGTTTAACTTCAGGCCAATCATCAATTTCGATTGAATCTTTTGGATCATCTCTTAATGTTTGATCAAAAAATTCAGAAATCATTGATTTTAGAATTGTATTTAAATACATACTATCAATATCACCTCTAAAACCAATATATTTTGTTAGTGGTGAATACATATAGACCATTGTAAAATCATAATGTGTTGTACCCTCTATCTGATAAAGCAATGATGGATAACCACTTTGATCAATCAATTGATTTAGAGTTTCGCTATTTGTTCCTGTTTCCCAAGTCTGGCTTCTAATAAACATCGATGGTATGGATAGACCCTTATCAATTTCTGTTTCTTTTATTGGTTCAACCCATGCATCTAGACCAATCATGGCATCGATTCTTATATCATTTAATGATGCAGCAACATCAGCGCCTCCACCTGTTGAATGCCCGAGTAAACCAATAGTTGATAAATCAATTTTTCCCTTAAATTGAGAATCATCATTTTCATTTAATACTTCTAGGTAATCTATAGTTGTCGTAATATCATTAGCGTAAGTATAAACTAATTGATTCGCATAATCTAGAAAGTCAGGTGTTTCATCTCTATCTGGTAGCGCATCAGCATTCAAATAAGCGACCTCATCCTCAAATACAGTAGCTACTGAACCATACGTATGATCAATAGATATTACAATATAACCGATACTCGCAAGTTCTTCAGCAAAATCTGTATGTAGATTTTTAAAACCTCTCCACCCATGAGAGATGATGATTAATGGATAAGTATCTAGCGTATCACTTATAGGTGCATTATCATATGAATTTGACATCGTCTTTGCAGTATGGTCTAAGACAAAGAAAGGAAGTCCAATATCTTTACTAAGTCCTCTAGATACTTTTATACCACCTTCTAGCCAAGGATATCTTTGATATCCATCTAATGAAGAAGCAGGATACCACATTTGGATATTTATTTTCCTATGATCTGATAAATCTTTTGTATATAGCTCATCTCTTATATCATCTTCGATCATATATGATGTTGTACCTATCAAATAATCACCTGTTGGTGATGGTATTTCATAAACAGGAAACACAAAGATTGAAATCAAGAAAATTGTTATCAAAAGTGTCAGTGTAATCTTTAATATTCTTTTAATTAAGTTTGTAAATTCATATCTTTTAGTATATATAAGATAAACTATAACACTTAGCATCATATATGTTACATAAAATGTATATAATTGCCATCTTATATGACCAAAGATGAGATAAATTAGAAAAATACTACTTGAAAAACTTAAAAATGTATAGACATATTTTTTATGTATATATTTTTTACTGATGATTAATCCTATCATGATACTTGCTAGGATGTATATAAAAATCTCTAAAATATCCACATATTTCTCCTTTATTCCCCAATGTTTATTTCTGCTGATTGTTTAAATATGTGATGTGTATATTAAGCTTTTGGTATTTCTAAGACACATAAAGAGTCATCAAGTTCTTTAAAATATAAATTTTTATCTGCTTCCAATTGATGATAGACTTCTTTAATTAATTGTTCATCATATGAAACATTTAATTTAACTATTTTATATTCTGGTTGTTTAAGCTCATGTGATATCAATAATTCATGTGTTTTTTCTATTTCTTTTACCTTTGGTGTATCTTTTTGCACTAGTGCGTAGATATAACCATTTTTTTCAACAACACTTAAAAATCCTTCTTTTTCCTCAAATTTAAATTTTAATACTTTCTTCATGATGAATTCCTCCGTTTTTTGTTTATCTATTTTATATACTTAAAAAATAATACCTTCTTTATTTGTAACTTCCACTTCAACAGTAAGTTGGGTGATTGTGTCTATAGTTTTATAAACTCTGATTTTTACACCTTCATTGATATATATCGATTCATTTTCTTCATGTGGATAAAAATCTATAGTTTCCATATAATCATTTAACTCTTGCTTGCTGTATATGTCTCCAACTGAAAGATCATAGATATAAATGTTTGGATCTGATGTATCAATTCTTGTAATGAACTCTCCACCATCTATGTGATCTGGATAAGCAGTAACATGGTAATATGTCGTTTGATTGTCTTCCATAAATCCTAAGACATCATATTCATCTGGATTGATACTAGGATCAACGAGCATATATACACCAAAACCATCGAGGATCGTAAACTCTGATTTAATATCTTCTGTTACTTCTGTTAAAAGTGTATACTTAAAGTTACTATTTTCAGTTATTGAGTTAATCAATTTTTCATTTTTTTGTCTTGTACAACCCATAAGAATGAAACACAAAACAAGGATAACCATCATCATTTTTTTCATCTTATATTCCCCAAATGTATTATTTATATATTTATTATAACAAATTTTTATGTCTAAATCATGAGTTTCTTAGTTTAAAGACTTATAGATATGTTCAATATCTTTTTCATCATCACTCCAATCAAGCAAATATAATGATACAATGACTTCATCACCTGCATCTTTTTGGATAGCCTTTCTAATGTCTTTGTTTATAGATATGATTTTATCTTCATCTTTACGTGGTGCTAGATTTAAGTTTTTTATGATATAGTCATCAATCTTACCAATGACTTTCATAGAGCCCCATGTTCCTTTGATTGATTTTGTGCCTGGAATCACTAAATGATAGGTCCATGCACCAAAACCTTCTTTATATTTTAAAATAAGTTTTTGATTTTCTAATAGTTTTTTCATATATATCCCCTTGTAATGGTCAATTTTTCTGATCAATCATCTGATCGGGTAAGTTTTTATATATTCTATATGCATATACTGCAACTAAGAAAGCTAGTAATGTTGTTATGACAATTGTATAAACATCATACCTTCCATAAACACTACCTAAATAAAACATTACCTGTCCAAAGAAGTTATAAAGTGCATGAAGTATCATGATTAACCACAAGTTATTAGTTTTTAAAAACAATACAGCCCAAAGCATTCCTACTAAAAATGAATAACCCACTTGAAGTAGTGTATCTCCTATGGATGCTCCACTAAAAAGATTTAACAAATGAATAAGTCCAAATAAAGCAGATGATATGAAAATCGATAATATGATCTTGTTTTTCATGTGAGATAATGCTTTAATTAAAAACATTAATAAAAATCCTCTAAATATAATTTCTTCAAAAAAACCTACACTTAAACATTCAACTAGAAATAAAAAAACTCTATATGCCGGTTCTGTTAAAAATGCTCTTTGATCGATATATGCAATGATTGGGAAATTATTAATAGAAATGAGTAATGCTGGAAGAATGATCAATAATGATTTACCAACATGGTTAAATCTAAATAAAGATCTATATCCGGATGAGACCATGATCAAAATCATGATCAAACCTCCAATGAATCTAATCATTGTATGTCTAATCATCGTCTCATCTTTTTCATATGAAAATAAATCAATATTAACTAGTGCGATAACTCCCATAAGCACAAGCAAAAAAAACACTGTGATTTTTAAGTATAGTTCGTTTTTTATTTGTTGGTCTTTATGATTCATAAATTCTACACTTTCTTAAACTTTTTAAAAGTTATATTAAAAAAGAATGCTAATCCATTCTGAATTAACATCTTTTTTTATTATATATTAGAAATTTTATTTGTTTTTATATGTTTATAAATAAGGTATCCGCCTAGGATAATCATCAAGAAACTCATAAATTGTGAAGGTGTTGGAAATACATTATACTCTGTAGTGATTAAACGTATAAATACACCACGATTATCTCCACGAATAAATTCAATCATGATTCTCCAAATACCATAACCAATAAGATATGTTTCTACTTCATTATGTTTAAATGATTTAACTTTATTTAGTAAGATAAATAAAATAAATAAAAATCCTGCTTCAAACAATTGTGTTGGAAAAACTGCTTCTCCAGGATATAAATCATGTGAATGACCACTAGGAAATACAACACCTAAAAATGATTCTGTTGGAATACCGAAACAGCATCCTGCAAAGAAACAACCAATGCGTCCAAAAGCGTGTGCTAAAACGACACCAGTAATTACAGTATTCGCAATCTTTTTCATATCTTTATTATCATCTTTATAGAAATATTTCATGAGTAGTAGAAATGCTATAAATCCACCGATAAGCGCACCTAAGAAATTGATTGACCCAAATTCTAGTTCACCTTCACGAATGGAATGAAAGATTCCGTCTAATAAAAATGAGAAGACTAATGCGAAAACTAAACTAGCCGCAATCAATATCAATATACGATTTGTTTGTTTTTTTGAATAACCATCTTGTTTTTCAAATCTTTGACTAATATATAAAAACATAAGGAAAAGACCTATGAAAATAAGTAAATCATACATCGGGATTGCATAACCAAATATTTCAGGTAATAAAAATGGATACATATCAACAACTCCTTTTGTAATATTCTATCATATGTTATATGAATATTTTTAACATTTTATGAGAAAACGATCGATATTAGATATCTTATAAAAAAGAATCCAAAAAAGGATTCTTTTAATATAGTTATGCTATAGTGAGTTTTCTTAATCTTTCTTCTACTTCTTCTTTTGATAGATTATATTTAGCAACATATCTATTACGCACATGTTTACTACATGCAAGTGTACATCCACCTAAATGCTTATGCTCATTTTCTTCCGATGTTAAGATTTGCTTGTTGCACTCTGGATTTGCACAATTAATTTGTCTTTCACAAGGCGTACCATCAAAATGATCTTTTCCTACGATAACATGCTCAACCTGATTAATCGGAACTTTTAATCGATTATCAAAGACATAACATTGACCATCCCATAATTGTCCTTTAGCAACTTCATCTTTACCATAAGTTACAATACCGCCTTTAAGTTGACCGACATTTTCATGACCTTCAGCTTTAAGAAAACCAGATAGTTTTTCACATCTGATTCCGCCAGTACAATAAGTTAATATATGTTTACCTTTTAAGATCTCTTCATTTTCTTTAATCCACTTTGGTAGGTCTCTAAAGTTTCTAATATTAGGTTTAATAGCGCCTCTAAAATGACCGACCATATGTTCATAATCATTTCTTGCGTCTATGACAATCGTGTTTTCATCTTGCATACGCTTAAAAAATTCTTTGGGTTCAACATACTCTCCAGTTAATTTCTTTGGGTTAATATCTTCAATTAAACTTAAATTAACTAATTCTTTTTTAATTCTCACATGCATTTTGTGAAATGCATGTTCATCTGCTTCATCAATTTTAAAGACGATGCCTTCAAATCTAGGATCGTTTTTCAAATATTCCATATAAGATTCAACTTGATGTTTTAATCCTGATAAAGTTCCATTTATACCTTCTTTAGCAATATAGACTCGACCTAACAATTCATGATCGACACAAAATTTTAAATGTTGTTCTCTATAAGTTTCTAAATCCTCTATGAAAGCATAATGATAATATAATATGACATAATATGACTGCATGATTAAACTCCTTTTCTTTACTACTATCATCATATAAGAAAAAAAGGGTTCAAGCAAAAGTTTTGCTTTCAAGGACAAGTAAAAAAGTGATGAAAAATCATCACTTTATGACTAATTAGTTTCTATTTGAATGATTGCATAGTTTTCTTCTATGCTTAAAACTGTAATTAAAAAGCCTAGGTCTGTACTATTATACCAAGTATAATCTGAATATACATTATTGTTTAAACTATCTCCTACTTGAAATAAATCTGAGTTTTCAATCCAACCGGTAGCTTCAATTGATTCATTCATGTCAGCTTCTATAATATCAATTAACTTGTAGATTGTATCTGTATTATTATAATTAAACATTGAATAATATCTAGTGCTTTCTGAATATCCCCTATCTATTTGTGCAGAGATATGAAACATATTAATACCTGATGTGCTAAACATAACTTCTAAATCTGATGTGTTTAGATCAATTGGTTTGTAATAAGTAATTAAAATATATTCATCAAAAATAGTGTTGTTCCACTTATCTATAACAAGTATGACATCTCCACTTGATATATTTGGCAATAATTTAATTTGAGCACTACTTTCAACAACTGTTGGTGTAATCCAACCTAAAAGGATTTTTGAAAAAGGATCATGATCACCTTCATTAAAATCCATCATATATGTACCTAAGCCACCTTCATTTTTTACGTCTTCTGTATAATAATCATAATAATCATCAAGACCTAACATATGACCTGTTTCATGAATAAAAACTTTCGCATCAATTTCACCATTTAAGTTAATGATAAAATCATTCGATCCCCATGTGTAATAATTAGGTGTTACACCATCATAAGTTGATTCATTGTAATAATAATATTGATATGCCCACCATAGATTAGAGTCAGTGGTTGGATGATTGTATACCAAATATATACCATCAATGTATCCATCATTGTTTGAATCATAATCAGCATAATTAATGTCTTGGTCATAGTAAGTTAATAGTTCATCTATGATGTCAGATTCAACATATGTATAATCACCTGAGATTGGATCATCACTATAAAATTTCTCATTTTCTTCATTATAGTATGTTGATGTTTGTGATACTGTATAATATCCAAATACATCTGCAGTTATATTAAGTTTGCCATAAGATGATTTAAAATAATAGCTATTTAATGATTCAAATGCTAAATCATCAGATAGACCATTAAAAGCTTGATCAATCTCATCAATAGTTGGACTATTTTCATTTATTTTAGAGTCAGGAAAATCAATCGCAAACACTAATACTTTAACATCACCTGTTGCTGGTATGCCAATGGTTTCTAATTCATCTTGTAATAAACGATATCCAGTAGGTTTATGTGCATCTGGTGATTCTGTCTCAGTTGGGCCGTCTCCCCAAATCTCATTAACAAATTGTGGATAATCGATATATGGGTTTCTATTGCCTTGATACGAATGAATCACATTGTTTCTATTTCTTTCAAAATCATCAACTGGATCCATTTGATGCCAATCAAGTAGTATATCTAGGTCACCTATTGTGCTCGCATTAATAGTTAACTGAGTGTTCATTGTGGCCATGTAGAATACTATTCTTGCAATATCACCTTTGGCATCATCATGTGGTTCATATACACCTGATGAAGCATATCCGAAAGGTAGATTTCCTCTTCTACTGTTTTCTTGAACATCAGAAGGTTTAAGGTTATGTGCATCACCTTTGGCAGCACCCATGAGTTTTGATTGTGGCCATACATGTTCTCTATTCCAATTTGGATAGTCCCATTGACCTTTAACTGATTCTCTTGTATAAACTAAGATCACATTATTTGGATTGTTTGGATCTCTATCGGATTCTTCTAAAATTGTTTTTGCGTAATCATAGCTCATAGATCCAACATTTTGATTGATGATATTATTTAACTCATAGAAAAGATCATCACCAGTAAGACCTATTGCAGATTCATAATAAGTCATATCAATTGTTGTAGAACCACTAGCTTTAACAATTATGTTAATTGTTTTTGTAATCGGTGTTTCTGTACCTAAAGAAACTTTTATTGTAACAGTTCCTGTTTGATCACCTTCTGCTTCAGTAGGTTTTGTAATAATTAGTTTTGATCCAATGTAATCAATAAAGAATACCGCATCTCCACTTATGTTTGTGATCTCATAAGTAGAACCATAAAAACCTTGTCCAAAATCAAAATCATCATAAAGTGTTTTATCTTTAGGAAGACTTTCTGCATCTTCAACAACGGCTACAGATTGATCAGGCATATACACTGAAATATGTGCGCTTGAGCCTTGAAATGCAAATCTTGGCACATCATCGCCTTCTGCATAATAAAGAAGGTCTAAAGTGATGATTTCGCCTTCATAAGTATTAATTGCATTAATTGAATGACTGATTGAGCGATAATATATCTCAGCAATCTTTGTATCGCCTTCATATAAGAAGGTTGTATTATAACTACCTTCAATACGAACTTCTCCCGTAAGTTCATATATATGTCCAGGTTCTAATGTAGTTGATGAAAAATCATAAGTTTGTGTATCTTGATTGATACTTAAATCGGTTGCGTTGACTTCAACTAAAACAGGATCTGCAATTTGTTTAACTGATCTGTATGTTGTAAGCTTACCAGAGACTACAACACGCTCACCTAAGTTAACTTCAGGTGTTTGATCCGTGAAAATAAAAAGATTATATGTATCATCTTGGATATAATATCCATTTTGCGTCATGAAATAAACAACACCACTAACTTCGAGTTGGGTATTATCACTCATTGCATGAACTTCAAGTAGATCTATGTAATCATCATAGTAATTATCTTCTATAGGTTCTTCTGTGTCTGGATCTTCAGTATCTGGGTCTTCAGTGTCCGGATCTTCTGTATCTGGATCCTCTGTGTCCGGATCCTCAGGTGTTGGTTCTTCTGTGTTTGGGTCTCCTGCTGGTGGAGTAATCGTTTCGTCACACCCAACAAGTCCTCCAATTGTGAATAAGACCAATAATAAAAGTAATAGTTTTTTATACATGCATACGTCCTCCTAGTTGCATCGTCGGTAAATTACATTATATATGCTTTTGAAACTAAAAACAAGGCAAAATAAAAACTTATAAGGCATCATCTATAAATATTTATCATATAACTTTATGCAGCTACTCAATTTTCACAATTTAAAAATCATAATATACTTTTAAGTTAATGATGCAAGTCGATCTCATCGTTACCCAAATATCAGCACTATTATTTGATAACTGAATGGTTTGAAAATCATTAACTGCCATCAACACAAATTGTGTTTCAAATGATCCATTTTCTAAATTTAGATCTATGTCTAAATCATTTGATTCAACCCATATGATTACTCTAAATGCTTTTACTTCTCCAGGTTCAAAATGATTAATCTCTCCACTAAAAACGATAGTGTCTGATTCAAAACAGAAAGTTGATTGATTTTCATTATCATCCACTTTACTTTCATCATTGATTAGATCTTCTTTTTGATAGATCTTATAACTCAAATCATCTTCTATAACTAAGATTCTAATAAACTCATCCATATTACTTGTTGATTTTACAAGTCTCATGAAATAATCAATTTTTGTATTTGTTGATCCTGTATTTTTAACATAAAAACTATATGCCAAAAATTCTTCTTCTGAATCTATGAATTGTCCTTCACTTTTCATAATCTCATAAAGATTAATATCATCAAATGTTGTACTATGCTGATTTAAAGTTAACTCAGATGATAAAGTTGTCGTTAATGATGAAAATGTATGATCATCAGATATTGAAACACTTGGTATTGATGCATCTTCTAGGTTGTCCGATATAGAAAAAGTGCCCGTAAAAGTCTTACTATAAAAATATGCAGCTAAAATTGTTATGACTCCAACAATTATAGTAACAAACAAAAAAAATACATTATGCTTACGATAATATTTCAAATCTTTCGCCCCTTTACATATCTATACTTGATAAAAGTCTTAGTGTTTATGATGCTTTTTTCTATTTAGAATAATTATATCATGGAACTACAAAAGTCTATCATAGAATCTAATATGAATGATAAAAGTCCATCAAAAAAGGTGGACTTAAAATTTTTGTCATATACTTACAAATATTATTTATGAAACTAAGAAATAAATTAAAACCAGTGCACCAATAAAAAGAGCTATAAAAATGTACATGGATATACTCATTGAATTACTATCTGTGTTTGGTATTTGTTCTTCTTGGTCTCTTGTTTTTTCGTTCCAAAAATCCCGTTGATAACCATCATCTTTTCTCACAAAAACCCCTCCATCTAACTTATATTTAAAATATAGAATTCATTTAGATACTTTATTATATCACTTTTTCTACACATATAAAATAGTAAGTGGCTCTGTGTTTCTAAACATTTCGGTATAAAAAGAAACTAAAAAGAGCTTATAAAAGACTTATGATGAAAAAGATAATACTTAATCCTAAAAATGATAAGTGTGATATTGTATAAGGTCTCATATTTTTAAATTTAAGTTTAAAACCAATCACAAGATAAATAATAGTGAGGATAATTGCTATCGCTAAAAAGATGAGCATGCTTAAAAAGAACC
>Ga0265293_10003665_pt1 | contig 28236 bp, 22 predicted proteins | sample Munlanlewell138R_FD_192505 | JGI IMG/M metagenome (GOLD analysis project Ga0265293, IMG submission 192505) | Leachate microbial communities from a municipal landfill in Southern Ontario, Canada - Leachate well 138R | ecosystem: Engineered > Solid waste > Landfill > Unclassified | place: Canada...
GCCCGTTTCTATATACTTTTTGTAAGCAATTTCAAATGCCTCTGCGGGACTAACATATGGTATGTTAAGAGAATAGTCACCGCCCTCAACAAGAGCCACTTCGGAGTGATATCTGCCTCTGGGGTCTATGTCGGGATAAAATTCTGCGTCGGCATCTTTGTTATCAAAGATAGCGTTGGGTTGGTAGCGTACGGTTGTTTCTACCGTGCCGGTACGCATACTAAGGTTGGATAGAAGAAGTACAGCCTCGGTTGCCCTTGTTGCGCTCCTCTTTGCCTCTGCTATTTCTTCGGCAGATGCGCCGGCAGCCTTTAATGATGCGTAACGCATAAGCTCGCCCGCACCGTACATAGATGTCCACAAGCCGTCGTTATCGCTCTCGTGGGGTTTCCATATTTCATTGCCGTCATCATCATATCCCACAAAAGTTGCTTCAGATACCATACCACGGCGCTCTACAAAGTCTTGGGTTTGTTGGTACATATTATCCGCTTTTGCGATAGCGTCCATATCAACCATAGCAATATGGGTCACACCCTCTGCCATAATCGTCCAAATGCCGTTTGTGCCGTCCTTAACTATGCCAAGGAGAACTCCGTCATTCTTATAAAAATAGCGGTCGCCCATAAATCTTTGCTCTCTGTCACGGGAATTGGCGGCATTTTCGTCTACTCTAAGAACACCGTATTCGGTGATTGTCCATACTGCGCCATCTTCGGTTGTTGCCTTTTGGTAGCCGCTGTAATCGGTGATACCGCTGACAATTGTGGGAATTTCCGCATCGCCGGCAGGATAGCGTGTTACAATCTTTTGCAGCACATTATTAAGTTGTACGGCTGTGCCTTGGAAGTCAACCTTAAGCAAAGGAGTGCCTTCGTTTTTGGATTCTTCCACTACACGAAGTTTAACAGTTGCTTTGTCGCCGCTTTCTGTTTTGGCAGTAATGCGCACATTACCTTTTTTAAGAGCAGTTACACGCCCCCAACTGTCAACAGATGCTCTATTTTTGTTAGAAACACTAAATGTGAGCTGACGGTTGGTAACGCCTTGAACAAAGGCGTAGTCGATGGTGCGTGAGTCGCCTACTTCCAACTCCCAGTCTTCGGGTACTATAAGACGGAAAGTGTCGGCTTCACCTGTGGTCTTGCAGCCGAACATAGCGGAAACCGAAATGAAAGCGAAAGTAATCACTAAAAACAATAAAATAGTTCTCTTCTTCATCGTTACCTCTAAAAAAATTTAGTTTGCCTGTACCGAAAATGGAAGTCCATACGGGCAACCACTTTCATTCTACCACGACTTGCCCTTTTTTTCAAGAGAGAAAGTGTCGTTTTTTAAAATATTATTTTCTCTGCTAACTTTTTGCTAATAATTATCCTTTTTATGGGTTGACAGAAAGCTATACAAGTATTAGAATATATAGGAATAACTCTATCAGGAGGGTTTAGATGAAAAAAAAGATACTAATACTCATACTTATTTTATCGCTTGCGGCATCCTTTTTACTCACCGCCTGCAACGATAATAAAAGCGAAGACAAACTCCGCATTATCTTCCTAGGCGACTCTGTTGGCGAAGGTGTTGCGGGTATGGCACCCATATCCGAGCGTGAAAGAGATGCCTACTTTGGCTCAGTGAGCTTGCGCAACGGCTACGAATTTAGAAATCGTGCAATAAGCGGCTCTCGCTCCCGTCAGTTGCTTGACTATATTCAAGTAGAGGACGAGGGCATATGGATGACACAATCCCTCATCCGAAGCGCCGATGTTATCCATGTATCTATATTAGGTAACGATATAATGTTGTCCGATATAAGCGAAATGGTAACGGGCTTAGTGAAGGATGACGAAGTGCTGCTCAACAAGGTAATAGATACCGCTCGTGACAATATTGCCGAAATCGTTAGGATATTAAAGGAATATAACCCCGACGCAATACTCATTATCCAAACAGTTTATAACCCAATATTTGGCAAAAACATCCTCATTACCCCCGACGCAGAGGTCGAACTAGCAGAACTTGGCATAGGGGAAGATGGTTACAGAGCGCTTGCAAGCGAGATTATCGTGAGAGTAAACGCTGTAATACATCAATATCTTGCACTGCACCCGGGCGCATTCCACATCGTGGACGGCTTTGCCGAGTACGACCGTATTTATAGGGAAGACCCCGAGCGTGGCAGAGATTTAATATTTGTAGACGATGCTCACCCCTCCAGCGAAGGACACGGCGTGCTTGCAGACCTCAACCAAACCTTGTTTGAGGAACTGGGACTTGCCGATGCAAAGAGCGCTCTCAAAAAATACAAGTCAATGCGTATCGAGCAGTTGGAAAGAATATATTCTAAGCGTATAGATGTGCGTGCGGCAAAGAGAGAAATCAACCGTGCCAAAACCAAAGAGGAAGTCACCGAACTATATTATGATTTAATAGACGGCATACTTCCCAACTACCTATAATTTGGGATACAAGGAGATTAATTTATGAAAAATATAAGAAAATTTATAGTATTAATAACGGTTGCTTTAATCGCAGTATCCTCATTTTTCTTGCTTGCGGCTTGCAATGATACGCCCGAATATCCAGATAGACGGCTGCCGGAAGAAGATACAATGTTCTATGTTGACTTTGGCACAAGCAAGATTAAGGATAACCCTTTGGGATTAGCCAGCATTTTCTTTGAGCAAAGCGAAAGTTATATTCTCTTGAGGGCAGACGGCACTGCTACAATAAAGCTACTTACCAAGCCTGTTGGCGGGGTATTAGGGCTTCCCCAAATTCAAGAGGCGCTAGCAGGTGCGACTTTTAGCGAAACAGAGATAGACACTTTTGTAAATATGATTTACGGCTACCTCCCCGGCGCAGACTTTACCGACCTTGACACCGTGCAAACATCATTCCAATCCACATTGGGACTCACCCTTATTGGGCTTGACGGCGACAATGAGCAAGTGCAAAACTTGTTTACTTCAATAGTAAACGATAAGGCTCTTCCTAGCGAAATCAATCTTCCCTCCGATTTGCGGTTGGGTATTGAAGTAACAGGCGAATATTATATTAAAGATGTTTACTCTGAGCATACCGACACCACCCATACAGGTGTCTTTATGGGCAAGCACCACGAGGACGGCGAGGCGTTCCTTCTTATGACGCTCACTGAAAACCCCGAAACCAATGTACAAAGAGTACAAGTTATGTATAGAGCCATGAAGTTAGAATTAAATGCCTATACCAAGAGCGAATAACTTCCCAAGTTACTTGCAACACAAGACATTAAAACCCCACGAGCCGTTACAAGGAACGTGGGGTTTTTGCTTGGGAGAACTTTTATATTAGCACTAAGGCATAGGGTTTTTGTTTGGGAAAACTTGTAGGGAAGGCATTTAAAGCTAAAGTGTTGAAATAACAATTTGAGCTAAATTATGTTTGTATAATAAACTCTGCTGTTGATATTAAAGTATTAAAGCAAACAGAATGTAAGCAGTAGTGGTCGCAGTTTAGTTCGCATTATAGTTGTTGGAATTATAATATTATATCCTTAGGTAAAAAGGGCTGTCGCTTGCGAATAAAAGCGACAGCCCTTTTAGCTAACTAGTTTGCGCAGAAATCAAACTCAATCCTTTTTCTCTTTGCAAGTTATGATTAGTTTGGAAACTTCTATTGCTGTTTCTGTCCAATCTTCACCATCCTCTACTGTGTGGAAGGTGGAAAAGAACAAGGGGAAACCATCGGGAGAAACATTGTTGAGTCCCATATGTATGTTGGTAAATTCTTCCGTTTGGTTAATAAAGTACCAGCCGCTAAGCTCAACAGATATCAGCGGCAGCAAAAATCCCTCGGGTATTACCATATCTTCCTCTAAAGATGTGATAAGTTTTTGCATATTTTCGCTCTCTAGGTCCAAATCATTTATAAATAGACCACAGCTTGTCAACAATCTCAAAGCATCTTCAAAATAGCGTATGTTTAGACCAGGGAACACTTCTTGCAAATATGGTCCAAAGCCCGTCTGCATAGCCTCATCGCTCAAAATATCAGATAAGTCAAGCCCGCCCTTTAGTGCCTCTACCAATGCAAAATTAGCGCTGGCTATTATTAATGGTTTGGGAGTAATTACAAACTTAAAAGTTCCGTTAGGATAAAATGTAAATCCCGACTTTGATAGCTCGGCTATACCCGCATAGTCCGTGCCGTCTTGATAGGCAAAGGCGCTTAGTTGGAAAAATCGTTCTTGCTCAAACACACCGCCTTCGGGGCGCTCAAAAGCCAGCGCATCACGCTCGCCACGCACATAAATTGGAATAACTCCCCTAACAGTCTTGCTGTATATTGAGGAAACTTCCTCAACTGTTTTGGCAGAGGCTATTGCCGCTTTGAGTGCGTTTGTGTCTACTGATGTGCCGATAAACAGTCTGTCCGTCTGTTCCGTACGCAATTTTTTATATCTTTCTAGTGCAAAATCTTTGTTGGCAAGCCCCAACTCCTCAAGCTTTGCTTGAATTAAGCCCGCTATTACTGCGTGTCCTTCGTTGGATGGGTGCATCCAATCCTTATAGAAAAGACTAATTCCGTCCGTGTAGTTCTTTTTATATATGTTATCAAAAGCTGTATACACATCTATCACTTCGTAAGCCCCAGGATGCTCTTCCAAATAGTCATATACTATGCCGTTAAGCAAGTCACCAATAAGCACTGTTCCTGTATTGCGTACGCTTGCCGAATCGCCGTCGGAATACTCTATTATTTGTTGTTTTATACTTTCGGAAAATAGCGTGCTTGCCTTATCAATAGGATTGTACAGGGTGTTAACTAGCAAAGGTGCATTGGGGTTTAGTTCTTTTATCCTTTCGATAGCCAAACCAAAATAGTGTGCGGCACGCTCAAGTTGCTCGTTTATAACCGTGGGATTACCCGTTAAGTGGTCATAGGCATTTTGCCCTATATTCCCTACCAAAACATCGTTGCCCAAAATAGATAAATGCAAGATATCCGCTTGCTTTATCCAATATTGGCGCTCTTTTGCCGCCGTGCTTGAGCCTACAAGATGCCGGTATAGCTTTTCCGTGTCATCGCCCGAAACAGCGCTCTCAATATAACGATAATTGTTATTGCGCCCAACTATGGCATAAAAAGAGTTGCTGTCCCTTTCCGATATGGGAGATGGACCGAGTATGCCCTCGGATATTGAATCGCCAATATAAACTATGGTTTTATCATATCCGTCATCTTCATCGTTAGAGTTATCGCAAGCTACAAGCGCAAGCGCAAGGGCAATAGCTGCCACGGTCAAGATTGTACCCAACAATAATTTCTTAAATTTACTCATTTATCTCTCCTATTGTTTTATATATATATTAATAATTAATTCCTTATTATATTATGCCAAGCCTTTCTCCCCAACTACCCCGCAAAATGGTTATTTTGCATCTTATTTTTGCACCGAAAACACATATGCTGTGCGTGTGCGGTATACCTCGCCCGCTTTGAGTGTTATGGGAGCAAACTCTTTTATGTTGCAAGCGTTGGGAAAGCCTTGTGTTTCCATACAGAAGGCGGACTGATACCCATACATTTTTTTGCCAGCCAAACCACTCAAAAAGTTGCCCGTATAGAACTGCATACAGGGTCTATCTGTTACAACTGCCATGGTAATTCCCGTCTTTTTACAATACACTTCTGCCGCAGGAGCGCCACCACGAAGCACATAATTAAAGTCATAGCCCTTTGCAATGTTCAAATATTTATCGTCCGCATCAATGTCCTTGCCAATCGCTTTGGGACTAGAAAAGTCATACGGTGTGCCGCTTATAGGCACTAATTTTCCCGTTGGAATCAAGCCTCTGTCTATATCGGTTAGCGTATCCGCATTTATGTATACCTCGTGGTCGTGTATGGTGTCAAACTCTCCCGAAAGATTGAAGTATGCGTGGTTGGTAAGGCTGCATAGGGTTTCACCGTCGCTTGTTGCAAAGTAATCTATGTTTAGTGTCCCATTGTCTAGCGAATAGATTACCTCAACCTTCAAATTGGCGGGATAGCCCTCCTCCTCCGCAACAGAAACATAGCTAAGGCGCAAGGCTTTATCATCAACGACCGTAGCTTGCCACAGCTTTTTGTCAAAGCCAAACTGCCCACCATGCAAGTGGTTTTCGCCGTTGTTTTTATATAGATTATAGCGCTTGCCGCCAAGCTCAAAGCTCGCATTGCCAATGCGGTTTGCAACTCTGCCGATTACAGCATTTAAGTAGGGGTTTTTCTCCCTATAATCATCAAAGTTGTTAAAGCCCGCCACCACATCAACAGGCAACCCGTTTTTATCTGGCACAATCAGCTTGTGGATTCTTGCCCCATAGGTGATTATCTCCACACTCACGCCGCTCTCATTTTCCAAGCGAAAGCCCTCTATGCCTGTTGCGCTTTTTCCTAGAGAAATTATCCTCATACCAACTATATTTCCTCGCAAGAATAAGGCGTTCTATGTCCGCCCATTCTTAAAAATTAAATATTCCTATTAAATTATAACAGTTTTTTATTTTTTTTCAAGACTATATCTATTATTTATTCATAACTATTGCAATTAATATAGGCTAACGGTATAAACTTGCCGCTTACTTGATAAATGTTCCCTTGCGCAACTCGTCAAAAGCGTGATTTAATTCTGCCTTAGTGTTCATAACTATCGGACCGCCCCAAGCTATTGGCTCACGCAAGGGCGGCGCAGAGAAAAATATAAACTTTAGCGGCGCATTCTTATGGGCGCTAACCTCAATTGCGCTGCCTTCGCCAAATAGTACCGCCGTCTTTTGCGGAATATTTTTATTGTCAATAACCGCCTCGCCACGCATAAGGAATATAAATACCGTTTCTCCCTGCGCTGTGGGCAGCGTAATGCTTTTCCCTGCCTCAAGATTAACCTCATATATAGATGCCGTAATGTGAGGAGGGCTAACCCCTATCTTGCCGCCATAGCTGCCCGATATCACCTTGACCGTCACCCCGTCTGCCTCAACTACGGGAGTCATTTCTGAGGTGATTGCAAGATACTTTGGGGTTGTCATTTTTTCACTTTTGGGCAAATTTAACCAAAGCTGCAGCCCCAACATAAGCGGGGCGGGTTTGGGCATTTCCTCGTGCATTATTCCCGAGCCTGCCGTCATCCATTGCGCATGCCCCGACAATATGGAGTCGGAATTACCTAAGCTGTCCTTGTGGTCTATTCTGCCCTCGGCAAGATATGTTATTGTTTCTATCCCACGGTGGGGATGAAAGGGAAAACCCCTTATATAATCGGCGGGATTTTGCGAATCAAAGGAATCTAACATTAAAAATGGGTCAAAGTCATATACATCGGAATGCCCCAATACACGCACCAACCTAACTCCTGCTCCGTCTATTGCTGGCTGTCCCACTACCGTTTTAACAATACTTCTTGTCTGCATTTTTCGTCCTCCGTAAGCTTTTAAGGTATATATTTACTGCCCTCACTCTATATAGCTAAATGCGGGGGATTAGCACAAAATTTCTTCCTCTTCTTCCTTTTTATGCAAGAAAGACGCACGCTGATAAAGTCTTTTTGCGCTCTCTGGAATATCTTTGCCCGCAAAACAGTTGGTGATGCCGTACTTTTCCTGCACAGTTATATAATCACCCGCTCTAATAGCTCTTGCAATTGCAAGCTGTTTTTCCAAGCGCTCTTTTTGTGCATTGTCATAGCGGATAAATAACATTGGGATAATGTGCAGCAGCGAACCTATCACAGGTGCAAGCATAAAAATTGGCCATACCCAACGATAAAAGGCATCAGGTTGAGGGGTGTCGTTGTTGTAAGCGTCCGAATCAAATTGGAGTATCACTAGCGTAACGCCTGTAAAAAATGTTTGTATCGCCCCGCCTATCTTTGCGGTAAAGTTTTGTGTGGAATAAACCGCCCCTTCATTTCTCTTGCCTGTCTTCCACTCCATATAGTCCAAACTATCTCCCAAAAGAGTAGTGGTAGCAATCCCTGCCATTGCTGTTGGGATACCCGCTAGCGCCATTAGGACACCCATAATCATTATTCTTATGCCTTCATAGCCCACAAAAAATGCTATCAATCGGAATATAATATTTGCCGCAACACCAAGGATAAGCAAGTTTTTTGGACCACCCACCCGTTTCATTAGTTTTTGTGACAAAAACATTCCTATCGCACCCGGCAAACCCACCACTAAACCAAAAATAAAACTGATGTTAAGCCCGTTTATCTCTCTGCCAAAGACATTTGCGCTCACCATATATTTAAAAAAGTATATTTGGTTTACGGTAAGCGTGCAAACGCTAAGTATGTTGCCAAGCACAACCAGCATAACCATTTTGTTGCTGAACAGCAGGCGGAAAGATTTAATCAATCCTTCTTCCATTTTAATTACGGGCGCACGCTCCTTTGCCGCATAGTTAAACAGGGATAGCACCATACCGCCAAAACCAAATACAATACCCAATATGAAAAAGATATCCTTTTCACTTATCCCGCCTAGTGCGTGGCGATTGCCTATAATAAGAATGATTAAACCAGAGGGTAGCGCACCTATCATAGCACCTATGCGTGCTACTTGTGATATTTTTGCTCTTTCTTTGGAATTGGTTGAGATTAGCGCCGTCATTCCCCACTGCGCAATATCTTGAAAGGAATATAGGAAGTCAAACAAAAAATAAACAACAATGATAAAGACCACTGTTTGTGTCCATGCAAGCCCGAAGTCCATAAAAAGCAGTGCGATAAGTATCCCTATGGGAATGGGGGTAATCTTTAAAAACGGACGCAGTTTTTCCCCATTTTTAAATACATGCTTGTCGATAATACCGCCCACCAAAGGGTCGTTGAACGCATCCCAAACCCGAGAGATTGCAAGAATTGAACTTATTATCATTTTGGGGTAACCCATAACAGCTATGCAAAAGTGCTGAAACCACCCCGATATAAAACTAAACGATATGTTTTGTCCCGCTATACCCGTTGCGTATTTGACAAGTTCGGGATTGGAAACTTGATAGTCCTTTTCCCGTCCAAATATTTTGTCTAACAGCTTACCTGCTCTTCCTTCCACCCGAACCCTCCAGATTAACAAAAAAATTATATCATATTTTTAACAATATGAAAAGGGGTAAAGTTTTTGGCGTTGTACTCTACTCTCAACCTTTATATTGAAATAAAAAAATTTGCCTTATGGTGTACTTGGTTTGGCGGACTAATCAACCTCATTTTCTTTTGGGACTATCTCATCAACAGCCGCTGTTTTGCTAGCTATCGGCTTTAAGAAAGCTATTAGTACCACACCCGCAATGGCAGCTATTGCCGCAATAAGAAAAGCGGGGAACATCTTGCCAATATCATCTGCCGCTAAGTTTTTAAAGTGTCCTGCTATATACGAAGAAATTACTCCGCCTGCGCCAAAGCCAATCATAACCAATCCATAATTAAATGCTGTATATTTCTGCCCGAAATAGTCGGCAGAAAGCGAGGCATAGTTGCTAAGAAAACCGCCGTATAAAAACCCTATTGCCGCAATTATCACAAAAATCCAATATCCGCTTGCAATAGTAACCAAGAGTGATAAACCCGCATTTATACAAAGGAGTATAATAATCGTATTCTTTCTGCCAAGTTTATCCGACACCCACCCCCACACAAGCCTGCCAACGGCATTAAATACGGAAATAACCACGACGCCAACTGCGGCAGCAGCGCCCATACCCTTTGCGTCCGCTATGGGTTTGGCAAACCCAATCATCATTAGCCCGCCCATTGTGGCAAGCAAAAATGAAACAGTCATTATATAATATTGGGGAGTAGAAAGTATCTCTTTGGGAGAAAGGCTGCCTGTGGTTATCGAAGGGTTAGGTTTGGGTGTCCAACCTTGAGGCAAATAATCTTTGGGAGGCTCAATTATAAAGTATCCGCCTGCGGTGCAAACCGCCAAAAACACAAAGCCCAAAACAAAGAATGTCTTGAGTTCGCCGCTGCCGGCAGAACCGTCATTTAGCGCCTTCATTAGCGCAGATGCCACGGGGGTAAATACAACCCCGCCCATACCTAACGCAGATATGATAATGCCGGTGGCAAGCCCCCTCTTGTCGGGAAACCATTTTTGCGCTGTTGCAATAGTAGTGGAATATGCCATACCCATACCTATACCACCCATAAGCCCAAATGTTATCCATAGCAGCCACGGGGCTTTGGGGGTGACAAAGGATGCAAGAATAAAGCCAAGCGCCATTGTCAAGCCGCCCGCCATAACAATGAAACGGGGGGCAATATATTTTCTTAAAATTCCCGATATTATGCCTCCCACCGAGAGGGTTGCAATCATAAAGGAAAAGGAAAGGCTTGCAAGCGCATTATTGCCGTTAAACAGCGCATTGGCTATTCCCGTTTGGAACATACTCCAAATGTAAGTTGTACCTAAACAAAGCTGTATACAAACGGATGCGATAATAATTATCCATCTTTTTTTACCTACTGTAAAATCCATATCTTATGTACTCCCTAAAAAGTTGCAATAAACTTGTAAGGGCGTGCCTTGCCGCACGCCGACAGAATGAGCATTTAACTCGTCCTTTAATTTTACATTAAATAATATAGGATAATTGCCGCTTTGTCAATATCTTTTTCAAAAATAAAATAAATGCTACTATTGACAATCAATTTATAGTTTTAGCGCCGCCTGCAAAACCTCTACTAAATTTGAATAAGCAACTGGAGCGGCGCAGTTATTAACATTGCGTGTTTTTGCTGCCTTTTCTGCATATAGCTCTATCTCATCCGCTGTAAGAGCGGGCATATTACCCAAAAGCTCTGCCATATCACTTTTGAACTCCTGTGCGCTTGCCATACCAAACGGTTTGAGAACGCTCTTTGCAAGCTCTGGGTTATGCTTTTCAATAAAGCCCAAAAATGCGCCCAGCAAATACCCGTTGGCAAGCCCGTGGTCTGCTCCTTTAAAATAAGTTAATGAGTACCCTAGCGAATGCACCGCCGTTGTCCCCGTTTGGGCAATTACCATACCCGCAAGAGTAGAGGCAACAAGCAGTTTTTCCCTATGTAAAAATGTGAGTGTATTTGCTTTTAATGCGTCCATACACTCCCGTATCATACTTATGCTTTTTTCGGCAAGCGCATCCGATACCGCATTTGCCCGCTTAGATAGCATACCCTCCACCGAGTGCGACAGCGCATCTATTGCGGTGTTTAGCGTTGTGTTGTAGGATAGGCTTAATGTGTATTGGGCATCTAAAAGCGCAAGTTTGGGAAACAATACGGATGATGCCATAGATGTCTTGCTTTCTATTTTATCATTGGTGAGAACCGAATATTGTGTAACTTCACTTCCCGTTCCCGCTGTTGTTGGTATAAAGACCATTGGCAGCGCCGCAGAGTATTCACCCGAAAACAACGCACTCTCCTCCAGTCGGTTTACTGCAAGAACAGCAATTGCCTTTGCCGTGTCCATAGGTGAACCGCCGCCAATTGCGATTACAAAATCCGCCCCTTCTTTAATAGCAAAATCCGCCCCTTCATAAACGCTTGCTATTGTGGGGTTTGGCACAGACTTATCAAATAGCGCATAGCCTTGCCCGTTGCTCTCAAGTCCCGCTATTATATCATTAAGCGCACCCGATGCCTTTGCAGAGTGTTTCCCCGTGACAATTAACGCTTTTTTGCCAAATGCGGAATATTCTTTAGCATTTTCCACTACGCAATTTTTACCGCTAATCACCTTTACGGGCATATAAAAACTAAAGTCCTTCATAAAAACCTCACACTAAATAGTAATCGTCCTTATAATTATACAACACTTTTGCAAAACTTGCTAATCATATTTGCAGGACTTGGGTGACTAGCTCCCTATACGGTACATTCACAAATTGAGGCTGGCACTTCGTAGCATGTTTTGCAAAATAAGACTCTTTTTAAGAAATCTTGACTTATAGGGATGCTTGTGATAATATTTAACAAACTTAAAAAATCTGGTAGGAAAAAAGATGAAAGATTTGAAACTGCCCTTATTTGAATATGATGATGAGGAAGGAAAAATAACACCCGATGCCGCCGTTCGCAATATCCCTTACGAGCAGCGAAAAAAACTAAAAGATTTACAAATAGATAAAGCTATAATATTTTTTGACCCTCACCTTGAAGATTATTCTTTTTCAAAAAAAACCGAGTGCGTATATCGCTTTATTGCCGCAGGTGCTAACACGGCGGTATTATTATATGACAAAAAGATACTTCTAGCCCAATGCCCAATCGGTGGTCCTGCGGCGGCGGGCTTGATGGATGAGCTTGTATCGCTTGGCATAAATAAATTTATTGCTCAAGGCTTTGCAGGGTGTATTGACCCAATCTTGGACACCAAAACTGTTTTTATTATCAACAGCGCCATACGGGATGAGGGAACAAGCTTTCATTACATACCTCCTTCCGCCGAGGTTGAGCTTAAAAGTGAATTGGTAAATCATATCGCAGCAGCTTGTGAGAAAAAAGGAATAGATTATCATATAGGAAAAACTTGGACAACAGATGGTTTTTATAGGGAAACGCCATCAAGAATTGAACGCCGCCTCAAGCAAGGCGCTCAAGTTGTAGAAATGGAGTGCGCCGCCCTTGCTGCAACAGCGCAATATCGCAAGGTTAGCTTTGGGCAATTTGTTTATTTTTCCGATTTGGTATATCAGCCCGTTTGGCAATGGTTGGAAATCGACCGCAATAAAATACGCTGGGAGATGTTAAATTTAGCAATAGAAACTTGCCTTGCAATAAAATAAAAAATTCAACTTCAAAAAACAATAAGCTCAAACCATAAAAAACACGGATGCTTTTAAGCCGCCGTGCGTTGTGGTCGAGGTGGCGGGACTTGAACCCACGGCCTCTTGGTCCCGAACCAAGCGCGCTACCAAACTGCGCTACACCTCGATAACTGTTTTTTGTCATACATATGTATTTGCCCTATGTTTTTTAAGCTTTTTATAGACAAAAAAACATAGGGCGTTTTGGTGCCGGTGAAGGGACTTGAACCCCCACATCCTCTCGAATAGCGGATTTTGAATCCGCCGCGTCTGCCGTTCCGCCACACCGGCTTGGGAATTATTTTTACCCCCGTACAGATTCTGGGTAAAAACTTTTTAAAATTTTTTGCGCTTATAATCTGCAAATGACTAGTCTTCTCAAAGTGTTTTGTTTGTAAACATTCACCTTGGCAATAATTATAGCAGAATTATATTATCACACTTGAGCGTTTTTTGCAACTATATTATGCAATAATATACCTAAAATTAACCGCCCTCTACTTGACTAACTATGTTGACTATATTATCTTTTTATGGTATTATTTGGGTATAAAAATAGTATTACTTTAAGGAGATTGTTATGGCAAAAGTTATAGTCGATTGGACTACTCTCACAAATTTTGTAACCGATGCGTTTGTTGGCGTGGGAATACCCCGTTCAGACGCCGAAATATGTACCGATGTACTCCTCGCATCAGATAGAAGGGGCATTGAGTCGCATGGCGTTAACCGTTTCAAACCCATTTATATTGATAGGATAAAGATGGGTATCCAAAACCCCATTACCAACTTTGAGGTTATTAAAGAAACAGCGACCACCGCTGTTGTGGACGGACACGACGGTATGGGGCAAGTAATTGGCTACAAAGCTATGCAAATGGCAATAGATAAGGCAAAAAAATACGGTATGGGTATGGTTGCAGTAAGAAATAGCTGTCACTACGGCATAGCTGGTTACTATACTACAATGGCGTCAGATGCTGGTATGATAGGTATGACGGGAACAAACGCCCGCCCCTCAATCGCCCCCACATTTGGTGTTGAAAATATGTTAGGCACAAACCCGTTTACGGTAGGTTTCCCCACCGACGAGGATTTCCCCTTCTCCTTTGACTGTGCAACCTCAATCACACAAAGAGGCAAGCTAGAATATTATTCAAGAATAGGACAATCCACCCCAAAAGGTATGGTTATTGGGCGTGACGGCTCTGCAAGGACAGACACCGACCAAATACTCATTGACCTCAACACGGGCAACGCCGCTCTTGCACCCCTTGGCGGGATTGGCGAGGAGCTTGCCGGCTACAAAGGCTATGGCTTTGCCACTATCGTAGAAGTACTTTCCGCCGCACTGCAAGCGGGCAATTTCCTCAAGATGCTCACGGGCAAAAAGGACGGCAAAAATGTTCCCTTCCATTTAGGACATTTCTTTATCGCAATAGACACCGAGGCTTTCTTGGGACTTGAGCAATTCAAAAAGACTGCCGGAGATATTATGCGTGAACTTCGTGCCTCTACTGTCGCCCCCGGCGAGGAGAGAATTTTCACTGCCGGACAAAAAGAATGGGAAGTTTGGCAAGAGAGAAAGGACAGCGGAGTACCAATAAATGAGGCAGTTCAGCAAGAATTTATCAAAGTGCGTGACGAGCTAAAACTAAACTATACATTCCCTTGGGAAAACTAAAAAGGAGAACATTACTATATGGATTACGCAAAAGAGTCTTTAAAGCTTCACTATCAATTAAAAGGCAAACTTGAGGTTGTATCTCGTGCTAAAGTAACCAACAAAGAAGAGTTGTCACTTGCATACACCCCCGGCGTTGCAGAGCCTTGTTTGGAAATCAAAAAGGATGTAAATAAATCTTACGAGCTAACCCGTCGCTGGAACACGGTTGCTGTTGTTACAGACGGCACTGCTGTTTTGGGACTTGGCGATATTGGACCAGAGGCAGGTATGCCTGTTATGGAAGGCAAGTGCGTTTTGTTCAAAGAGTTTGGCGATGTTGATGCTATCCCCCTTTGCATAAGAAGTAAAGATACCGACGAAATAGTAAAGACCATATCCCTCTTATTGGGAAGTTTTGGCGGAGTAAACCTTGAGGATATTGCAGCTCCCCGCTGCTTTGAGATAGAAAAGAAGCTCAAAAAAATAAGCGATGTGCCAATATTCCACGATGACCAACACGGGACAGCGGTAGTATGTCTTGCCGCATTGATAAACGCACTTCGCATAGTGAAAAAAGACTTAAAAGATTGCAAAATCGTCTTTAGCGGCGCAGGAGCGGCAGGCGTGGCAATAGCCAAACTGCTAATTAGTTCGGGCGCAACCAATATCATTATGAGCGACCGCAAAGGCGTAATATACGCAGGCGACAGCACCCTATCCCCCGATAAAGCAGAAATAGCAACTTTTACCAATCCTCATAGAATCAAAGGCAAGCTTGCCGATGCTATGGTGGATGCGGATATATTCATTGGTGTTAGCGCAGCTGGTGTTGTAAGCGAAGAAATGGTAAGAAGTATGGCAAAAGATGCCATAGTAATGGCAATGGCAAACCCTGTACCCGAAATTATGCCTGACCTTGCTATCAAAGCAGGTGCGGCAGTGGTTGGCACGGGCCGAAGTGACTTCCCCAATCAAATCAACAATGTGCTTGCCTTCCCCGGCATATTCCGTGGAGCGTTAGATGTGCGTGCGTCCGATATAAACGAGCAAATGAATATTGCCGCTGCCAAAGCAATTGCATCCATAGTTTCGGATGAGGAATTAACCCCCGAATACATTCTCCCAAGAGCATTTGACTTGAGAGTGGGAAAAGCTGTTGCTGACGCCGTTGCAAAAGCGGCAAGAGAAAGCGGAGCGGCAAGAATATAAAGTAGACCTTTAAATAACTATCTCCTATATAAAAAGGACTGTTTTGCAAAAAGCAGTCCTTTTTTGTTTAAATACTAACACAATATATGCAAGTGAAAATATTAAATGCGATAGGTTAAAGCAAAAAAAAATACTCGGCATACGAAGTCCCTAGCGTCTACAGGCTATACCCGTACTTGATTATGTATGTATTGTATATTATTCGTTTTTAGTTGTCTAACAATATATTACCTTAAAAACTTAAAAGATATATTTTTGTATATTAAAAAGAGGCTGCCCCTAGAGCAACCTCTTTTATTATATTAATTCAATCAATTTTATATTGACTTAACTCAAAAACCATTTTTAGGTTGTTTGGGACTTTTTGTACTCCTCCACTATCTTTTGAGAAAGCGTGGCGGGTACTTCCTCATACCTATCCATAGCCATTGCAAACTTGCCTCTGCCTTGTGTCATAGAGCGCAGGTCGGTTGCATAGCGAGCAAGCTCTATCATAGGCGCTTCGGCATTGATAACCGTCTTGCCGTTTTCCGACTCCATACCAAGAATTCTGCCACGGCGCTTATTCATATCGCCCATTATGTCACCCATATAAGATTCAGGTACGGTAACCTTAACCGACATTATGGGTTCTAAAAGTATGGGATTTGCTTTGGGCAGTCCTTCTCTAAAAGCTATACCAGCAGCAAGTTTGAAAGCCATTTCGGAGGAGTCCACATCGTGATAGCTGCCAAAGAACAAGGTTGCCTTTATGCCGTGTACAGGATATCCTGCAAGCACACCCTTTGGCAAGTTTTCACGAAGTCCTTTTTCTACTGCGGGTATGTACTGCTTGGGTACTACACCGCCAACTATCTCATCAACAAACTCAAAGTCGCCTTCGTACAGCGGCTCAAAACGAATGTGCGTATCACCGTACTGCCCGTGTCCGCCCGACTGCTTTTTGTGCTTGCCCTGTTGCTCCACCTTCTTACGAATCGTTTCACGGTATGGGATGCGTGGGGGGGTTAATACCGCATTTGCCTTATATTTGTTTTTAAGCTTTTTGCAAAGAATATCAAGTTGGCTTTCACCCAAACCACTTATCAGCATTTCGTGCGTTTCAATGTTCTTTTCAATTCTAAAGGTGGAGTCCTCTTCCATAAGCTTGGTAAGACCTGCTATCACCTTTTCTTCACCGCCCTTGTCCGAGGAGGACACGGCAAGCGATATCACCGGCTCGGGGAAGTCTATTGGGTCAAACACCACCTTTTCGGTCGTGTCGCAAAGCGTGTCGCCCGTAGAGGTGTAGTTCAGCTTTGCCAAAGCGCCAATGTCACCTGCATAAAGGGTATCTACGCTCTCTTGTTTTTTGCCCCTCAATATAAACATAGAGGCTATCTTTTCATTTTCCTCACGGTTGCTATTGTATGCCTGTTCACCCGTAACAAGCTTACCCCTAATCACTTTGAATATCAATAGTTTGCCCACAAACGGGTCGGATATCGTCTTGAAAACTTGAAGCGCAATCTTGCCATCCTCCGATGCCACCATTTTGCCCTTTTCGCCGCTTGCAATATTGGTAAAGCCCAAGCCTTTTACCTCGTTGGATGCAGGGAAAAGCTCAACAATATTATCAAGCAGTTTGGTTAGTACAACATTGCCTACCGCAACGCCCGCTACCATGGGAATAGTTTCGGCGGAAATAATGCGCTTTCTCAACCCACGCTTTTTTTCCTCGTCGGTAAGCTCCTCACCGCCAAAAAACTTGTCCAAAAGTTCGTCATCTGCCTCTGCCGCACTTTCAAGAAGAATATTAGACTCCTCCGCTGCCATCCCGCTAAGGCTAGCAGGAATAGCCGTTTCTTTATCTGCAAGGTCAAAAGCTTTGTTGGATACAAGGTCTACATAGCCTTCCATTTGCGTTCCGTTCATAATGGGAAGTTCAAATACCCCTATCCGCCCGGGATACTTTTCTTTAAAAGCCTCGACTGTCTTAAAATAATCGGAGTTTTCTTTGTTCACTCCATTTACAAAGACCATTGCGGGAATACCTTTTTCTATGCAATACTCAAGCGCCTTTTCTGCCCCCACCGCTACTGCGCCTGTTGCGCCCGCAACTATTATTGCCGCATCTGCTACCGTAAGAGCCGCTACCATCTCTCCTTCAAAGTCGAAAAAGCCGGGAACATCTATTATATTGATTTTATAATCCTTATGATACGCATAGGCAACCGAAAGCCCTATTGATATGCCACGGCTAATTTCCTCTTGGTCGTAGTCGGAAACGGTTGTACCGTCGTCAACTTTCCCTAGTCGGCTGATTGCCTTGGTCGAATATAGTATCGCCTCCAAAAGAGAGGTTTTACCTTCGCCGCTATGTCCTATGAGCGCAATGTTTCTTATTTTATCCATATGATATACTGCCATTCACGATTCTCCTTGCTGTTTTTTATAAGTCAATTATGAATATGATACAATAAAATAAAAAAAAATTCAATAACCTTTAGCTATAAAATCACTAAGTATGAAAAAAACTTGAAGTTTAGCCTATTTTTATCCGTGAACAGCTGTGTTTATAGCAAAACCAATCACCTTTGCAAAGTCCTCTACCGTCACATCAATTTCCTTTACCGTTACCACTAAGCCGTCAAGCTCATCTGATGCCCGCCTAATTCCCGTTCTTGCGTTTTCGGTTAGGGAGGATAATTTCGCCTCTCCCATATAATCGGCAACAATATTTCTTGCGTATATTACAAGCGGAACGCCTATTGCAATAACAGGTACGCCAAGACTCTCTGCCGAAAGCATCGTCTTTGCATTATTCACGCCCGAACCGGGGGTGATGCCCTTGTCGCTAATTTGAATAACCCGCTGCAAACGGGATGTTCGCTTGCTTGCAAGGGTGTCTATTGCTATAATTAAGTTCGGCTTTACCCGCTCTGTTACCCCTTTTACAATGTCATAAGACAATAGCCCCGTCACCCCGCTCACACTTCCCGCAATAGCGGCAAGCCGTCCCTTTCCCGTCATATTTATTCCATCACGATAAAAGTGTTCGGTAATGTCAAGATATTTAAGCGCCTTTGCCCCCAACGCATCCGCTGTCATTCCTTCATTGCCTACGCCAACGGCAAGAATCTGCTGGTTTTTCCTTATACGGTATTTTTTAAATAATGTTTTTAGGCATTTAGCGGCAGCAAGCCCCACCTCCCTTTGAAACTCCTCATCCATAAAAAGACCTTTGGGTAACTCCAGCGAATAATACTCCCCGTCTTTAGACTGCGTCCGCTCGCCGCCAATAGAATAAAACTTCACCCTTTCCCGAATAGCATCGTCATCATTTGGGACAAGTACCGCATTTTCTATAAATATATTCTCAAATTCACGCATCATATATAATGTAGTGTAATCTTTTTTGCAAATAATTATCAATATTCAATTGCAAACATTTAGATTATATGGTAGAATAACAAAGCGTTTAATTATAGATATGTAAATCAAGGAGAGATATATGGCAAACATCAAGTCCCAAAAAAAGAGAATCCTGATATCGAGAGAGGAAAGAGCCTCCAATAACAGCAAAAAGACCCGTGTCAAAAATGCGGTTAAAAAATATGAGGCGGCAATTGCTGAAGGTAATATTGAGCTTGCAACCGAACTTTTACCACAAACAATGTCGGTAATCGACGCTGCAAAGAGTGACGGCGTATACAAAAAGAACACAGCAAGCCGCAAGATTGCACGCCTATCCAAACATCTCAGCGACCTCAAAGCCGCCCAAGCAGCGGAATAAATTCCAACAAATAACCAAACAGTATCGGCTCTTCCCCGATACCAATTTCTGGGTGTGGCGCAGCTTGGTAGCGCGCTTGAATGGGGTTCAAGAGGCCGGAAGTTCAAATCTTCTCACCCAGACCAAAACCCACAAAAACCGTCTTAAAATCAAAGGCGGTTTTTGCATATTTATATCTTTTTATTTAGCATTTTGTATAAGATTATTAGACTGGTGCAGCCCCGACGCAGTCGCTCATCAATTTTAATTATTGATTTTTTTATTTTTGTATGATATTCTTTTATTAGTAGTGATAATCAAGGGGCAGCCCAAAACAACAAACAAGAAGTAAATTTAAGCAAATTTAACACAAAGGAGTAAGAGAATTGAAGTTAATTCTAGGTTTTCAATTATCTTCGGAAAAGGTGGATATTAATTACAGAAGTTCTATAATGAGTTTTATTAAGCATTTATTATCTAATAAGTACGAAGACGATTTTAATTTGTTATTTAGCGACCCAATAATGAAAAGTTATACTTTTAGCGTTTATTTCCCCAATGTGATTATGGGTGAGGATGCACTTGAAGTTCAAGACAAACAAATGAGTGTTGCTATATCAGGATACGATAGTGCATTAATTGTTAAACTCTATAATGCATCGCTATCTATGAAAAACAAGCCATATCCAATGGCTGGCAATAATATGATACTAAAAAGAATGAGGCTGGATAACTTCCCCAAAAGCCTAAAACAAATCAATGTGATAAAGTTTTTATGCCCATTGGTTGTTAGGAAAAGAGAAGACGGCAAGGACAGTTATCTCACATATAAAAACGATGATTTTAACAAATACTTAAATATTGCAGTAGCAAATCTTTTTAACCGAATGGGTATCTCTCTTGAAAACCAAAGTATAAAGCTAACCCCATATAAAGTGCGCACTACCGTAGTCAAACAAGAAAATATCTCTTTTGAAGTTAGCATTGGCACTTTCATATTAGAGGGCGACCCTCAAACCTTAAATGTTCTCTATCAAACAGGTATGGGCAGCAGACGCAGTCAGGGCTTTGGCATGTTTGAAGTAATTGGAGGTTAATATGTCGGACTATATTAAAATATCTTTGGATACAGGTCTTTTTAATGCAGGTGTCGTTGGACTTATCAAACTGCTTGAAATGGCAGAGGAAAAGTATAATTTAGATGAGCAGTACATTGAGGTGAAAAAAGACTTTTTTGCAAGAGAAGATTTGGCAAATCTTTACCTTGATATGATTTTTATTACCTATAAGAATACAGATAGGTTTGGTAAACTAATAAATATAGACTTTACCACTTGCGATGAAAAAATCTTAGATGACTACACTAAGTTATTCAAAAATAAAACTGCTCCCAATATATGTGAAACCTACAAAGACACGGGCTTTGTTGCATTAATGAACGAATTTGCCGCCATAACAAAAAAAGAAATCGATGCAAAAAGAGCAAAGGGCATTGAAATAAGGGACTATCTTCGCCAAAACGAAGATTTATATCGCTATATTGTCATCGGTCACGCAACAAGGGAGGAGCTTGGTGAATTTTTTGACTCTATGGCATACCTGGCTCTTTCTCAAGGCAATAAATTAATAAAAAAGAATACGCCTTTTTTAGAAGCATTAAATGAGTTTATTTTCACTAACCTATCTAAGTTCGCAGTCGATTATGATAACTATTTGCAATCTAATAAAGACCATGGCTTGCAGCACAGAAATATCTCTTTTTTTGAATCCGACGATAGCGACTTGCGACTTGATAAATACCAGTGCTTGCAATGTAGAGATATCTCCTTTCCCAACAAAAAACTGATGGTTGAAATGAAGTTTTTAGTTGATTTTGCAGATGACCCCGGCAAAAAACAATCGCCTTTTTGGAACTTTGAGCCAGACGCCAATCTTTGCCCTATTTGCGCTTTTGTCTATATGCTCATGCCGTTTGGATTTGCCGATATAGCGGGTAGAAGTTATAAAAAAGATAAACTTTTTATCAATGATAATAGCTCTGTTGAACAGCTGTGGAAAAGGAACAAAACCTATGCCGAACAAGAGGATTTAAATAAATACAAGGTGATAAATGCCATTGTTCTAGATGAGCTAAAAACAAAACAGGAATATGAACTTAACAATATTGAACTTATTTTACGGGAAAACTACGAAAAAAGGTCCTTTTATTCTTATTCAGTATTAGGGCAAGATGTATTAGAAATAATTCGAGACGCCCAAAACTTTCTTAAACCTTTATCTCGCACCGTCGTTAAGACAAGTGACAATGAATACATCAATATTTTTGCCGAAGTTTTAAACAATTTATTAAACAGCAGCAATCAATGGAATCTTATGCAAACTATATTGCGGCTAGAAGATTCCACTTCAGGAAAAAATAACAACCTAATCAATAATATACTACAAATACAAATCAAACAAAATAAAGCAAAGGAGTGCGGTATGAAAAATGAAAAAAAGATAATTAGTGCAAAAATGAGCGGAATTACTATTAAAAGATACTTTGGCACAGAGGCGGAAAACAAACTGCGGTCATATATCTACAAGCTTATTAATGCGTTGGGAACAGGCAACCGAGATATGTTTTTGGATGCCGTAACACGAATGTACAGCGGAATAAATATGGAAATTCCCTCTGTATTTTTTGATGTGTTCTCATCCGATGAGGACTTCAAGGAAATAGGCTATGCCTATGTGTTGGGTCTAAAAGGCGGAGAATACCAGAAAAAAGACACTGATGCAACCCAAGAATAAATAATTACAAACAAATCGAAAAGGAGAATTAATATGAAAAAAAATGGTTTAACAATAAGTTTAGTTTTTGAGGCAGAGAGCGCTAACTACGGTGAAGGCTTTGGCAATATCACACAACTTAAAAAAGTATCAAGAGGGGATGGCAATGCTTATAGTTACATATCAAGGCAAGCCCTCCGCTACAACATTATCAACCAGCTGGGTTGGGACAATACCGAATGCGAAAAAGATGGCAAGGACGATAAAGCTGTCGTGCAGTTTGCCCCCCATGCAACCATAGATAAATATCCCGAAATTGACTTTTTTGGATATATGAAAACAGAAAAAAGCAAAAATGCAAAAATCCGTAATGCTGTTGCAAGGTTATCCAATGCCATATCTTTAGAAAGCTACAATGCAGAAACTGACTTCCTAACAAATATGGGGCTTGCCAAGCGTGTCGGCGGGGGCAACAACATCGCCCAAAGCGAGATACACAAATCATTTTATACCTATACAATAACCATTGATTTGGACTTGATTGGCATAGATGTAAATGATGACATAAATATTCCAAACCCCGAAAAAGCAAACAGAGTTAAGGACTTTTTGGGTACAATAGAGTATTTATATCGTGATATAAAAGCAAGAAGGGAAAACTTTTCACCTGTTTTTGCAATAGGCGGACTCTACCAACGCAAAAACCCCTATTTTGAAAACAGAATTGCCCTCAATAAAAAGATGCTCAATCTGGATAAATTGTTAGAGTGCATTAACGCAAACGAAGACACCAAATCCAACACCAAGGTAGGCTACCTGAGCGGCTCTTTTAATAATTGCCCCGATATATATGAAAAACTCAACCCCTCTACCATTGCAGAATTCTTTAGCTCTATTAAACGGGAGGTGGATAACTACTATGCTTAAAGCTATCAGAATAATTGCCTACCAAAATATGCCCAACTATCGCAAGCCTGCGGCAATAGCAATACAAGATAGCTACAAACTTCCACCCTACTCCACTGTAATCGGATTTATTCATACGGCTTGCGGCTTTACCGAATATCATCCCATGAGGGTATCCATTGCGGGTCGCAACAAGTCCTCTGTTGTAGATATGTACACTCGCTATTTTCATGGCGGAAGAAAACTTGAGTTTGGCAGACACCAACTCTTTACAGAAAATAATTCTGGCATGGGGCTTGGCGGTTTTGCCGATAGTTTGAGCGGTATTCCCAGCGAACAAGAAGGCAGAACAGGTATCACACGAAGTCTAGGCTATGCTCAGTTAATGGTGGATATGGAGCTTGCTATCTATGTTGTGCCAGATAACCCCGATGAACTTGAAGTTATCAAAAACGGGTTACTAAATCCCGTGCGATATCCCGCCCTTGGCAGGCACGAAGATATTCTCAGGCTAGACAATGTGGAAATTGTAAACTTAGCCCGCCAGTCAGATGACGATGAGGATGAGAGCCAAAGTTTCTCTATGCCATATGATGCCCTTATACCTTTAGATATCTACGAGGAATTGGAAATTTTTGTGAGCGGAACTGTTTATAATATGAACAAAGTCTTTAAAACAGATAAAACCGGCAAAGACCCTTTGCGCAAGATAACCGAACGGGTTAAGGCAAAGTTGGTAAAAGGAGGCACTACTTTCACAGTTAATGCATACTACGATATTTATCAAGGTGACAAGATAGGAATATTTTTAGCGTGATTAAAAAAGATGACTTTTTAGCAAAAAGCAACGGTCAAAGCATTGAGCAGCACACAAAAGAGCTGCTCGACCTCTTTGATGATTTTTGCAATAAATATGGCGACAGTTTTGACGGCAAAACCAAACTATCCATTAGTCTGGCAGCCGAGTACCACGACCTTGGCAAAATTAATTCCTCTTTTCAAACCTATATTCATCAAAAGACCAATGCAAATCCCGCTAAATTTAAAGTTGGGCTTTGTCATTATAAAAATATTGTCGATAAAGACATACCCCATGCTATTCTTAGCGCCGCCTTTATTAGCAAGAAAAAATTGCAAGAAATGGGATTGGATTTGGAAGATTATAGAGTGATAGTAACGGCAGTGGTAAACCATCACTTGAGGAGCTTGCAAAATCAAGACACCGATGACACCATAAAAGCGGTTGTTAACGGAGATTTAGCGGTTTTAGCCAAATATTATGGTCTGGATTATTGCAAAAGTATTCCAATTATTAAATACAATTTTTTCAAACCCCGTTCAGCACACGATATTAGCGAAGACCTTTGGCTAAAATATGCCAAGGTAAAAGGTATGCTAAACAAATTGGACTATGCCGCAAGCGCACATGAAAAAAGCATTGAAATACTTCCAGAAAATGCAAAAACTATGTGTATATCCGCTATGAAGCGCAAGAATTTTGCATTGCGCCCTTGTCAACAGTATGTGCGTGACAAAGGGGGGCACAACCTCATTATGACCGCATCCACCGGTATGGGAAAAACAGAGGCGGCTTTGATTTGGGCGGAACAGGCTAAAACTTTTTACACTCTACCATATAAAGTATCAATAAATGCCATTCACCAACGCATCTGTGACGATAAATATTACGATAAAAATAAATGCGTGTTGCTACATTCCGACACCTTCTCCCAACTACTTCAGGGGGCTACCGATTATAACGGAGAGCCCAATGAAGGCGGTGACATTTTCAAAGAGTATCAGGCAATAAAAAACTTGGCATATCCATTTACAATATGTACCGTAGACCAACTTTTTTTATTCTCATACTTAGCTCACGGCACAGAGTTAGTAGCATCCACCCTTAGCTACTCCAAAGTAATAATAGACGAAATCCAAGCATACGAGCCAAAAATTCTTGCAAAAATATTGCGTGGGTTGGTAATGATTAATAAAATGGGGGGCAAGTTTTTAATTATGACAGCCACCCTCCCTCCTTTTATAAAGGAATATTTGCAAGAACATATACAGGACTTAGAAATATCACCCGCCTTTTTCAATCCTATAATAAGACATATTCCAACTTTAATAAAAGATGAAATGAACTTCGAAAAAATAGCTAATACGGGTAAGAGCAGCAAAGTTTTGGTCATATGCAACACAGTAGCAAATGCTTGCAATGCCTATAAAAACATTAAAAAATACAATCAATCCAATGTAAATCTTTTGCATAGTCGGTTTATTCAAAAGGATAGGTTGGAAAAAGAAAAGGCTATAAAAAACTTTGCTGCGTCTAATGAAAATGGTGTTTGGATATCAACACAATTGGTAGAGGCAAGTTTAGATATAGATTTTGACATCCTCTTTACCGAAATGTCCACCGCAGATAGCTTGTTGCAACGCATGGGACGCTGTTACAGGGGCAGAGAGTACAACAGTACCCAACCCAATATAATAGTGTTTGATAATAAGAGCGGTACGGGATATGGAAAAAGAAGCATATACGATTATGAGATATATCAGCGCTCTGTTGATGCATTAGAAAAATATTGCAATCAGCCCTTTAGCGAAAAAGCAAAGCAAGACTATATTGAGTATGTTTATGATACTACTGCTATTAAGCAAACAGAATATTATCAAAAGTTTATCAAAGAAATGAGCTTTTTAACAACAGGTCTACTTGCTGGAGAATTTAAAATTGATGTCGCAAGAGAAAAGTTTAGAGAAATAGAAAATAGCGCAGTTATACCATTCAAGTTTTTAGATACAGCCGAAGATATCATGCAAAAAATAGACGCTTTGCCGTCAACAAAAGACAAAGCTGTGCTTTTACAAAAAAAGCGGTTTGAGAATGAGTTAAAAAAAATATCTCTACAAGTAAACCTATTCAATCGCAAAAGATATGGAATACATAAAGACAAGAGATTTAGCAAAGCCCATATCACCATTCTAACCAACGGTTACGACAACGAATTGGGCTTAATAGATTCAACGCAAGAGGGTGTGATTTTTTAATGAAGTAACATAATGCGATATCAAAACAAGGAGGAAATTTTAAATGCAACAAGTGAGCGGCACACTTTACTCATATTTTTTTCTTTGCACTCGCAAACTATGGCTTTATCACCACCATATTTCCTTTGAAAGCGAACATTCTGCCGTGCAACTCGGCAAAGAATTGGATGAAACGAGCTATCAAAGAGAAAGGCGGCAAATCGATATTGATGGCATAGCAAAAATAGATTATATTAAAGACGGGGTGGTTTACGAAGTAAAAAAATCAGATAAACAAAGTCAAATGGCAATAAATCAACTCAAATATTATCTCTACCTATTACACCTCAAAGGCGTTAGTATGACGGGACAAATTAATTATCCCCTGCTCAAAAAGACCTTAAAAGTAACCTTATCTCAAGACGATATAGAGGAAATCGAAAATAATCTTAAATCAATAGAGCACGAAGTAAGCAAAAACGAACCCCCTAGTGCTCAAAGAAAATCGTTTTGCAAAAACTGTGCTTACCATGACTTTTGTTTTGCTTGAAGGGAGGATATTATGAATAGGAGTTATTATTTGTTTTCATCCGGACAATTAAAAAGGAACAATAATTCCTTGCGGCTTTTCAAAGAAGACGGTAGTTATGGCGATATCCCCATAGAAACTGTATACGACATCTATTCCTTTGGCGATATCACCTTTAATTCAGATTTAATCGATTTTTTAGGGTCAAAAGGTATTTGTTTGCACTTTTTTAATTACTACGGATACTATTCCGCCTCTCTTTATCCAAGAGAAAAATTGGTCAGCGGCGAGCTACTTGTCAAACAAGTGCAACACTACCAAGATGACGAAAAAAGAATTCTTCTTGCAAAGCTGTTTGTTAAAGGGTCAGTGGAGAACTTGTTGCGCAACCTCAAGTATTATAATAACAGAGGCAAGGATTTAACCGCCCATATCGAAAGTATAGAAAAAATTTACAGCAATTTATGGTCACAGCAAGTTATCCCAGAAGTTATGGGCATAGAAGGTAACATAAGAAAAATTTATTATTCCGCTTGGAATGTCATAGTAAATCAAGAAATTGACTTTGAAAAAAGAACTAAAAGACCACCCGATAATATGATTAACTGTCTAATATCTCTATTAAATAGCCTGCTTTACACTAAAATTGTCAGTGAGATTTACAAAACTCAACTAAATCCCTCTATAAGTTACCTGCACCAACCGAGTACAAAAAGATTTTCTTTATCTTTGGATATCGCCGAGATATTTAAACCCCTTATTGCAGATAGACTTATTTTTAGAATGTTAAACAGAAATATGATAAGTGAGAAAGACTTTGTACAAGAAGAAGGATTTTTAAGGCTTAAACCCGCAAAAATAAAAGATATTCTAAAAGAATTAGATGACTTTATGCTAACCACCGTCCAACACCGCAACCTTAACAGAAATGTGTCGTATCGACACTTGATTAGGTTGGAAATCTATAAGCTAATCAAACACCTTATTGGTGAAACAGAATACTCTCCTTTCAAAATATGGTGGTAATCCCACACGAGGTTTATTATGTATGTAATTTTAATTTACGATATAGTATCCGACGAAACGGGTGCTAAAGTTACAAGAAATATATTCAAGACGGCAAAAAAATATCTGTTTCATATACAAAATTCGGTGTTTGAAGGCGAAATAGATGAGGTTAGGTTAACAAAGCTTAAAAGAGAATTATCCGCCCATATCCGAAAAACCGACTCTTGCATTATATTCAAGAGCCGCAGCAAAAAGTGGCTAGATAAAGAATTTTTAACCAACATAGAAGATAAAACATCCAACATCTTATAGTTACTCAATTTTACACAAACTTTTTCTGTCTATATCCAATAGCGCAAAATACCCACGCCAAAGACAGATAAATTTGCCTAAAAAATAACCTAAAAAACCCTTTTGCAAAACTAATCAAATGTACTTTGCTTTTTTTATGTATTATAGTATAATAAATACAACATTAAAACGCCTTTCTAATCCAACTATATTAGAATGTAAATAGGAGCGAAATGCCCATAA